>Ga0326728_10003981_pt1 | contig 44559 bp, 33 predicted proteins | sample MB3enrmetagenome_FD_207602 | JGI IMG/M metagenome (GOLD analysis project Ga0326728, IMG submission 207602) | Lab enriched peat soil microbial communities from McLean, Ithaca, NY, United States - MB31MN | ecosystem: Environmental > Terrestrial > Soil > Wetlands > Peat | place: USA: New York...
TCATTCTGCATTAACCCCATCCGTGCCATCCGTGCCATCCGTGGTAAAATCTTCGCGGAGCGGCGCGGCTGGCGGGGTTCATCCCGGGGTCAGGGGCGCACATGAACCATGATAGACGCGCGTAAGACGATTCCCCGGCTCCGTTGTGAATTTCCAAAGCCGTGAGTGGAATGGAGCGTTTGGGCTGGCAGCCCGCCTTTCCAGATCCGGGAAAGGGGTCGGAAAGGGGTCGGAAAGGGGTCGAGAAAGGGGTCGCGAGAAAGGGGTCGAGAAAGGGGTCGGAGATGACTATGGATGTAAAGGTAAAGGGGTCGTCCTGCGAGAAAGGGGTCGAGAAAGGGGTCGAGAAAGGGGTCGCGAGAAAGGGGTCGCGAGAAAGGGGTCGGAGATGACTATGGATGTAAAGGTAAAGGGGTCGTCCTGGGAAAATGACATTTTCTGCTGGCATTCCCTGAAGAGGGCACAAAATGGCATTGTAATCGCGGGCTTGATGCTGCCGCCCCGCTTTGGGGTTCGGGGCTTCCAACTTGGTGCAACGACCCCTTATTCAATCCCTTTGGGATTGAAGATCTGGTTGTGAACCGTGAGAGCCGCGGCAGGCAAAATCGCAGTTCCTGGGTAGCACGGGCGACTGGCCCGGCGGAAGCTGGAATGCAACTCTTGGCAAGAACGCTGGCGTTGGAACTTCAGTCCGTCACTCTCGGTTCCGGTCGGCGAGTCGCCGACCGGCACAGGCGAGTCGCCTGTGCTACCCCAACCAAACGGCGCCCCGCCGCCCCTGGTCCAAGAGCGCGCCGAGACGGTGCGGGAACTCGCAGCCGAGGACGGCTGCGCTACGCCGGAGGTTCATTGCGAGCGGCCGAATTTCTTTTCCAGTTCGCGGAAATTCATTTCGATCAGGGTGGGCCGGCCATGAGGACAGGTGTAGGGCATGGCGCAATGGCGCAAATCCTCGATCAAATTCTCCAACTCCGGCCGGCCCAGCGGATCATTGGCCTTGACGGCGTGGCGGCAGACCGTCTTGGCCACGGTCTGCTCGCCCAGGCGGAGGGTGTTGACCTCCTGGCCGGCCGCCTTCAACTCGTCCACCAGCGTGAGAACAAACCGGCGCGGATCGCCCGCCTTGACAAACGGCGGCAGGGCGTCCAGCAAAAATGTCCTTTCGCCGAACTCGCTCAAACCGACCCCCAATCGGGTCAGGGTGGGCAATTGCTCGCGCAGGAAATGGGCGTCGCGCACCGGCAACTCGACGGTTTCCGGCAGGAGCAACCGCTGGGAGGGGGCGGCGCTGCATTCCTCCAGGCGGCGCAGCATTTGTTCAAAGAGAACCCTTTCGTGCGCCGCGTGCTGATCGAGCAAGACCAGCCCGCGATCCGATTCGAGCACGACGTAGAGCAGGCCGACCACTCCGACCAGACGCAACGGAACTTGCAGGAGCGGCACGGGGGCGGCGGGCGAGGATGGAGGATGGTGGATGGCGGATGGCGGGAGCGGTCTTCCTCCAGGTTGATCGGCTGGTGGCAAATTTAAAATTGCGGATTGCGGATTGCGGATTGCGGATTGGGCCGGAGGCGCCACGCTTGCTGTAGCCTCGGCGCTGCGCGCCGATGGTTGAGCCGGGCTTACTGTAGCGTCGGCGCTCTGCGCCGATGGGGCAGCCGGGCGGGCGGCGGACGGCATGACAGGCACAGGGCCGGGCCGGTCGAACGGCGGAGCAGCGAGTTTTGGAAATTCCGGCTGGCTGATGGCGGGCGGGAGGATGGGAACGGGTCCCGCGACGGGGCGGGCCGCTGCCTTTTTGGCGGGCGCGTGGAAACTCAAGAGAGTTTCACGAATCGCCTGGGTGAGCAAATGGCGCATGGCCCTTTCGCGATGGAATTTCACCTCCCGCTTGGCCGGGTGGATGTTCACGTCCACCTCCGCCGGATTGACTTCCAGAAACAAACAGCAAACCGGATAGCGGTCCTTCATCAACGCCGTGTGATAGCCCTCCAGCAACGCATAATTTATCCCGCGATTTTCCACCGGACGGCGATTGACGAAGACATGCTGGTCAGCCCGGCTGGATCGTGACACGCCCGGCGCGCCGATCAGTCCCCAGACGCGCAACGGATGCGATGGAGTCACGATGGCCGCGCCGGTCGCCTGCTCGGTTTCATCCCGCGTGGCGGGCAAATCGCCGGTAAAATCAACGGCCAGGAGCTTTTCGCCGCCGCCGTTCAACGCGCCCCACCGTTCGCGCAAGGCCCCCAGCCGGTCTTCCTTTCGCACGGCGGGCAATTGCCAGACCAGTCGGGCGTCTTTGACAAACTCCTGGGCCACGCCGGGAAAGGCCAGCGCGGCCAGCGTCAGGTAATGCTGGATGTGCGCCGACTCGATTTCATCCGCGCGCAAGAATTTGCGGCGGGCGGGCAAATTGAAAAACAATTGCCGCACTTCAATGCAAGTGCCGGGGGCGCTGCCGCACTCCTTGACCGCGATGATTTTTCCCCCGTTGACAGTGATCTCCGTGCCTTCGGGCGCGGCGCTGTCGCGCTCGCGGGTGGTGAGGGTGAAACGGCTGACGCTGGCGATGCTGGGCAGGGCCTCGCCGCGAAATCCCATCGTGCTGATCGCGCTCAAATCCTCCGCCCGCAGGATTTTGCTGGTGGCATGGCGCTCCAGGCTGAGGAGGGCGTCGTCCCGGCTCATGCCCAAGCCGTCATCGGTGACGCGGATGAGGCTGCGGCCGCCGGCGTGGATTTCCACCGCCAGGCGGGCGGCCTGGGCGTCGAGGGAATTCTCGACCAATTCCTTGACCACGCTGGCCGGGCGTTCCACCACTTCGCCCGCCGCGATCTGGTTGGCCACCTGCTCCGACAATAAACGAATGCGATTCAACGCGGTTTAGTCTTGGGAATCGGCAGGGTGAAGCCAAAAACGGCGCCGCCCTCCGGGGCGTTTCTAGCATAGACAGCGCCTTTATGGTCCTGAACAATCTTCTTGCATATCGCCAGCCCCAAGCCGGTGCCGCTGGCCTTGCCGTAAGTGGCAAAAGCCTGGAACAGACGGTCCAGCATTTGGGGCGGAATCCCCGGCCCGGTGTCGTGCAGTTCCGTCACCACCGCCGGTTCGCTGTTGACGCTAAAACTCAAACGCACCGCGCCGCCGCCCGGCATGGCATCGGCGGCATTGCCGATAAAATTATGAAAGACCCGCGCCAGCCGTTGCGGGTTGATTTGCACCGCCACCTCCGGCGGCTGGTTGACGCACTCCAGCATCACCGATTTGAGCGCGACCTCCTGCTGAATCTCTTCCATCAATTGCAGGATAAACGCGCTGTAATCCACCTTGGCCAGAATGAAGTTGGTTTGCGACCCCTGCAGGAACTCCAACAGTTCACTGACCATGTTGCTGATGCGGTCAACCTGTTTGCGAATCCGCACTTTGGAAGTCTGGCGCGATTCCGGTGTGGCTGAGGGCATGCAGGCCATGTCGGCGGAAATGCCGATGATATTGAGAGGATTCTTCAAATCATGCACAATGGTCGCGGCAAAACGGCCCACCAGCGACATGCGCTCCGCCTCCAGCACCTCCTTGTTATATCGGTCATTGAAATCCCGGGTGCGCTTGCTGGTGTACCGCACCAGCGCCATCGCCAGCCGGGGTGTGCAATCCAGCAGCTCCAGCAAATCGGCCCGGGATATAAAATAGACTGTGCCCTTTCCCTCCGCCACCGCCCCGAGCGAGCGCGGATTGTCATCCAGCACCGCCATTTCTCCGAACAGATCCCCTTCCACCGCCTGCGAAAGGGGCCGGGCCTCCCCGTGCGCCACCACCTTGTTCAGCGTAACGATGCCTTCCTTCACCACATAAATGCCGTCGCCGGGGTCGCCTTCATTGAAGATGGGTTGATGGGGCGCACAAGACCGTTCCTGCGTCACCTTCCTCACCTTCTCCAAGTCGGCGGGCAACAGGTCACGGAAAAGTTTGCTGCATTCTAATGGCACCATGTCCGCAGTTTATACAATGAACGGCGAAGGTAAAGAAAAATGGATCAATTCGCCCCGATCATTAGCTTTCCGGGGAGCGCGGTCGTCTCGACCGCATCCGCCGGCGTCCCGCCGACGGAATCTTTCGCCCGAAACTGACCCAACCTCGGGTGAGTTCCCAAGCACATCGCCAATAATTAGGGTGGCTCAATCCGTCGAAAAACGATAGATGATGGTGTGGCGATAGGCGCCGCCGGGTTTGAGCACGGGGCTGGGAAAGTTGGGATGGTTGATGGCATCGGGGAAATGCTGCGGCTCCAGGCAAAAGGCATGACGGCGCTGATAGACCCATCCGCCCTTGCCGGTAATGCTGCCGTCGAGAAAATTGCCCGTGTAAAATTGCAGGCCGGGCTGGGTGGAAAGCACCTCCAGCACCCGGCCCGAGGTCCGTTCGGTCACGCGCGCCACCACCCCCAATTGGTTGGGCCTTTTGTTCGGAACCCAGTTGTGGTCGTAGCCGCCGCCGAATCTCAACTGCTCATCGTTCTCCTCGATGCGCGCGCCGATGGCCGTCGCCTGGCGGAAATCAAAGGGCGTGCCGGCGACCGATTGCAACCGCCCGGTCGGAATGAGCGCGCTGTCCACCGGCGTGGTGTGATCGGCGCCGATCTGCACGAAATGACCCAGCACGTCGCCCCGCCCCGCCAGGTTGAAGTAGGAATGATGGGTCAGGTTGACCACCGTGTCCTGGTCGGTGGTGGCGGTGAAATCAAGGCGCAGCCCGTTGTCGCGCGTCAGCGTATAGACGGCCTTCACCCGGAGGTTGCCCGGAAAGCCCTCCTCGCCGTCCGGGCTGAGGTAACGCAACTCCAGGGCCGGGCCATCCGGCGACGGCAAGGGCTTGGCCTCCCAAACCACCTTGTCAAATCCCCGGAGACCGCCGTGGAGCGAGTTGGGGCCATTATTGACAGCGAGCTGGCGAGTGACGCCGTTGAGGGTGAACTGGGCGTTGGCGATGCGGTTGCAGCAGCGCCCGATCAGCGCGCCGAAATAGGGTGAGGCTTTGAGATAACCCTCCAAGTTATCGTAGCCCAGCACCACGTCCCCCGGCTTGCCCCGCCGGTCCGGAACCAGCCATGAGGTCACGATGCCGCCGTAATTGGTCAGCCGGACTTCCACCCCGCCGGCGTTGCGCAAGGTGTAAAGATTGGCCGGTTTGCCGTCCGGCGCCGCCCCGAAAGGCGCGCTCGTGATTTCTCCATTGGATGAATTCATGGCGCGGAAATTGACAGACCCGCCCGGCCAAATCCAGTCTTTTCACCAACACCGTTTTGAACCGCGGCAAAAGCGATCCGGTGAAGATGCACCTGGCGCGGAGTTTGCGACGGGAAACAACCCTGCCGCGCAAATGGATTTGCGACCGGCTGGAGCTGGGCTCCTGGAAATCCATCAACCAGCGGCTCTATGAACAGAGACACACAAAATGTTGAAATGTCAGGAACGACCCCTTCACAAATGTAATTCGGCGTACTAATAGCCGGCGGATTGGGATTGACACCAGTGCCGGGTTGGCTAAAATCCCGCAAATAGGTGAATAATATGACTCTCAAAGAAGAACGATTCTCCTCGTGCCGTGCAGCGTCAGCAAGCAGCTACCAAAGCAAGAAGCAATGTCCAATCGGTCACATTCTGGGAGTTTCTCTCGCAATTGGATGCTTGTCCTTAATCGCTGGTTGCACCTCAAGCCTTAATTTCAATGTCGTCTGGCCTGCAACGCCGAGAACTCCAAAAAGTGAGATGATTCGCCTCGTTTACGGTGATGGCCGCGTCGAAGGCGACACCAACTATTTATTCATACGTGTCAAAAATGGCGATTACAATATTCGTGTTTTGGGGGAAGGCGTCTACGTTTTGCCAGGTCACTATACCATTGAGTATTGGGAAAGGTACCAAAAAGTGATTATAGGCCACGTTCGTGCAGGCGATCGCGTGCCTGGCAGCGAATCTTATGACAGCAGAGGTCGAGAGCATTTTTTTTACTATACTGAAGACGGCACGGGCTATCGCGCAGTTTCTGGGCAGGAGTTCAAGCACAGTGAAGAGATCGATTTAAACCCAAGCCAAGCTGGGACGACAGTAGCGCTCGATTGGAAGCCTCACCAGAAATGATGTCCCTATACAGAAAGGGTAAAAGGGGTTCCTCACATTGCCACATTTTGTTTCTCCGCGCACATCGAGCGGAACAGTCGCCCATCACTTTGTCACTTTTAGCCTCGCGCAGGGACTACCGAAAACGGCTCCTCGGCCACCACGCGGCCAGCCGCAGCCGAAGGAATTGGACCACGGATTTCACGGATTTCACGGATAGAGATTCTTCATTTTGCATTTTGCATTTTGCATTTTGCATTTCCGGCATCCGTGCCATCATTTCCCTCCCTCCCGCGGCCGGCATGGCTTCAACGGCGGCGAAATCCCCAGCTCCGCATTTTTTCACTTTTTTCTCGCCGGAATTAGAACCTATGGTATAATTGGCGGCGTGAGGCACGGAGTCACGGTCCAGCGGCGCATCCGCGAGGCGGCGTCCAGCGCAGGCGGCGGCGCGGCGCGCGCGCGGACGCAGGCAAAGAAAAAATGCGCGACGGAGGATGAGGAATGGGGAAAAAGGCAATTTTGCCAAACGAACCCATCCTGTTCATACTCTGCCCAATCAATGTGGTTTCTTCATTTCCATGGCAAATCATCTCAAGTGCCTCTCCATGAACCATTTACACGTCGCATCGAGAATGGCCAATCAAGCCTAATTAAGCCTAATTAAGCCACTTTTTAATCTTGACCATGAAAAGCCACCCCAATCAGAACTTCCAGCCTCTTCCGGCACGCCATCTACATGGCGAAAGAAAAGTTGTTCGCGGCAGCCTCTTCAAGCATCGGCCCAGGCTGAGGCGGGAGTGCAGGACAAAAATGTTCACCTTTTCGGTAGGGCGGCGCTGCTGCGCCGCCCAAGAATTTAGGACAGAGCGGCAGCTCTGCCCTACCAGGAAGGCGAAGATTCTTGTCATGCGCCCTTGAGGCGGGAGGCCCGTGAATGGGGATTGCCTTTTTGCGGGCTGGCACTAAAGTTGCATGGTTTACAGAGATTGATAATTTGCGCGTCATGCTCGGCACTTTAAATCCCAGCGAGGAAGCCCAACTGCGGCAGACGATTGAGATGTTTGAAGTCATCACTCAGTCGCAGCCGCACGACTATCAATCGCTGGAAATCCTCAAAGAGGCCTATCTCAAGCTGGGCCTGGAAAACGATGTCATCCAGACTTCCAAACGGATCGCCCAGGCTTATGTGCAACTCGGCCAGCTTTCCTCCGCCATCCTGGAATATGAAACCATCCTGCAGCGCCATCCCGAAGACCGCGACGCCATGCAGGCCATGGCCCAGATTGAAAGCCAGGCCAACAACCTGAACAAGCCGCCCCCGATGGAGGTCGAGCCGCCGCCGCCCAAAAGCCCGGTGACCAGCATCTCCAGGAAGGCTGGGGGGAAAGCGGCGCCCCAGTTGGAGGTGGATGACGGACGGGCGCAGATGCACAAGATCTTTGTGGAGAGCAAGTTGATTTCGGCGGGGGATTTTGACATGTACTGGCCGGCGCCGAAGTTGAACGCGGCCCCGGCCAAGACCGAGGAACCCTTCATCCAGGTTCTCGCGGAAAAGCAAGTCATGCCGCTGGACAAGTCGCTCAAGCTTTTGGCCGACCGCTCGCGCCTGGCCTATATTCCGCTGGACCGTTACGATCTGGACATGGATTTGGCGCGGAACAGTTCGCGGGAATTCTGCCAGCGGTGGTGCGTCCTGCCATTTGACCGGATGAGCAAGACCTTGCTGGTCGCGACCTGCAACCCGTTCAATAAGCAAGCCGCCATTGATCTGGGAAGCATCCACAAATACCGGCTGCTCTGGTGCCTGGCCGCGCCCGCCGACCTGATGAGAGTCCTGGGCAAAGTATTCAGGTGATCGCATGGCCCCTGTCAAAACACTTGGAGAACGCATCGCCGACGCCCTGGTGGAGGACGGCCTCCTCACCCCCGCCCAGGTGGAGGAGTTGCTGGAGAAACAAAAGAAGGAAGGGACCCGTTTCATCAAACTGGTCGTGGAAAAATCCTACATCAACGAGCAGGACCTGGTGGTTTGCATGGGCCGGGTGCTGAACACCTCGCCGGTCAATATCTCCCGCATCAGCCCCGCGCCGGAAATTGCCGAGTTGATTCCGCGCGACATTGCCACCAACTACAAGGTCTTTCCCGTTTCCAAATTGGGCAACCGGCTTTATCTGGCCATGGCCGATCCCCTCAACGTGCTGGCGGTGGACGATGTCAAGCGCCTCACCAAACTGGAAGTCTGTCCGCTCATCGCTTCCGAGAAGGCCATCCTGGACCGCATCGCCAACATTGACACCTCCCGCACCGCCAGCATGGAGGAAATCATCAAGCAATCCACCGAGCAGGCGGAAGCGGAGGCGGACGCGGAAAGCCTGGAGCTGGCCACCGAAGCGGCGGAAACGACGGACCTTTCCCAACTGGCCAGTTCCAGCGAAGAAGCGCCCGTCATCAAACTGGCCAATCTTATCCTCGTCCAAGCCATCAAGGACCGGGCCAGCGACGTTCACATCGAACCCTTCGAAACCATGGTGCGCTTGCGCTACCGCATTGACGGCAGCCTCATGGACATGCCGCCGCCGCCAAAAAATTTGCAGGTCGCCCTCATCTCGCGCATCAAGGTAATGAGCAACCTGGACATCTCGGAGCGGCGCCTTCCCCAGGACGGGCGCATGCGAGTCAGGGTGGGCGGGCGGGACATTGATTTGCGCGTTTCCTTCCTCCCCACCGTTCACGGGGAGAAATGCGTGCTGCGCGTCCTGGACAAATCGAACCTGTCCGCCAGCATGGACAAGCTGGGGATTGATGCGGAAACGTTTGTCCGCTTCAAGGCGGCGGTGGACGCCCCGCACGGCTTGATCCTGGTCACCGGCCCGACCGGCTCCGGCAAAACGACCACGCTTTACTCCGCGCTCAACGAACTGAACAGCCCGCAATTCAACATCGTCACGGTCGAGGACCCGGTGGAGTTTCAACTGCCCGGCGTCAACCAGGTTCCTGTCAAGAAGGAAATCGGGCTGACCTTCGCCTCCGCCCTGCGCTCCATCCTGCGCCAGGACCCGGACATCATCATGATCGGGGAAATCCGCGACACGGAAACGGCGGAGATTGCGGTGGAATCGGCCCTGACCGGCCACCAGGTCTTGAGCACCATGCACTGCAACGACGCCGCCGGGGCCATTGCCCGCCTGGATGACATGGAGATAGCGCCGTTCTTGATTTCTTCCTCGGTCATCATTTCCTGCGGCCAGCGCCTCATGCGCCGCATCTGCAACAACTGCAAGGAGCCGGTCAGTTACCCGGAAAAAATGTTCGCCGACCTGGGAATCAACCCGGCCGACTTTGAGGGCGCGACCCTTTTTCGCGGCCGCGGCTGCGAGCGGTGCAAAGACACCGGCTACACCGGGCGTCTGGCCATCATCGAAGCAATGACCATGACGGACGAGCTTCGGAAAATGGTGATCAAACGCGCCAGCGCGCAGGAGATCAGCAAGGTGGCGATCGAGCAAGGCATGAAAACCCTGCGCATGGTCGCCCTGGAGAAAGTCCGCGAGGGCCTTTCCACGCTCGAACAAACCCTCCTGCTCACCTCGGGCGCGTAGGCGCCGATTCACCCCATCGGCCTATGTGTTCTTTGGAGGAAGCACTGCAAAAAATCCTCGCCGCCATCGTGCCGTTGCCGGTGGAAACCATAGACCTGGCCCGCGCCTTCGGACGCTTCGCCGTCAGACCGGTCTTTTCGCCGGTGAATTTGCCGGCGGCGGATAATTCCTCGGTGGACGGCTACGCGGTGCGGGCTGCCGATTTGGCGGCGGCCTCCGCCGGGTCGCCGGTCACATTGCGCCTGGCCGGTTACTCGCCGGCCGGGGGGACCTTTCTCGGCAGGCTCGAATCCGGGGCGTGCGTGCGGGTCTTTACCGGGTCGCTTTTGCCGCGAGGCGCCGATGCCATCGTCATGCAAGAGGATGTCAAGCCGCAGCCCGGCCATCCGAGAAACCTCTTGTTTTCGGAGAGCGTCAGCCCGGGGGAAAATACCCGCTCCCTGGGCGATGATGTCAAGCAGAACGACCTCCTGCTTGAGGCCGGCGAAAAACTCACCGCCGTCCGCCTGGGCTTGCTGGCGGCCGCCGGGAAGAACCGGGCGCCTTGCGTTGCCCGGCCCGTGGTGGGACTGGTCGCCACCGGCAGTGAATTGCGGGAGGCGGGCCGCCCGTTGCAACCGGGCCGGATTTACGAAAGCAACCGGCTCAGTTTGTCCATCCTGGCCGAACAGGCCGGCGCGGTGACCGTCATTTATCCCCTCGTCTCCGACGATTTGGCCGCCATCAAATCCACCCTCGAAAAGGCCTTCGCCGGTTGCGATGCCGTCGTCACCACCGGCGGCATTTCCGTCGGGGAGATGGACTGGGTCCGAACGGCCTTCGCCGAAATCGGAGGCCGGCTGGATTTTTGGAACGTGGACATGAAACCAGGCAAACCATTTGCCTTCGGACGCCGCGAGGGAAAACTTTTCTTCGGCCTGCCGGGCAATCCGGTTTCGGCGCTGGTGACTTTTTTTCTGCTGGTCCGTCCGGCCCTGCTCCAGATGCAAGGGGCGCGGGACCTTCTGCCACCGCGCCAGTCCGCCCCGCTGGCGGAGGCGCTGGAGAATCGCGGCGACCGCCGGCATTTCATGCGGGTGACGCTGGATGCCGCCGGCCAGGCGCGTTCGGCGGGGAAGCAGGCCTCCCATATTCTCAGCGCCACAGCCCGGAGCCACGGGTTGGTGGATGTCCCGCCGAACACCACGCTGCCGGCTGGCGCCGTCGTCCAGGTGTTGCGGTGGGACTGAACCAAACCGGCAATGTTTTCGGGCCAAAAGCCTCCATCCGCCACGGCGGTCATCATGCTGGCCGCAGCCACCTTTTTATGGGCCGTGAGCTATCCGGTGATGAAGGCGCTGGGGATGCATCAGACCAATCTGGTTCCGGGCGTCAACAGCCTGTTTTTGGCGGCGGTCTCGGTGCTGGCCCGGTTTGGCTTGGCGGCCCTGGCTCTGGCCATCTGGCGCGGGCGCGATTTCGCGCGCTTCACCCGGCTGGAAATCTGGCAGGGAGCGGGATTGGGCTTTTTTGGCGGGATCGGCATCCTCTTGCAAATGGACGGGGTCATCCACATCGCGGCGTCCACTTCCGCATTCTTGACGCAGGGCTATTGCGTCTGGGTTCCGGTGGCGGTGGCGTGGCAGCGGCGGGAGTGGCCGTCCAAAACGCTCGTGTTAAGTTGCGCCATGGTGCTGGGCGGCGTGGCGGTGCTGGCCGATCTCCACGCCTCCGATCTGCGTCTCGGGCGCGGCGAGGCGGAAACCATCGCCGCCTCGCTCCTTTTCACGGGCCAAATTCTCTGGCTCGAACGCCCCGTGTTTGCGGCGGGCCGCGCCGTTCCGGTAACACTCGTCATGTTCGTGGTGGTGGCGCTGCTGGCATTGCCGGCGGCCCTGCTGACAAGCGGCGGACCGCGCGAGTGGACGGCGGTTTACCGTTCCGGGGCGGCAGTGGGCCTGACTGTTTTTCTGACGGTGGTTTGCACGCTGGTTCCCTGCACGATGATGAACCACTGGCAGCAACACCTGGCGGCCTGCCAGGCCAGCCTGATCTATGCCTGCGAGCCGCTCATCACCAGCCTGTTCACTCTGTTTATTCCGGCGTGGCTTTCACGGCTGGCCGCTGTCAATTATCCCAATGAAGTCATTGGGGCGCATCTGCTGCTGGGCGGCGGTTTGGTCATCGCGGCCAACCTCCTGGTATTGTGGCGGGCCGCAAAAAACGCCCCGGCGGTCCTCCGCCCTTCGCCGCGCGCGTAACGGGAAGCTTGCAGTTTTAGGTTATGGTGCGCACCCGTGATGTTTTTTGATTGATTGTGGATTTTGGAATTGTATATTGAAAAGAAAGCAACGACTTGTGCCAGACATAAAATTACAGCGAGAATTTGAATATAAGGCGGACGAACGCGATTGGAGTGCCGTCAAGCTTTTGGTCGAAGAATTGAAGGAAGAACTGGCGCAGCGGCGGAACCATCTCCTTTTTAGAATTTCGGGCTGGCATTTCACCTTAAAAGTCTTCCGGAGGGTCAAAAGTGAGAAAATGGTGTTGCGGGCGCCCCAGGAAAGAGACACTAAATATCATAAAGCAATGTTGGCATTCCTTCGTGGTTGCGGCGAGATGTTGCTCCTCGAATTGGATGCCCAACAAAAAATTGACCCGCCATCTGTCGGATTCACTTATGCGGACATGACAGCCGTCGTCGAGGAACTAAAAATGACAGAGCGGGAATGGTATGGTGACATGACGGAATCACGCCGGGACGAAATTTTAAACGATGTCTTCGAGCAGGCATGAGCTTCTTTCCAAGATTTTAGAAACCAAGTAAGAGTTGGAAATCTGTGAAGAACGCCATAAGGCAAGGCTTTTGGCCAATCTAAATTCGTACCTCGATCAAGCCATCGGAACCAGAAATATTTCGCGTTACGAGTTGATTGAAGCCTTGCGTGGCCGGATGGCCGATTATCGCTCACAACGACGCAAACAGGAAATGCCGTGGGGGTCTGTTTGAAGAATTGCGTGATTTCATTAACAAGTTTTTTACGCAAACGGCGGTCGTTTTGATTAAGCCTTCCGGCCCAGCCGCGTTAAGTTGGCCGCCATGAAAATGAATGAAGTTTTTCAAGTGGCCCTGTTCTTCGGACTCCTGATCGGCCTGGCCCCGGTCCTGGGCCGGTTCATGGCGCGCGTCTTTCAAGGCCAACGAACCTTTCTCCATCCGCTGCTGCGGCCGGTGGAAAAAATGGCCTATTGGGCGGGCGGAGTGGAGGAGCAGGCCGAAATGACCTGGCAGGGCTACTTCCTGGCGGTGCTGGTCTTCAATGTCGTCGGCCTTCTCTCGCTGATGGGGCTGATGATGATCCAGAAGGGGCTGCCGCTCAATCCGCAGCATTTCGACAACGTGCCGTGGGCGCTGGCACTCAACACCGCCATCAGTTTCATCACCAACACCAACTGGCAGGCTTACTCCGGCGAAAACACCATGAGTTACCTGACCCAAATGGCCGGGCTGGCCGTTCACAATTTCCTCAGCGCCGCCACGGGCATCGCCGTCCTGTTGGCCGTCACGCGCGGATTGAAACGGGCCTCCGCCAGGACCCTGGGCAATTTCTGGGTTGACCTCACCCGTTCCACGCTCTACGTGCTCCTGCCCTTGTCGGTGGTTCTGGCCACCGCGTTGAGCGCCCAGGGGGTCGTGCAGAATTTCAAGCCCTACGCCACCGCGCAGTTGGTTGAGTCCTACACCGCCCAGGTCCCCAAGACCGATGACAAAGGCCAGCCGGTCATGACCAATGTCGCCGTCACCGTGCCGGCGCCGAAACTGGACGCCCAAGGCCAGGCCATCATGTCCAACGGCGCGCCGGTCATGGCGGATGTGCCTCAGAAAGATGCCAAAGGCAACGTGCTCATGACGAATCTTCCCGTGATGGTGGATGCGCAGGTGACCACCCAACTCATCCCGACCGGCCCGGCGGCCTCGCAGATCGCCATCAAACACCTCGGCACCAATGGCGGCGGATTCTTTGGCCAGAACAGCGCCCATCCCTTTGAGAACCCGTCCCCGCTGACAAACTTCTTGGAAATGCTGGGCCTGATTATTATTCCGGCGGGGCTGGTCTATGCGTTTGGGGTGATGATCGGCGACCGCCGCCACGCCTGGTGTTTGTTTGGCGTGATGCTGGCCTTGCTCGTCGGCGAGTTCGCGCTGGCCTGGCATTCCGAGTCCCAGCCCAACCCGGTGATGGCCGGCGCAGGACCTCTCCTCGAGGGCAAGGAACAGCGGTTCGGCGTCATGAACAGCGTGCTTTTTGCCGTTGCCACCACCGGCACCTCCTGCGGCGCAGTCAACTCCATGCACGACAGTTTTACGCCGCTGGCCGGCCTGGCCCCGCTTTGGAATCTGATGCTCGGCTGCATCGTCTTCGGCGGGGCGGGCGCGGGATTATATGGCATCCTCATGCATGTCTTGATCGCGGTCTTTATCGCCGGGCTGATGATCGGGCGCACGCCGGAATACCTGGGCAAGAAAATTCAGGCCTGGGACGCCACTTGGGCCATCATCGCCATCCTGTCGCCCAGCGCCTTCCTCCTGATCGGTTCGGCCGTTGCGTGCAGTTTGCCGGCCGGTCTGGCCGGATTGGGCAATCAAGGCCCGCATGGCTTGAGCGAAATCCTCTACGGCTACGCGTCCTGCGTGGCCAACAATGGCAGCGCTTTCGGCGGGTTGAGCGCCAACAGCAACTTCTACAATTTGACTCTTGGCGCCACGATGTTTCTCGGCAGGTTCGTGGTCGCTCTGGCCGTCCTGGCCATTGCCGGCAACCTCGCCTCCAAAAAGACGGTCCCCGCCTCGCCGGGAACCCTCCCCACCAACAACCTCACTTTCGCCTGCGTTTTGCTTGGGGTCATTGTGATTATTGCCGCCCTGACCTTCTTCCCTGCCATGTGCCTCGGTCCGATGGCCGAGCACGGCCTGATGCGCGCCGCCCGCACTTTCTAAAATCCGCCCCGGAAAAATTATGAGCAGTAAAGTTGAAATCAAATACTCCAGCCTGGTCAGGCAGGCGGTCATTGACTCGTTCAAGAAGCTGAACCCGCGCGACGAGATCAAAAACCTGGTCATGTTCGTCGTCTATGTCGGCTCGATCTGGACCACCCTCTTTCTTTTCATGCCGGGCAAATTTTCCGGCTTCAATCTCCAGATCTGCCTCTGGCTCTGGTTCACCTGCCTGTTCGCCAACTTCGCCGAAGCCATGGCCGAGGGCCGCGGCAAGGCCCACGCCGACGAGCTGCGCAAGATGCGCACCAAAACCATGGCCCGCAAACTGGTCAACGGCCAGGAGGTCTCCGTCCCGGGCAACGACCTGAAAATCGGCGAACACTTCGTTTGTGAAACCGGCGACTTCATTCCCGCCGACGGCGAAATCGTCGAGGGCATCGCCACCGTGGATGAATCGGCCATCACCGGCGAGTCCGCCCCGGTCGTCCGCGAAAGCGGCGGCGACCGCAGCGCCGTCACCGGCGGCACCCGCGTCATCAGCGACCGCATTGTCGTCCGCGTCACCGCCGAGTCGGGCAACTCGTTTCTTGACAGGATGATCGGCATGATCGAAGGGGCGCGCCGGCAAAAGACCCCCAACGAAATCGCCCTCAACATCGTGCTGGTGAGCCTGACGGCGTTGTTCATCTTCGTCGTTTACACTCTGCCGCCCTTTGCCCGTTTCAACGAAGCCCAGGCCGGCCAGAAGGACGCCGTCCTGACTTCCGCGCCGGTGCTGCTGGCGCTCATTGTCTGCCTGATCCCCACCACCATCGGCGGCTTGCTCAGCGCCATCGGCATCGCCGGCATTGACCGCCTCATGCGCCGCAACGTTCTGGCCACCAGCGGCCGCGCCGTCGAGGCCGCCGGCGACGTGGATGTGCTTCTGCTTGACAAAACCGGCACCATCACTCTCGGCAACCGCATGGCCACTGAATTCATTCCCGCCCCGGGCGTCAAAATTGAGGAATTGGCCGACGCCTCCCAAATGGCTTCCCTGGCGGACGAAACCCCCGAGGGCCGCTCCATCGCCGTGCTGGCCAAGGAAAAATACGGCTTGCGCGGGCGCGATGTCGCCGCGCCCCACGCCCAATTTATCCCTTTCACCGCCCAAACCCGCATGAGCGGCGTGGACCTCGGCGACGGCAACGGCGGTGTCAAACATCGCATCCGCAAAGGCGCGGCCGAGTCGGTTTTCCAATTCGTCCTGCAACAGGGCGGCGCGCGGGACAAGACCGTCTCCGCCACCGTGGAGGAAATCGCCGGCTCGGGCGCCACTCCGCTGGTCGTGGCCGACAACCGGCGCATCCTCGGCGTCATCCGCCTCAAGGATATTGTCAAGGGCGGCATCAAGGAGCGCTTCGCCCAGCTTCGCAAAATGGGCGTCCGCACCATCATGATCACCGGCGACAACAATCTCACCGCCGCCGCCATCGCCGCCGAAGCGGGGGTGGACGATTTCATCGCCCAGGCCAAGCCGGAAGACAAGCTGGCCCGCATCCGCAAGGAACAGGAGGGCGGCAAACTGATCGCCATGATCGGCGACGGCACCAACGACGCCCCCGCCCTGGCCCAGGCCGACGTGGGCGTGGCCATGAACACCGGCACCCAGGCCGCCCGCGAGGCCGGCAACATGGTGGACCTGGACAGCAGCCCCACCAAGCTCATCGAAGTCGTCGAAATCGGCAAGCAACTGCTCATGACGCGCGGCGCGCTGACCACCTTCAGCATCGCCAACGACGTCTCCAAATACTTCGCCATTCTCCCCGCCATGTTCGGCGCCCTTTACGCCGCCAAAGCCGGCGCGCACGGTCCGCTCGACAAGCTCAACATTATGTATCTCCATTCCCCGCAAAGCGCCATCCTCAGCGCCGTCATCTTCAACGCCCTCATCATCGTGGCCCTGATTCCGCTCGCCTTGAAGGGCGTGAAATACCGTCCGCTGGGCGCGGCCGTCATTTTGCGCAACAACATGCTCATCTACGGAGTCGGCGGCATCATCATGCCCTTCATTTTCATCAAGCTCCTCGACCTCATTCTAGTCGCCGCCCATCTGGTCAGTTAACCCAAACCAAAGATATATGAAATTTTCGGCAGGGCGGCGCTGCCGCGCCGCCCAAAAATCTGCGAGAAAACGAGCTTGTGAACGCAAGAACCTGTCAACCATCTGAATACTTTATGAAACTCATCCTTCAATCCATCCGGCAGATCGTCCTTTGGACCATCATCTGCGGCATCGCCTATCCGCTGGCCATGACCGGCCTTGCCCAACTGGCCTTCCCGCGCCAGGCCAACGGCAGCCTCGTCAGGCGCGACGGCAAAATCATCGGCTCCGCCCTGCTGGCGCAGCAATTCACCGGCGCCAACTACTTCTGGCCCCGGCCCTCCGCCTGCGCTTACGGCGCCGGCCCGGCCGGATTGGTCGCCTCCGGCGGGAGCAACCTGGGGCCGACCAGCGGCGCGCTGCAAACCAACGTCATGCACAACACCGCCGCCTTCCTCGCCGGCAACAACCTCCCCGCCAACACCCCGGTGCCGGCCGACGCCGTATTTGCCTCCGCCAGCGGACTGGACCCGCACATCAGTCCCCAAGCCGCGCAATTGCAAATCGCCCGCGTCGCCGCCGCCCGTGGACTTAGTATTGACAAACTTGCCCCCTTGGTGGAAAAATTCACCGAAGGCTCCCAATGGGGCTTTCTCGGCGAGCCGCGCGTCAACGTCCTCCTCCTCAACCTTGCCCTGGATGAGATGGCCCCGGCGAAGCCCGCCCCCGCCAAGACATAAGGCGGATGCCACAAATCAGCCCCTGCTAAAATGAAAGCCGGGCCAGCCGCTCCTGGATTTGCCCGGTCCAGCGGCCGAGGTAGTTGAGCATCCGGCACACCCGCTCCAACGCCTCCAGCGGCAGCGCCGCCGCCCGTCCCGCCGAACCCGCCGCCGCCGCCGCCTCCCACGCCGCGTTCAGGCCCGGCAATTCCGCCAGCAGTTCCTCCCGCCGCCGCCGGATGACTTGCTGCAGCTCGTTCAACTGGCCGGCCAGTTCCATTCCCCGCCCGAACATCTGCGCCCGGAGCAGCGGCGAACTGGTTTTTTCTTTCGCCGCCAAAAACGCGTCGGCCTCCCGGCAAAGCCGGCCCGTTTCAAAAAACAAATTCATCGCCGGGGCCGGCGTATCCTGCGCGTCCGCCGGGCGCGCGCCCAGTTCCAATTCCAGCAGATGCCCCAGCCGGTCCTTCGGTTCCCGCGGGCATTGCCAGGCCGCGTTCAACTCCGCGAATCGGCGCGTGGCCGCCTCCCTGGCCGCCGCCCCCGCCTCGTGCGAACGGTCGGGGTGCATTTCCGAGGAGAGGGCGAGAAATTTCTGTTTGAGCAAATCCGCTTCCAGCCAGGGCCGGCGCGGCTCGTTCAACAGGGCGAAATGATCCACGAGGTCTGTCAAATCTATTAAATTTTGACCACGGATTTCACGGATTTCACGGATGAAGATTCTTCATTTTGCATTTTGCATTTTGCATTTCCGTCAGGCGCTGAAGCTCTCCCCGCACGAGCAACTGCTGGCCGCGTTGGGGTTCTTCACCTTGAAACCGCCCTCCTGCAGCGCGTCCACAAAATCAAGCTCGCTCCCGGTCACATAAAGCGCGCTTTTCGGGTCCACCACCACCTTGATCCCGCCGCTGGCCACCAGGATGTCGCGGCTGGCCGGCTGGTCTTGCAGGTCCATTTTATATTGCAGCCCCGAACAGCCGCCTCCCACCACCGCCACGCGCAGCACCCCGTCCGGACGCCCCTGCTTCTGCAAGAGCGCACTGACCTTCCGCGCCGCGTTCGGCGTGACCTTGATCAACCGTTCATCCCCGACGCGGACACCCGCCGCCGTCTGGCCCGGGGCCGCCGCTTGTTTTTCAGCAATCATGCGCCGCCAAAGTAGCCCAACAACCGTCAACCGTCAAATTTTGCGTCAGTTCGGCAGTGTCTAATTTGTAGTGTCGAGCCTGTGGCTCGAAATCGGCGCGCCGCGCCGACGCTGCAACAAATTAGGACACGACCGTCAGTTCTAGGGTTTTTCGACGTTGTGGAAGTAGTTCTCCAGGGCGTCGCGAAACTCGGCGGGGGAATTCTGGATGACGCCCGCCGCTCTGTTGATGATGCGCCCGGCCGCGTTCCGGCCCCGCGCATCGCCCGCGACGGGGCGGCCCGCCTCGTCGGTCGTTCCGCCGGAGAAGTTGCCGCGGCCTGTGCCGCCCGGCCCCGGGGGTTGCGTGCCTGGAGGGCCGTTCCGGCTGCTGCTGCGCATCATTTGGGTGAGAAAAGCCATTTCCTCGGCGGTGGCGCCGCCGGCTTGTTCTTGCTGTTGTTGCTGCTGTTGCTGGGCGCGTTGGGCTTGCTCATTGATGAGGTTGATCAGATCGGAAAGCGCATCCACGGACCTGGCCTCGGTGCCGCTGGTCACGGCGTCGGTCTGGGGTTTGGCCAGGAGTTCCTGGGCCTGGTCCATGGCTTTGGCCACTTGCATGAACGGCGGACCCAGCGCCGGCACGGGAGTGGCCTTGTGAACGAGGGCCAGCGCCTGGCCCAGATTCCCTTGCGTGGCGGCGAGGGATTCGGCCTGCTCCTTGTAATCGGGAGTGGAATCTTTGCTCCATTCCAGCACGCCCGTTTGGTCGCGCAGGCTGGATTCCTTTTCCCGCAAGCGCAGCAGGGCGATCAATTGTTTGGAAAGGTCCAGTGGCGGCTGGCCTTGGCCGCCTTGGCCGCCTTGCGAATCCGATTTGGGTTGGAGATCGTCGGCCCATTTCTGGAATCGGGCGGACCAGTTGGTCAGGTCCAACGAGGTTTGGACGGTGATATTGCTTTGGATGAGGCCGCCCATCCGGTCCAATTCATCCGAGACATGGGCTTCCTTCATGTCCTGGCTGACCTTGCCGTAATTGGGCTTTTGGGTGCGCTCAAAAAAGCGGCTGATTTCAGCCTGCAACGCGACCGACTCATCATGCGCCCCACCCTGCCGCTTGACGAAGGCGGTGTTGAGGCGCTGGAATCTCTCCGGCAAATCCTGCGGCGGCAGGCCGATGGTGTCGGCCAGGTTGGTGGTCAACTGCCCGCCTAATCCTTTTTCCTCGTTGCCGACCTTGCGCAAGCGTTCGGCCAGGGTGAAGGCCTGCATTTGATCCAGGTTCTGGTTGGCGTTTTGCTCCATTTTCTGAAGCGCTTCCAGGACTTCCTGCGCGCGTTTCTCCGCCTCCGCCAGCTCCTGCTCGAGCCTTTTGGCGTCCTCCTCCTGCTCTTTGGCATCCGGCGGCTGAGATGCGGAATTCTGCGACGGCGGCGCCTGGGAATTCTGCGGCGGGGATGTCGGGCTCTGCGACGGCGGCGATTGCGAATTCTGCGGCTGGGAAGGGGAGTTTGGCGACGGCGGCGATTGGGAAGCCTGATCCTGTGCAGGGGAGTTTGGCGGCGATGGCCGGGACTTGGCGTCTTGCGCCGCGGAGTCCATGGCCCGGGCCGCCTCCGGCATCTTTTCCGCGGACAACTCCTGCCATTGTTGCAAGGTCTGGCCCCACTGGCGGATGGTCTCTTCGGGAATCAGGGAGTTCTTCATGGCTTCGCGCACGATGTTTTCACCCTGGCGGCTCAATTCCGCCAGGTGTTGCGCGTTTTGCAGTTGCTCATCCTGGCTCTGGGTGAGGCGGGCGGATGCTTGCGCGCCGGGCAAGTTAGTGGAGGACTCTTTGACATCGCGCGTGTCGGAGACGATTTTTTCCTGAAGCCGGGTAATGTCCTCAATCTGGGCCATGAGGGCCTCCAGGTTCTGCCGCAACATTTCGGCGTGGGATTCCTGGCTGAGAACATGGATCACGTACGGGGCGGTGCGGGTGCGCTCGCGTTTGGGAAAATAATCCTGGGCAAACCCCTGTAATTGCACGGTGCAGTCGGCCGGTATGTGATAGAGCGCGGGACTCCAGAGAAAATCATCCTCCACCTTCTTTTGCTGGGGGGAAGCCATTTCGGACTTGATCTCCGTTGTCATGCTGCCCGCCTGCCCGGTATCGGAAACAACCTCCCAGGCCACACCGAGATCGCGCACGCCGAAATCATCCTGCGCCTCGGCGCGGATGCTCATCACCTCCGTCGCCAACAACTCCGTGGTCCGCGGCAGGTCCGGCAGGTCGGGCAGGGGCGGCTGGTCGCTTTCCCGCTGCAAGACCAGCCGCCAGGGCGAGGCGTTGGTCAGTCCCAATTGGTCGCGCCAATTGAAAACCAACTCCCCCGCGTCCGCCGCCTCGGCCGGTTCGCTCGAAAAAGTCGGCCCTTGCACTTTGAGCGCGGCCGGGTCTTGCCCGCCGCTTTGCATGGAGGCCGCGGCCAGCGGACGGCTGACCGTTCCGACGAAACTGACCCGGCTGCCCTCCAGCGCCCGAAACGTCCCGCCCGCCACCGGCTGAAGCTGGTCCGGATAACGCAAATAATCCGGCAGTTGAATCCAGGCGGAAAGCTGCTGCAAGGAAGGCCGGTGGTTGGGCAGAATGGCCACTTGCGCCAGCGCGTCGCCCACCCGCACCTTCAAAACGCCATCTTCCACCTGACCGGGAATTTGCAGGCGGACTTGGCCCGACTGCACAGCGGTTTGGGTCTTGGCCTCCCGCCCGAACCAGGCAAAAACGCGGGACGGTTTCCAGAAGGAGCGGTAGCGCACCGTCCCGGAAATCTCAAACGGCTCGCCATGCGGCACGATCAGTTTCTGCTGAAATCCGTCCAGGAGGACGAGGGTGTAGCGCTGGACGTTGGCGCCCGGCTCGATCCAGCGCCGGAAGGCGTTCCAACTGGCCTGGGGCAGCGCCAGCGAGGCGGCGAGCATCCAGACGGTCAAACCCGCCGCAGTCCAGCCGAAATTCTTGGCCGGCCGCGCATTGACGCTTTGCCGGAAATCGAATTTTTGCGCCTCCTCCGCCACCTGGCCGATGGCGGCGTGATAGAGGGCGGGGGAAAAATTGGGCAAATGCTGCCGTTCGTTGGCCAACTCCACGATGCCCAGCAGGCGGTCGCCCAAGCGCCGGTATTTTTGTTGCACCAGCGTGGCCAGCGCCCGCATGTCGCGCCGGCGCCACACCCAATGCCGCGCCCAGCCCAGGATGGCCGCCGCGGCCCCGCCCACTCCGCACAGGAAAAAAAAGACCCGCAGCCAGGCCGGTGTTTCCCAGAGCCGGTCGGAAACAAAAACCGCGAGCCACGAAAAGACGAGACTGGCCGCGATGCCGCAGACCGCCGCCGCGGTCTCGACCCGCCAGAGGCGTTGCTCGACCTTCTCAAATTGCCGGCGCAACCCTTCGGGCAAGTCCACCAGCGAATAATTATCGTCTTGAGGCATGGCGTGTGCGTGCCGCACACTCAACATTAGACGGCAAATCCCCGGTTTCAAGTTACAAAAGGCTGTCTTCCGCCCCACCGCCAGCAAAGCGGCCTGGCGCTGGCGCCGGCGCAGGCCAGGGCGGCGGCGAAGCCGGGCGCGGGCGACAGCGTGTGGATGGACCAACCGGGCGGCGCTTCCGAACAATCCAATTGCGCCAGGCTGCCGGCGATGCCTTCGCCGGTGGCCTTGAGATAGGCTTCCTTGCGCGTCCACAGGCTGAAGAAAACCTCCAGCTTCTTTTCCGGCTGGGCGGCGTTGATCCGGGCATTCTCCCGCCCCGAACAAAACGCGGCCACGATGTCGGCCATTTCGGGCATGGGCCGCAATTGTTCCACATCCACCCCCAACGGGGCGAACCGGCCCACGGCGCACAAGGCCAGGTTGCGCGAATGCGAGCAGTTGAAATGTAGCGGCGCCGGGCGGTCCGGCCCGGAGAGACGCGGTTTGCCCCGCTCTTCATAAGCCAGGGAGACTTGCGACGGCTCGACCCTTAAGTAATGACCGAGGATGGCGCGCAGCAGCGAGCGCCGCGCAATGAAGTTCTTCCGGTCTCCCTCGAAATGGAATTTAGCCGACCGCGCCCGTTCCTCCTCGGAAAGCATGGCCAGCCCGGTCGAATCATCGGCCTCCGCGCCCCCCAGCCAGGCGCTCCAGACATGGACCTCGTCATCCGCCAGCTCAACCCGTGGCGGCGGCAACGGCCAGGCTTGCTGGTTGCCTGAAATCTGAGGCTCTATGCCTGAAAGAACTTCCACAATTCATTATAGCCTTGCAGGGAGGGCCGGGCAAACCCAAAAGTCGCGGCACGGAAAGGTCGCGTCGTGTGTGATTAGTTTGCAGGTCGTTTAAGGCGTGAATGAGTGTGTCCACCCAGCTTTGTCTGGGATGTTGTATGGAATTGGAGGCAGTTCCTCAACGTCATTTTAACAGCAGGTGTTTCATGGATGGAATTGACCGCTTTTGAGGGCAACCGTCAAGCCACAAAAACCATCTGGTGGGGTGCGGCTCAGATTGTTGCCGGATGTATTCCCGTGCGAAAACTCCGCGCCCAACAGGCTCATTTTGTGAGCTTTACATTAGGGCGGATCACTCTGTAAATCATCAACGAAGTCGTTTAGCTCGGCTGCTCGCATCCTGCCATTCTCACAAGTCCGCACAGACGCTATCGGGATACTGTAAGCGATTTGTTTTGCTTCACTTCGGCTCAATTTGGAAATTAAATAATGACAGGCATCCCCCGATTTGCTGGGAGATTGTTGGTACTCAGCATGTTGTGGAATCGTTCCTTCTGAATCAAATTCCCAGAACATTACCGGCTCTTCTGGGCGCGCAATCGAATACCACCTTTTTAGGTGCTCACAAATTGTGGATCCAGCGGCGAGCAAACAGTCCGCACCCACGACAGATACGCCCCCTTCCGTTCGTTTGAACGCCAAGTCGTTGAACCTCTTCCTCTGCCCGTCCCAATGAGATTTAAATATACATCGAATGTATCGCATAACTTAGCATTCAAGGCATTTATATAATCCACAACCAGGCTGATGTTTTTTTCTTCCAGAAATTCCACTTCTTTGTCGTCCACCTCGTGTGTTATGTTCCACAAGCTAGACGACTCGCGTTCAAACTGGAAATAGTGAGCTTCAAAATACATCGTGACCTGAATCTCCCCGTTTGGGCCGGGAAACGCATCTGTGCGGGTGAACCCTTTAAAAAAGATTTGCCGGTGAACGAGGAGGGCATCCTGAATTGCCGCGTCCGAAAACGCAACCCCCTCCTGATAATGCCAGCCATCTTGGAGGGACTTAAAATTTAGAATTTTTGATTCTGTCGGATCAAACTCGCTGCTGGCCACAAAAAACGGTTGATATGGAAAGTATATTGGACTCATGGCGATTTATTTTCTGGGGGCTGGCGCATGGCTTTTGCGACAGTCGTAGCGGTCATAATGCTCTGGCCGGTTTGACGTTCTAATCGCTCAATAATCTCTTGCAGTGCCTCCTTGAGAGATTTTGCAAGCGTATAAGAAATGTTCAAAACGGCAACATCTGCCCCGTTATGTTGGAGAACCACAAATACATCCGTCGTGGTAATCCCCGCTTTGAACGAATTCATGTACAGCAACGGCGGCATTGTTGCCATAGGCACACCCATTTGCGCCGGCGCTGCCGTTTGAATGGACGGTATATTCGGGTCGTTTCCCATAAAATGGCCGGAAATTTACCACATTTCCACCCACTCGCAAATACTTTTTGCTGGTCTAATTTCTCACCATAATCCATTGATGTCAAAGCCAAAATAGCACTCTTCTCAATTATTTGGGGCAGCTTTCAGAACCACCCGAGCTGCAAGCACACATTATGCCAGGACTATGGTAAAAAACTCCGCGGAGACGCCCAGCCAGATCGAAGCCAAACGGCGATATTCCCCGGCCCCGTTTATCGGGGTGAGCGTCAGGGTGAAAGGGGGGTAATCCCCGGCCCGAGAGGATCTGCAAGTCTCACGTTGAACGCCAGAATTTGACCGTCAGGCACTTTAACAAGCGGTTTGCCCGGCTGTCTCTGGGGTATTCCAAGACCCTTGAGAACCACCGTTACGCCATTGCCCTTTTCGTCTGCGCTTACAACTTCTGCAAGGTTCACGGGACCATGGGCTGCACGCCTGCCGTTGCGGTGAAACTCGCGGGCGAAACCTAAACAATCAAAAAACTCATTGCGGAAGCTGCAATCTAATAACACACGACCAAAGGTCGCGGCGGAGACTCCCTTGCCAGGCCGCCCGCCGCTTTTTCATCGCCAAAGCGCCGCCCTTGAAGGATAAACAGCGCGGACAATATGATTTCTCTCCAAAGCCTGACCAAACGGTTTGGAGCGCAAACGGCGGTGGATGCGCTCTCGCTCGAGATTCCAGCCGGGCAGATTGTCGGCTTTCTCGGCCCCAATGGGGCGGGAAAATCAACCACCTTGAAAATGCTGACCGGCATCCTCGCCCCCACCAGCGGCACGGCCACGATCTGCGGCTTCAATCTGCTGCTCGACACGATTGAGGTGAAACGGCGGGTCGGTTTCGTTCCGGAATCGGGCGCGGTTTTTGAATCGCTCACGGGCCTGGAATATCTGGAAATGGTGGCGGCTCTCTACGCCATCCCGGCGGAGGCGGCCCGGGCGCGCATCCGGCAGTTCATCGCCTTTTTCGATTTGAGCTTCGAGACGCTGACGGACAAGCTGCTGGGCGCCTACTCCAAAGGGATGCGCCGCAAGGTGGTGATCACGGCGGCGCTGCTGCACAACCCGCCGGTGGTGTTTTTCGACGAGCCGCTGGACGGTCTGGACGCCAACGCGGCGGTGGGATTCAAGGCGCTAATCCAGACGCTGGCCCGCGAAGGAAAAACGATTGTCTACAGCTCCCACATCCTCGACGTGGTGGAGCGGGTGTGCGACCGGGTGGTCATCATTGACAAAGGCCGCCTGCTCCTGGATGGCCGCCCGGATGAATTGGTGGCCGCGCATGGCAGCGGCACGTTGGAACGGCTGTTCACGCAGTTGACCGGCGGCACGGAACTGGAACAGCGCGCGCAAGACTTTGCCAAGACATTCCGGCCATGAGCGGACCTCCGCCCATTCCTTCTGCTTCTCCGCCTCCGCCGCCCGCGCCCTTGCCGGGACGGACATTGCGCGGAATTGGCGAAGCTCATAGAGCGCCGCTCCAAGTCGCAAAGTCCGCCCCTTCGCCGGAGCGGACGTTGCACAAGCTCTTCTTGACGTTGTTTCTGCGGGGCCGCTCGGCCCGCGGCCTGCGCAAGCAAGGCGCGCCGCAATCGGTGGGGTCCAAACTTGAGCTGGTGCTGCTGGTCTATGCGGGCGTGGGGTTGTTCTCGCTTGCTTTTATCGGCCAGCCGGTGTTTGCGATGTCGCTTTACTTGCACGCCATGACGCTGGTTTTCCTGGGCATGTTCATGGCCGCCTCCTGCGGGGAAGTGCTCTTCAACAAGGAGGAGGCGGACATCCTCTTGCACCGCCCGGTGACGCCCCGCGCGCTGTTGTGGGCCAAAATTGGCGTGCTGGTGAGGGTGTCGCTCTGGCTGGCGGGGGCCTTCAATCTGGCCGGCTTTTTTGTGGGCATTGGCGCGAGCGACGGCGGCTGGCTTTTTCCCGTGGCCCACGTCATTTCCACCGTCATGGAGGCGCTCTTTTGCGCCGGGAGCGTGGTGGTGGTTTACCAGCTTTGCCTGCGCTGGTTCGGGCGCGAACGGCTGGACGGCTTGATGACCATGGCCCAGGTCTGCGTGGCGGTGGTCGCGGTGCTCGCCGGGCAGATACCGCAATTGATCGGACATTTCGGTGGAAAATTCAATTTTAACTTCCACTCCTGGTGGGTCTGCTTCTTGCCTCCGGCCTGGTTTGCCGGCTTGGATGACTTGATCGCAGGGAGCCGGTCGGGCGCTTCGGCTATCCTGGCGGTCGCGGGGATGATCGCCACCGCCGCCGTTCTCTGGCTGGCCTTTGAGAAATTGGCGCGCGATTACGAAGCGGGGCTGCAAACCCTGGGCGAAGCCGCCGCGCTCAAACGTCCAAAAGGAGCGCGCCGCCGCTGGATTGACAACCTGGCCAACCGGCCGCCCTTGCGCTGGTGGTTGCGCGATCCGGTGTCGCGGGCGTCCTTCCTGCTTGTGGCCGCCTACCTGTTGCGCGACCGCGATGTGAAGCTGCGGGTCTATCCGGGCATCGCGCCGATGCTGGTGTGGCCGGTCATCATGTTGATCCAGGATCATGGTCCCGCTAAGTCGGGCGGCTTCTCGGGTATGGCAGGTTTCTTCATTGCCTTCACGGGCATATATATTGGGATCATCCCCATGCTCGCGCTGGAGATTGTGCGCTACTCCCAACAGTGGCAGGCGGCGGATTTGTTCCGCGTGGTCCCGATGAAAGGGCCTGGGGCGTTGTGTGATGGCGCCCGGCGGGCCGTGTTGTGCATCCTTACCCTGCCGGCGGTCGGGGCCTTTGTCTTGCTGGCGCGGCTGATGGCAGGCGCAACTTCGCACCTCCTGCTCCTGCTTCCGGGAATCATCGCCCTGCCGGCCTATGCGATGTTCGCCTGCCTCGGCGGCAACGCGGTGCCGCTTTCCCTGCCAACTGAGGAGGCGAAATCCGCCGGGAGAGGCGTGAAGATGGTCGGAGTAATGGTTGGTTCGGGGCTTCTGGCCCTGGTGGCGACGCTATCCTGGAACTATGGCTGGTTCCAATGGCTGCTGCTGGTTGAAACCATTTCCCTGATTGCCATCTATTTTCCCATGCGGGCCTCGGTGGGATCGGCCCGCTGGACTTCCCTGGAGTGATCTCCCATCCGCCGGGCCTTAACCCGGACAATTCTGGTAGGGCGAAGCTGCTGCTTCGCCCTGATTCAGGGCGCGCGGCAGCGCCATCTACCATTCAGCGTGTGGCAACTTCCGCCAGAGAAGAAATATCCGGGTTAAACCGTTCCTCAAGTTTTCCTTTGGCATGCCGATAATTTGTCCGAGGCCATGACCATCATGGCTCGGTGGACACTTTCCATACCGAAAGCGCTGATAACATGCATGTTGAAACAATCCACGGCGGCTTTGGCTGGTTTGAACGAGGAGTTCATTCCGCTGACGCCGTTGAATCCCGGTCCAGCGGGACCTGAACTGCATTCCAATGAACTCCGCCAATCCAACCCAAGACTACCTGGAGGTCGTGACGCAAAAGATCCATGACTCGCGTTCCGACATCCTCAATCCAGCCGAGCGCTACTTGGATCGCGTGGCCAGTCTGCCTCCCGCGCCGATGCTCGTGACCGAATTGCTGACTCTTTTCCGGGAACCGGACCGCGATGTTGACCAAGTGGTGCAACTAATCAGTTACGAGCCTTCCCTGACGGCCCAGATACTGCGGACGTGCAACAGCGCCTGTTTCGCCGGCGAACAGCCGCCCGGCGACATCTTCGAGGCGGTTTCCCGATTGGGGTTCTACCAGGTTTATTGCCTGGTGGTGTCCCTCTTTGGCGCCAAGGCCAGGTCCATGGAGGGAGCGGGCCAGGGTGTGGACGTGGAGGAGTTATGGCGTCACTCGGTCGCTGCCGCCGTGTCGGCCTCGGTGGTGGAGGAGGAGGCCGGACAGTCCAAGGGGGCGGCTTTCACGGCGGGGTTGTTGCACGACATTGGCAAGCTGGTGCTGGCTTCGGTCGAACGCGAGCCTTACGCCGGATTATTTCAACAGGCAAAGGAACAAGGCGCGGCCCTGGCCGCATTGGAACAATCCGCTTTTGGAATTGACCATGCCGAATTGGGCGGCGAATTGATGCGCCGCTGGAATTTGCCGCCCGATGTTGTGGCCGCCGTTCGTCATCACCACCAATTTGCGGCCGCGGCGCCTTACGAGCAACTGACCGCCTCCGTCCAGGCCGCGGACCTCCTCGCCCATCAACTTTTCGCCGAGGATTGGGCCGGCACGGACCTCCTGGCATCCTCAACCGCCGCCCTGTATGCCCTCGGACTCACTCCTGACGACCTTCCCCGCCTCCTCGCCAAAGCCCAAGCCGAAATGGAAAAAGTCAAAGGCCTGCTGGAAATGTAATCCCTGAATTGGGGACGGAGCGGCCCATTTGCCAAAAGACGGAAAGCCAAACGCCGCTTTACAACCGGCTGCCCCTCCGCCAATCTCGTCTGTGTTCATCATGAGCAAGCGGCAACAAGACGCGGCGATTTAACCCAATGGCATGAGCAACTTGCAAGAAGTGCGCGAGAACGAAGTGGCTTTCTGCGCCGATGTCAAATCCTGGGCGGACGCCTTGTTTTCCTCGCGCCCGGATTGGCCGTTTTCGCACGCCAAAATTGAGCAATACGGAACGGGAAACTATCGGCGTTCCGACCTGCGCATTTTTTGCAAAGGCAGCCAAACCCCGGTTCTTGCCGGGGAAGTGAAACTTCCGGGAACGCCGGAAGGGCGCAGTCCTTACGACCCGGCCTTGATGCAGGATGCTTTCGACAAGGCGGACAACATCAAAGCTCCCTATTTCTTCACTTGGAACATCAACACCTTCGTCCTTTTTGATCGCAGCAAGTGGAATGTGCCGATGATCGAGCGGCGATTGAAGAACTGGGATTTGGGCTTCAAGCTCACCTCTCCCGGCGATTGCAGGCGTCCAGACGTTCACGCCGCGATTCGCGATGGGTTTCTCCCCGCCTTCTTCCAAATGCTGGCTGATATTGTCGAAGCCAGGGTCCTGGACTGGGGTGCGCCGCCGGACGATATTTTCATTGGCTCGCTCGAAAGTCATTTGGAGTGGCCGGTTTTCGGCACTCGCGACTATCTGATGGCGGCGTCGGCAACGGACGCGCTTTTTTCGGCAAAATTGCAGTCCTGGATGGCCGAGGAGATGAATTGGACGTTTGACCCAGGCGATGCCAACAACTGGAGCGAGATTTTGGAGCGGGCCGCCAGAACACTTTGCTACATATTCTGCAATCGCGCGATTTTTTACGAGGCCATCCGGGCGAAGTATCCTGAGGATCTTCGCCCATTAAAAATGCCCCGGCCCGGACAAAACGAGGGGCGGAGGCTCTACGATTACTTTCGCGACCAGTTCCAACGCGCCGTGATGGAAACGGGCGATTACGAACCGATCTTTTATCCGCAAGTCAATGATTGGGCCGGCGCGCTGGTGTTTTCCTCCGACATGGCCTGCCAGGGTTGGAAGGGACTGTTGGCCAATTTGGCTCAATACAATTTTCGCGAGATTCCGTACGACATCATCGGCGGAATTTTTCAGAAACTGATCTCGCCGGAAGAACGGCAGAAGTTCGGACAGTTTTATACCAACGAAGACATTGTGGACATCATCAATGCGTTTTGCATACGCCGCGCCGGAGACACGGTGATGGATCCGGCGTGCGGTTCGGGCAGCTTCCTTGTCCGCGCCTACCACCGCAAAGCCTGGCTGTCCGAACAAAGCAGCGGCGGGCGGCGAAATCAGGACTCCCGGAAAAGCCATCAAGAATTGCTCCGAGAAATTTATGGCTGCGACCTCGCGTTGTTCGCGGCGCATTTGGCAACGCTGAATCTGGCCTCGCGCCATATTGGAGACGAAGAAAATTATCCCTATGTCGCGCGCGCCAATTTTTTTGAAATCCCGCATCGCCGCGACCGGTTTTCGGTGGTGCCAGGTTTGCGCGAAGCAAAAGGGGTAAGAGATATGATGGCCGTGCCCCTGCCGGACGTGGACGCGGTGATTGGGAATCCTCCGTACGTGCGCCAGGAAGGGATTCCAAAACAAAGTCAACTCAAACGCCAGAAGGGCGAAAGCGAGGAGGCTTACGATGCCCGGCGGAAAACGACCAAGGATTATCTTCAGGAACTCTGCACAGAACTCTGGCCGTGGTTGAAGCTTTCCGGCCGCAGCGACCTTCACTGTTACTTCTGGCCTGTGGCCGCGAGCTTGCTAAAAGAAGGCGGCTATTTCGGTTTTCTTACTTCGTCGAGTTGGCTGGATGTTGATTACGGTTTTGCCCTTCAGGGTTGGATATTGAAGGGTTTCAAGCTGATAGCCGTGATTGAAAGCCTGGATGAGCCGTGGTTCAAGGATGCGCGGGTCAAAACCTGCATCACCATTCTGCAACGCTGCGATGACCTCAAAAGCCGGATGGACAATGTTGTTAAATTCGTACGACTCTTTAAGCCGGTCAATGAGATTTTGGGCGACCGTCCGCACGGTGATGAAGCCGCCCGTCAGAAGGCCGCCGAAGCATTGCGCAAAATCATTCTCCAAACGAAAGCGCCATTCGCCAACGCCCAGATGCGGATTATTCCGGTCACACAACAAGAATTGTGGGACGAAGGAGTGCGCGCCGGCACATTGCTCAAATCCGGAGCGCTGGTGGAATCGGAATCGGAAGATCAGGAAGAAGAGGAAAACCATGGATCGGTGCTCAAGGAAGCGGCGGCGATGTACAAAATCGGATCTGATTATGTGGCCGGGAAATGGGGACGATTTCTCCGCGCGCCCGACTTGTATTTCCGGTTGATTCAACATTATCGCGACCGGTTCGTTCGGTTGGGGGAAATCGCCGAGGTCAAACGCGGAATCACGAGTGGTTGCGACGACTTCTTTATGCCGCACGATGTCACGCAAAAAGTCTTGGACGAGGTAAAAGCAGGATTGCTCTGGAACAATGTGGGGCTGATGACGCCCTGCAAACAGGGTGAAATCGAAAGTGGCAAGGTTCGGATTGTTCGCGCAGGCGACACCACCCTGCATCCCATTGAAACCAAGTATCTCAAACCAGAGGTCCATAGTCTGATGCAGGTGGATCGCCCTGTCATCCGCGCCGGAGATTTGGATCGGGTCGTCCTTTGGGTCAACGAACCTCTCCGCACTTTAGGAAACTGCTATGCTGCCAAATATATCCGTTGGGGCGCAAAACAGACTTTTCCATCCAAGAAATCCAAAACCGTTCCAGTGCCGCAGCGCTCAACCTGTGCATCGCGACCTTTGTGGTACGATTTGACGTCGGCCACGAATGGGGTGGCCTTCTGGCCCATGACTCAGAAGTACCGCCACATTGTTGCGGCAAATCCCGATGGGATCGTTTGCAACCACAGGTTATTTTACGTTACCCCCCGAAACCTCTCGGAGATCGAGGCGAGCATTGTTCCCGCCATCTTGAACTCGACCCTCACAGCTTTAGTGAAGCATTTCTATGGCCGATACGCCGGCGCCGAAGGCACGCTGGATACGGAGATAATTGACTGTCTTCTCCTGGACGTGCCAGACCCGAGGCGCGTCACGTCCGATTTGTTCAACCGCATGAGCAACGCTTTTGAAAGCATTTGCAACCGATCCGTTACTCATCTTGTTGCGGACGCCATGCTCCAATGCCATTCAGAAGAGGCGATGAGGGAAATTTTATGCGGGCCGACCCAACTTCCAAAGGAGCTATGTCAGGAAGACCGGCGCGAACTCGACGGTTGCGTGTTTGAGCTGATGGGTGTGACAAGCAAAAAGCAGCGGACGACATTGCTCGATGATCTCTACCTTGTCACAACCGAATACTATCGTTACTTGCGCACCCAGGATATTCAGGCGATGGAGAACCGGGCCGGCAACAACGCCCGCCGATTTGACGCGCAGGATTTGGCCGGGAGCATTTGGCACTCCCTTTCGGAAAGCGAAAAAGGGCCTGCCGTGACCGAGTGGATTGCAACCGCTTACCCGAAAAACAAACCAGTCAACATCCCAGAAGGCAAACCACAGGCTCTCGGAGCGGGCGACATGTTCAATCCCAACGGCGTTGTTTTCAGAGGCAACAAAGAGACAAATCATGTTGGCTATGCCAATTCCGAACAAGCCGCCTTGGTCGCTGCATTGGCCGAGATCGGGATTCGGGGCACGGTTCAAGTTCCAGAAGCGGCTGCGGACTGCGGCCGGTGTTTGGAAGAATTAAAGGTCCGCCTTAAACGCGCTGAGGGCCATTTCACTGAGCTGGCCGCCTCCCGCACAGGCACGCAATCGCTGCAAGAGAAAACCGCGGCTCTCCTTATGCACTGGTATATCCACGGAAGGAACTCGTAAGCCGCCTCCGTCTCCGATACTCCAAATCACGACGCTGCGGGGGAGCAGGCAGTGCCTTAATTCAATTGTTGTAGCGTCGGCGCTGTGCGCCGATGTCGAGCCACAGGCTCGACGCTACACCAAATTAAGGCACTGCCGGGCCAGCGGGCGGGGTTGACAGGGGCCGCGCAACAGGGGCAGTGTGTTGCCAGGGCGCGGCGGCGGCCCGGAGCGGCGGCCGCAATGTGTTATGAGCATGAATATTTTCGAGAAGATCATCGCGCGCGAAATCCCGGCGGACATTGTCTTTGAAGACGAGGCGGTGCTGGCTTTCCGCGACATCAATCCCAAGGCCCCAACCCATGTCCTGATCGTGCCCAAGAAGAACCTCGCCCGGCTGTCGGAGGCCGGGGCGGAAGATGAAAAGCTCCTCGGCCACCTCCTGCTCAAGGCGGGCGCGGTGGCCCGGCAATTGGGGCTGGACAAAAGCGGCTACCGCGTGGTGATCAACAACGGCCGCGATAGCGGCGAAACCGTGCCCCATCTGCATTGCCATATCCTGGGCGGACGCAGCCTCGCCTGGCCGCCCGGATGAGGCCCCGGCTGTGATTACTTTTCTGCAAGGCAAATTGATCGAGGCGCTCCCCACGCAGGTGACGGTGGAGGTTAACGGCGTCGGGTATGAGGCGCTCATTCCGCTCTCCTCTTTCGACAAGCTGCCCGCGCCCGGCCAGCCGGTGAAATTGTTGACGCACCTGGTGGTGCGGGAGGACGCGCATGTCCTCTACGGCTTTATGAGCGCGGCGGAGCGGGGATTGTTCCGGCTGCTCATCAACACCGTCAGCGGCGTGGGTCCGAAAATCGCGCTCGGCATTCTCAGCGGCATGAATGTCACCGCCTTTCGCGGCGCGGTCGCGGGCGGCGATGTCAAAATGCTCTCGCAAATTTCCGGCGTCGGGAAAAAAACGGCGGAGCGAATCGTGGTGGAATTGAAGGACAAAATCGGCGCGGCCGGCGTGTTGGAGGCGGGCAGCGCGCAACGGGCGCTATCCACCGGCGAACAAAAAACCAACGACGCGACCCTGGCGCTGATGGCGCTGGGTTACAAACAGGCGGAGGCACAGGAAGCGGTGCGCGGGGCGGCGGCGGTGCTGGGTGCGGAGGCGGGCGTGGAGGAACTGGTGCGGGCCGCGTTGAAAAAGGGCGGGTGATGGAACCGTCCTTAAACCAGAAATCCGGCGGGCTGGTGGTTCCGCGCCAGTTGTCGTGGCGGCGCAAGGCGGCGGTGGCGGTGGCGGTGCCCCTGGCGCGCCTGCTCATGAAAACCTGGCGCTGCCATTGGAAGGACGCCGATCTGTGTCCCGTGGTGCCCGGGCCGGTGATCTTTTGCACCTGGCACAACCGCCTGGCGCTGGCCATGTCGGCGCACGGCGATTTTGTGCGCGAGAAATGGCCGTCGGCCGGCCTGTCCGCGATGGTCAGCGCCAGCCGGGACGGGGCCTTTCTCGCCAGCCTGTTGGAACCGTTCGGGGTCGTGGCGATCCGGGGCTCGACCAGCCGGCGCGGGCCGCAGGCGCTCTTGGAGGCGACGTCCTGGATGGAGAAGAACTACAGCGTGGCCATCACCCCGGACGGACCGCGCGGCCCGGCCTACAAAGTGCAGGAGGGGATCATTCATCTGGCCCAATTGACCGGCCGGCCGATTATCCCGGTGTCCAATTACACGCGCCGCAAAATCACTTGCCAAAGCTGGGACAAATTTCAAATCCCGCTGCCCTTCGCCTTTTGCGAATTGCGCTGGGGCCGGCCGTTCCGGGTGCCGCGCGACGCCACGGCGGAGGTCCGCGAACAATTGCGCCTCGAACTGGAAAAAGCGATGATGGCCATTACAACCGATTGAGAGAAGATTGATTGAGAGAAGATTGATTGAGAGAAGATTGATTGAGAGAAGATTGATTGAGAGAAGATTGATTGCAGCCGTGGTCTAACACCGCCGATTTTACCGCCGCTTTCCACGCTTATTTGATTTGCGACCAAACTTTTTTCTCGACATGCGTGGTTGCGTTGCTAAAATAAATACACCCGCATTGCCGCATTTCAATGCGGGTGTATTCTTTTCTCAAGTCGCCCAACCTGCACATCTCTCACTCCGATGGAAACGCCAACCGTGCGCCCACCGTACGCCGCGCGAACGCCGGCGGCCTTCCAGCCCGCGCCGCGGCTCAAGCGGGCCGCCTCCCCTCGCCCGGAGTTTGGAGGTGTGGATTAGGCAGGCTGAAGGGCGCTTCCTATTTTGTGGCCGGGCCGGCGGAGCGCGGGATGGTGAAATGGAAGGAGGCGCCCTTGCCCGGTTCGCTCTTGACCCAGGCCTCGCCGCCGTGCGCCTGAACAATATGTTTGACAATGGCCAGCCCCAGGCCGGTGCCCCCGCTTTCCCGGGAGCGGGCCCGGTCCACCCGGTAGAATCGCTCGAAGATGCGGCCGATGGACTCGGCGGGAATGCCCGGGCCGTCGTCGGTGACGAAGACCTCGGCCTTTTGCCCGGCGGCTTCGCGGACGCCGAGAACGACGCGGCCCTCCGCCTTGCCGTATTTGATCGCATTCTCTGTCAAGTTGAAAAACACCTGGGGCAGGCGGTCGGCATCCGCCCGGACCAGCAGTGAGGCGGGGATGCGGTTGTCCAGGGCCGTATGGCGCGCGGCGGCCACGGCCCCGAGGTCGTCCACCACCCGCTGGGCGACGTCGCGCAGGTTGACCGGCTGAATGTTGAGGGCGACCTGGCCGGATTCCAGGCGGGAGATGACCAGCAAGTCCTCGATGAGGAAGAGCAGGCGGTCGGAGTGTTTGTCAATTTTTTGGAGAAAGCGGGTGGCTTGTTCGGGATCGTGCAGGGCGCCGTCCAGCAGCGTCTGGGCGAACCCTTTGATGAGAGAAAGGGGGGTGCGCAATTCGTGGCTGACGTTGCCGACAAATTCCTTGCGGATGCTTTCCAGTTCCTTCAGGCGCGTGACGTCGTGAAAGACAAAGAGCTGGCCCTGCGGGCCTCCGGGGCGGTCGCTGACCAGGGCGGCGCTGATCTGCCAGGAGCGCGGGCCGCCGCGTTGCAGGTCCAGCTCCACCCCGGAAATGTTCTTTTCCCTCGGCAGGCGCTCGCAGAGGCCGGCCAGTTCGTGGGAGCGGAAGGCTTCCATGATGGTCTGGCCGCGGATGTTCTCGGCCAGTCCACAGCCTTTGCGGAGAGAATCATTGGCAAATTGAACGCGGCCCTCGGCGTCAAGCAAAAGAACCCCTTCAATCATGCTGTTGAAGAGCGTTTGCTGGCGGGCCTGGGAGCGGGCCTCCACTTCGCGCTCCTGCTGGCGCGCCGCCTCGGCAAAGCCGCGCCGGGCTCCGGCCACTTCTTCGAGATAATGGCGCCGCAGCCGCCAATGCTGGAAGCCGAGCAGCGCCGCGCAGACAGTCACGGATAGAATCAGGTAAGGCCAGGACATGCTTTTAATTGCGGATTGCGGATTGCGGATTGCGGATTAAAAGAGGAACCAAAGGTGCGGCTGGCCGCTGCCAATGGGTGCAACCAGGATCACGCCAAGCTTGCAATGTCATGCCGCGTATTCCAATTCGCAATTCACAATCCGCAATCCGCAATCCGCAATCTGCCATGCAAGTTCTCATTGTTCCAGGAACCGGTAGCCCACGCCGCGCACGGTGTCGAGAAGTTTGGCCGCTTCGCCCAGTTTGTCCCGCAGCCGGCGCATGTGGGTATCCACGGTGCGCGTGTCAATAAAGGTGTGGTACCCCCAGACATCTTTCAAAAGTTGCTCGCGCGATTGGACGCGGCCCTTGCGCTCGGCCAGGATGGTGACCAGCTTGAACTCGGTCAGGGTCAGCTCCAGCGGTTTATCCTTATATGTGACACTGTGGCGGGAGCGGTCAATGACCAGGCCGGCGAAGCGGACCTGCTGGGCGGCTTCCATCGGCGCGGCCTGGCGTTTCAGGAGGTTCTTGACGCGCAGGATCAACTCGCGGGGGCTGAACGGCTTGGTGATGTAATCATCGGCCCCCAGTTCCAGGCCCAGCACCCGGTCAATTTCCGCGGCGCGGGCCGTGAGCATGATGATCGGGATCAAGGCGGTCTTGGGATCGCGCCGCAGGCTCTTGCAGACCTCCAACCCGTCCACTTCGGGCAGCATCACATCCAGCAGCACCAGGGCCGGCAGCGCGGCGCGGGCCTTTTCCAGAGCCTGCCGGCCCGTGGCGGCGCTGAGGACATCGAAACCGGCGCCCTTCAAATTGACCTCGATCAATTCCCGCGCGTCCGGCTCGTCATCCACCACCAGGATTTTGGGCTTCATAGGTTTTGCCCAATACTTACCGCACACCGCCCGCTCCGGCAAGGCAAAGCGGCGGTGCCTCTAATTGCGGATTGCGGATTGCGGATTGCGGATTGCGCATTGCGGATTGCGGATTGCGGATTGCGGATTGCGGATTGCGGATTGCGCATTGCGGATTGCGGATTAAGAGAGGCCTCAAAGATACCGCCGCCCGCTGCGAATCGGTGCAAGCGCAGTGGCGCCGCGATTACGTCGGCTTGCCGCATTTTCCAATCCGCAATCCGCAATCCGCAATCCGCAATCGCCTAATCCTTCCACCCGCTGAACCTCAACAGTGCCATGTCCTCCAGGCTGTTGATGACGCCGCCGCCGGGGACCGACAGCATCACCTCAGCGCTCGACGTGGAGTGGGAACGGACCATTTGGGTAAACTGGAACATCCAATTGGAAACATAGTAGGCAGCGGGCACGTCCAGCGCCATCTCTTCGCGATAGGGAGGCATGAGCGGTTGCGGCTGGCCGGGCGGCGGCGGCTCGAAGTTGCCCGCCAACCAGAGCACATGGCCGGAACGCAAGGTTTGCCGCGCCTGTTCCAGCAGCGGGCCGATGGGGTTATCCGCCAGCATTTCTTTCTTCAACAAGTCGTAGCGGTGGATGCGAAGCTCGGCCATCGGCGGCACCGTGTCGAAATGGTTGGTATAGTAGCGCTGCAAGGCGACTCCGTAATGCCAGGGCGAAACCAATATGAGATCGCCGGGGCGGGCGTTTTCTTTAAGGGCCTGCGCGATGAGGTCGGCGTTGGATTGGCGGACTTGCACGGCGGCGTAGCCGGCGGGAATGGATGAGGCCGCGAGAAGCAGGGCCAGCCCGGCCCGGCCCACGCGCATCGCCGGGGCCGCCAGACCGGCCAGGATAACGTCCACGGCCAGAGCCACGGGCGCCAGCAGGATCAGGAAATACCAGGAGCGCTGTTGCAGCCCAATCTTTTCCAGAAAAACCCCGTAAAAGAGCGTGGCGGCCAGCATGGCGGAGCCAAAATAGACCATCTGCCAGGCTCGGCAACGAACCGCGAGAACCAGGGCTGTCCCGATGGCCAGCAAAGCCAGCGCCGCCCAGAACCAGACCAGCCAGGGGCCGGAGGCGTTCAAGGCCTGCACCAGCGCGTTCCCAATTTCAACCAGACGAACCGGATGCCGGCAAATCCCCTGCCAATCCCGGCCCTTCACGATGTTTCCCCAATAAGGGAGCAGGGAGAGCGCGGCAACGACGCCGATGCCCACGGTTTGCCCGGCCGTTTTCCACTGCCGCCGGGCCAGCCTGGATATTTCATGGTCTGGTAGGGCGAAGCTGCTGCTTCGCCCTGATTCAGGGCGGCGCGGCAGCGCCGCCCCACCAATCATGGTGTGGCAACTACCGGCAGAGATAAGAAATATCCGGGCCAGGGTAACTGCGCAGCCGGACAGACAGAAGGCCGCCAGGAAAAAGGCGTTCTGGTAGAGGCATTGCACACTCAGCACGGCCGCCAGGGTTGCCCAAAACCAGGAACGCGCCCGCGGGTTTTCCACGAATCTCCAGGTCAGCGCCAGGGCGAGCAAGTTCAGGGCAAACCCCAGCCCGTAAGGGCGCATGGCATCTCCCACGCGCACAGCCAGCGGATTGGCGGCGTAAAGGGCCAGGGCGAGCAGCGGCACTCTGGCCCCGCCGACGCTCGCGCCAAACCAGAAGACGCCGAGCGTGCCCGCGCCGATGAAAAAACCGAGCAGGCGACAACTGAAATCGCCGGACCATCCGGCCAGCATCCACACCCGCGCCACGCCGACAAAGAGCGGCGGGAAGTTGTCGTACTGCAGATTATGCCACAGTTCCGACAGAGTGGGCATGGCGGCAAAATCAATCGTTCCGACTTCATCGCGCCAAAGCGGCCCGGCGTGAAAAAGGAACAAAGCGTGCAGCAGCAGCACCCAAAGGCTCAAGCCGATACCCGCGAGCATCTCCACCCGCGTCCAGGCCGGCGTTTCTGAATTATTGCGGTTAGCCTGCATATTTCAGCGTTCCTGGGTGGCACGGGCGACTCGCCCGTCCCGCCGGGCCACTGGCCCGGCGGAAACTCGAAAGCGGCTCTTGGCACGAGCGCGGCGCCACAATGGCAGACCGTCGCTCTGCGTTCCGGTCGGCGAGTCGCCGACCGGGACAGGCGAGTCGCCTGTGCCACCCATGCCAAACGGCGCCGGATATGAAATGTCCGGGTTAAGTTCTTGGCGGCTCATTTTTTTTAGACGGAAGTATAAAGATAACGCACAGCAGCAAAAATTGCCTATCGCCCCATCCGATGACTGGATTTTGGGTCGTGTGTGTACAGATTGCAGGTGGCGGCCACCGCACAGCACGGGGCGGCCGTCGTCCTCACATTGTCATTTTTTCGTGAGCACGGTGCCGGCCTCTGGCAAAAGAATCCCGTCAATTGCTCCCCAGCCGTATCCTTCGTCCAGCTTGCCAAGATATACCCGTTGACCTGTAGTCTCCCGGTCCCAAGCAGTGTGGTACCGATCAATTGTTCCTCGTTCCAATAAGAATGTCCCCTGAGTCCCCTGCCGCAAGGTGCCACTCACCTGATAATGATTCCCAGCCTCATCTTGAGTTTTCACCACGAACGGAACCCCCACACGCACATCTATTTTAATCTGCTGATTAGTCTGCCAATCGTAGCCATAAAAATTCACGGTCAACTCATAATTGTTTGAAGAAGTCAAAATCGAAGACGGCGATGCGCAGCCGAAGACGGCGCAGAGCATCACCGCAAAAGCCGCAATCGTTTTGAGTTTGGCGATCACCTGCGAATAATTGCCGCGAAAGTGCGCTCGCGTCAATTCCTAAAATTATCGTTGCCGGTGTCTTGCCAGTGTCAGTCCCGAATGGCCCTTAGATAAGACCTAAAACTCTCTTGCCCAGGCGTTTGCGTCGCTTTGGATGAGGCATGGTTTCAAACAATACTTGTCGGCTTAACCGTTGCATTTCCTTCAAGGTATTTTGCAGTTGACGCCAATTAGCGATCGCTTCCCGTAACCATTCATACTGTTGGCGCGATAACGCCACGCTCACCGTTTTGCCTCTCACTTTGCGGGTCCATTGGTAACAGGGCCCGCCCGCCCCCGGCCCGCGATCCTGGACATAGCCTTGGCTGATCCACCCGATGGCCGTCAACGGGGCTCGCAGCCGGGCGTATTGAGCTTCCCGTCGGCGCAAAGTTTTTTTCATAAGAAAAGTGTAGCATCGATGTCAATAGGGCGGTATATATACCGCCCTATGCCCACCCCCTTTTTCCCCGCCTTCCGCTCCCGGCTGGCCGCCTTGGGCCGCCGCACCGTTCATGGCCTCCGCCAAGCCACCCTGGCCCAGCTCCAGGAACACCTGCGCGACTTCCTGCCCGCCCCGCTCCTTTGCCCCCAGGAGGACGGCCCCAACAGCCGCGAGCGGGTCTTCTCCCTGCGCCTGACCTTCCAGTGCTTCCTCTGGCAGTTGCTCAAACCCAAAACCTCCTGCCGCGAGGTCGTCCGCCAAGTCCAAGCCCTGTTCCGGTTGCACCACCAAGGCCCGGTCGATGAGGGCGATTCGGCTTATGTGCAGGCCCGCCTGCGCCTGCCCCGGGAGCGGCTGGAAAAAGCCTTGCTCGCCACCGCCCAGGCCGCCGATCGCCGCGTCGGCTCCGGCGGTCAGTTGCAAGGCCGGCCCGTCAAAGTGGTGGATGGTTCCTCCACCCAATTGCCCGACACTCCCGCCAACCAGGAACGCTATCCCCAACCCTCCCCACAAAAGCCCGGCTGCGGTTTTCCCCTCATGAAGTTTGTGGCCCTTTATTCCTTGCGCAGCGGCGCCATCCTCCACGCCCTGACCGGCAACTCCCATCACCATGATCTGCGCTTGCTGCGCCGGCTGTGGGACCAACTCGAAGAGGGCGACATCCTCATGGGGGATCGCCTTTTTGGCGAATTCACCACCCTGGCCGGATTGCCTCCCCAAGGGGTGGATGTGCTGGCCCGCCTGCATCAGGCCCGGAAAGTGGACTTCCGCAAAGCCCGGCGCCTGGGCCGTAACGACGGCCTGTTTATTTGGCACAAAGGCGTCCAGCAATCGGAAATCCTCTCCGCCGCCGAGTGGGCGCTCTTGCCCGCGGAAATCACCGTGCGGATTATCCGCTTTACAGCCACCATCCGGGGGTTCCGCAGCCGCCGCATCACCCTGGTGACCACGTTGTTGGATCCCCAGCTCTACCCGGCCCAGGAGTTGGTCGCCCTCTATGTCCGGCGCTGGAGAATCGAATTGTGTCTGCGCGATCTCAAGACGACCATGGGCATGGAACAACTGCGCTGCAAAACCCCCGACATGGCCGAAAAGGAACTCCTGGCTTATCTGGTGGCACACAACCTGATCCGCTGTGTGATCGCTGAAGCGGTGGCCCGTCACCCCGTGGACTTGGAACGCGTCAGCTTCAAAGGAAGCGTCGATGCCCTGCGCCAATACAGCAAGGCCATCGCCCAAGCACCAAACCCAAAGATGCGCCGCCAACTCTGGGAGGACTTATTGCTCAATCTGGTGCGAGACTTGGTCCGCCACCGCCCCAACCGGATGGAACCGCGGGCCGTGAAACGCCGGCCCAAACCCTACCCGTTGCTCAACCAACCCCGCCGCCGCTTCGTAGAAATCTCTCACCGTAACCGCTATTGGAAAGGACGCCCCCGCAATTATCGAACCCTTAACTAAGGGCCATTCGTGTCAGTTCTCACTTTTTAAACTCTCCTGAAAGGCGGAAAGGGCCGGGAAAAGTGACATTGCCAACAGTGAACAAAGAGGAGGGCGACCATCGCCTAATGTTCACACGAAATGGCGGCCAAGGCGCTCACGGGTTTGTTTCCGAATCCGACCACGTCCAGAGGATGGAGCCGGCGCGAATACGGCTGCATGGATTTCTTGAACAGAAGGACACGAAGGCAAAGCGCAGGGGTCGTATTTTTGCCGGTTGACACCGCCGCCGGGTACAAGCATGGTATGCAACCGTTCAAGAGCCCGGGTCATGCAGGCCCGGCGCTAACGCGGAGAGGATGTGAGATTTTTTGACCGAAATAAGACTTAAAAAGGGAGAACCAGTGGACAAGGCGCTGCGCCGGCTGAAGAAAAAGATAGACCGGGAGGGCACCCTCAAGGAGGTGCGCAATCACCGGCACTTTGAAAAGCCCAGCGAACGCAAACGGCGCAAAACCAAGGCCGCCCGCTTTTCCGCCATGCTGACCGCCCGCTACGCCGATATGTGACCTGTTTTGTATTCTCACGACCGGGCGCCGGCTCCCACGGACCGCGCCCGGCTTTCCGCCATGTATTCATTTTCCAGTTGCTGGAATTCTCACCGCCATACCGATGGACGCGCCATGTTGCGCGAAATCCATTCCCTGGGCTTTGACCACGCCGAACTCAGCCACGGCATCCGCGTCAGTTTGCTGCCCGGTATCATCGAAGCGGTCGAGGCGGGCGAAATGAAAATCTCCTCGCTCCACAATTTTTGTCCCCTCCCCATGGGCGTCAACCATGCCGCCCCCAATCTTTACAAGTTCTCCTCGACCAACCCACGCGAGCGCGAAAACGCCTGGCGTCACACCCTCAAAACCATCGAGACGGCCGCGCTCGTCCAGGCCCAGGTCGTCGTGCTGCACCTGGGCAAGATCGAGATGAAGGAATACACCGACAAACTCCTGGCCCTCGCCCAGGACGGGCAAAAGGGAACGCCCAAATACGAGAAGCTCTGCGCCGAGTTGACCGAAAAGCGCGAAGAGAAAAAAATCGAGCCGATGGACCTCGTCGAGGAAATGCTGGGCCGTCTCGCCGCCGAAGCCGAGTCGCGCGGGATCAAGTTGGGCATCGAAAACCGCGCCGCCCTGGAAGAAATCCCGCTGGAGGACGATTTCGCCTTTCTCCTGCGCAAATTCGACCGCCCCGGCGTCGGCTACTGGCACGACACCGGCCACGCCCAGATCAAGGAGAACCTGGGTTTTATTTCCCACGCGCTCCACCTGGAATCCCTGGCCGGCCGTCTCATCGGCTTTCATCTCCACGATGTTGAATTTCCCGGCCGCGACCACTGCCCGCCGGGCCGGGGCACGATTGATTTTGCGGCGCTCAAACCCTGGGTCAAGCGGGAGCATATCAAGGTCTTCGAGTTAAGCCCGCGCCTGACCGAGGAGGAGGTCCGGCCCGGAGTGGCCCACCTCAAGCAGCTCTGGGGTGAGGAATGAGGAGGCTCAAGGCTGCCTGGCGCATTGGCTGGCGGGCGGCGCTTTGCGCCTTCCTGCTGGCCTGGATCTTTCAGGCGATTTTCCTCAGCGAGGGAAGGACGGCGGCGGCGGCCCGGGGCCTGGATTGGGACCAACTCGCCCGCCTGGAGCAATGGCGCATCGCCTGGACGAGCGGCCCGCGCGAGCTTTGGCACACCCTCCGCCTGGTCCATCCCCTGGCCCTGGCCGCTTCGCTTCTCTGCATGTTATTGACAATCCTGCTGGGCGTGGCCCGCTGGCGCCTGGTGCTCAAGGTGCAGGGCCTGGATCTGCCGTGGGGCCGGGCGGCCGGCATTACCTTTGTCGCCCAATTCTTCAACGCCTTCCTGCTCGGGTCCACCGGCGGCGACATTATCAAGGCCCTCTACGCCGCGCGCGAAACGCACCACAAAAAAGCCGAGGCGGTGGTCACGGTTTTTGTGGACCGGCTGCTCGGCCTGTGGACCATGCTCCTGTTCGCCGCGCTGATGATGATCCCCAACGCCTCCCTCCTCTCGCGCCGCCGGGAACTGGGCGCGCCCGCCTTGATGATTGCGCTCATGCTGGGCGGGGCCAGCGTCGTGCTGGGCGTGGCTTTTTGGAGCGGCCTTTCCCGGCGCTTTCCCCGCGCGCGCCATTGGTTGCGCAAAATGCCCAAGGGCGAACTGCTGGAACGCTCCCTGGATGCCTGCCGCCATTTCGGCGAGAGCCGGGGCTTCCTGCTCAAAGCCGTCGGCCTTTCCCTCCTGGTCAACCTCGCCTGCGTCCTGCAAATGATGGTCCTGTCCGCCGGCCTGGATGTCTCCGTTTCCTCCTGGGCCTGGCTGGTCATCGTGCCCATGATCTTCTGCATTTCTTCCCTTCCCATCACACCCAGCGGACTGGGCGTGAGGGAAAACCTCTTTGTCTTGATGCTGGCCGTGCCTGAAATTGCCGTCCCGAAAACCGCCGCTCTTTCCCTCTCCCTCCTCGCCTACGCCAGCAGCCTTTTTTGGAGCCTGGCCGGCGGCATCGTCTATCTCAGCCTGAAAAAGAAACAACACCTGGAAGAGGTGACCCACGAAGAAAACGTCGCGGCGGGAGAATGAAGGAGACTCGAGCCGCAACTCGACTTCCCGGCAAAATTCAGAACACCGCATCCGCCGGATTTCAGTCTGATACCAATTTGAATACCATTTTCAGTTTAGTGCCTGGAAAGGTGGTTTCTGTGGCATTGAGTT
>Ga0326728_10003982_pt1 | contig 44548 bp, 29 predicted proteins | sample MB3enrmetagenome_FD_207602 | JGI IMG/M metagenome (GOLD analysis project Ga0326728, IMG submission 207602) | Lab enriched peat soil microbial communities from McLean, Ithaca, NY, United States - MB31MN | ecosystem: Environmental > Terrestrial > Soil > Wetlands > Peat | place: USA: New York...
TTGCTTCGGTGCTGCGTGTTCCCCCTTGTGTGCGAAAAAGTCTTAAAGTCTTCAAAAAAAGCATGTTAAGTCTGGACTTTTATGGTTCAGGTCTGGACTAAGTCTGGACTAGTCTGGACTTGGTTGCGACGGTTGAAGGTTAAAAGCGAAGGCCCGGCGCGTTGCCGGGTCTGTTTGGTTTTGCATCCTGATTTAATTATACGGGTTGGAGGGAAACTAGTATGCCAAGTATTTTTACTTTTTAAGTTGTTTGAATGGAGTTGGTTAGGGGGATTTGGCGGGGGCGAGGGGCTTGACAACGGGATTTGCTTGGGTTTTTGCGGGGGATTATTTTCGCGTCCTCGATCGCTGGCGCGATCGAGGACGCGAAGACGTAAAAGGAGGGGTCGATCCGGCACGCGTAAACGCGCGCCCTTCCGGCGATAGGGATGGGGCACCCGGCGCTGGTCAGACGGTCATAATCTCTTTTTCCTTGGCTTTGAAGAGCTCATCGACGCGGCGTATCTCGGCGTCGGTGAGCTGCTGGACCTCTTCGCTGGCTCGTTTCTCGTCGTCGGCGGAGATGAGCTTGTCCTTGGCGGCCTTCTTGACCTGGTCGTTGCCGTCGCGGCGGATGTTGCGGATGGCGGTCTTGTGGTCTTCCAACACTCCAGCGAGGTGTTTGACGGTCTCCTTGCGGCGCTCCTCGGTCATGGGCGGGACGGGGACGCGGATGACCTTGCCGTCGTGCATGGGGTTGAAGCCGAGGTTGCTGGTGCGGATGGCCTTCTCGACGGCGGGGACGATGGCGATCTCCCATGGCGAGACGAGGATCATCTGCGGCTCTGGGGTGGAAATCTGGGCGACCTGGGAGATGGGTGTGTCGGTGCCGTAGTAGTCCACCTTGACCTGGTCGAGCATGTGGACGTTTGCGCGGCCGGTGCGGGTGGAGAGGAGGTTGGCGCGGAAGTCGTCGACCGTTTTTTCCATGCGCGCCTTGAGCTGTGCGTGAACGTTCTTCAACGCCGGATTGCCTGCCATCGTGGATGCCATGTGTTGCCTGCCTTTCCGAGTACGCGATTCGAGGCCCGCGGTGAGGCGGGCGGATTCGACCTCGCCATTCTACAGAGGTTGGGGGTGAATTCCACAGAGGTTGGGGGTGATTGAGCCGGCCCGGTCTGCCGATGATGGTGGTGGATGCCTGGAGGTTGAGCGGGACGAAGCGCGGGCCAGGGCCTGATTCAGACTGCTTCGCAGTAAAAATTTAGCATCAACCGGTTGACATGAACATCCCACTAAAGTGTAAGGTGACCTTGTGAACGTCGAGCTGAACTACGAGCAGAGCGCGCGGATTGAGTTGCTGTCGCTGTACGCGGGCAAGCCGGCTGGCGAGATGCTGGTGGAGGCGGCGATGCTGCTGCTGGACCGCGATGCGGGATGCTGCGAGCGCTGCCGCCAGGCGGACACGCAGAACTTCCTGGGCGAAGAGGAGCTGGAGGCGAGGTTCGCGCAGTTGCTGCATCGCTGAGGCGCGGCGGCGCGGGTGGGGACGATGGGTGGCGTACGCAGGCTGGGGAGATGTTGCGGCTTGGGCGAAGAGTTGGCCTCAGGGGCTAAAGCCCTCTTGCAGACAGGTGATCTTTGGCACGGGTAAACCCGTGCCCTTAAGCAAAACAGGATTGTTTCCGCAGTCTTTCCTGGCGCAACGGACGAGTCTTTCCCGGCACAACGGACGAGTCATTCCTGGCACAACGGACGCTTCATTCTGGTGGCGATGTTGACACGGGAGACGCTCGCGACTCGCGTGGAGCGGCATTGCTCCCATATAATCGAGCTTTCCCCACGGGAGTCTGCGGGGCACGATTATGCAGCGAATGAGGGTGTGCGTATCTTTACCGTAAAGCGAGTGAGCGGAAGTTTCCTGGGCATCAAGCTAACGTCTGTGCGTACGCGCTCATTCCGCTCCCGCATTGCTGGGGTCATGGCGGCCGCCTGGGTGCTGGGGGCGATGGTTTTTGTGCCTGCGCGAGCGGCGCGGGCCCAGGAGGCAGGCGCGGCCCCGGCTGGGCAGAGCGCGGCGCCGGATGCGGGCGGCGGGCCACAGGTGCTGTGCCAGCCACAGGTGATCAACTGGCGCAGGGTCCCCAAGGACTCGGTCCTGGCGCGGATCTCCAGCCACCAGGGCGATCCCTACGACGCGGCGACGGTGGAGCGCGACTTCAATTCGCTGTGGAACACGGGCTACTTCACCAAGGTGCAGATTGAGCGCGTGGACACTCCGGCGTGCGTGCAACTGGTGATCTATGTATGGGAAAAGCCGACCATTCGTTCGATTGATTACCAGGGGCTGAATGCGGTGACGCTGTCGGACGTGCAGGACCGGTATAAGAAGGCCAAGGTCGGGATGTCGGTGGAGAGCCAGTTCGACGACACGCGGGTGATGCGGGCCGTGGACGTGCTGAAGGACCTGCTGAGCGAGCATGGACACCAGTTCGCGACGGTGACGCCGGTGATCAAGTCGATCCCTCCGGCGTCGGTGGGGATCACCTTCCGGATCAAGGAAGGGCCGACGGTGAAGGTGGGGAAGATCGCCTTCGACGGCAACTACAACCTGAGCAGCCGCGTGCTGCGCCATGCGATGGTGAATTCGCGGCCGATCGGGATTCCGCACTCGATCCTGCTGGAGAATTTGTTGGCGCGGACCTTCGACGCCAGCAAACTGGACGAGGACACGGATCGGGTGCGCATGGCGTACGAGGACCACGGCTACTTCAAGGCGGAGACGGCCGATCCGCAGACCCACGTGCGCGACGAGGGCGGGCTGAACTGGTTTACGCTGCGGCCGTCGACGGGCAAGCGCATCGACATCCTGATGCCGGTGGAGGAGGGGGAACGCTACCGGCTGGGCGGGATCAACTTTACCGGCAACAAGATGTTCAGCAACACCAAGGCGTTGCGGGCGCAGTTCGCGCAGAAGGACGGCGAGTGGTTCTCGGCGACGTCGTTCTCCAAGGGGCTGAAGGACCTGCGCAAGGCGTACGGCGGCTTTGGCTACATCAACATGGTTCCGGACCCGAAGCAGCGCATCGATGAGGCGAAGAAGCTGGTCTACTTCGACATCGACATCGACGAGGGCAAGCAGTTTTATGTCTCGCGCATCGAGTTTACGGGCAATACGGTGACGCGCGACAAGGTGATCCGGCGCGAACTGCTGCTGGAAGAGGGCCAGGTATACAGCAGCCAGCGCTGGGACATGTCGATCCTGCGGCTGAACCAGCTGGGCTACTTCGAGACGCTGAAGGTGGAAGACGATACCGAGACGCGGCAGAACGCGGACGATGGGACGGTTGACCTGCTGCTGAAGCTGAAGGAGAAGGGCAAGAACTCGATCGGGGTGAACGGCGGGATCAGCGGACTGTCGGGGACGTTTATCGGGCTGAACTACGAGACCAACAACTTTCTGGGGTTGGGCGAGACGCTGTCCGCGGCGGCGAACATCGGCGATCTGTCTCGCAACCTGAGCTTCGGGTTCAATGAGCCGTATCTGCGCAACAAACCGATCTCGGTGGGCGCGGAGGTTTTCTCGCGGAAGTCGGACTACAACCCGGCCAAGGCATACTCGATCGCCAACGGAACGAGCGCCAATGTATCGGCCGCGCAGCAGTCGCTGCTGACCAACTACAACACATCGACGGATGGGTTCTCTGTGTCCGTGAGCGAGCCGCTGAAACATCTGTGGGTGGGCCGGGGCATGACGCGGGTGGGCGTGACGTACGCGCTCTCTCGCGCGTCGGTGGCGACGTTCAACGACAATACGCGCAACATCTTCCAGTCGCTGGCGTTCCGTTCCGGGGTGGCCGGGCTGAACCAGCTGAATGGCATCGTGACCTCGACGATTGCGCCGAGCTTCAGCTACTCCAGTCTGGACCGCGGGATTGGGCCGCACTCGGGCCGCGACTTCAACCTGTCGGTGCAGATTGCGGGCGCGGGCGGCAATGTGAAGTACGTCTCTCCGGTGGCGAGCTACCGGCAGTACTACCCGATGCGGGGGCTGAGGATCGACCGGGAGGGGCACAACATTCTGGGGATGCGGCTCCTGCTGGCGCACATCTCCGGGTTTGGCGGCGAGGTTGCGCCGCCGACCAACCGCATCTATGGCGGGGGCGAGTCGGATGTGCGCGGCTTCGACATTCGCGCCAACTCGCCGTACACGTTCGTTCCGGTGAAGGTGCAGTTCAACCTGACCAACCCGGATGGGACGACGGTTCCGCGCGACCCGACCAACCCAAACCTGGGCAATATCCAGATTCCGCTGCCGATCTACCGGCTGGCCTCGGTGGGCGGCGATACGCAACTGACGGCGAACATCCAATACATGATCCCGATCGTCAGCACGTTGAGCTTCAACTTCTTTACCGACTTCGGGCTGACCGGCGACCTGCAGAAGGGACAACTGCTGCAGAGCGCGGCGGGCACATCCGTGCTGTCGAGCCCGCTGTATGGCTGCCCGACGTTTATCAATGGATCGTGCTTCGGCGGCCAGTCCGTGCCGGCGCTGGCGGCGCGGCAACTGAACACGGTTCCGGGGACCAATTTTGTGCCGCGCATGTCGAGCGGCGCGGAGTTCCAGGTGATTCTGCCCATCGTGAATGCGCCGTTCCGGTTGTATTACGCGTACAACCCGCTGCGGCTGTTCAAGAACCTGCCGCAGCAACTGGCGGTGGACGATCCGACGTTCCGCACGATGTTCCCCAACTCGGGCGCCGGACAGTACAGCTACGAGCAAGCGCTGCAACTCTACGGGTCGTCCTACGAACTGCGCGAGCCAAGAAAGACGTTGCGGCTGACCGTGAGTACGACGTTCTAAGGGCAGGTTCGAGGTTCGAGGGTATAAAAACAGGATGCGGCTGCCGAAGAGGGCAGCCGCTTTTTTGTGGTGGCTGAAGGGAAAGCAGAGGCGGAGATTTATGGGAGAAAGGGTCGAGCTGGATGGGCGCGGTGAGCTTCGTCGGGGTTCCTTCGGCAATTTCAGGACAGGCTCTTCGACTGCGTGATTCACGAAAAGGCTGTGAGTCACTCCGCTCAGGATGGCAGATTTCACCACACAACCGCAGGTTCCTTCGACAAGCTCAGGACAGGCTCTTCGACTGCGTTTTGCGCAAAGTGCGCGCCAAACTCCGCTCAGGATGACAACTTCAACTCCACCTGTTCCTCGAACCTCGCACCTTGAACCTCGCACCTTGAACCTAGTAGGTGCGCTGGTAGGTTCGGGTGAGGCGGTCGTGCCAGGCGAGGCGGTCTTCGTCGAAGGCGGCCCAGAGCAGGCCGAGGCCGAGCGGGCAGGCGGAGACGAGGACGGCGAGGATGCGGCGGCGCATGGCGCGGCGGGTGGGGTTCTCGTCGTCGAAGGTGCAGAGGGCAATGCGGGCGCAGCGCATTCCCAGGGTGGACTCGGAGAAGGAGAAGAAGAGCGCCTGGTAGAGGAGAACGAGGAGAGCAAGGACGAGGACGCTGTAGGCCAGGGCGAGGCTGGGCTGGAGTCCGGTGTGGGCGGCGAACTGGGCGGCGGTGTGGGCCGAGAGGCGAGCCAGGGCTGAGTGGCGATCGAGTGCAAGGGACGCGTTGGGGAGGGCCGCGGCGGTGTGCCAGGGGAGAGAGCGGCAGGCGGCGAGCAGGAAAGCGGCGGCGAAGGCAAGGAAGCCGGCGAGAAGGATGGAGGCGTCGATTGCGGCGGCCATGAGGCGGCGGGGGATGGAGGCGATCTGAGGCAGCGGGACGGGGCGGGCGGAGGGATTGGCGAGGGGGCGGGCGACGGGCTGGGTCAACGCGAACTGGCTGGCGTCGGCGGTCTCCGCGGGCCCGGCGCCGGGCGCGTCGAGCCAGATGGAGGTCCACTGGGGCGCGGGGGCTTGGGGGGGGAGGGGGGTGGTGGAGATCTGGGCGGGATCGACCTCGAAGATGCGGAGCTGGCCCGCGCCCGGGGCGGGACCGGCGGCGGCGCGCAGGGGGCCTTCGGCGTAGCGCGGGCGGGCCTTGCGGGGGGCGACGAGCTGGCGGGGAAATTCGATCAGGTTCGCGGGCAGCGGCATGGGCGGGCCGGCGGGCTCTTCAAAGACGGGCGACTGGCGGAAGGCGATCTCTTCATCGAGCCGGCGGGCTTCGGCGTCGTTGCGGTCTTCCTGCTGGCTGCTGGGGCTGGGGATGGAGGCGGTGAGGTGACGATGCGCCGCGTCGAGCAGAGGGAGCCCGGCGGCGTCTTCAAAGAGGCGGACGGTGAGTCCGGGGAGTGCGGTGGCGGCGGGTTGAGAGTTGGCGCGGCTGTGGTGCGCTCGGGAGTGGCTGGCGGGCCGGGACGGTTCGGTGGATTGGGTGCGCGGGGCTGGGGCAACGTCGGATGCAGGTTGGGGTTCGGGCCAGAGGGTGAGTTCGCGCGGGAGCTGGGCCGGGGATTCGTTCTGGAGCTGGTTGAGGGGGGCCTGATTGCGGGCTTCGTCGTTGCGGGAGTCTTGGTTGAGGGAGTCGAGGAGCTGCTGCTGGGCTGCTGCGACGGCCTGGGCGTTGAGCGCGGCGATCTGGGCTGCGGCCTGGGCCTGCTGGGTGGCGCGCTCGGCCTCGGCGGCGAGATAGGCGCGATAGCTGGGGGAGTGGGCGTAACGCTCAGCGACGGCGGCTGCGATGCGGCTGGCGCGGGATGGGGCGGAGGGCGCGGGCGAGATTGCGAGCGCGGGCTGCGCGGGAGCGCGGCGGCTGCGGCGGTGTGCTGCGAGGCGGTCTGCGACCTGGCGGCGGAGAGCCTCGGTGGAGGCGGGAGACGCGGAGGCGCGGGCCGCGGCGTAGGCGGCCGCGGAGGGGGAATCGCTGGACGCTTCGGCGAAGGCCGGGGCCGGCGGGTCGGTATCAAGCAGTGCGGAGCCCATTTTGCTCAAAACTCAAACTCACTTCCGTGAAATCGTCTAACCTCAAAGGGTGGTGCGTGCGCGACATGTTGACGGCTGGAACAGCCTTGCGAAGGCGCTGAGCAGTGTCTGCTTCTTCATAAGTATCACGGGGGGCATGGCAAGTTTTACGCATCTTGCGGCGCAAGAGGTGACGAGTGCGGCACCTCTGAGTGAAACGGGCGCGGCGGCGAGTACAGCGGCGACCGGCGGCAGATGCGTGATGCTTACGGCAGCAGGGGCGGCGGATGCGCCTGCGGGGCTGCCCGATGCGCTGCCCGGCGCGCCAGATGCTCCGGGCGCCACGCAGTATCCGGAGGCGGCGCCGATTGCGGCGGCGGAGAGGGGCTTGCCGGTGCGGCTCGAGGCGGACACCTGTTCCATGAAGGGGAGCGTCTATGTTCTGGACGGCCATGCGGTGGTGACCCATGGCGACCGGACGCTCGAGGCGGACCACATTGAATACGACAGAGACTCCGGCGAGGTGAGCTTGACCGGGCATCTGTTGGTGACCGGCGGAGAGAACGACGAGAGCATCCACGCCAGCCACGGGGCGATCAATGTGCAGACGCAGGTGGGGCGGTTCTACGATGTGACGGGGTCGGTGGGACTGCGGCAGAGGCCTGCGCTGGGCGCGGCGGTTGTGGGACAGCGCGCGGTGTATACCAACGGCAATCCGTTCCTGTTCAGCGGCCGGCTGGTGGTGAAGAGCGGGCCGCGGGAGTACCAGATCTACGGGGGGACGGTGACGTCGTGCCAGTTGCTGAAGCCGGATTGGCTTCTGTCTGCCTCGGAGTTCAGCGTGGACGGGGAGAAGGCGCGGGCGCGGGGCAGCGTCTTCCATGTGAGGAACATGCCGCTGCTGTGGTTGCCGTATGTGACCCATCCGGTGGATGCGAACGCACGGCAGAGCGGGATTCTGATCCCTGAGATTGGGTTCAACTCGGCGAGCAAGGGAGAGACGGTTGGAGAGCAGGTGTACTGGGCGATCAACCGCAGCACGGAGCTGACGGTGGGGACGATCTTCTACTCGGCGCGCGGCTGGGAGCAGACGGCGAGCTTCCACTATCGCGGGCTGGGGCAGGACTTTGCGAAGTCTCACTACAGCGGACTGCAGGACCGCGGATACTATCCGGGAGGAGGGACGGTGTATGTGAACCAGAGCGGTACGGACCTAGTGTTTTCGGGGCGGCGCGACTTTTTTGTCGGGGACGAGACGGCGGACAGCGAAGCCTCGGCCAATGGGAGTGGAGATTCGCAGACGAGGGCGGTGGCGGACGTGGAATACCTGAGTTCGTTCCCCTACCGCGAGGCGTTTTCGTCGAACTTCAACCAGGCGGTGTCGAGCGATGTGGTGTCGACGGTGTACGGCACTCGGGAGTGGAACGGCATGGCTGTGTCGGCGGAAGGCGACCGGTACCAGGGCGAAAAGCGGGTTGCGAATACTACGTCGATTCCGCCACGGACGGAGGAGCAGGTGCACATCTTCCACGCTCCGGCCGTGGAGTTTACGACGGCCGACCACGGGCTGGGGACGACCGGGCTGGAGTGGAACGTGGACAGCTCGGTGGCGATGCTGAAGCGGATCCAGCCGAACTTTGTGACCGGAGGGATGATCGAGCGGATGGACGTGCGGCCGGAGATTGCGTATCCCTTCGGCGCGGGCGGATGGCGAGTGCGGCCTTCGGTGGCGGCGCGGGAGACGTTCTACAGCCGAAGCCGGCTGCCGGCGGTCCCGGGCGTGGCGGGGCCGGAGGTTGAGAGCCTCGCCACGCTGAGCCGGTCGGACGTGGAGGTGCAGGTGGACCTGCGGCCGCCAGTGCTGGAACGGACCTTCGACGCGGGATTTGTGAAGCGGCTGCTGCGCCACGACGTGAAGCACACCATCGAGCCGGAGTTGACCTACCGCTATGTGAACGGGATCGACAATTATGCCGATGTGTTGCGCTTCGATGCGGTGGACGTGGCGAGCGACAGCAACGAGATCGAGTATGGCGCGACGCAGCGGCTGTTTCTGCGCCGGACGGGGACCCAGCCGTGCCGCGCGGCGGGCTCCGGGGCGGATGCGACCGAGATTCTGGGGGCGGCTGGCGGAGATGCCGATGCTGTCGAGGAGCCCGGCCAGGCTGCGGGCAGGACGGACGACGCGCAGCCGGTGTGCGGGAACCGCGAGTGGATCAGTTGGCGGGTGGCGCAGAAGTATTTTTTCGACCCAACCTTCGGAGGCGCGGTGGTGGATGGGCGGCGGAACATTCTGGCATCGACGCTGGATTTTTCCGGCATTGCGTTTCTGACCGAGCCGCGCAATATATCGCCGCTGACATCGCGGCTGCGCGTGCGGACGTCGGAGAAGACGGACGTGGAGTGGGACTTCGATTACGACACCGGCGCGAAGAAGTTTACGGCGGACAACATCTATGTGGATGTGCATCAGAGGGATGTTTTCGCCGGGGTGAGCTATGCGCGGCTGAATGCGCCGGGCCGCTCGTATGTGGAGGGGGTTGCGTCCAGCGTGGCGGACTTCAGCCAGATGCGGACTACGGTGGGCTTTGGAAGGCCGACCAAGCCGGGTTTGAGCGCGGCGGCGAGCGCTGGGATCGACCTGGACCTGGGGACGGTGCAGTATGGCGCGGTCCAGGCCTCGTACAACTGGAACTGCTGCGGAGTGAGCGTGGAGTATCGCAAGTACGAGCTGGGGACGGCGCGCAACGACAGTGGTTTCAAATTCAACTTCACGCTGGCGAATATCGGGAGCGCGGGGAACCTGCGCCACTCGGACCAGGTGTTTTGAGGCGGGGGGCGGCAAGGGCCGGGGCGGGAGTTTTGTGGGAGAAAGGAGCGAGCGATTGTGGGGATGCGGAGTTTATCGGGGTTCCTTCGGCTTCGCTCCGGACAGGCCCTTCGACTCCGTTTAGCGCAAGTCCGCGCCAAACTACGCCCAGGATGACGGAGTTGGAGAGGTGTGGTCGGCATTGTGCGTGAGATAATCGGTGTTGTGCTGAATGGAGTGAGGCCGTTGCGCTATCTCGCGTTGATCGCTTTGGCGGCGGCGCTGGGTTGCCATGCGCAGACGAGCGTCCAGATGGTGCCCCCGGCAGCCGGAACGCAAGCGGTGCAGGTGGGGGTGAAGCTGTCGCCGGAGATGGCCCGCCGGGTTGAGGTGGCAATCCGCAACCGGTCGCAGGCCGTTACTCCAGCGTATGCGATCTCGATCGGCGAGCCGACCAAGAGTGAGATCGCAGGCTACGACCAGGTGATTGTGACCTTTACGGCGGACGGCAACCAGAGCAAGACTGCGCCGTTTCTGTTGTCCACCGATGGCAAGACGCTGGCGCAGTTCAACAAGTACGATCTAAGCCAGGACCCGAGGGAGATGGTGCCGGCGGCGGGACGGCCGGCACGCGGCGGGGCGGAGAACGCGCCGGTGCTGGTGGTGGGGTACGACGACCTGGAGTGCCCGTTCTGTGCGCAGATGAATGCGGAGATCTTTCCCGCGATTCTGGATCGCTACAAGGACCAGGTGAGGGTGGTGTACCGCGATTTTCCGCTCTACGACATTCATCCGTGGGCGATGCACGCGGCGATCGACGCCAACTGTCTGGGCGCAGCCAGCACGGCGGGCTACTGGAACTTTATCGACTACGTTCATGCCCATGCCGATGAGATGGCGGGCGCAGAGAAGACCTCGGTCAAGGCCGATGCGACGCTGGACAAGCTGGCACTCGACGAGGGCGCGCGGCAGAAGGTGGATGCGGCGGAGCTGGCGGCCTGCGTCCAGAAGCAGGACGACAGCAGGGTGAAGGCGTCGGTGCAAGAGGCAGAGGCGGACCCGCTGCGCGTGGATTCCACGCCGGTGCTGTTCATCAACGGCGAGAAGGTGGAGGGCTTGGTGCCGATCGAGACGATCTATCGGATGATCGATGGGGCATTGATTGCAGCAGGCAAGACGCCGCCACCGCCTGTGAGCCCCCCTCCAGCGCCGCCAACGGCAAAGCCCGCGCCGGTTGCATCACCCGCACAGCCCGCGCCGGTCGCGGCCAAGCCGGGGAGCTAACAGAACGATGCGGTTGGCAGAAGATGGGATGGAGAGAGTACCGCGATCCGAACGGGACTAGAATCGGGATGGAGTGAGATGAGCAGGAGAGCGAGCATGGGTTTGGCGAAGCAGACAGGGACTGGGGATGGTTGGCGCATGGTTCGCGGGACGGCCGCGGGCCTGCTTCCGATGGCGCTTCTTCTGGTTGGCGGATGCAACCGCACGCATGGCGCCGACGTGGTTGCCACGGTCAATGGCCACGCCATTGTGCGCGCCGACATGGACCGGATGTACGCGGCCCAGTTGGGCCAGGATGAGGGGCAGCAGCCATCGCCCGAGCAGGCCGACTCACTGCGGCTGAATGTGGTGCGCGAGCTGATCGACGAAGAGATTGTGGAGCAGCGCGCGGCCAAGATGAACCTGACCGCGACCACGGAAGAGGTGAACGCGAAGCTGGCCGAGATGAAGGCCCCCTATAGCGAGGAGCAGTTCGCCGCGCGGTTGAAGGAGTCCGGCCGCACGCTGGACGATGTGACGCACGACTTGCGGCGGTCGTTGACCATCGACAAGCTGCTGAACAAGGAGATCAACTCCAAGGTGACGGTGTCGGACGCGGACATTGCCAGCTACTACAACCAGCACAAGGCGGAGTTCGACCTGATCGAGACGCAGTACCACCTGGCGGCGATTCGCGTGACCAGCGTGCCTTCGGCGCAACCCGGCAACCTGCAGGGGAGCAAGGCGACAACCGACGCGGAGGCCAAGAAGAAGATCGAGGCGCTGAAGAACCGGCTCGACAGCGGCGAAGACTTTGGCGCGATCGCGATGAATTTTTCCGAAGACCCGAGCACCGCCTCAAGCGGCGGCGACATGGGATTTGTGCCGGAGAGCCAGTTGCGGTCGGACCCCACGGTGGGGGCCGCGATCCTGAAGCTGAAGCCGGGACAGATGACGGAGATCTTCCCGCTGATCGACGCGCAAAGCAAGAAAGCGGTGGGCTATACGATCTACAAGCTGCTGGAGCGCGAGCCGGCCGGGCAGCGCGAGATCTCCGATCCCGTGGTGCAACAGCACATCCGCCAACTGCTGCACGATGGGCGGTCGCAACTGCTCAAGAATGCTTACTTCGAGATACTGCGCGACCAGGCGAAGGTGGAGAACTTCTTCGCCGAAGAGATCTTCAAGAACGACGCGAAGTAGGGTGGGGCTTCGCCAGAATGAGGCGGCAGGCCAGTTCTAGTTGAAGCGGCGGAGCTTGAAGAGGAGTTGGCGGAAGACGCCCATCCAGACGGCGGCGTCGCTCGCGTCCAGGGACATTCGACGGAGCAGGCGGCGCAGTTGCACGGGGTCGCTGTTGGCGGGGTGGCGGCGCTGGTATCCCGACCTTTCGAGGGTCTCGGCGAGCAAGGCGGTCAGGCGTTCGAGATCGGCGGCGGAAGTGGGTTCCGCGGCGACTGGGGAGTCTGCGGCGACCGCATGAGCTTCGGCGGCGGGGTTCGATTCACTGGGAGGGACCGCGGCGGGCCCACGCACCAACTCATAGAGACAGACCGCGACGGCCTGGCCGAGGTTCAGGGAGAGATGGCGCGCGCCTGCGACCTGCTGCATGGGGATGGTGAGGAGAAAGTTGCAGTGGCTCAGCTCTTCGTTGCTGAGGCCGGTCTTCTCGGAGCCGAAGAGCAGGGCGACGCGGCCTGGGTTGCTATTGGGGCCTGTGCCGCGGCGAAGTTCGGCGCGGATGCGGGGCGCGGCTTCATGCAGCAGGAGCAGGGGGTGCTGCAGGTCGCGCTCGCCCACGGCGGTGGTGCCGACGACCAGGGTGCAGTCGGCGATGGCTTCGGCGAGAGTGGCGCAGGCGACCGCATCGGCGAGGACCTCGGAGGCGTCGACGGCGGAGCGGGCGCTCTCGAAGGGGACGGGGAAGTCGTTGACCACGCGCAGATGGCGGAGGCCGAAGTCGTGCATGGCGCGTGCGGCTGCTCCGATGTTGTTGGGGTTGCGCGCGCGGACCAGGACGATGTGGATGCGGTCAAGCTCTTCAGGGGTCGGCATCGAGTTCTATTGTAAGGTTTCGGCGATGAGCTGTGGGCTGAAGTTCCGAGGGAGAAAGGGACGGGCTGTTAAGGCAGGATTGTGTTCGTCGGGGTTCCTTCGGCTACGCTCAGGACAGGCTCTTCGACTCCGCCTCCCGCGATGAGACTGCGGGAGGCTCCGCTCAGGATGACAGCTTCGTAATGGACCTTCTTCAACTACACTCTTAGATTGCGGCGCTTATGGCGGACGACTTCGCACAACTCGTGAAGCAGCAGGCGGACATCGTGCGCATTGTGGGCGAATACCTGAAGCTGCGCAAGACGGGCGCGCAGAACTACACGGGGCTGTGTCCCTTCCACAAGGAGAAGACCGCGTCGTTCAGCGTGAATGCGACGCATGGGTACTACTACTGCTTCGGCTGCCACGAGAAGGGCGATGTCTTCAACTTTGTGATGAAGATGGAGGGGCTGAGCTTTCCCGAGGCGGTGCGCGCGGTGGCGGCGAAGGCTGGGATTGCGCTGCCCAAGCGGGAGTTCAACACGCCGGAGGAGGCGCGCCAGTACGGGGAGCAGGCGGACTTGCGGCGGCAACTGATCGATCTGCACGAGGCTGCGGTGCAGTACTTCGAGGCGCAGTTGAAGGCCCCTGAGGCGGCGCGGGCGCGGGAGTATCTGAGCGGGCGGGGCGTCTCGGCGGAGACGATCAAGACCTTCCGCATCGGCTACGCGCCGGGCGACTTCAACGCGATGCGCGACCGGTTGAAGACGCAATTTTCCGAGGAGGCGATGCGGGCGAGCGGACTGTTCAGCTCGAAAGAGAAGAGCGACGACGGCCTGCCGACCGGCGAACTTTATGCGCGCTTCCGCAAGCGGATTACCTTTCCCATTGCGAACGAGGCGGGCAAAGTGATTGCGTTCACGGCGCGTGCGCTGGATGTGGACGACAAGAATGCGAAGTATCTCAACTCGCCGGAGACTGTGCTGTACACCAAGGGCAACGTGCTGTTCAACCTGGACAAGGCGAAGGGGGAGATGCGCAAGAGCGACTTCGCTGTGCTGGTGGAGGGGCAGATGGACTGCATCTCGGTGTACATGGCGGGGATTCGCAATGTGCTGGCGATCTCCGGCACGGCGTTTACGGAGACGCAGGTGCGTTTGCTGGGGCGGTTTACCAAGCGCGTGATCGTGAACTTCGACCCGGACACGGCGGGGGCGACAGCGGCGGAGAAGTCGATCGCGCTGCTGACGGAGGAGGACTTTGATGTAAAGCTGGTGACGCTGGAGGGCGGGCTGGATCCGGACCGGTTTGTGCGCGAGAAGGGGATCGAGGCGTACGGGGCAGCGTTGCGCGGGGCCAAGCGCCACTCGGATTACCTGATCGATCGCGCGCGGCAGTTGTTTCCCGGCCACAGCGCGGAGGCCAAGGTGAACGCGATGAATTTTTTGCTGCCGCACATCCGCCGCATGGCCCACCCGATCCGCAGAAACCAGTTTGCGGAGGACGCGGCGAACAAGCTGGGGATCGACTCGGCGCTGATGCGCCAGGAACTGAAGCAGGCCGCGGCGCATCGCCTGGCCAGCGTTCCGGCACAGCGGACGGAGTTGCTGACGGAGACGGAGAGGGTCCTGCTGCGCGCTCTGGTGCTGCCGGAGAGCAACCCGGCGCGGATGCTTGCAGCGCGGAAGCTGGCGGAGAACTCAGCGTGGATTGCAGACCTAGCCACGGCGGACCTGCTGGACACGCTGGCCAATGCGCCTGCGCCGTCGAACCCGCTGGACGCCGCCGCTACCGACGAGGCACGCGCGCAGTTGGCACAGGCGTTGGAGTACACGCCCGGTGCGAACGATCCCGCGCTGCTGGCGCAGGTGGAAGACACGCTGCACACGCTGGAAGGGCGTCGCCTGGAGCGTCGCCAGCGCGAGCTGCGCTCGCAGATTGCCGAGGCCGACCGGCGTGGTGACCAGGAGATGCTAGGGCAGCTCATTCAGGAGAAGCTACAAATTGATCGCCAGCTCCGCGCTCAGTAAATATCCTCCGGCAGAGCCGCGAGGGGGCTCCCAATTTGAATAGCGAGAAATCAATTCTCGACGCATCGCCAGTGGGGCATAGAAATCGACTAATTCTGCCTGCTGAATCCCTCAGTTCAACGATGGCCTGGTCATGCTTTTCTCCAGAATGCGCTGGTGTATCATTTCGTTATGAGTCTTCCTCGTCGAGTATTTCAATACGTCAGGGCCTATGTTGGTCTGGGAAGCCTGAACCGTCGAACCGAGAGCATGGTCGACCATCCACAGGAGATCGTTGCCCAGTGTTTCAGCTACGCCGATGCGTTCCTCCAGCCGGTTCAAGTTCCGGAAGAAATTACCTCGCTGCTTGAGGACGTGAAGAAGCTAAATCCAAAAAGAGTCCTTGAGATTGGCACCTGCAAAGGCGGAACACTGTACCTCTGGACCCGTGCCGCCCAACCCGATGCGACAATAGTCAGCGTTGACCTGCGGAGTGGAAAAGTCAGCGGCAGCTATTCCCGCCTGCGAACACCCATTTACCGCCGGTTTGCGCGAAGACAGCAACGACTGCATTTGGTGAGGGCCGACTCCCATCAAATGAATACGCTCGAACAGGTGAAGCGGCTATTTGGGGGATCCGAGATCGATTTCTTGTTTATTGATGGCGATCATAGCTACGAGGGCGTGAAGCGAGACTGGGAGATGTATTCAACCTTGGTCCGCAAAGGTGGAATCATTGCTTTTCACGACGTGGCCGGCAACTATGGAGAGACGCATGTTAAGCAATGTTGGGACGAGATTAAAGATAACTTCCGCCATTGCGAATACATGGTTCATCCTGAAGGGCTCTACGGGATTGGTGTGATTTTCAAGTAAATATCCCCGGTGCCCCATCCGCCTCTGGAACATCCCGGTTGGCGTTCACTCCATGCTGCCGTGTCGCCCGTGGGATCACCGCGCAAAAAGTGCCTGCAGCAAGACCTGATCGACTTCCTTCACTTGGATCTTGCCATTAAACGCAGAATCTGCGGAGCCTTCAATGCCCACTCTCGATCGAAGTGGGTATCGAGAGACCCTCTGCTCGCCAGAGCCAATAGGTCATCGAGCGCGCCGCGCAGTTCGATTTTCACGAAGGTCTTTTTGAAATAATTGAGATCGACTAGGCGCGGATAGTTACCGGTTCCAACAATACTCCCAAAATCTATAAAGATATGTTGCGAATAAAACGGAGTGGTGTAGACGTTGATGTTGCGGCCTGCGGTATATCCATTTACAAAGATATCAACCCCGGCGGAGCGGATCTTTTCAATGAAATACTCCCGGCCAAGCAGATGGACCACCGAGAGGAAAAAGGCGGCATTTATCCGAGAGCGGTTATACAAATCGGCTAGAAACAATCCGTCGTTGCGCAGATATCTTCTGTAATTATCCAGCGACGGATTTGGGTCGTTACAGTAGAACTCGTACTTCGCAAACAGACTGAAGTCAATTGAGTGTCTCTCGCAGAACATCTTCATCAGCAGCGGGCTGGTTCCGAACGATCCACAGAACACAACCTGTTTTTTCCCAAGAAGCAGCTTGATACTCTGAATGATCCTTCCCTCACTCTGAAAAATGTTCTTCAAAGGCATCAATACGGTTTTTATTCTTGCGCCTAGCAGTATCGCCGCGGTCCTTAAATCGAAGCGGAGCGGAGATCCGTTGAAACTCAGCTCGCCTTCCCGATAAAGGCTTTGGAACTTGTATTCCACCTGAGACATTTGCGAAACTTCCCCGACAATAAGTGCTGTCAAATCGGCGTCGCGTCCAAGCGAAAGGCCTGCTTTTTCAATTAATCTTCCGTCCCTCAACCCATCCCATAGGATATAAAAAAATTTAGTACTATGCAGGCCTGGACCATCGTGGCCTGGGGGGAGCAGGGATATGTCGTCGAAGAAAACTGCGCGATCAAAACCGTCATTCAGAGGGGGAACGATGGATGGATTCGATTTGATTCCAAGGTAAGCCCACCAATACTTCGATGAGCCGAGATACATACTTATCTTCGCTGGCGACGGCCGGTCCTGTAATCTGCCCATCTATCCTCTTCTCCGAGGCGTCTAAATCCTTTGGCCCGACTCAACGGTCATGTCTGGTCAGCGTGTAGATGATATTTTACGGCATACGGTATACTTTATCGCACCGCGCAAGATCAAGGTTCTCTTTTCCTGGACGCTACAACCGGTCTCGTAAATGCCTTCGGGCCCATTTGGCCGATTGTGAGACCCGCCAACAAGGCGGGGCCCATGAACTCCGCGAGTCGATGCAGATGGTTTATGCGACTGGTTCGAGACGCACGCAAGCATTTCAATCTCACAGGTCGGGAGCGCAGCTTGGATAGCGGAATAAAACGACGACTCGCCCTCGGTTTCGCCTCCAACTGGGTTGGCAAGCTGGCCAGCACCATCACGCAGCTCGTCCAGGTCCCTGTCTTCTTCCACTTCTGGGCGACCAGCGTCTATGGCGACTGGCTGATCGTCAGCGCGATTCCCACCTATCTCACGTTTTCCAGCATCGGCTTCGGCAATGTGGCCTCCAACGAGATGACGATGCTCAACTCGGCCGGCGACCGCGAGGGAGCGCTGCGCGTCTTTCAAAGCTGCTGGTGGCTCATCTCGATGATCTGTGCGGCGGTTGGACTGCTTCTGGTGCCTATACTCTATCTGGTCCCCGCCGCGAGCCTGCTCAACATCCACGCCATCAGCGAGTCCGACACCAAGTGGACCATCTTTTACCTCGGTTTTTCCGTGCTGCTGGGCCAACTGGAGCAGTTGATGAGCGCGGCCTACACCTGCGTGGCGCGCTACCCCTACGGCACATTCGTCAAGAACATGATCTCGCTGGCCGCCTTCGCGACGACCATGGCGCCGGTGGTACTGGGCTACGGTCCACGCACGGTCGCGCTGGTGTTCTTCGTGGCCAACGGCATCGGCACCGTCACTTTCTGGCTGTTTGTGCGCAAGGACATTCCCTGGATCGAGTTCGGGTGGAAGCACGCGCGGTTCAGCGAGATACGCCGCCTCGCCTCGCCTGCGTTCGCCTTCATGGGATTTCCCATCGGCAACGCGCTCAACCTGCAGGGAACCCTGATCGCCGTCGGTTATGCGCTGGGACCGATCGACGTGGCGATCTTCGCCACCGCGCGCACCGTCTCGCGGGTGGCGCTGCAGATGGTGCAGATGGTGAACATCACCTTCTGGCCGGAGGTGTCGCTGGCGTACGGCGCAAGGAATGAAGCCCTCACCCGGGCGCTACACCGTCGCGCCTGCCAACTGGCCCTGATCATCGGGGTGGTCATGGTTGCCGGCGTGATAGCGGTAGGGCCGTCCTTTCTGCACCACTGGACGGGAGGACACGTGCCGCCCAGCCGCGGACTGCTGACCATTCTGCTAGTGGTGGTGGTTTTCTACTCCCTGTGGTCAACCAGCTCCACGATGATGGCCTCGACCAATCAGCACCAGAGGATGGCCGCCATCTACGTGGTGGCGACCAGCCTGACCTGCGTAGCGTGCTTCTACCTTGCGCGCTGGCAGGGGTTGTACGGCGCTGCGGCGGCGTTGCTGATCTCGGAGCTGGCGATGAACTGCTATGTGCTGCCCGCGTCGCTGCGCATCGCGCACGACACGTTTCCCGCGTTCATGGCCAGTCTGATGCACTATCCGCCATCACTGAAGCCTGGGGTGCTGCTGGCGCGGCTGCGGCGGGGGAAGGCGGAACCCAAATAGCCACGGCCGTGAGTCATTTTTCGCGCCTGGTTCATCTAACGATGTGGTAGGCTAGTATGAAATGGGGACGTGTGCCTATGAATGCCCTGATCTGCCATGAGGCGATCGGGCTTGCCACCGCGGTCACTACCGCAACTACTCCCCATCGACCCCGAAACAACCAAGGGAATAGTCTGCCTAAACCCCTGACGGCCCCACAATAATTTCTCCCCAGGAGCGCGCACCGCCGTGGCTGAAGAAATCGACAAGACCGACAAGATCGAGAAGATCGACAAGATCGACAAGTTTGAAGATGAGTTGGCGAAACTCATCGACACCGGAAAAGAGAAGGGCTACCTGACCTTTGGCGAGGTCAACGACCTGCTGCCCGGCGACATCACCTCGCCCGACGAACTGGACGACCTGATGACGACCATCAACACCCAGGGCATCGATGTGCTCACGGGCGACGGCCGCATGGGCGCGGACCGCGACAAGTACGAGCCTGAGGCGGGCGAAGAGTCCGACGACGTGGAGCTCGACCTGTCGCCGGGGACGCTGGAGAAGACCAACGATCCGGTGCGCATGTACCTGCGCGAGATGGGCACGGTGCCGCTGCTGACGCGCGAGGGCGAGGTGGAGATCGCCAAGCGCATCGAGCGGGGACAGAACCGCGTGATGAAGGCCATCTCGCGCTCGCCGATCGTGATCCACGAGATCGTGGGCCTGGGCGAAGACCTGCGCCGCGGCGTGCGCAACATCAAGGAAGTGGTGACCTTCGACGAAGAGGAGCTGACCGAAGAGATCCTGCAGGCCCGCGTGCACTCCACCGTGAGCCGCATCGACGTGATTGTGAAGCACCAGAAGAAGGTGCAGACGCTTAGCGAGAAGGCGGCCTCGCACAGCGGCAAGGAGACAAAAGCCAAGGCCCGCGAGCTGCGCAAGACGCGCTGGCTGCTGGGCCGTGAGCACGTCTACATCAACCGCATCATTCGCGAGTTCAAGTACACCAACTCCGAGAAGAAGCGGCTGCTGGACAAGGTGAACAAGACGGTGGACGCGATGCGCACGCTGGAGCGGCAGATCAAGTCGCTGGAAGCCAAGCACGAGGCGTCGAAGTCCGAAGATCTGCGCAAGGAGTACCGCCGCCAGCAGAAGAACTGCCGCATCGACCTGGAGCGCATCGAGAAGGACGCAGGCACGCCTATTGGGGACCTGAAGCGGACGCAGCGGGAGATGATCCAGGGCGACATGGACGCGGAGCGCGCCAAGCGCGAGCTGATCGAGGCCAACCTGCGGCTGGTGGTCTCCATTGCCAAGAAGTACACCAACCGGGGCTTGCAGTTTCTGGACCTGATCCAGGAGGGCAACATCGGGTTGATGAAGGCGGTGGACAAGTTCGAGTACCGCCGCGGATACAAGTTCTCGACCTACGCGACGTGGTGGATCCGCCAGGCAATCACGCGCGCCATCGCCGACCAGGCGCGGACCATCCGCATTCCGGTGCACATGATCGAAACCATCAACAAGCTGATCCGGACATCGCGGCAACTGGTGCAGGAGCTGGGCCGCGAGGCCTCGTCGGAGGAGATCGCCAAGCGCATGGACATTCCCGTGGCCAAGGTGCGCAAGGTGCTGAAGATCGCGCAGGAGCCGATCTCGCTGGAGACGCCGATCGGCGAAGAGGAGGACTCGCACCTGGGAGACTTCATCGAAGACCGCATGGCGGTCTCGCCCGCGGACGCGGTGATTGCGGTGAACCTGAAGGAGTACACCAGCCAGGTGCTGCGCACGCTGACGCCGCGCGAAGAGCGCGTGATCAAGATGCGCTTTGGGCTGGAGGACGGTTCGGAGCACACACTGGAGGAGGTCGGGCAGAGCTTCCAGGTGACGCGTGAGAGGATCCGGCAGATCGAAGCCAAGGCGCTGCGCAAGCTGCGCCACCCCAGCCGCAGCCGCAAGCTGAAGGCATTTGTGGATGGGGTGAAGGACATCTAACGCGAGCTTGAATTTGTAAATGAGAACGGGCGGTCAGTGGAAATACACTGGCCGCCCGTATGTTATTTCAAGGTGAGAAGTCGTCCGCTCGGCGAACGAGCTATTCCTTCTGCATTACGGCCAGCTCATTTCCCGAGGGGTCGGTGAAGTGAAAGCGGCGGCCGCCGGGGAAGGAAAAGATGGGCAGCGTGATGCGCCCGCCTGCAGCTACGATTCTCTTCTCCATCGCTTCGAGGTCGTTGGTGTCGATGACGGCCAGCGGGAATTTGGTGCGGCCTTCGGCAGGGCTTGCACCGTTGAGGCCGCCGTCCAGGCCTGAGCCGGAGAAGGCGGCGTAGTCCGGGCCGAAGTCCTGGAAACTCCACCCGAAGAGGGAGTGGTAGAACCGCTTGCAGGCCGCGACGTCGTTGGAGGGCAGCTCGAAATAAACGATGGGTGATTTTGGCATGGGATCTCCTTGCGAATCTGGTCGCTTGAACCCCCATCCGCGCCGCCGCGCCGTGGTTTGCGGAGCAGGTAGAGGCCGGCCAGTCCGGCCTCGCGAGGTACAAGGAGAAAGTATCACAATTGCGCCGCGCGACCCATGCATGGGCAGTCCGCGAACCGCTCTGCGATAATCGAGGCAACAGAGGGAGGCAGAAGGTGAACCCAGGCAATCCGCGGGAAGATCACTTCGATGTGTCTGCCGTGTCCACACTGCTCCGCCGGTTCTTTCCGTTCTACTGCGCACTGGCGGCCCTGGCCACCTTCGGTTACGCGCTCTACGACGGCTACCAGATTGACGGCGACGCGGTGGCGTATATGGACCTGGGCGACCTGCTGCGCGCGCATCACTGGGCGGGGATCGTCAACGGCTACTGGCACCCCATGTACCCGGCGTTCCTGGCGCTGGGACACATGCTCTTGGGGGCAACTCCGGCTACTGAGCTGCGGGCGTACTACTTCGTCAACTTTGGGATATTTCTGCTGGGGATGGTGGCTATCGTCTGCTTCACCGATTCGCTTGCGCGGTTGAGGGAGACAGCGGGTCAGCGAATCAGCGAGTCAGCGAGTCAGCGAGCGAGCTATCTGCTGGACCGGACGATGCTGCGCTACCTGGGACTGGCGCTGCTGGTGATTGCCAGCCAGCGCGAGCTATCGATGGGCAAGGTCCGGCCCGACGCGCTGCTGCAGGCGTTCCTGCTCTTTGCGATCGCCGCGCTGCTGACGCATCTGGCCAGCGGTCGCCTGCGCTATGCCGCGCTGATGGGCGTGGCGCTGGGATGCGCCTATCTCACCAAGTCGTTCGCGTTTGTCTTTGCATTTCTCTGCATTATTGCGCTTGCGCTCTTCCGCTGGATTTGGCTGCGGCACGGACTGATGCGAATCCTGTCTGCCGCGCTGATCGCCTTCACATGCTTTGTGGTTGTGGCGGGGCCATACGTTGCCGCGCTCTCCCACCAGAGGCACCGCTTCGACTTCGGCGACTCCGGCACGCTGAACTACGCGTGGTACGTCGGCGGCACCGAAAAGATGCACCTGCAGCCAACCCAGACCGGACAGTTTGGCTCCTCCGAGGTCGATCTCAAACATCCCGAGAAGGAGTTGATGCACACGCCGCTGGTCCTCAGCTACGCCGAGATGCCGTACGGCACCTACCCGGACTGGTTCGACACCACCTACTGGAACGAGCAGATCAAGCCTCACTTCAGCCTGCGCCAGGACCTTCCGCGCGCCACGCGCGACTCGGTCTTGATGGTCCGCTACCTCTTCAACCACCCCGAGGCGCTGCTGCTGCTGGCGCTGCTGGTGCTGCTGGGGGCGCGCCCCGAGTTGCGGTGGAAGCCCGGCAGGCACGGCACAAACGCTTTCTGGCTGGTTCCGCTGCTGCTGGGCGTCGCCATCTGGTGCATCTATGCCATCGTCAACACGGAAGAGCGCTATGTAACGGTGGCGTATTTTTGCGTGATTCTGACGCTCTTCGCCGCGCTGCGCCTGCCCGATGCGCAGAGCGAAGCGGACTCGCCGGCGGCGCGCGGCCCGGCCGCAAATCTTCGCTTCACCGCCTCGGCGCTGATTCTTCTGCTTGCGCTGCTGGCCACCTGCGAGAGCCTGCGCACGGTCTTTGAAGACCGGCGACAACTCTCGCTGGTCAAGTCTCCCGGCGGCTGGTACTCGCCCACCATGGTCCACATCGCGGAGGGTTTGCAATCGCTTGGCGTAAAGCCCGGAGATACGGTCGCCTGCATCGGCCACACGGCCTGCCTCAACGACCCGTACTGGGCGCGGCTGGCCGGGGCGCGCATTCTTACCGAGATCTACGACCCCGAAACTCCGGTTTATCCCTTCCTGGCCGATCTGCCCAACCGGGATGAGGTGATCGCCACGGTCCGCGCCCAGGGCGCGAAGGTCCTGGTCGGCGACTTCGACAACGCTCGCGTCAGCGACTCCAACCCAGCCTTCCGGGGCTGGCAACAGCTCGGCGACACCACTTTTTATGCGTTGCCGCTGCGATGAGTGCTTTGACCGTTCTCCGTTGACCGTACACAGCAAAACGCACCGACGCACAACGAACAACGGAGAACAAACAACGTACAACGCCTTCGTTTTGCTACCATCACCCCATGGCCGATCTCGAACTTACGATTCTTATGCCGTGTCTCAATGAGGCGGAGACCCTGGCCATCTGCGTGCGCCAGGCGGTTGCGGCGATCGAAGCCAGCGGCGTCACGGGCGAGGTGGTGGTGGCCGACAATGGGTCGATCGACGGCTCGCAGGAGATCGCCCGCGCTGAGGGCGCGCGCGTCGTCGATGTTGCCACGCGCGGCTACGGCGCCGCGCTGATCGCCGGGATCGAGGCGGCCCGCGGCAAGTACGTGATGATGGCCGACGCCGACGCCAGCTACCACTTCGAGCACCTGCCGCGCTTCCTACCCCGGCTGGAGGAGGGCTACGACCTGGTGATGGGCAACCGATTTGCCGGGGCCATCGAGCGCGGCGCGATGCCGCCGCTGCATAAGTACATCGGGAACCCCATCCTCTCCGCGGTTGGGCGGATTTTTTTCTCCATTCCGGTGCGCGACTTCCACTGTGGTCTGCGCGCCTTCCGCCGCGACCGGATTCTGGGGCTGAATCTGCGCACGACGGGGATGGAGTTTGCTTCGGAGATGGTGGTGAAGAGCTCGCTGGCGGGGTTGCGCATGACCGAAGTGCCGACCACTCTCTCGCCCGACGGCCGCTCGCGCCCGCCGCATCTGCGCTCGTGGCGCGACGGCTGGCGACACCTGCGCTTCCTGCTGCTCTACAGCCCGCGCTGGCTCTTCTTCTACCCTGGGCTGGCCGCGCTGGCGGTGGGGCTTGTGCTCGCCGCCGCGCTGCTGCCCGGGCCGCTTCGCGTGGGCGCGTACACCTTCGACGTCGACACGCTGACCTATGCGCTGGGCCTGGTGCTGATCGGGGCGCACATCACCGTGTTTGCCGTGTCGGCCAAGGTCTTTGGGACGCAGGAGGGATTTCTTCCGCCCAACCCGCAGTTCGAGCGGCTGTTCAAACACATCACGCTGGAGACAGGGCTTCTCTTCGGCTGCCTGCTGCTGCTACTGGGCGCGGGAATCCTGGGTTACGCGATCTATCTGTGGCATGCGGCGGGCTTCGGAGCGCTCTCGCCGACGCACATGCTGCGGCTGACGCTGCCCTCGGCCACGCTGCTCATGCTGGGCGTGGAGGTGATCTTCGGCAGCTTCTTCCTGAGCCTGCTGGGGCTGAATAGACGCTGAGGAAAATTTCGTCCCTCGTTCGGCAACGCGCGGCTAGCCGGCGCGGCGGTCTTCAAGGAGGTCGTCGAGCATCTCGGAGAGGGTGTCGGCGCGGGAGCGCATGGAGTCTTCGGAGCGGTCCCGGCTTCCGGCCAGAGCGTCGTAGCGCGCGCGCAGGGTCGTCAGATCGTCGGCGATGTTGAGCGCAGCCAGCACCGCGACGCGCAACGAATCGGCCGTGCCGCCGTGGGCCGCGACCGCGCGCATCTTGGCGTCCACCAGAGCGGCAATCTGCTGGATGTACGCGTCGTCGGTGCCGCGCAGGTTGTAGGTCTGGTCGTAGATTTCGACGCTGACCGCGTTGGGAGTGGGTGCGCCGCCGGGGCCGTCGGAGGCGGCATTCGTCGAAGGATTGCCACCCAGGCCAGATTCATCCCGATTATCGTTCCACTGCGTCACGCGCGTCTCCTCTCCCGATGGTGTGGATCTGAACTGGCGCAGCCGATCGCATTGCAGCGGCCCAGACTACAGCAGCTCGTCCATCTGGTGCAGCATGCGCTCGACCCGCTGGCGCACCGCGTCGCGCTCCTGGATGAGCACGGCGATCTGGCTTTCGGCGGCTGCTTTCTCGCGCTGGGCGGCCTGCGCCTGGCTCTGCGCGGCCTGGATCTGGCCCTGGATCGCATCAGCCTGGCTCTGGGCGGATGCAATCTTGCTTTGGGCCGCCTGCACAGCTTCCGCCTGCGCGGCAAGCTGCTGGCGCAGCGACGCGATTTCGGCCTCGGCTGCGCTACGCGCCTCGCGCTCGCGCTTTACGATCTCCACTGCCCGCAACACCTTCTGCTCGAGCGCCTGAAACTCATCCACACTGATAGCGGAACTCATAGTCGCAAGTATAGAGCGGATTGAGTGCCAATCGGCCTCTCCGTGATTGTGCAAAACGGGGCTTCTATTGGGAGAGCAGACTCCCCGAAGCAGTCTCGCAGGACCGAAGGACAAATACGGAGATTCTGGCTACGCCAGAATGACGACGCTTAAGGGTTGCTCCAGAATGACGGACTGCCGGGCTTGGTTATGTTCGGATTGCGCCGCCGAGGGAGGTGAGGGCGGCGATGAGCCTGGACGACCACTCGGACAACTCGTCCTCGCGCAGGGTGCGCTGGGTGGACTGGAAGACGCAACGCAGCAACAGGGCGTAGTGGCCGGCCGGCGCTGCCGATGGGGAGCCGGCTCGCGCATCGCGGAAGATCTCGACCGGGGTGAAGCGCGTGAGTTCGGAGATGGCGAGCGCGGCGATTGCTTGGGCGATGGTGCGCCACTGGACGGCGTCGGCGAAGGTGAAGGAGAAGTCGCGCTCGACGGCCTGGAAGCGGGAGAGCTCGCGCGCGGCGGCGCGGCGCAGCGGCAGGCGATAGAGGGTGTCGAGGTCGAGTTGGGCAAGGAAGACGGGCTGGCGCAGCTTGCGGGCCTCGCGCTGTGAAGCAACCAGCTCGCCGAAGCATGCGATGGGTGCGCCGTTGAGCAGAGCCGTGGCGCTGCGGCCCGGCTCGAGCCACGCGGGCGCGTCGGGCGAGAAGGCGAGCGCAGAGGCGGCGCTGGCGGAGAGCGCGTCCACGGATGCGGCAAAGAGCGAGAGCAGCGATTCGATGACAGACTTCAGCTCAAAGACACCGGCGTCTTTGGAGCTGTGCAGGCGCGTCGGCGGCAGCTCTCCAGTGAGGCCGAGCGAGAGGCTGGGCGACTCGACTACCTGATCGGGCGAGCCGGTGAAGATTGTGCCCTGTTCGAAGAGGCGCGCCTCGCGGACGTCGCGGTTGAGGTTGTGGGCGAGCATGGCGAGCATTCCCGGCGCGAGCGATGGGCGCAGCAGACGGGCCTCGTCGGAGAGCGGATTTTCCAGCGCGATGAGGCCGTCTGAGGTGGATTGCTGATTCCGATTCGCCGCGAGGAAGGTTGCGCCGTCGGATTCGGACGCGAAGCTGCTGGAGATCGCCTCCGAGTAGCCAAGGGCCAGCAGACGCGCGCGGACGGCGGACTCCGCGGCGGCTGTCGGATGCGCGATAACGGGCAGCGCCGTGGGCAACGTGTTGGCGAAGCGGTTGTAGCCATAGACGCGGGCAACCTCTTCGACGAGGTCGATCTCGCGTTCCAGGTCGAGCCGCCAGGAGGGGAGTTGGACGGAGAAAGTTGCAGGTTGCAGGTTGTCAGTTGCAGGTTGAAGAGCGCTGGTTGAGGATTCGGTGAGGGTGCAGCCCAGTGCGGTGAGGACCTGGCGGACCAGCTCGGCGGTGAGGGCGGATTGGTTTGGCTGGTCCTCGAGGGTTGTGCCGAGATGGCGCCGGACCTGACCCAGCGATAGCGCAATGGGCGGGCGGGATGCGGTGCGCGCGACGATGGCTGGGACGACGACGTCGACCAGTTCGCCCACGGGTGCGCCGCCGGATTGCAGAATGAGCCTGGCGACCAGCGCGCTGGCAACCGGGCAGGCGTTGAAGTCCGCGCCGCGCTCGAAGCGGTGCGATGCATCAGTGTGCAGGCCGTGGCGTCGCGCGCTGAGCCGGACACTGGTGGGGTCGAACCACGCGGCCTCGATCAAAATGTTTTTGGTGTCGGCGGTAATCATGGAGTCCCAGCCGCCCATGACGCCGGCCAGCCCCAGCGCCTTGACGTGGTCGGCGATAACGAGATCGTCGGCTTCGAGCGTGTGCTCGGAGCCATCGAGAAGCTTGAGCCGCTCGCCCTGGCGCGCCAGGCGGACGATGATTCCGCCGTCGAGCTTGTCCAGGTCGAAGGCGTGGGTGGGATGGCCCATGCCTTGCAGAACGAAGTTGGAAGCATCGACTGCATTGGAGATGGGCTTCGATCCCAGCAGCGCGAAGTACTCGGCGACGACCCCGGTGGAGGGCGCGATGGTGACGTTGCGCAGGACGCGCGCGGTGAAGCGGCCGCAGAGGTTTTGGGCTGTTGGCGCGATCTCGACGGAGAAGGGCTTCGCGGCGGGCTGTGCGGCGGGCAGCGCGGTGTCGAGCGTGGCGAGCGGGAGGTTGTAGATGGTGGCGGCCTCGCGCGCGATGCCGTAGTGGTTCATCGCATCGACGCGGTTGGTGGTGATGTCCATCTCGAAGAGGTGGCCGTTACCGGGGCCAAGGTCGTGGATGCCTTCGACGGCGATGCCGCGCAGGGTGAGGTCATCGGCGAGTTGGCGGTCGTCTGCGGCGATGCCGGGAACGTAGCTGCGCAGCCATTTGGAGAGGACGTTCATGGGATTATCGCGACGATCAGGCTACTCAGACTTCCAGTCTTTTCCGGGCATAATTCGTTTCATGAAGTCATCGAAGAGGGGAACGGTAAAGGCTGTATCGCCGTGACTCGGACTCCATATCATTCCCTTTAGAATAAGGTTTTGACGTAGTGGTGCAAGCGTACTGACCGCTTTCCCAATACATGCAGCAATATCGCCCGAGCGATGGAGCGGCTCCGGGCCAAGCTCCGCCATAGCTCGAAGGTATCGCTTCTCAGTGGGCGTAAGGCGGTCGAAGCGAACACGAAAGAAGCTCTCGTCGAGCGCTGCGATGGCCTGTGCGGATGCAGTTTTAACGTTCTCCAGAGTGATAGGGCTCTCACTGGCAACCTCCCAGGAGTGCTTTCCCCACTCCTGCAGAAAGTATGGATAGCCCTTGGTCTGTTCGATAATTTCGGCCAAGGCTTCTGGCGTAAACTCCACTCCTTCATCATGTGCAGGCTTCTGAAGTGCGAGTTTCGCCTCGGAATCGTTGAGTGGCCCAATCATGGGAAAGTCGAAGAGGCGCTCTGCATATGACTTGGCCTCGCCAGATAATCCGCGAAGCTGTGGCAGTCCAGCGCCAACAACCGTAACTGGAAGACTGGCCTGCGAAGTTCGGTGCAAGGCCGAGATCAGAGCGGCAAGCTGATTTCGTTCGACATACTGTAGTTCGTCAAGAAAGAGAACAACAGCCGTACCCCCACTCTGAGCGGCTCGACCCACCTCTTCGAGAAGTGCAGTGAGATCGCCCTCCAGATCGCCATTGTCCGCCAGCCCTGGTTCGGGATCCACATCGAAGCCCACTTCGATGTCGTTGTACTTGAGTTTTAGACTCTTTGCAAAACCGGCAAGGGCCCGGAGTGCCCGCTTTGCCTTGTCCTTGGCAGAGCCGATCAGGCTGAGCTGTAGCAGGGCCAGTCGCAGCTGAGGCGCAATCATTGCAGGAAGTGAGCGATTTTCGGGAGCCTCCACGCGCAGGGTGCATATATTCGTAGCAGCCGCATCGGCCCGCATCTGCTCCAGCAGAACCGTCTTCCCCACGCCGCGCAGCCCTACCATCAGAACACTTTTGGCGGCTCTGCCGATGCGAAGACGCTCGACCGCAACCCGAACCTGCTCCCGCAGTGCATCGCGTCCAGCAAGTGCTGGCGGTGGTGAGCCTGCGCCGGGAGAGTACGGATTGCGTATCGCGTCCATATATATTGTTTATATCAAACTTAGCGGTGTTATGTGGAAAAGATAACTTTGCTAATTTCGCTATAAATTCCCGATCTATAGATCTATCAGTCAATCCTATGCGAACTGCTCCAGGAAGCGCATGTCGCCGGAGAAGAATTGGCCGATCTCGGAGATGCCGTGCTGGACCATGGCGATGCGCTCGACTCCCATGCCGAAGGCGAAGCCGCTGATCTTTGCGGGATTGTAGGCTTCGTCCGCGGGATTGAGCTTGCGGCGCTCCTCTGTGACGCTGGCGAAGACGGTGGGGTCAACCATTCCGCAGCCCAGAAGCTCGATCCAGCCGGAGTACTTGCATCGGCGGCAGCCCGCGCCGGCGCAGAAGATGCAGGAGATTTGCACGTCGGCGCTGGGTTCGGTGAAGGGGAAGAAGCTGGGGAAGAAACGCGTCTTGACGCTGGAGCCGAAGAGCGCCTTCATGGCGTGGTCGAGCGTTCCCTTCAGGTCGGAGAAGGTGATGTTGGTGTCGACCGCGAGGCCTTCGACCTGGTGGAAGATGGGCGAATGGGTGGCGTCGGCGGCGTCGTTGCGGTGGACCTTGCCGGGAACGACGATGCGGATGGGCGGGGACTGGGCGATCATGCTGCGAATCTGGACGGGCGAGGTGTGGGTGCGCATCAGCAGGCGGTCGCGCGAGGGCTTTGCTTGCTGGCCGGCGACGAGGAGTGTGTCCTGAGTGTCGCGCGCGGGGTGGTTCGGCGGGAAGTTGAGCGCCTCGAAGTTGTAGAAGTCGGATTCAACCTGCGGGCCGAGCGCGGTGGAGTAGCCGAGATTGTGGAAGACGGCGACGATCTCGTTCATGGTCTTCAGCAGCGGGTGGGGAATGCCGGGAGCGCGGAGGGTTCCCGGCAGCGTGATGTCGAGGCCAGCCTTCGCGGATACGGCTGGCGGAGCTGCGACGGCGACTTCGAGGGCTACTTCAATCTGCTGCTTGAGCTGGTTGAAGCGAATGCCGAGGGGCTTGCGCGCCTCGGCGGGCGCGGACTTGAGCCACGCGTCGCTGATGAGCTTCAGGCGGCCCTGCTTGCGGCCGAGCCAGTGCAGGCGGAAGGCTTCGGGGTCTCTGGTGTCGGCGGTGCGAACCTCATCGGCGAGCGTGGCGAAGGCGGCGTCGAGGGAGGGTGCGTCGTAGCTGAGGAGTTGGGGGATGGTTTCGTTCATGAAGATTTTACTAAGTGAAAACAGGCAACAACGAAATACAGGGGTCCTTCCCCTTCACTTCGTTCAGGCTCAGGATGACGGCCTCGATGGGTTGTGGCATCAACCTTCTTTAGTGTATCGCGGCGCTATAAGGCGGAGAGGACGATGGCTACGACGACCACTCCAAGCTGGAGGCTGCGCCGGTCGGTGATGGCGTAGACGACGGGGTCCTCCTCCAGCTCGCCGCGGGAGGCCTTGAGCCACAGACGGCTGAGCCATAGCAGAAGCACGGGGACCAGCAGCCACAGGCGCGCGTAGTGCGAATAGAGGCCCTGCGCGACCACGTTGCCGATGTACAGCGCGAAGATGACGACTGAGGCGTATCCGCTGGCCGTGCCGAAGCTGCGCAACTGTTCGAGGTCGGAGATGCGGTAGTTGCGGCCCTTGACGGCGAGCGCACCTGGGGCCTCGCTGCGGAGGCTCATGCTTTCGATCTCGGCGAAGCGCTTGACGAAGGCCAGCGAGAGGAAGAAGAAGATGCTGAAGGCGGCCAGCCAGGGCGATACCTTCACTCCGGAGGCCGCGGAGCCGGCGAGAATGCGGATGGTGTACAGGCAGGCCAGCACCATCACATCCACCAGCACCATCCGCTTCAGACGCAGCGAGTAGACGGTGGTGGAGATGGCGTAGATGATCAGCCAATCGACGAACTTCCCCTGACCGTTCCAAGGGAAGTTTGGGGACAACGCCGTAAGAACGCGCGGCAGCAGCAGGGCAAGCGCCAGGGACAACGCAAGGAAGAGGAGGATGGTGGCCGCACCTGTGATTGGCGAGAGGTCTCCGGCGGCGAAGGGCCGGCTGCGCTTGCGCGGGTGGTGACGGTCGGCTTCGAGGTCCAGCAGATCGTTGAAGACGTAGGTTGCCGAAGCGGCCAATCCGAAGCTGAGAAAGGCGAGGAAGGCCGCGACGACCGGCCCCACGGCGCGTACATGGGCCAGTAGCAGGGGCAGAAAGATCAGCGTGTTCTTGGCCCACTGATGCAGCCGGATGGCGCGCATCCAGGCCTTCAGCGGCGAGGCTTTGTCGGTAAAGGTCCGCGTCGGCCGCACTGCCGCCGAACGCAGAGCCGCGCGCAGGCCGCGCTGCGGATTGGCGACCATGGGATGGACCGAGTGGGTGAGCAGAGCCAGGTCGGGCCGGGCGTTGCCGATGTAGCTGAAGCCCGCCGGAAACCGCTGCTGGAAGGCGGCGAGCTTGTTGCCTCCGGTGAGGTTGAGGCTGCCATCGGAGGCGAGGACGCCGGAGAATAGGCCCAGATGCTCGGCCACGCGCTCGGCCAGCAGATTGTCCGCGCCGGTGGCAAGGTAGATCTTGCGGCCGCGGGCGTGCTGCTGCCGCAGAACCTCGAGCAGCGGCTGATTGTAGGGCAGATGAGCGACATCGAGCGCGGCCACCAACGAGACGTTGCGCTTGAACGCAGCCTTGCCCTGGACGATCCACTTGGGAAAGTGAAGCAGCGAGCGGGGACTCTGCCGCGCCAGCACTAGCACCGTGTCCAGCAGCGTGTCACTCTTGACCAGCGTGCCATCGAGGTCCACGCAGAGCGGTTCGTTGGAGGACGGGGATGCGTGATCGCTCGGGCTGTCAAGGCTGTGGGGACCAGCGTGGCCGGGTTGCGAGTGCGCGGATTCGAAAGACACGAGTCAGCCCCTTCTGTAGAACGGCCGGACGATCCACTGAGGAACAGCGGCGGCGTACTCCTCCGCATAAACGGCTGCGCATTGCTCTGCAGCAACAGCGCGCGCGAAAGCTCCCCGCAGGTTCTACGCTATTCTTCCTGATCCATTGTGAACTCTCGGACGAATCTATCTGGTAACTCACAGAAAACCTGGCCTGGGCCAGCCCATGCCTAGCCTGGTGGCCAGCCCATGGGCCGGCCGCCGAGAAGATGCAGGTGCAGGTGGTCGACGGTCTGGCCGCCGTCGGCGCCGGTGTTGAGGACGACGCGATAGCCGCGGTCGAGCCCGCAGGCGCGCGCAATCTCTGCGGACTTGGTAAGCAGATGGCCAAGCAACGACGACTGCGCAGGCTCGGCCTCCGCCAGCGACGCAATGTGCTGCCGGGGAACGATCAGCAGATGGGTCGGCGCCTGGGGGCGGAGATCGGTGAAGCAGATACACAGCCCGTCCTCGTAGACGCGCTTGGCCGGAATGCTGCCGGCAACGATCTTGCAGAAGAGACAATCGAAACTCATAACGACAACCTCGCACAAAATCTGATGAAATGCCTGCTGAGAATTCTACAGCCAGGCCATCTCCCCACCGCGTGCCGCATCGATGCGGCCAAACGCAAAACGGACCGTCCAAACGAAAAAGCGATGCGCGCGGTCGCAAAGACAGCGGACGCAGCAACCGTGTAGCATTCCGATAGACTGGATGTCGCAGCTTTCAAACAAAGACGGGGTCAATGATAGAGAGCAGAACGAACAGACGCAGGATCAACCGAATTGTGATTATCTCCGCTGCGTTCGTGGCGGCGCTGTTTGCCGCAGGCACTCTGGATGCACAACGCACGGCGCCAGCGCGCAATACTGCGCCCGCAAGCCCGGCTGCGGCGGTGAAGCCGGTTGCAGCCGATACAATTCTGGTCAATGCGCTGGACGCGGAGCTGCAGCGGGCGATGTCGTCGCTGGGGGCCGATGGGGCCGCTGCTGCGCAACAGCCCAAGCCCTACTTCATCAGTTATGCGGTGGACGATGCGACGGCGGTGAGCATTGCGGCGGAGTACGGCGCGATCACCAGCTCCAACCAGGGCCGCGTGCGTTCGGTGGACGTGCAGGTGCGGCTGGGCAGCCCGGCGGAAGACAACACGCACGGCGACCATCGCAACAGCGCGTTGACCACTTTGCCGCTTCCGTTGACCGACGACCGCGACGCCATCGCGCGCTCGCTGTGGTACGCCACCAACCGCGGATATGCGCGCGCTCTCGACGGCTACCTGAAGGTGAAGACCGAGCAGCAGGTGCGCGCCAAGGAGGAGGACACCTCGGCGGACTTCAGCGTGGAACAACCGCAGACGGACCTGCTGCCGCCCGCGCCGGCACTGGTGGTAGACCGCGCGGCTTGGGAGCAGCGCCTGCGCGAGATCTCCGGCCTGTTCGCGCAATTTCCCGACGTATTTGCCGACCAGGTTGAGTTCGAGGCGTCGAATGAGACCGACTACTTCGTCTCGTCGGAGGGCGCGCGCGTGGCCACGCCCAGCCAGATTGCGCGGCTGGTGATTGTGGCGCGGACGCGCGCCAAAGACGGCATGGACCTCTTCCGCGAGGAGACCTTCGAGGCCGAATCCGCCGACCGTTTGCCCGATCAGAAGACGATTGCCGACAAGGCCATCGAGATGGCGAAGAACTTGGAAGCGCTGCGCGAGGCGCCGGTGACGGAGCCGTTCGACGGGCCGGCGATCCTCAGCGGACGCGCCTCGGCGGTCTTCTTCCACGAGGTGCTGGGGCACCGGCTGGAGGGCCAGCGGCAGCGCGGCGACGAGGAGGGCGAGACCTTCACCAAGATGCTCGGCAAACCAATCCTGCCCACGTTCCTCAGCGTGGCCGACGATCCGACGCTGTCCACGTTCCAGGGCACATCGCTGAGCGGCCACTACGACTTCGACGACGAGGGCCAGGCCGCGCGGCGGGTCGATCTGATCAAGAACGGCGTGCTGGAGACCTTCCTGATGTCGCGCGAGCCCATTGCAAGCGTCTCGCAGAGCAACGGCCACGGACGCGCCGAATCGGGCCACATGCCCACCGGACGGCAGGGAAACCTGATTGTGACCTCGTCGAAGTCGGTGCCGGAGAGCGAGCTGCGACAGATGCTGATTGCCGAGGCGAAGAAGCAGGGCAAGGCCTACGGGCTCTACTTCGAGGACATCTCCTCCGGCTTCGCGGTGACGACGCGGCGTTCGCCGCAGGCCTTCCAGGTGATTCCGCTGGTGGTGTACCGGGTGTACGTGGATGGGCGGCCAGACGAGCTGGTGCGCGGGGTCAGCATCGTGGGCACGCCGCAGGCGGCGCTGAACAGCATTGTGGCGACCGGCGACAAGCAGGAGATATTCAACGGAATATGCGGCGCGGAGTCGGGCAGCATTCCGGTAAGCGCGGTGGCTCCGGCGATGCTGGTGAGCCAGATTGAGACGCAGCGCCAGGCACAGGGCTCGGCGCGACCGCCCATTCTTCCTCCACCGGGCGCTCCGGCAGAGGAATTAAGACCAGAAAAAGGAGCAAATCAATGAAAATGCTTCTTTCTGGGTTACAAATCAGGCGGGGTTTTCCTGGGGTTTTTGCCACATGTGTCCTATTTGGCGCAACTTTGGTTACATATTCGGCCTTTCCGCAGGACCTGCCGAAGGACGACCCGGTGCTGCGCGCCATGCAGACGGAGCTGGAGCGCGAGCAGGCCCAGCTGGTGTTGCCCGGGATGCAGCGACCCTACTTCATCGAGTACCGCGTGGACGACTTCGCCACCTATGAGGCGGTGGCCAACTTTGGCGCGCTGGTGCGCGAGGTGGCGGGCCACCAGAGAATTGTGCGGGTCACGGTGCGCATCGGCAGCTACACGACGGACTCCAGCAGCAGCCGCGGAGACGGCACGGCGATGCTGGCGCCGACGGACGACAATCCCGAGGCCATTCGCTACTGCCTGTGGACCGCGACCGACGAGGCCTACAAGAACGCCCTGCGCGCGTACACGGCCAAGCTGGCCGCGTTGAAGCGCTTCCAGACTCCACCGACGGAGAAGGATTTTGCTCCGGCCAAGGCGGTGCCATCCATCGGCCCGCTGGTCCCGCTGGAGATCGACCGCGCGGAGTGGAAGCGGCGCATCGTGGAGGCCAGCGGCCTCTACGCCAGCGACCCGGAGGTCCGCGCCAATGCCGCCAATGTGCAGTATTCGTCCGCCAGCCTGCGCGGCCTGGCGGTGAACCGCTACCTGGTGAATACCGAAGGGACGGTTGTGCGCCAGGGATACGCAGGCTACAGCGCCAGTATCAGCGTGGGCGGACAGGCCCCCGATGGAATGCAACTGGCGCGCGACAACGGGACAACGGCAGCGAATGCAAAGGAGATGGAGACGTGGCCGGAGTTCCGCAAACGCGTGATCGACGACCTGAAGAGCCTGGAGGCGCTGCGCAATGCTCCCGTCGTCTCCGCCGAGGACTACCACGGTCCGGTGCTGTTCAGCGGCGACGCGGCGGCGGACGTGATGGACCGGCTCTTCGTCCCCAACGTCGAAGCGGACCGGCCCGAGATGGGGACCACCGCGCGCACCCAGGGCATCTATACGTCGAGCTTCCATGCGCGCGTGCTGCCCGATTTTCTCAGCGCGACGGACGATCCGCTGATGAAGAGCTTTGCGGGGCGCACGCTGCTTGGCTCGTACACGATGGATGACGAAGGCGTGCCGGCGCAGGCGGTCGACGTTGCGGTGAACGGCAAGTTGGAGAACTATCTGATCGGGCGCACGCCGGTGCGGGACTTCCCCGCGTCGAACGGGCACGGTCGCGCGGCCGTGGGGCAGGCTGCACGCTCGCGCCAGGGAGTGATGCTTTTTAAATCGAATGCGCCGTTGAGCGCGGCGGCGATGAACGCGCGGCTGCTGGCGATGGCGAAAGAACAGGGCCGCGATGTGTACGCGGTGGAGACGCTGGGCGGAGAGCTGGCGCCGCGGCTGTTGTACTTGGTGCATCCCGACGGCAGCCGCGAGCTGGTGCGCGGCGCAGTCTTCGACGAGCTGGACAATCGCAGCCTGAGGTCAGAGATCGTGGCGGCAGGCGACGACGAGTATGTGTCCAACACGCTGGGCGCGGTCCCGGTGACGACCATTGCGCCAAGCCTTCTGTTCGGCGACATCAGCGTGAAACGCGCCACCGAGGAGCAGCAGAAGCTACCCTACTACGCGCCTCCCACGCTGGATGCGGCTGCTGCGCAGACGGGCGGCAGGTGAGCGCATCCCACCTTACGCTAGAAAAATGCGAAGGATGGGGCGCCCGACCCTTGTGGGCTAATCAAAGGGTGGGCCACCCACCAACTACATCCACAACACCCCCGATGAATACGCCTTTGACCGATGCCTTACTCATGACTTGCTCCGATTGGGCCACCGGGCCTACTCAGCTCCCAACAACATCTTAATGCCTATGCCGATAAGGCCCACCCCAACGACAATGAAAACAAGACGCCCTGACCATCTCGAACTGTTCTGCTTAAATTCTCCCAGCGCGATTACATCTGCGGCGTGGAAATCCTTCCCCAGTACCCCTCCTGCGATTGCCAGGACACCGAAAATCAGTAATAGAACGCCCACGATTCATCTCTCCTTGGACTATCAAAGCCACCCTTGCGTTCTATTCCTAACATCTCATTGGGGCCTTGCGCAGGCGGGTGCCCCACCCTTTCAATAGATATTCTCATCATCAACCCCAAAACGTCGGGTGCCCCATCCTTCGCGCTTTTGCGAAGGGTGGGAGTTACCGTACTCCACTGAGCAGCATCTTGTTCTACTTCTCGTCTTCGTGCCGTCCATTCCGACTCAATCTCAACCGTACCCATTCTATCCGCCCAAACGGGCGCGGATTGCTAGAGTCATCTCATAAACACCACTCAATCTATGCAAAATGCCCCTCAGGCGCTAAAGCCCCCATATCTATTGGGCATTTTGCGGCACGGCTGAAGCCGTGCCCTTTCAAAACAGGTACATGAGATGACTTCTAGTTGAGGCGGACGATGTAGGGCAGGGCGCCGGGGACGGGGACGTGGATGTTCTCCGCGATCTTGCTGGCTGTCGTCTTGTCGGCGTTCTGCGGGTTGATGCGCACCCAGTGGCCGGTGGGGCCGGCGAACTCGATGACCTTGGCCGTGGAGTAGCGGCGGATGAGGTTGTTCTTGAGCTTGATGGCGTCGGCCTCGTCGGGGAATGCGCCGATCTGCACGCACCATTTTCCGGCTGGATCGACGCCCGGGTGCATGGGCGGCGCGTAGGCCTCTACCCTCACCCTGGCGACCCCCGCGCGATAGACGCCGGTTGCCTTGGCCGCGGCCAGCGAGAGGTCGATGATGCGGTCGCCGACGAAGGGGCCGCGATCGGTGATGCGCACGACGACCGACTGGTCGTTGGCGAGGTTTGTGACCCGGACGATGGAGCCCATGGGCAGGGTGCGGTGCGCGGCGGTCATGGCGTTCTGGTCGTATACGCTGCCGTCGGCCGCCTTGCGGTTGGCGTAGGGAGGGCCGTACCAGCTTGCCAGGCCGATCTCGGTGGAGACCGGCCTGCCGTGCGGCAGGGCCGGTTGCGGAGCTGAGGCTGTCGCCGGCGTGGAGGCGCTCGGCGTGGCTTGGCTGGCTGCGTTGGGATGGGTTGGACGCGCGGCGCCCGCACTGCGAGCGGATGCGGCCGGGGGCAGTGGCGGCGGAGGTTGATAGGAGGCCGTCGTGTTCTTGTGGCGGCAGCCCGCCAGGCCAAGCACAAGCGCGGGAAGAAGCGCCCAGTTCAGAGTCCGGCCCAGCGCGCGGCCAGGCGCGGTGGCTCTGCGGCGGCGGCGATGAGCGATGCGGTTCAAGGCTGCGGCTTGTCCTTCTCTGGACCAGGGGCAGGAGGAGCTGGCTGGCCCTCGCCGTGTGCCGCGGCGCGGCGATCGTCTATGCGCTGGGCCAGCTTCTGCAACTCGTCGGAGGCGGCCCGGAGCGCCTGCGATCCATTGCGCCGGATGTCTGGGACGACCTGATCGTTGATGTAGGCGACGACGCGGCGCAGGTCCTCTTCGACGCGCAGCGCGGCCTCGCGCAACTGTTGCTCCCAGCGCGTGGGCTGGTCGTTGGCCATGGCGACACCTCCCCACACTCCAGTATGGGGAGGCGGAAAAGCGCGGGTCAATGCCGCAGTGGCGCTATCGGAAGCACAGTGCCTGATTGGTAATCCGCCGTACGGAGCATCCAAACCGCACCGGATGGGCGGCTTTGCGCGCGATTTTCAAGTGTTGCCGCAGTTCCATTCGACGCACGCTATCCCCATTCAATGCAGGATATTGCCGTTCGCTACTTGTTCGTTTAAATGCCGCCGCCGGATGCGTAGTCTTATGGCTGGAATGCGTCTTGTTTAACGACGGCATTGTGTCATCGAGACACCCGTTCCGATTGAACACTGGACCGCGTTCCAGCACGGGTTGGTTGACCTTTCCCAGGATTCGTTATCTCAGGCAACAGATTGGTTTCTTCAAGCTCCAGGATGAGAGAGCCCCGTCCCTACAATTTTTTCAGGAGAGAACCACTATGGCAACGCCCACAAAGAAGCCCGCAAAGTTGATGGAACGCGCGATCGTTCAGGCCGCCAAGGGCGGATGGGTTGTCTACAGCAAGCTGAACTCATTGGCTGGCGACAGCCCCAGCTTTACGCCCAAGTGGAGCGACAAGCCCCTGTTGAAGAGCTACGAGAAGGAGAAGCCGCCGCTGGGCTGGCCGCGTACCACGGACTCGCTGTGTCCGAAGTGCATTCCGGAGATCCGCCAGCAGATCGTGGACGGCAAGCTGCCCCACGAGATCCTGCTGAACGAGAAGGTCGGCGAGCTGAAGGCGCAGATCATCGAGCGCGACGGAAAGATCCTGATGGTGAAGGACTGCCCCATCCACGGCCACTTCGAGGACGTGATGTCGATCGACCCGGCGTTCATGCGCCACCTGGAAGAGGTCTTCCCGGGCCGCGACATCCGCGCGCACAACGACGCGCGCCTGCACAACCACGGCACCTCCACCGTGACCCACGGACGCGGCGCGGTGCTGACCATCGACCTGACCAACCGCTGCAACATGATGTGCGACCCCTGCTTCATGGACGCCAACCAGGTCGGATTTGTGCATGAGCTGACGTGGGACGAGATCAAGACCATGCTGGACAACGCCGTGACGGTGAAGCCCAAGCGGCAGATGAGCGTGCAGTTCTCCGGCGGTGAGCCGACGCTCAGTCCGTACTTCCTGGACGCCGTGGCCTACTCGCGCAAGGTGGGCTACACCAGCGTGCAGGCGGCCACCAACGGAATCGAGTTCGCCAAGTCGAAGGAGTTCTGCAAGGCCGCGGCCGACGCTGGGCTGCGCTACGTCTACCTGCAGTTCGACGGCATCGGCAACGCGGCCAACTCGCACCGCAAGGTGGGCAACGCGTTCGACGTGAAGCTGCAGGCCATCCACAACCTGTACGAGGCGGGCGTGGACATCGTGCCGGTGACCACCATCGTCAACGGCATCAACAACGAGCAGGTGGGGCGCATCATCCAGTTCGCGCTCGACAACCCCAAGAAGATCAACTTCCTCAGCTTCCAGCCGGTTAGCTTTACCGGCCGCGACGAGGCCATCTCCGACGAGCGCCGCGAGGCGCAGCGCTACACCCTGTCGCACATGGCGCACGACGTGAAGAACCAGACCGGCCTGGGCGAACCCACGCGCGACTGGTTCCCCATCTCGTTCATGTCCACCTTCTCCGACTGGGCCGACCTGGTGCATGGGCCGGACCGCGAGTGGGGACAGTTGAGCTGCGGATGCCATCCCAACTGCGGCATCTCCATGGCGCTGATGATCGACAAGGAGACCAAGGAGGCCGCGCCGGTGACTGCGTTCATCAACGCCGACCGTCTGGCCAAGGACATTGCGCGGGTCAACGATGCGGCACGCGGCAAATACCTCACCATGCTCGGCGCGGCGCTGGCGCTGATCCGCAACTATACGCCGGAGAACGCGCCCACCCACTTCAAGATCAAGGACCTGCTGACCAAGTTCGACAAGAGCTTCGGCGCCAGCGGACGCGACTACGGCAAGGTGACCGCCGACCGCACCATGGAAGACATCAAGAAGCGGCGCGGAGATCGCTGGAACTTCCTGTTCATCGCGGGCATGTGGTTCCAGGACCTGTTCAACTACGACTTCCGCAGGACGGAACAGTGCATCATTCCGTACGCCACGCAGGAGGGCGAGATCAGCTTCTGCGCGTACAACACGGGCGTGGGCTGGCGCAACATCATCGAGAAGATGCACATGACTTCCACCCTGACCAAGTGGTACGAGGAGCATGGGCGGCACGAGATCTTTGCCGGCGGCAAGAAGGTTGGCCTGGAGATGCAGGACAAGTACGACTTGGTGCTGAACCAGGCGCATGTGGACGCGGCGGCCAACGATACGTTCGAGAAGAGCGGCATCGCCAAGAACGCGCGCGAGGAGAAGATCCGCGCACGCGACGCCAAGATGAAGCAGGACGCCGAAAACGCGCGCATGGCCAAGCTGTATCGCAAGGAGATACTGCAAGAGCCGGATGCACCCGCCGGGTTCATCTCGCTCAACGAGATCAAGCCCGCCGCGCCGGTGCAGGAAGAGGAACAGGAAGAGGTAACCGTCGGAGCTGAATAACATCTGCCGGAACGGAGGAATCCAACCGGAAGGGCACGGCGTCAGCCGTGCCGCAACATGACCGAATACAAATTGAAAACGACAAAGGCCGCCAGCAATGGCGGCATTCTTGTAATCGTGGATGGAAATCACGTTCGGCGCTGCTGACACGGTGGGTCGGTCAGCGGTCGGCGTACTTACGGGTGAGCTTCTTTTGCATGTGGCGGGCGCGGGCCTTCATGGCGGGGGTTCCGTTCCACAGGAACTGCTCGACCAGCGCCTCGGCCTCGCCGCGCAGCGAAGGCTCGCTGAGCGCCAGCGTTGCCAGCCCCTCCATCGCCGCGCAGCGCAGCGCGTTGCTCTCATCCTCCGCCAGCAGCGACATCGTGCGCGCCGCCCTCAGCCGCTGCGCCTGGGTATGCGCGACGCGCGAGACAATCAGCGCCATGTGCCAGCGCGTCTGCTTCTCTTCGATTGGCAGCGACTCCAGCAGGCCCGCCAGCTCGTCGGCGTAGCGCTGGAGCGGGGCCGGATCGCGGTCCGTGATGCGCCGCGCAACATCGGCCGCACGCATGCGCAGCCTGGCCTGCTGACCGAAGAGTTCGTGCACCAGCGCGCGCAGCGACGGCTTGTAGTCGCCGATCTCGCGCGCCAACATGCGCGACTGGGGGAGCCCCCAGCACTTTTCGCGCAGCAGATCCCGCACCTGTCCCATGCCGCGCAGTATAAATCCGCCGGCCGCGTGCCGTCAGCGATCTTCCGAGGCGATTCAAGAGATGGGACCGATCCCTGCGGGGCAGTATGCGCTGTCGATCGTTTCCAAGCGAGGGACTGCGGACGAGCACACGTTCTTCTGCCGGCGCTGAAGCAGTCCAAGAGGCGCAAAAGGCCGACGCCCAGTTCTCAATCGCGAGAGCTGGGCGCCGGCACTTCATTTGAAACAACGGTTGAGGAAGCAGCCTATCTAAAAGACGTACTTCAGCGAGAACTGCGCGATGCGCTCAGCGTCCGCGGAGGGGTTGGTTGCAGTGATGGTCCCAAAGGCGGCCTGGGATTGTCTGACTTCCGGGTTGCCGAGTTTGGTGTGGTTGACCACGTTGAAGTACTCGACACGGAACTCCATGTTGGTTGCGCGGTAGATGGGGAATGTGCGAACGACTGCCGCATCCCAGTTGGTGTAGGCAGGGCCACGGAGCGTGCCTTTGACCACGTTGCCGTAGCCGGTTCCTGCGCCGGTTTGGGCGGGGGTGGAGAAGGCGGCTTTATTCAGCCAACTGATGCAGGATTTGCCAACCGTGCAATTGCCGCCGCCTGGCACGACTGAGTAAGCCGACTGGGTGAAGTCGCGCTGCGCGCGGTCCTGGCTGAGGCCGGTGAGAGAATTGTCCGTCCCCATGTAAGCGGTGAGGGTATCTCCGGAGTGGTGCTGGAAGAGACCGCTGGTGCGCCATCCATTGGCGACCTCCTGCAACGCGCGGTACCCCTGATGGAGCTTGGGCAGATCGTATACATAGGAGACGGAGAGGGCACTGGGGTGATCGATGTCAGACAGGCCGCGGTCGAGCGCCTTGATGTCAGTCACGTAGGCAGCCGCGGGAATTCCAGTGGCTGCGGTGGGATAGAGAGGATATACATAGGAGTCGCCCGAGTTGAGGTCCTCGGTGTTGTTGACCCTGGTTGCCTGCGGCATGTCGTCGAAGGACTTCGACCAGGAATAGTTGGCCAGCACGGAGAGGCCGTGGGACATCTTCTTTTCCAGGGTCCCCTGGAAGGAGTTGAAGTGGGCGTTGCCGATCATGGCAGCGTCGATGATGTCGGAGTAGTTTGCGTTGCAGCCTGTTCCGGTTGTGCATGGGCCGACGGTGGGGGCCGTGTTATATACACGCCGCTGGTTGGCGCCGAGTCCGGAGCCGTTGTTGACCTCCGGGTTGAGTTCCAGGCTGACAAACTGATGGCGGGAGGTGGAACCGACATAAGCGACGCGGACAGCCCAACTGGTGAAGAGTTGACGTTCGACGGTCAGGTTGAAGTCGTTGGTGACAGGCACCTGGAAGTTGCCGGAGGGATCGTATTCATCCAGGGTGATGCCGTTGGGGAAGACCTGGGTGGACGGGAAGGGCAGAGTGTATGGGAATGGATTGGTGACCTTTCCGGCCGCGCAGAAGGCGGTTGTGGCGCAATACGGATCGCTGAATGGGCCACCGGGGTTGGCGCCTGGTGTGGTGCTGTACATGCCGTCGTTGGTGAGCGTGACGGACTCGTTATTGGGCACCCAACTGGCCTGACTGAGGTTGAAGAAGCCGGGCAGGCGGTCCTGATAGAAGATGCCCGCGCCGCCACGGACCACGGTCTTGCCGTCGCCAAAGATATCGTAGGCGAAGCCGACACGCGGCATGAACTGGGCATATTTGCTGTTGACGCTGTTCTTGGGTACGCCGGGATCGCCGGTGAGCAACATGCCGGCTGGCAGGGTGGAGAACAGGGTTGTCTTCTGGTTGGCTGCATAGGCGGATGCGCTGAACTCCTGCATATTCCCGTTGCGGTTGGCCCACGGGGCGAAGTCTTCCCAGCGGACGCCGTAGTTGATGGTAAGGCGAGGAGTGGCCTTCCAGCTATCCTGGGCGTAGAGTCCGGGGAAGTGATTGCGGTCGTTGACCTGCTCGAAGTTCCCCTGGGTGAAGCTGGTCATGAAGCCCATCTGGTAGTTGGCCATCGCGTTGGGATACTGATAGGTTGTGCTGCCAATCTTGTTGGTGGTGGAATTGAAACCGAATGCTCCGTACGACTGGTATACGTTGGTGACGTCGAACTTGCTCAGCTCGATGTGACCGCCGAAGGCGAAGTTGTGGGAGCCCTTGGTCCAGTGCAGGTCGTCGTTCAAGGTGTAGTTGTTGCGTTCCCAGCCTGCGAAGGCCGAGGACGAGGCCGAGAAGTAGCCGGTGATGATGGTCGCCATATAGGGGCCGGTCGCAGGCTGCCAGATGTTATGGACTCCAAAGTCGGTCATGTAGGTGCTGCCCGGAGGCCCGCCGCGCAGAGCCACTTCGCGCTGGTAGTTGAGGATCAGGTTGTTCAGCAGGTTATTGGTGAAGGTGTGCGTCTCAGAGAGCAGGGCGTTCTGGTAACGGGTGTTGAAGTACGACCTGTAGCTGGAGAGCATCGCGGGGTTGTAATCGGCGGACTGCTGGAAGTAGTCCGAGTAGTAGTGGCCGAAGAGGTGGTCCTTGTCGGTTAGAGCGTGGTCTACGCGGGCAATGTATTCGTCATAGAAGTCAGTAGTGGGCTGGAAGTAATTGACCGCGCCCCCGATCTTGCCGGGCAATTCCGTGCCGGAGAAAGTGGGAAAGACCTTCTCAAACGCCACGGACGCCGGATCGAACGCGCTGGCGGGGACCTGGTTATACGCGTAGGGCACATTGGTGAATGGATTGGATATCTGCTGGGTGGGGACTGGAACTCCCGCCGAAGTCACGCAGAGACCGACGTTAGCACCGGAGGCAGCGAATGAGTTTCCGGAGGCTGTGTTGCACAGGTTGCCATAGTCGGCATATGAGATGCCGGGTGAGCGCCCTTCTTCCGCGAGGGTTGGAACCGTCGTCTGAGTGGCGCTTGAATTGGTGTGATAGATGGTGTGCTGATAGCCGAAGAAGAATTGAGTGCGCGCCCCGGTGGAGAAATGGGGGATGATGACCGGGCCGCCGATGGTGCCACCGAACTGGTGGCGGTGAATGGTGTCCGCAGTGAGGGCGAAGTAGGGCTTGGCGTTGAAGTAGGGATTGCGCAGGTACTCGAAGAGGTCGCCGTGGAACTGCTTGCCGCCGGACTTGGTGACGATGTTGACGACGGCACCGGCGCTTTGCCCGAATTCGGCGTTGTAGTTGCTGGTCTGCACGCTGAACTCCTGCACTGCGTCGGGGAAGGGGAATGGCCCGTTGACGTTGGTCATCTCATCGACGTTGTTGCCGCCGTTGAGGAGATAGTTCGACTGGTTGGGCAGGGTCCCGTTG
>Ga0326728_10003984_pt1 | contig 44533 bp, 40 predicted proteins | sample MB3enrmetagenome_FD_207602 | JGI IMG/M metagenome (GOLD analysis project Ga0326728, IMG submission 207602) | Lab enriched peat soil microbial communities from McLean, Ithaca, NY, United States - MB31MN | ecosystem: Environmental > Terrestrial > Soil > Wetlands > Peat | place: USA: New York...
AGCAAAAGCCCGATCATCATTCGGCGTGCGACTGCATCGACAGGAGCCGACCTAAAAACCGACTCCCGTAAATGTCAAACTGCTGCTGCCACCCCGGCAGAGCCGGGGGAACTCCCGTTACATTAGACTAATCACAATGCTGCGAGCGGGTGCGTGTGGGGAACTGTGTTGTGTCGAAACCCGGCTATCGATGACTGTCTTTTGGAGGGGCATGTGAAGCGTTTTGGCCTGTTCGTTGTTGCTGTTTTGGTGTTTGGCCTGGTTGGGGCGGCCAGGTCAAATGCGACCGACCTGATCGTCAACGGGTCGTTCGAGAACCCGAATGTGGGCGGCGGTTGGGGCATGTTCTCCAATGGGCAGGTGCCGGGCTGGCTCACGACGGATTCCGCTGGCGACATCGAAATCGACTCGCCCGGCGCGATCGGCGGCACCTCTGCTTACGACAGCAACCAGAGCCTGGAGGTGAATGCGGACAACCCCGAGGACGTGTACCAGGTCGTTAACAATCTCGTGGTCGGGCAGCAATACACCCTCTTCTGGGCTTACGGCGACCGTCCTGACTCCGGCTCCCAGGAGATGCAGGTGTACTTTGGCCCAAGCGGATCCCTTTTGCCCGCCGACCTGGTGGCCACCGACTCCGACATTGATCCAACAAACTCCACGCTGGTTTGGTCCACGAATACCTATACCGTTACGGCGACCGCTGCGACCGAGTATTTGAGCTTCAATGGCGTGTCGTTCGATGGCGAAGGCTCACCCAGCTATGGCGATGAGATCGACGCGGTCTCGCTGGACGGCCCGGAGGCTATCGCCACACCCGAGCCTGCCACGCTGCTCCTCTTCGCTTCGGGTCTCGGCCTGTTGTTCTTCGCATGGCGCCAGCGGCGGGCTTTGCCAATCTTTGGCAAGCTCTGAACCGATTCCTGAGCGAGTTCTTCCACGGAGAAAATCCCCGGGACTCGCCCGCCGCGGCGGATGAGACCTGGAGGAACATAGCCTCCTAGAGCCGTAGAACCGGGTCTGGAGGAAGAGATGCGTTGGTCTACGGCTTGGATTCATCCGGCATCCCGGCTACCAGTCCCGGCCGGCCTTGATAGCGACGCCTAGATAGAGCGCATCCCGCGGCCCTGCGGGGAGCGATTGCCGGCGGATCGGTTTCGGCGGGCAAGTTGGCCGCTCAGACGGCTTGCTTCAGAAGCAGGCAGGCCTTCTCTTCCAGGCCGGCGATTTCGCCGAAGAGCAGGGAAGCGGAGTGCACCTTCTCCCCGATGCCTTTCATCGATTCGGCTTCCTTGAAGAGCAGCGCGATCTCCGTAAACCTGGCGCCGGATTGTCGGAAGATTTCGGCGGCGCTCTGGAGCGCGGGCTTGCCGGCTATCTTGGCGGTTTCTTCAAGAAAGCGGGCGTACATGGGGCGGAAACAGCCGCCGCCAGTGCCGCCGATCTCAATGAAGACATAGAGATTGAACAGGTTCATGCGCAGCTCTTTGTCCTTGAAGATCGCCGGCCATTGCAATAACTGCTTAGCAGTGTGCCGCATCCCTGGGACGCCGAAGTTTTTGATCGGCGGGCTGAGGCTGGCATCGACAGTTTGCGCAATGGATGCGGCGATCTCCCCGCTGCCCGGCTTGCGAAATCCCGCAAAGTCGAATTCCAGGCGCAGATTCTTGGGCGGAAAAGGCTTGTAGGGCGAGCTTCTGGCCTTGGCGAGCTGCTCCAGAGTTACCGGCGCATAGAATCCCTTCTTCAATCCAGCCATCTGCGGGTCCATATCGGAGGCCAGAACCGCGCGGCCGCCGTCATAGCCGCAGACCACAAAGGTGTGGCCGCCGAAGTGGTACTCCTCCGGAAAATGAAACCAGGGCAGAAAGCCCATATCGCCGCCCAGCATGACAGGCTCTTTCCGCGCCAGCGCCTGCAACAGGGCGGCTTCGGCCTTTTCGGCGCTGGAGGTGCAAACCTCGCGAATCCCGACGCCGGTCCTGGCGCCGAGATCCTGGTAGAAGTTCTTCACGTTTCCCCGGCCGCCGACAAAGATGTACGTGCCCGCGCCCATCTTCATCTGCCAGTAAATGAACCCCATTCCTGCGCCCAGGCCGAGCAGCATCTCCTCGGAGAGGGGATGCCCGGCATGATGAAAGATCTTGGCCAGGGAGTTGGTGACACAGTGGCAGCCGTCGAGGGCGGGGCAGTTGGGGAAGGGTTCAAGCGCTGTGTGGATGCTTGCGGTCTTCATGGCGGACAGCGACTCCTCTTGCAGTTTCGGATTTGGCCAACATGATAAACCCGCGCCTGAGGCCTGGTCCTGAACAGCTCGTGAAGAACATCAATCAGTACATACCCGCTTCGAGCTTATCCGCAAGTAGACTCAGGTTTGATTTACGCCGCCGATTCTCTCCCCGGTGAGCGCCAAAGCGGGGCGAAGATCATTTCAAGATGGCGCAGAAACCCCGCAAGGGGAAACCTCAGCGCCTGTGCGCCGATGGCAGATTCAGGGGTGGTCCGGGCAGGAAAGCAGCCTTGGCCCGCCAGGATCGGCAGCCCATCAATCAGCGCCCGGAGGAGGCCGCTGCCAAACGCAACAAGCCCGGCTACAGGGTCAGGTTGCGCCTGGGCAAGGCCGAGTTTCCTTCGTCTTCACTTGCCGGGCGGCAGCTTGCAGCAGTCGCCGGCCTCTGCCGGTTCATTGCTGCCGGCGTCCAGCACCACCTTCCAGTTGCCGTCGGGCTGTTTGCGCCAGATGGTGATAAAACGGCCAGTGGTGGTGACGGGATTGCCGTTGGCGTCCTTGCTGTGTCCCTCGAAGTGGCTCCAGGTGTAGCCGATGTCGCCGGACGGCCCCATTACCGCGTTGATCGGGGTCCAGGTAAGCTGGTAGTCCTTGGGGGACCAGGTGGTGGATTTGGCGATGGCCACCCGGCCCACCAGCGGCGCCTGGCCGTTGCCCAGCACGACGCCGTCCTCGGCAAACCAGTCGGCAAAGGCCGCGCCGCCGCGTTCGGCCACATCCTTGGCAAAGCGGGATTCAAGATCGAAGAGCAGAATCTTGCCCGGCTTCACGGTGGGGTCGGTGAGCGGATTGGGAGCGGCCTGCGCATCGCCCGCCGGAAGCGTCAACTGCCCAAAGCCCGCGCCGGGCGCAGCCATTGCTCCCGCCAACACCACCCCAAACAGAAATCCCCTCCACATTCCAGAGCCGCTTCCGGCCATGATCTTATCCCTCCCGTTCCCCATGAATGACCTACCTGCCCATCCTACAACGGTGGGGTCCGAGGGCGGGCGGCGCACCGGTCTTTGACAGCCCGACCCTCAAGCCGTACCGTGGAGGAAACAAATTCACAATCCCGGCTCGCTCTGCAAATTTCTTGAAGACCATTGAGCTTCATGGCAGGTCCTATTCAGTGGAGTCTCTCATGCATATAGCTCGCTCTCGTCATCTGGCAATCCTTGTGTTTTGCGCTTCTTTCGTCACCAACCTTACGGCGCAGGGTTCCGGCGCAGGAGCGGGCAAATCCACTCCGCCTCCGCCTACCGCGCCGCCGTCGCCTACCGCGGTCTATGCGCAGATTGTGCGCGTCGGCTATCTTGAGGGCGACGTGCGCGTCACGCAGGGCGCGCAGGCTGAAAAGGCAACGGGCACGGCCTGGGAAGAGGCCGTCGCCGGCCTTCCCATTGAAACCGGCTACAGCCTGGCGACAGGTGCGGGGCGCGCGGAGATCGAGTTTGAAGACGCCTCCACTGTCTATCTGGCGGAGAATTCCGTTCTCGTCTTAAGCGACCTGAAGACGGCGGGCGGAGTTCCTCATACCGAGTTGACGCTTCTGGCGGGCACAGCGACTCTACATGTCCGTCCCGTCAGCGGGGAGTCGTTCATCCTGAAGACGCCTACCGATAGCCTGACCACTTCCTATCCCGGAAAGGCCTACCTGCGCATCACCAGCTATACGGATGCGATTGCCATCACGCCGCAAAAGGACGAATCCTATCAGCTGGACGCTCCCGGATCGGTAGAGCAGAAGTCCGCCCAGGGCCAGACGCAGTTCTTCAACGATGGCCGCAGCGTTGCTCCGCCGGCGCAGAGCGATGCCACCGAGTTTGCCGCGTGGGACACGTGGGTGGCTAACCGGGTCAGACAGCGCTCGGCGGCGATGTCGGCGGTTATGAAGGCCGCGGGACTGACTGCCCCCCTGCCCGGCCTGGCCGATATGAATGGACAGGGCGCCTTCTTTCCCTGCGCGCCCTACGGAACCTGCTGGGATCCGCCCGGCGATCCGAATCAGCAGCAGACGACGGGCCAACCGCCTGCCGCCCAACAGCAGCCCGATTTCTCCCTGGCTTTCAATCCACCGGCGGTCAGTGTGGCGCCGGGCGGACGGGTCACCGTCAATCTTTCCGTCACCAATCTGAACGGCTTTTCAGGCGCGGTGGATGTCACGCCCTCCCTCCCGGCTGGATTCTCGTGCACATCCTGTTCCGGCCAGGTCGCCCAGGGACAGCCGCTCCCGGTGCTGCTTGCGGCCGATGGATCGATCCCGGAGGGCACGTACATCGTTCAGTTCACGGCTGCATCGGGAACCTTTGCGCATCAGATAGCTCTCACCGTCTATGTCTACACGGCGCCGCCGCCCGATCTGGCGCTGGTTGCCGCGCCGGTTGAGGTCTCCAGCCTTATCTTTCCCTGCTTTCCGGGTGGAATTAACTTTCTGGCAGCGGGGGATATCCGCATTGGCAAAGGCACGTATCTCGTGAGCTTGACCGATGCGCCCTATTCCTGGGTGGTGTGCCATGCCGGAAGCTGGATCTACCGCCAGAATCATTATGTATGGGTGGTGGGAAGAAGGAGACATCATCATCGGCCCATTCACTGGATCAAGAGCAAACATGCCCAGGGCTATGTTCCACTGCATCCTCGCGACGTAACGGGCAAGCCTCCCGTCAACCGCAAGCATGATGTTTACGCCCTCAGCGACAAGAAGGGAGGGCAGGTGGAGCGGACCCAGTTCGATCCGAAGGACAAGATTGAGTCTCTGAAAGAACCGCCCAAGGAGTTTCGCAATGCGTATCTGCGTCCGCTGGAGCCGGCCGGCGAACCCCTAATCGCGACCCACTCGATGCTGGATAAGCAGGCGGGCGTTACCCTCAGATTCAATGACAAGTCGCAGAGGTTCGAGGTGGCGACAGGGGCCGCGGCGGGAAGCGGGAAGGCGGCGGAGTTCAATCCGGTCACAGGCCATAACAGCAATCTCCACACCGGAGCAGATGGCAACGTCATAGCACGAGGCAACGCCGGCGCCCACACTTCTGCACCCTCCGGCGGCATTCACACCGGTGGCGCGGCGCACACCGGCGCCGCACATACGGGCGCAGCACACACTGGGGCGGCGCACACGGGCGGCGCAGCACACGCCGGTGGCACGAAGGCTGGCGGCGGACACACGGGTGGAGGCGGCCACGCCGGCGGCGGTGGCGGCGGTGGACATGCGGGAGGAGGCGGACATCGTTAGGATCTCCGGTTTGCGCCATCGGCACGATCTTAGCGGAGGGCCGGCAGGGAGCGCAGGGCATCTCTTTCGAGGCTTGGGAGTACCGCCAGACGCGCAGCCCTCCCGATTCCGAGACCCGGAAGCTCAGCTTTCCGAATTTCCCGGAGCGCGCCGGAGGGATGAATTCGGGCTGATAAAACTCATTTCCTTGCCGGCCATCGCAATGCCATCGTCCGCTTCCGGCCGGATGACGCGGATCGTCCCCGGCGTACTGCTTCGCTGTGCGGCTCCTTCGGCCGCGCCTACACACTAAACTCCCCTCCCGATGACACGTTTGTGGTGGTTCGATAGTCTCAGTTTGCAGCGATAATGGCTCAGCGCCGGAATCTGCCGCGTTGGTATACTGAAACCCGGCGGGATTCGCCCGGAAGGCCCGTCTAATGTGCAGGCTTTTCTTGTTTGGCGGTCTGGCCCGTTTCCGGGGGAAGGAAGCACATGGGACCACTGCTCGCGACCATCCATTCGCCCGCCGATTTGAAGCGCCTGAATTATGCGCAGATGGAGCAGCTGGCGGGGGAGATACGCGAATTCCTGATCCAGACGCTGTCCAAGACCGGCGGTCACCTGGGCCCCAACCTGGGAGTGGTGGAGCTTACGCTGGCCTTGCACGCGGTCTTTACCACCCCCGAGGACAAGCTGCTCTTCGACGTCAGCCACCAGGCCTATATTCACAAGATCCTCACCGGGCGGCTGGACCGCTTTGAGACCATTCGCCAGCCGGGCGGGCTGAACGGCTTCATGCTGCGCTCCGAGAGCGAGCACGACGCATTCGGAGCCGGACATGCCGGCACGGCGCTCTCGGCGGCCCTGGGTATGGCCGTGGCCCGGGATCTCTCCGGGGGCAAGGAGCATGTGGTCGCCGTAGCCGGCGATGCGGCTTTTACCAACGGCATTTCCTTTGAGGCGCTGAACAACATTGCCGCGCAAACCCAGCGCTTGATCGTCGTCCTCAACGACAACGAGTGGTCTATCGACCGCAACGTGGGCGCCATTGCCCGCTACTTCCATCGCATCGCCATCAACGAGCACTACAGGAATCTGCACGATTCGGCGGCCCGCATTGTGGAGCGCTTCGGAGGCAAGACCGCGATGACCCTGGCGCGCCGGGCCGAGGGAGCCGCCAAGAGCATACTCTGGCCCTCGATTCTCTTCGAGGAGTTCGGGCTGAAGTACTTTGGCCCCATCGACGGCCACAACCTGCCCGTGCTGGTGGAGACCTTCAAGTTCCTCAAGGCCGAAACCCGCCCTGTGCTGTTGCACGTACTGACCCAAAAAGGCCATGGCTTTCAACCCGCGCTCGACGGGCAGAAGAAGTTCCACGGCCTGGGGCCCTACGATCCCGAAACCGGCCAGACCGAGCCGCATGGCCAGCTCACCTACGCCGAGGTCTTCGCCAAGACGCTGGCGCAGCTTGCCGGCCAGGACGAGCGCATTGTGGCCATCACGGCGGCCATGCCCAACGGCACCGGCCTCGATCTCTTCCGGCCCCACTTTCCCAAGCGCTACTTCGATGTGGGTATCGCCGAGGAGCACGCGGTGGTGTTTGCCGCGGGCATGGCCACCCAGGGCTACCGGCCGGTTTGCGCCATCTACTCGACCTTCCTGCAACGCGCCTTTGATCCCATCGTGCACGATGTCTGCCTGCAGAAGCTGCCGGTGGTCTTTTGCATGGATCGCGCCGGGCTGTCGGGCGACGACGGTCCCACCCATCATGGGCTGTTCGACATCGGCTACCTGCGCAGCATTCCCGGGATCGTGCTCATGGCGCCCAAAGACGAGGACGAGCTGGCGGACATGCTGAAGACCGCTCTCTCGCTGCCCGGACCGAGCGCCATCCGCTATCCCCGCGGCGCGGTGCAGGGCGTGGAACGCAAGGCCGAGCCGGAATCGATTCCCGTGGGCAAGGCCGAGGTGCTCGAAGACGGCTCCGACGTGGCCATTCTGGGCCTGGGGCCGATGATAACCCTGGCCACGGAACTGGCCGGCCGCCTGAAGCGCAATGGCTTCTCCGCCGCGGTAATCAATCCGCGCTTCGTCAAGCCGCTGGACCGGGAGATGCTGGAGAACTACGCGGGGCGCGTGTCCGCCTTTGTCACCTTTGAGGATCACGTCGCCATGGGAGGGTTCGGCACCGCGGTGGTCGAGGCCCTGGATGAGATGGGCAGCACAACGCCGGTGGTGCGCATCGGCTGGCCCGACAGCTTCATCGAGCACGGCAAGGTGGAAGACCTGCGCGCCAGGTACGGCCTCACCGTGGACGATGCCCAGGCCGAGGTGCTGCCTCTTCTGGCGCGCCGCCTGCGGCCCATGGCGGTCGCCGGATAGCCGGATTCGGATGCCGTCCGCGGGGAAGCCGCGATGGAGGCCTGGTCTTGCCCAGCGGTGAAGAGCAGTTCCGCGCAGCGCCGCGATCGCACGGCCGCTCCCTCGAGTCGCCCTCGATGGTTGCGGCCGGGTGAATCGATTGATCGATTTCCCAATTCGCTGTGCGACAATCCTCAACAGACCAGCTTTCTTATGCGACTCATTGGTATCGCTCTGACGGGATTGGGTGGAGCGGCTCTGGCCGGCGTCTTGGCTTGGCCGCAGGCGCCGCCCACCATCGCGCCTGGAGGGCTGGGCTCGGTTCCGCTGGCGCTGGCGGGCGGCACGGTTGTGGATGTGAGCAACTGGGGCCGCTCGGCAAGAGACATCGAGGATGCGATCGTCGTGGTGCGCGACGGGCGCATTACCGATGTGGGCTACCGCGGCGCCATCTCCATCCCCAAGGGCGCGCGCGTGATCGACTGCGCGGGCAAGTTCCTCATCCCGGGGCTGGTGGACGGCTTTGCCGGCATGAATTCGCAGGGCCAGGCCAATGCCAACCTCTATATGGGCGTCACCACGGTGGTGGCCCGCAGCGACTACCGCCGCGGGACCATTGATTTCGCCGCCCATCCCAGCCCCCACATATACCTGATCGATTCCATCGGCACCACCGACAACTGGAGCCTGCTGGCCAAGCGCCCGGAGTGGGCTCTCAAGCTCAGGGAAGGTTCGCACCCCGTCGAGCTGAGCCCCGAGGACACGGCGCGCCAGCTCGCCGATACCGCCCGGCTGGGAACGCGGGCGCTGCTGCTGGGCCACGACCTGACCGCGGCCAACACGCAGTGGATCATCGCCCACGCCCACCAGATGGGGCTGGCTGCCTACGGGGAGTTCGTCTCCACGCCCTACGCCGTCGGCATCGAGGCCGGCGTGGACGCACTGCCGCACATGGGCCGCTACGAACTGGGCGTGATTCCCGACGAGCTGCAACGGCCGCTGGTCGACAACTCCGAAGGAAGCGCGGCCAACACTGCTTACGATTACGCGGAACGGTTGCCGCCGACCGATCCGCATCTGCGCGACTACGCCGTGTTTCTGGCTGCGCACCACGCCGCGCTGATGCCCACCTTCAGCCTCTTTTACCTGGAATTGCCGGAGCACCGGAACCTGTGGAAGGAGCCGGCGGCCCGGCTGCTCGACCCTGCCCGCATGTTTCAACCCTCCGACCGGACCACGGGCGAGGCGGTCTACCCGTTCCCATTCTGGACGCGCCCCCTGCCCGCCGCGACGCTGCGCTGGATGGAAGACAGCCAGCGCAAAAAAGCCGACCAGTCCGCTATGCGGCTGTGGCACATCAACGAGAGGCTGTTTTCCGCATTTCCTCATTACCTGGCCGCTTCGGGCGCGTCAGCCTCCGGCACCATGGCCGGCATCTCCATGCATACTGAGCTTGAGCTGCTGGTGCGGCTGGGGCTTTCTCCGCGCGAGGCGCTGGCCGCGGCCACCAACAACTATGCGCTCCAGTTCGGCTGGAATGAGCTGGGACTGATTGCTCCCGGCCGCCGGGCGGATATTCTCGTGGTGGACGGCGACCCGACGGAGAGCATCTGGAACGCGCGCCGCATCTCCACGCTGATCATGGACGGCAATGTGCTTGACCGCGACGCCCTTCTGCGCTTGAAACCCTGAGAGGATGCGCCGTGCAGGCCAGCGGCGGGCTGCGACCCCTCTCGCTCGTAGTCAAGTGCGGCATCGGCAATAACTGACAGCACCGGTCGCAGGGGTTGTCCAAACTCCATGGCAAGAGACGGGACGGGCGCGCTCGCCGGTGCTCTATTCTTGCGGAAGCACAATACAGGCGGAGGTCTGCGAGTGAATCGTCCGTGGCTGGTCGTGGCTGGAGTCGCGCTTCTGCTTTTGACGCTTGCGGGACAGTTGGCGCTTTCGGTTCGCCAGGAATCCCTGAGCTGGGATGAAGGCGACCACATCTATGCGGGATACATGTCGTGGAAGCATGGGGATTTCGGCCTGAATCCCGAGCACCCGCCATTGGTGAAGATGGTGGCTGCGATTCCGCTGCTGCCCATGGCGCTCCGAACGCCTCCGCTGCGGGACCGCTATTTCAAGAATGAAGCCTATTTCGGCGGCCGGGATCTGATCTACAACAACGATGCGGACAAGATCATCTTCCGCGCGCGCATGGCGGCATCCGTCTTTGCGGTGCTGCTGGCGCTGGTCGCCTTCCTGGCCGCGCAAGAGATGTTCGGAACCGGCGCGGCCTTTATCGCCCTCACGCTGGTAGTCTTTGAACCGAACCTGCTTGCGCATGGCGCCATGGTAACGACCGACACGGGATTGGCCTGCTTTCTTCTGGCCTCCATCTACGCCTTTTACCGGTATGTGAAGGCGCCTTCGATCCGGCGGATGGCGGTTGTGGGCATCGCCGCAGGCCTGGCCGCGGCCAGCAAGCATTCGGCAGTCCTCATCCTGCCCATGCTGGTGGTTTTGTCTGCCACCGAGGTGTTGCGCCGCCGTTCCTCCGATAGGGTTCCGGGAACAAAGCTGGAGACGAGGCTCAGGCAAGCGGTCCGGCTGGCGGCAGCCATCGCCGTCGCCACAGCGATCGGGACTGCCATTCTTTGGGGTTCTTATGGATTTCGATACCAGGCCCGTCCCGACGGACGGCAGATCAATCCGCCGTTGGCCGGGGCAGTCAATCAACTTACGCCGTTTGAAGCCCATAGCATCTTGGCCATGGCGCGCTGGCATCTGCTGCCGGAGTCTTATCTGTACGGACTGGTTGACGTGCGCGCGGTGGCCGGTTTCATGCCCAGCTACATCTTCGGCAAGGTCTACGAGCACGGAGTGTGGTTTTACTTTCCGGCGGCATTCCTCATCAAGTCCACGCTGGCGTTGCTCTTGCTGTTGCTGCTATCCGCCGCGGCCATCGCAACGGGCAAGTTGCGCGGCCGGCGCGAGATATTGTTTCTGACCGTTCCGCCCTTGATCTACATGCTGGTTTCCATGGCCTCGCAACTGAACATCGGAGCGCGCCACATCCTGCTTGTGTTTGTATTCGCCGCGTTGCTGGCCGCGGGCGGCGCGTGGAAGCTCATTCAGGCCGGCCGGCGCTGGGCCTATCCCGTTGGCGCGCTGCTGCTCTTTCACGTGATCTCTTCAGCGCTGGCTTTTCCCACCTCCTACATGGCCTACTCCAATGAGTTATGGGGAGGCCCGTCGGCGACTTATAAGTACCTGACCGATTCGAACACCGACTGGGGCCAGCAACTGAAGGGAACAAAGCAGTATCTCGACCGGCGCGGCGTAAAGAACTGCTGGTTCGCCTACTTTGTCGAACCGGCCATCCAGTTCAGCAGTTACGACATTCCCTGCAAGCCGCTTCCCACTCCCGACAGCAACTGGTTTGGCGAACAGATCGACACTCCTCCCACCATCGAGGGGCCCGTGCTCATCAGCGCCTCGGACCTCACCGGTTATGAGCTGGGCTCGAACGTCCTGAATCCCTATCGAGACTTTCAATCGCTGCGTCCCGCCGCGGTCATCGAACACGGGGTCTTTGTCTTCGATGGAACCTTCAACGTCCCTCTGGCATCGGCCCTCGGTCACGTCCAGCGAGCATCGCGTCTGCGCAATCGAGGGCAGCTTGACGAAGCTCTGGTGGAGGCCCAGACTGCGGTGGCTCTGGCTCCGGACGCGATGCAGCCGCGCATGGTGCTGGGCAACGTGTTGACAGCGATGAATCGCGCCGGCGAAGCCCGCCCGCAGTTTGAGAAAGCGTTGGCAATCGCAAAAACAATGGAGCCCGGCGCGCAGAAGGACTGGGTGCGGAACATTCAGGAAAGGCTGGCTGCCAAATAGAAAAGCGGGCGCCGGCGTGGGGGGCCCTCTGGCAGAGCGCTCCCGGACATCGCCGCATCCTATCTTCATGAATTCGATTCTCCAACGGATTCGTCCCGCGCCGAGTTTCATCCAGTTTCGGTTTCGATAAGGAGCAGGCCGTCAAGAACAGAGGATCTTCGCGGATTCCGTACCCCAAGAGATACTGCGACCGGAACGAGCGACCTATCTCCACGGCCACGGGACGAGGGGTGTTCGTAACGAGCCAATCCATTCCACAGCGATTGCGGAAGACTCGATTCTTCGGAGATACTATCTTATGAATCTGCGCTCCTCCGCACTGCTCGCCGCCGTTCTGCTTGCCTCTCTCGCCTTTGGAAGCGCCGCCGCCCAGACCCCCGACTGGCGCACGCCCGCCGAGATCGGCGGCTACCGCACCACCCCGGACTACGCCGAGACCGTCGCCTACCTGGAGCGGATCGCGCAAGCCAACCCCGTCCAGGTCCGCATCGAGAGCTTCGGCAAGACCGGCGAGGGCCGCGACCTCAAAATCGTCATCGCCTCCAAGGACGGCATCTTCGACCCCGCCGCCATTCACGCCTCCGGCCGCGCCATCCTGCTGGTCCAGAACGCCATCCATGCCGGCGAGATGGACGGCAAAGACGCCTGCCTGGCCCTGCTGCGCGATATCGCCATCACGAAAACCCAGGCCACACTTTTGGACCATGTCGTCTTCGTCTTCATCCCCGTCTACAACATCGACGGCCACGAGCAGCGCTCGCCCTATAACCGCATCAATCAGAATGGCCCGGAGCTGTCCGGCTGGCGCGGCAATGCCACCAACCTCAACCTGAACCGCGACTACATGAAGGCCGACGCGCCCGAAACCCGCGCCTTCCTCAAGATGTTTCACCGCTGGATGCCTGACTTCTTCGTCGACAACCACGTGACCGACGGCATGGACTTCCAGTACGACGTGACCTTCACGCTCGACGACACCCCCGACGTTGCCCCGGCTACCGCGCAATGGATTCGTTCGACGGTAACTCCCGAGCTGGAGCGCCAGCTTGACGCGAGCGGCCACCTGGCCTTTCCCAATTACGTCACTCTCAACGACGATACCGACCCCGCGCAGGGCCTGGCCTTCAACAACGATCCGCCCCGTTTCTCCACCGGCCTGATGATCCTGGAAGACCGCCCCGGCCTGCTCGTCGAGCTGCACATGCTCAAGGACTACAAGACCCGCGTCGCGGGCAACTATGAGATTCTGCGCGCGCTGCTGGAGGTAATGAACCGCGACACGGCCAGGCTGATCGCCCTCAACCGCGAGGCCGATGCCGACGCCGCCAAGCTGGGCGCGCACCCGCTGGGCAACGAGAAGTTCCCCCTCGTGATCGACTGGAATGGCGAAATCACCCCAGTCGTCTTTCGCGGCTACCAGTACACGCGCGCCCTGAGCGAAATTTCGGGCGGGATGTGGGTCAGCTACCGGCACGAACCCTGGAACGTGACCCTGCCCCTGGCCACCGGCGTCAAGGTGACCGCCTCAACCTCGCCCCCGGCCGCCTACATCGTTCCCCCGCAGTGGACCCAGGTGATCGACGTGCTCGAAGCCCACGATGTAACCCTGCGCCGCACCACCACCGCCTGGACCGGCAAGGTCGAGCGCTACCGCTGCTCCGGAATGCAGTGGCAAGGCAAGCCCTTCGAGGGCCGCCATCCCATCTTCCCCGGCGAGGACGCGGGCGCGCAGCCCGGCCGCTACGGCCAATGCGCGCTCGCCACGGAGACCCTCACCTTCCCCGCCGGATCGGTCGTGGTCGCACTCAACCAGCGGCTCTCCAAGGTCGCCATTCACTGGCTCGAACCGGAGGCGCCCGACTCCGCCCTGCGCTGGGGCTTCTTCGACACCATCTTCGAGCAAAAGGAGTACGGCGAAGCATACGTGCTGGAGAAACTGGCCCGAGAAGACCTGGCCAAGGATCCCGCGCTCAAGGCGGAGTTCGAGCACCGCGTCCAGTCCGACCCCAGCTTTGCCTCCAGCCCCAGCGCCCGCCTGGAGTTCTTTTATGAGCGCTCGCCCTGGTTCCAGCAGAACCACATCGGCGAGTACCCGGTCGGCCGCCTGCTCTCTCTCGACGGCTTGCCGCTGGAATAGCAGGATCAGACCAGCAGGACCGGAACCCCATACTGCGCCAGTTCTACGTCGGCGGTCACAAGAATCAGCCCTTCCACCAGCGCCTGCGCCACAAGCATGCGGTCGAACGGATCGCGATGAAACAGTGGCAGCAAGGCGGCCCGATCTCCGTGGCGGATGGCCACAGGCAGTTCCAGCAACCCGAAGGACTCGAGCATTGCGCCCACCGGCGTCCGCAGCCTCAACTTGCCAGCCGCCTGCTTCAGGCTCAGTTCCCACGCAGTTACGGCGCTCAGGTACCTTTGCTCGGCGCGGCGCAGCGTTTCAAGCACTTGCGGTCTCAGCCGATCGCTTCCGGAATCGAGCCAGATGAGAATGTGCGAATCCAGCAGGTACCGTCCGCCGTTCACTTCGAGCCCCCCGGATGCAGAAGCTTATCTTCCTCAGGGTCTTCAAACCACTCAAGAGGAATATCCGCTTCCCAGTCATCGGAAAGGAATTCGATCCCCAGCAGGTTCTGCCCAAAAGGCAGTGGCTCCCGCGCCGGCTCCTTGGCAGGGACCGCGGAGAGCCGCGCCATCGGCTTGCCCGCCTTGGCAATCACGATCTCTTCGCCCTTGGCCGCCCGGTCGACCAGACTGGAAAAGTGCGTTTTGGCTTCGTATAGATTCACTTGCACGGGCTTTCCGGACTGCTTCACCGGCGATGAAACTGGATTTGCCGCCATGGCTGTACTCCTGTGTCTCGATTGTGCGCTGATTTGCACTGTTGGTCAAGTTGGTCAACCAGGCCGGCCATGCTATGCCGCGGCCGCAAATCCAACGCGGCCTTCCGTTGCCGGAAACATCGATTGCGGATTCTCCCGTTTGACTTTACACTTGCCGCGAGATCCTTTCTCACTGCGGAGTGTTCTCTATGGATACTGTCGATCCCGAAGTGGCCAGGCACATTGTCCTGGTCATGCTCGCCATCATCCCCGTCATCATGGCGTTTGCGATTGCCATTGTGATGGTGCCTTGCTGGTTCATCCTGAAGAAGGCAGGCTTTACGCCCTGGCTCTCGCTGCTGTGCATCGTCCCGTCGTTCGGCACCCTGGTTCTGCTTTACCTGCTCGCCTTCGGGGAGTGGAAGGTTGTGCCGGCTCCTCAGCAAGCCTGGGGGCCCCCGCCGCCTTGTCCGCCGCCGCCCGCAGTTCCGCCCCAGGCATGAGCGGGTCCGGTCCCGGTATTGGGGTCCGCCGCGGAGGGAGCGAATGCTAGCATCGTGAGTGGAAAGATACCTTCACTATGCCCGATTCCGCTCCCTCCGCGGCGCCCGCTCCCCGCGTCCGATTTGCCCCCTCGCCCACGGGCTTCCTGCACGTGGGCAGCGCGCGCACCTTCATCTTCAATTGGCTCTATGCCCGCCACCATCACGGAACCATGGTCTTGCGCCTGGACGACACCGACGTCGAGCGCAACACCGAGGCCAGCGTCCAGTCCATCTTCGAGGGATTGCGCTGGCTGGGTCTCTCCTGGGACGAAGAGTACAGGCAGTCCGAACGCCTTGCCCTGCACCGCCGGCAGGCCGAAGACCTCTTCGCCAAGGGTCTTGCCTATCGCGATTTCACCCCCGCCCATGCAGCCGACGAGCAGTCCTCCGCGCAGGGCGCATGGCTCTTCAATCCCGGTATGCGCGAATTGTCACGGGAAGAGTCCGACCGCCGCGCCGCCAGTGGCGAGCCCTTCGCCCTTCGCTATCGCGTTCCCCGCGGCCATGGCCGCACCCTCAGCTTCACCGACAGCGTCTACGGTGAGCAGTCCAAGCTCGCCGACGAGGTCGAAGACTTCGCCCTGCTGCGCTCGGATGGGATGCCAACCTACCATCTCGCCTCCTGCGCCGACGACGCCGATCTCCGCATCACCCACATCGTCCGCGGCCAGGATCACCTCACCAATACCTTCAAGCACCTGCTGATCTTCGAGGCTCTCGGCGTCCAGCCGCCCCGGTTCGCCCATCTTCCCCTGCTCGTCGCCCCCGATGGCGCAAAACTATCCAAGCGCAAGCACGGCCCCGTCGTCAGCGTCACCACCTACCGCGATGCCGGCTTCCTCCCTCAGGCCTTCGTCAACTTCCTCTGCCTGCTGGGCTGGTCGCCCAAGGACGACCGCGAGTTCCTCACTCTCGGCGAGCTCACCGCCGCTTTCACTCTCGAGGGCGTCAACCGCGCCAACGCCGTCGTCAACTTTACGGAGGAAGACCCCTTCGATCCCAAAGCCGTCTGGCTCAATGCCGAGCATATCCGCGCCCTGCCCGTCGAGCAGCTCAGCCCCTGCCTTCAACCCTTCTTTGAGCAGGCCGGCCTCCAGGCTTCGCCTGAAAAGCTCCTCGCCGTCACCCCGCTCATCCGCGAGCGCATCAAGCTCCTGCGTGATGCCCCCTCCGCCGCCGACTTCTTCTTCCTCCCCGAGCTCGCCCCCTACGACCCAGCCGAACTGATCCCGTCCAAGGGTGGCGATGCGGCTATGGCCCGCCGCGTCCTCCAGCACGCGCTCGAAGTTCTGCCCGCCGTCAACTTCGATCACGATTCGCTCGACCAGGCCCTTCGAGCCGCGGCCTCGCACCTGGGTCTGAAAGCCGGCCAGGCCTTCCAGCCCATCCGCGTCGCCGTCTGCGGACGTAAGAACGCGCCCCCGCTCTTTGAAACCATGGCCGTCCTCGGCCGCGACGTCTGCCTCGTCCGCATCCGCCAGGCCGAAGCCAGCCTGCAATCGCTCGGTCGAACTTGCCGTGTTGAGGCAGGGTCTCTATTTGACGCTTCGTAATCGAACGATTACACTTTGACCATGTTTTCCATCAGGCCGCTTTCCGGCTCAAGAGCGAGAGGGACAATGATGAGAAAAACCATTAACGTGGACGACCTGCATGAATTCGACCCCGCGCAGTACCTTGACAACGAAGAGAGCATCGCCGTCTATCTGACCGGAATTCTGGATGAGAATAACGCAGCCCTGTTGGCCTCGGCGTTGGGTGACATTGCCCGCGCGCGCGGCATGACGGAGATCGCCAAGGCCGCCGGAATCACCCGCGAAGCTCTCTACAAAGCCCTTCGCCCCAACAGCGCGCCGCGCTTCGATACCATCAGCCGCGTCTGTGCGGCGCTCGGCGTGCGTTTGGTGGCCCAGCCCATGCCTGCCGGCAAAGCAGCCGCTTGAAAGCTAGCCTGCGGACGCAAGAACGCGCCGCCGCTCTTTGCAACCATGGTCGTCCTCGGCCGCGAGGTCTGCCTCGCCCGCATCCGCCAGGCCGAAGAAGGCCTAAAATCGCTCGGATGAGCACAGAACAATTCATACCGCGGTGGGGCCGGCCTCCTTCAGTTCGGTGTACGAACGGTTTCTTTCAAGGTCCAAGAACGGGACTTGGGCCTCCGGGCTTCAAACGTGCGATAATTCAGGAAATCCTACGCAGCAGCCGGGGGCGTCAATGAGTTCAGCGGCGGAATCTTCTCTCCAGAAGGTATCATTCCTTTACAACCTCACAGACAAGAACGCACAAGCTCAGAGAATCATCAAGGATTATGCAGCTAGGCACGCTGCTATGGATGTAGGGGTTGGTGTAATCTCACTGATACCTGGGGCTGGGATTCCGGCGATTCTTGGTGCGATTACCCTTCAAAGCAAAGTGATTTACAAGCCCATGGCAGCAGACCTCGCTGCGGTTTATTTGAGGGAAACCGATTCATATACGGATCGGCTTGGTAACATCGCCTCCGCTGCGACGGTCGGGATGGAGTTTGCTCAGGAGTTTGCCTTGGAGTTTCTGGCCGAACAAACTCAAGAGCTGCTTCTGGATGCAGGTCTCGGCGCTTTAGCTACATTCATTCCGCTTGTTGGCGCATTTGTAGGCGCTGCCCTCGATTTCCTTATCGCTCAGATGATGACATGGAGGGTAGGAACGATGACTTCAGTTTATTTTCAGAATGGGGCTGAGTGGGTTGGTAGCCGCAAATCGACTATGGAGATAGCAAAGGAACTAACTGGCGGCCTTCATGTGAGTTTTTTTGATTTCATTTCCGGGATGGCGGCGGCCAGGGAACAGGCAAGAAATGTGCGCGTAGATTTGAACGAAATACCAAGACGTGTCCCGGACGTAAAGCAATCCGCGGTCAGAAATATCATGCCGCTGATCAGAGGCTTCGCTGACAAGCTCCCCCGTCACGTCGTAAGGGAGAGCCTTCTGGCTATGGGCCTTCCGCCGTTCTTGGTGGAGTCAGCCCTTCAAGAGTTTTACGCTTAAAATACCTTTGGTCGAAGGCCCAAAAATCGCGCAGTTTAGATTTACAAGTGGGTGCCCAAAAATCCCCATATTGCGCTATAGTAGACGCGGGACAGTGGCCTCAGTGCAGACCCTGGGTTGTAGACCCACCCTCACGGATTTCAGGTTGCGCTCGGACCCGAGATCACTTCGAGGCTATCCGGAGAATAAACACCCCGAATCGGCTTCTCGTCTTCAAAGTGCTCACACTGGTAGCCGCGCAGACCCTTTCCGGTTGCAAAAGGGACGGCCGTGATCACGGTCATATCGGGTCCACCGGATTTCAACTTCACAATATTCCCAGGCTTCAACACGTCCGACATAGCTGTATTATCCTCTCCGAGATGTGGTAATGCAAGTGGACTTTGGCTCGCTCGATTTTGAGAGCTCGGACACCCGGGCGTGCAACTTCGAACATCTCCCGCGCTGCTCATATTGATCACAGCCCTCCAGTGGGATAATGAATACCAGCCATGACCAACTCGAATTCGGAAAGCCCCGTCGCTCAAAATCAAGCCGCTTTAACTCAGGACGCTCGCACTCCCAACTTCCTCCGCGACATTATCGCCGAGGATGTCCGCACCAGGAAGTACGGCGATGCCCAGGTCCAGACCCGCTTTCCTCCCGAGCCCAACGGCTACCTCCACATCGGCCACGCCAAGGCCATCTGCATCGACTTCGGCCTGGCCGACGAGTTCGGCGGCAAGACCAACCTGCGCTTCGACGACACCAACCCTGAAAAAGAGGAGCAGGAGTACGTCGATTCCATCATGGCCGATGTCCGCTGGCTGGGCTTCGACTGGGAGCGCCTCTGCTACGCCTCCGACTACTTCCCCCAGCTCTACGAGTGGGCTTTGCAGCTCGTCAAGGCTGGAAAGGCTTACGTCGACGACCTCTCCGCCGACGAGATCCGCCAGCACCGCGGCACCCTCACCGAGCCCGGACGGGACAGCCCCTATCGCAGCCGCTCCGTCGAAGAGAACCTCGACCTCTTCATGCGCATGAAGCAAGGCGAGTTCCCCGACGGCGCCCGCGTGCTGCGCGCCAAGATCGACATGGCCTCGCCCAACCTCAACATGCGCGACCCGGTCATGTACCGCATCCTCCACGCCACGCACCACCGCACCGGCGACGAGTGGTGCATCTACCCCATGTACGACTACGCCCACGGCCAGTCGGACTCCATCGAGCGCGTCACCCACTCCATGTGCACCCTCGAATTCGCTGACCACCAGCCCCTCTACCGCTGGTATATCGAGCAGCTCGGCATCTTCCCTTCGCAGCAGATTGAGTTTGACCGCCTCAACATCACCTACACCATGCTCAGCAAGCGCAAGCTGTTGCAGCTCGTGAATGAAAAGCGCGTGAGCGCCTGGGACGATCCCCGCATGCCCACGCTCTGCGGCCTCCGCCGCCGCGGCTTCACGCCCGAAGCCATCCGCACCTTCGTCGCCGCCGCCGGAGTCTCGCGCACCAATGGGTCAACCGATGTCGAGATGCTGGAGCACTTCCAGCGCGACGACCTCAACCGCCGCGCTTCCCGGGCCATGGCTGTCCTGCGCCCCCTCAAGCTGGTCATCGACAACTACCCCGAGGGCCAGTCGGAGTTCGTCGAGGTGGCCAACAACCCCGAAGACCCTTCGGCCGGAACGCGCCAGGTGCCCTTCTCCCGCGAGCTCTACATCGAGCAGGACGACTTCCGTGAGATTCCTCCGCCCAAGTACTACCGCCTCTCGCCCGGCACGGAGGTCCGCCTGCGCAACGCCTACTTCGTCACCGCCCAGCGCGTGGTGAAGGACGAGGCCGCCAACATCGTCGAGGTGCACTGCACCTACGATCCCCTGAGCCGCGGCGGCAACTCACCCGACGGCCGCAAGGTCAAGTCCACCATGCACTGGGTTTCGGCCGCCCACGGCATCTCCGCCGAAATCCGCCTCTACGACAAGCTCTTCGCCAAGCCCGACCCCTACGACCTCGCCGAAGGCCAGGACGTCCTCGACAATCTAAATCCCAACTCCCTTGAAATCGTCACCGGCGCCAGGCTTGAGCCCTCTCTCGCCAACGCCCGGCTTGAGGACCGCTTCCAGTTCGAACGCGTCGGCTACTTCTGCCTCGATCCCGACTCGACCGCCGGCAATCTGGTCTTCAACCGCACCCTCCCGCTCAAGGACACCTGGGCCAGGATCGAGAAGAAGGCGGGAGCGCATCGCACCACTGCCCGGCAAGATCGAAGCCAGTCTTGATGCGCAGAAGATCGCAAGATTGCTGAGTTAAAGTCTGCGCCAGAGTTTCCTTCAATCTGGCCTGCCCGCCGCGGCCGGATGCCTGCAAGGGACCAGCGCAATGATGACGCGCGCCCAGAAGGAACTCACTGCCGCGCTCGGTAATCTGAGTGATGCAAACGGCGGAGTCGTCGCTCAGGTTGAGTCTGCGAACAACCGGCTCACGCAGTCTATCAAAAAGCTGGAGAATGCTCTTGACGCGCTCTTGCATCGACTGAGAACCGATGTGTTGCGTGTCCGGCGGCGGGCCAGGGGCGGTACGTGTGCGACCGCTGCAAGCTGACGGTGAGCGGTCACAGGTGCAACGAATGCCGCGGGGAGACCCAATACACAGGGCGCATCTTCCACGATCTTCGCCGGACAGCCGTTCGCAACATGGTTCGGGCTGGTGGCCCCGAGCGCGTTGCCATGACGATCAGCGGACACAGGACGCGGGCCATCTTTGACCGCTACAACATCGTCAATGAGGCCGACCTGAGGGAAGCGATGCAGCGGACCGAGAGCTACCTGAAGGACGGCGCACAGCGGCCAAACCACTCTCCCGTGATTCAAATGAAGGCTAGCCAGAACTAGCATCTGTCCGGGAAGGCGGACAGTTTACGGACAGTGAGGCCAAAAAAGAGAAAGCCGCCTAATGCGACTCTAGCTAAGTTCTTTGGATTGTGAGGTATTTTGGTTGCGGGGGCTGGATTTGAACCAGCGACCTTTGGGTTATGAGCCCAACGAGCTACCGGGCTGCTCCACCCCGCAGATACAGTTTACGCGCTGTACACATCAGGGTCAAATGGCCGACGGCGAAGGCGGACCGCGCCGGGCTGCTCCCGTATCCGATAAACTGCTGAGAATCCAGATTGCGCCGCGAGGAGCCCCGCGAATGTCCCAACTCTATGTTCTTGTGCTGGTTGTCATTGTTGCTGCCCTGCTGGCGGTGGCCCTCTATCGCACCTCGCAGGTGCGCACCAAGGCCGACTATCTGGTGGCCGGCCGGTCGCTTCCTGCCGTGGTGCTGGTGCTGACGCTGCTGACCTCCTGGATCGGCGCTGGATCGCTCTTTGCGGGGGCGGAGAACGCCTACAAAAACGGCTTTGCCGCGCTCTGGCAACCGGCCGGAGGCTGGCTCGGGCTGCTGCTCATCTACTTCATCGCTCCCCGCGCTCGCAAGTTCGCCCAATTCACACTGCCCGACTTGCTCGAGGCCCGCTACAACCAGACGGCGAGGGTGCTGGGAACCATTGCCATCCTGATTGCCTATATCGCCATCACCAGTTACCAGTTCAAAGGCGGCGGCGACGTACTGCACCTTATCTTCCCTGACGCCGTCTCGGCGGAGTTGGGCACCTACATCATCGCCTTCTTCGTCATCCTAACCACGGCCCTGGCCGGCATGTCGTCGGTGGCTTATATGGACGTGGCCATCGGTTCGCTGGTCACCGTCATCTGTGTCATTGCGGCGCCCATGCTGTACATCAAGGCCGGCGGGTGGGCCGGGCTGCACGCCTCGCTGCCGCCCGAGTACTTTCAGGTGCTGGGCAACTATCGCCTCGGTCCCGATCATGTGCAGCAATCCGCGGGCATGGGCGTCGTCCGCGGCCTTGAATTCCTGGTCCCCGTCCTGCTGCTCATGCTGGGTAACCAGGTGATGTATCAGAAGTTCTTCTCCGCAAAGTCGGAGCGGGACGCGCGCGTTTCGGTCATCGGCTGGATTCTGGGCACCGTGCTGCTGGAAACCTTGATCGTGGCCATCGCCGTATTTGGCCGCGCGCTTTATCCCACCGGCGAGGTGGCCCTGCATCCGCGCGAGATCATCCCTTACACGGCCCGCCACGGGCTGCCCGCTGTGATGGGAGCGCTGCTGCTGGGCGCGGTCTTCGCCAAGGTCATCTCCACGGCCTCCAACTACCTGTTCTCGCCGGCCACCAACCTGGTCAACGACGTCTTTGTACGCTATATGGCGCCTGGGGCCTCGAACAAGCGGGTGCTGATCGTCTCCCGGCTGGCCGTCGTCCTGCTGGGCTGCTGGGCGCTCTACCAGGCCGTCTATGCCGAGAGCATCCTGCAGAAGATGCTCTATGCCTACACCGTCTACTCCGCCGCGCTCACGCCGGTGGTGCTGGCGGCTTTCTACTCGAAGCGCGTCACGGCCTGGGGCGCGGTAGCCGCCATCGCCTCCGGCACGGTGGTCACGCTGGCCTGGGACATGCAAGCGGTCCGAGAGTTCTTCCCGCCCATTGTGGCCGCTCGCGACGCCATCTTCCCCGCTCTGGCTGCGGCTGTGATCGCCATGGTCGCGGTCAGCGTCTTCACGCCCAAACCCGCTCCGGAACAACTGGCGCAGTTTGCGGACTAGGCCGCCGGTTCTTCTGGTCTTATCCTTCCGCCTGCCCGGTAAGAAGCTGCGGAGTCAAAGCCGGCAAGCCGTCCGCTAGATTCACCGCCTTCGACATGATCTGCATTTGCGGCGCGGCCTCGGAATGCTTTGAAACATAAGCCGGGACAGCATGTTCTCATGCGTCTGCCCTGCTCTTGCGGCTGAGCTGTGGCCGGGTTGGCGAGCAAAGGAATTACATCTCCTTCACGCCTTCGACGAAGGCCTTCAGCTTGCGGCTGCGGGACGGATGGCGGAGCTTGCGCAGCGCCTTGGCTTCGATCTGGCGGATGCGCTCGCGGGTTACCTGAAAGCTCTGGCCGACCTCTTCCAGGGTGTGCTCGGAGCCGTCTTCGAGGCCGAAGCGCATCTTGATGACCCGCTCCTCGCGCGGCGTGAGCGTGCGCAGAACCTGCGAAGTGTACTCCTTCAGGTTCACGCTGATCACCGCCTCGGAGGGAGAAACGGCCTGGCGATCCTCGATGAAGTCACCCAGGTGCGAGTCTTCCTCTTCGCCGATGGGCGTCTCCAGCGAGATGGGCTCCTGCGCGATCTTGAGCACCTTGCGCACCTTGGCCACGGGAATGTCCATGCGCCGGGCGATCTCCTCGCTGGTGGGCTCGCGGCCCAGCTCCTGCACCAGCTGGCGGCTGGTGCGGATGAGCTTGTTGATGGTCTCGATCATGTGCACCGGAATGCGGATGGTGCGTGCCTGGTCGGCGATGGCGCGCGTGATGGCCTGGCGGATCCACCAGGTGGCGTAGGTGGAGAATTTGTAGCCGCGGCGGTATTCGAACTTGTCCACCGCCTTCATCAGGCCGATGTTGCCCTCCTGAATCAGGTCCAGGAACTGCAGGCCGCGGTTGGTGTACTTCTTGGCGATGGAGACCACCAGGCGCAGGTTGGCTTCAATCAGCTCGCGCTTGGCCTGCTCGGCGTCCATATCGCCCTGGATCATCTCGCGCTGGGTGCGCTTGAGCTCGACGATGGAGACGCCCGCGTCGACCTCGATCTTCTCGAGATCGGCCTTGCAGTTCTTCTGCTGCCGCCGGTACTCCTTCTGCAGCAGCTCGCTCTTGCTGGCTTCGTGCTTCTGCTCCAGCGAGCGGATCTGCCGCTCCAGCGTGCGCATGGTGTCTACGGTCTTGTTGACCTTGTCCAACAGGCGCTTGCGCTCCATGGCGGTGTATTTCAGCTCGCGGACGATGCGCGAGATGAGCACCTTTTCGCGCGCCATCAGCCAGCGCGCGTGACGCGCATCCCGGATCTTAACCTTGGTAGTAGGCGCCGGCCCGGCCAGCCTTTCCTCGAGCGTCGCAATCCTTTTCTGGTGCTTCACCAGGACGTCAACGCGGGCCACCGTGGCCTTGACGCGAAGCTGCACCACCTCTTCGGTGAGCTCTTCCTCGTCGAAGATCACCACTTCCTTGACGTTGCGCACCCCGCGCTTCAGGTCCTCGCCCAAAGCCACGATCTCGCGGATCACGATAGGGGAGCGCGAAATGGCCTTCATCACCCTCATCTGCCCGCGCTCGATGCGCTTGGCGATTTCGACTTCGCCCTCGCGCGTAAGCAGCGGAACGGTGCCCATCTCGCGCAGATACATGCGCACCGGGTCGTTGGTCTTCTCCAGGGTCCCGGGAGTCAGGTCGAGCTCGACATCCTCGCCCTCTTCCAGCTCGAACTCCTTGTCTGCGCCGAACTTGGGGCCGTCCAGCAGGTCGATGCCCTGGGTGCCGATGGTGGTAATTAGGTCGTCCAGATCGTCGGGCGAGGAACCCATCTCATCCGGCAGCATCTCGTTCACGTCGCCATAAGTCAGGTAGCCCTTCTCCTTGCCTACTTCGATCAGGCCCTCAATATCATGGTCGTGATCGTGCTCGTGATCGTGTTCGTGTTCCAGTTCGAATTTGTCGTCGATCGCCAAAATACTCCTGCTCTCCAGCGCAAGGCAGATTAAGCACCGTTTGCGCACCGGTGCGGGGTCCGTTCCAGAGCACGCTAAAAAAGACTTCCTGCGCAAGGCGAGGAAATCTGGGCGCGCGTAGACGAACCTGCGGTCACCCGCAAACAAGAAGCGGTTTCAAGTAGTTGCTCGGAACAGGATGACTGCGCTTCAGGCCAAGCCTGGGTCGCCCGCGAGCCGAAGCTCATGTGTGGGGCAGAGGGGCGCGCATCCTCACAGAGATCAATAGATTACCACAGTCTGCCCCGGCCTTGCCAACGCAATAAACCGGGCTCGGTCAAGGCCCTTGCGGGTCCGCCGCGCGACTGGGCCGGGCAGTCACCGTTTCCGCCCGCTTCGTCTCCTGTCATTTAGACGCGGCAGAGGCCGGTTGGACGCAAGATTCCGGCGGCCCGGGTGGGGTTGGATGGACGGATCGCGGGTTCGGGCGACGGTTTCCTTTCCTGGCAAGCAATTCCTCGCCAATGGGCCGGATGGAAAAAGAAGTTGCCCTATCCGGCCAGGAATGATATACAATACGAAATGTATATCTGGAGGTGCGCCTTGAAGTTCGCAAAATGGGGCAACAGCGTAGCCATCCGCATCCCCGCGGAGGTGGTCGCCAAGCTGGGGATTTCTCCCGACGAGGAAGCTCAGATCAAAGTGACCGGGGAATACTCCTTTGAGATCACACGCGACCGCAGACGCCAGGAAGCAATTGAGAGAATGCGCAAGATGCGGTTTGTCCTCCCTGATGATTACGTGTTCAACCGCGACGAAATTTATGACATCTAAAGTCTTTTTCGACACGAACGTGTTGCTTTATGCCTTTGCGCGCAAGGCTGGCTCTCCGCTTGATCTTCGCACAGATAAGGCAGAAGAGATCATGGGCCACGGAGGCGTCTTGAGCGTTCAGGTTCTGAACGAGTTCTCCGATGTCGCATCCCGTAAGTCGAAGCTGAGTTGGGAAGAGATCGCGGAGTTGTTGCGGATCGTCGAAGCTCTTTGCGGGCGGGCGCTTCCCATCACGGCGGAGATTCACGAAGCTGCCGTGGATATTTCCAAACTGCATGGCTTCCGCATCTATGATTCGCTCATTCTGGCTGCGGCTGTGCAAGCAGGATGTACGACTGTTTATACCGAAGACCTGCAGCACGGGCAGGTGATAAATGGAGTGCGAATCGAGAATCCGTTTCTCGGTACATCGATTTCTGGAGCATGATGACGGTCAGATTCTTTGGAATCTTAGGTCTCAGAGTGAGAACTGGGGCGCCTGGTTGCAGACACAAGACATGATTCTCGCAAGTCAATGAATCCAATAGGGTGTAGGAGAATTACACTGAAGGCCGACGAAGACCGAGACCGTTGTCTCCACATCTACAGCTTTGCCGTTCAGAAGATAGGGTTTGTATTTGTAATATCTTTGAACTGCATCAAGAACAGGTTTCCGTAGCATGAACGGACCCGAGACAACCGCCGGCTGAAGAACATTCCCATTTTTATCAATTTCAATCGTCAGGATAACGGTGCCTGTGACGCGAGAGGCCTAGGCGTGTGTGGGGTCATAACAAACCTCAACCTTTTGTAGGAGCAGTTTTTCCGCAACCTTCGCCGAAATTCGGATAAGGTGCGGTGGCGGAGTTGCGGCAGGGGACGCCTGTGTCTGCGCGGCCAGACCGGTGGCGAGAATCGCTGAAAGAAGAACAAGGCAGGCGACAGTCTTCACGGCAACCGATTCTACGCCACTCAGGTCCAACGAGGAAAATACTTCTACGCTCCCTGCCCGTAGTGGCTCTCCACATACTTATCCAGTATCTGCTTGAACTCGGCCACGATGGTGTCGCCGCGCAGGGTGGTGGAGAGCTTGCCGTCGATGTACACCGGAGCTTTGGGCTCCTCGAAGGTGCCGGGCAGGCTGATGCCGAGGTTGGCGTGCTTGGATTCGCCGGGTCCGTTGACGACACAGCCCATGACGGCCAGCTTCAGCTCCTCGACGCCGGGGTAGCGCTTTCGCCACTCGGGCATCCGGACGCGCAGGTAGCTTTGAATCTGCTCGGCCAGCTCCTGAAAATAGGTGCTTGTCGTCCGGCCGCAGCCGGGGCAGCTCGTCACCTGCGGCATGAAGCTGCGGATCCCGAGCGATTGGAGAATCTGCTGCGCGGCCAGAACTTCTTCGGTGCGGTCGCCGCCGGGCTTGGGCGTCAGGCTGACGCGGATGGTGTCTCCGATACCGGCCAGCAGCAGCGGCGCAAGGCCCGCCGTCGAGGCAATCAGGCCCTTCGAGCCCATGCCGGCTTCGGTCAGGCCCAGGTGCAGCGGGTAGTCGCAGCGCGCGGCCAGCTTCGTGTACACGTCGATCAGGTCGCGCACACCGCTGACCTTGGCGGAGAGGATGATCCGGTCGTGGCCCAGTCCGTAGCGCTCGGCGGCCTTGGCGGACTCGAGCGCGCTCGCCACCATGGCCTCCAACATCACCTCGCGGGCGGGCAACGGCTGCGCCTGGCGGCTGTTTTCGTCCATCATGCGCGTCAGCAGGGACTGGTCGAGTGAACCCCAGTTGACGCCGATGCGAACGGGCTTGCCGTTCTCGACGGCGCACTCGATCATGACCTGAAAATTGTCGTTGTCCTTCTTGCCGATGGATGCGTTGCCTGGGTTGATGCGGTACTTGGCCAGGGCGCGCGCCGCGGCGGGAAACCTCTTGAGCAGCAGGTGGCCGTTGTAGTGGAAGTCGCCCACGATGGGCACGCGCAGGCCACGCTTTTCGAGCCCCTCGACGATGCGCGGCACGGCGGCCGCCGCGGCGTCGTTGTTGACTGTGACGCGCACGATCTCAGAGCCCGCCTGGGCCAGGGCCGCGGCCTGTTCGATGGTGCCCTCAACGTCCGCCGTGTCGGTATTGGTCATCGACTGCACGACGACCGGAACCTCCCAGCCGACGCGAACCTGCCCGATGCTGACCGTGGGTGTCTTCCTGCGCTGAATCTCCGCCATGGGTCTAGTTTACTTCCAGGGATGGCTGGCGCAAAGGTCGGCTCGCCGGCGAAGGCTGGCCGGTTTGCAGTTTGCCTGGCGGCAGAACCGGAGCCGCCGATCAAGCGAAACTTCTCCCTGCTCAACCGCATCGCCGTGAACCTGCTCAAACAGGAGACAACGCTCAAGAGTGGCACGAAAGGAAAACGCCTCAAAGCCGCTTGGGATCCGCGGTGCCTGCTGAAATTGCCGGGAATTTGATATGCGTCGGCCCTGGTTCGTGCGGCCTGTCACAGGACGTTCATACGCCGCCTGTGATAGCATCCGTTTTTCAGCGATAGACGCCGCGCGGATTCATCCAGCCTTACCCTGCGCGGCGCCGGTCCGAGACCCTCTTTGATGGACGAGGCAGACGGCAGACCTGGGCACGCGGCCCGACAACCCGGCCACCTGGACGCCCTCCCGGACGTTCGAAAGTGTGTTATGTGCCTCCGTGATCCGTCCCCCCAAATCCACCCAAGTTCCCGCACAATACAAGGAGAAACCCAATGAAGACGTACCAGGGAAGTGAGATCCGCAATGTGGCTGTAGTGGGGCATGCGCACAGCGGCAAGACGACGTTGATCGCCGCTCTGCTGCATGCCGCCAAGATGACTCCAACCCAGGGCCGGGCCGACGACGGCACCGCCGTCACCGCCTATGACGAAGAAGAGGTAGCCCGCGGCGCGACCATGCAGAACGCCGTGGCCTTTGCCGAGTGGCAAGGCGTCAAGATCAATTTCGTCGACACGCCCGGCTTTCACATGTTCAGTCACGAGGCGCGCGCCGCCCTGCTTCCCGTTGAAGCCGCCCTGGTCCTCATCAATGCTCAGAACGGCGTTGAAGCCATTACCGAGCGCGTGTGGAGGTACGCCACCGAAGCCAAGATTCCCCGCATCGTGGCCGTCAGCCAGATGGACCATCCCAAGGCCGGCGGCGGCAGCGGATTGAGCGCCCTGGTCGAGGATCTCGTCGACCGCTGGGGCCGCAATTGTGTTCTTGTCCAGTTGCCCATCTCCGATGCCGAGGGCTTTCACGGCGTGGTGGACCTGGTGACCATGGAGGCCTTCCAGTACGCGCCCGGCGGCGATGGCCGCGGCAAGCCCGTGCAGATTCCGAACAGCCTGGCCGCCGAGGCCAAGACCCGGCATGAAGCGCTGGTGGAGCTGGTGGCCGAGGGCAAAGACGAGTTGATGGAGGAGTACTTCGAGACGGGCACCCTCACTGCGGAGCACCTTACCGCCGCGCTGCATGATGCCGTCCGCGAAGGCCTCATCTTCCCGGTGCTGTTCGCGAGTGGCCAGGCCAACATGGCTTCAGACCGTTTGCTGGAGTTCATCAAGACCTACGCCCCTTCGCCTGTCGAGCGCGCTCCCATCGCCGTCCATGCCCCGTCGTACGAAGCCGCGCCAGCCGGTCCAGAGGCGGAGGTTGAGGCGGAGCCCGTCACAGCGTCCCGCAAGGTGGACGACAATGAGCCGGCGGCCCTGGTGGTCTTCAAGACCATGACCGACCCCTTCAGCGGGCGCATCAGCTTCTTCAAAGTGGTCGGCGGCGTCATCAAGAACGACGCCACGGTGGAGAACTACACGCGCCGCAGCCAGGAGCGGCTGTCGCATCTGAGTGTGATGCAGGGCCGCAAGGCCATCGAGATCCCCGAGCTGCACGCCGGAGACCTGGGCGCCGTGGCCAAGCTGCGCGACACCCTCACCGGCGACACGCTGGGCCAGAAGGGCGCCGAGATTCAGGTGGAACTGGCCCCGCTGCCCGAGCCGGCCATGACCTACGCCATCGAGCCCAAGAGCCGCGCCGACGAAGACAAGCTCGCGCCCGCCATCCACAAGCTCATGGAGGAGGACCTGCTCATCCGCTTCTTCCGCGACCCGCAGACCAACGAGTTCCTCATCGCCGGCGCCGGCCAGCCGCACATCGAGGCCATCGTCAGCCGCCTCAAGAAGCGCTACCACGCCGAAGTCACGCTCAAGGCGCCCAAGGTGCCCTATCGCGAGACCATCCGCGGCCGCGCCGAGGCCCAGGGACGCCACAAGAAGCAGACCGGCGGCCACGGCCAGTTCGGCGACTGCAAGATTCGCATGGAGCCCTTGCCGCGCGGCACGGGCTTCGAGTTCGGCAACGAGATCTTCGGCGGCGCCATTCCCCGCAATTACGTGCCCGCGGTCGAGAAGGGCATCGTCGAGTCGGCGGCGCGCGGGTATCTCGCCGGCTACCCGGTGGTGGACTTCAAGGCCACGGTCTACGACGGCAGCTATCACGAAGTGGATTCCAACGAACTGTCGTTCAAGATGGCCGGCCGCATCGCCTTCCGCAAGTGCATGGAGCAAGCCAAGCCCTGCCTGCTGGAGCCTATCATGAAGGTCGAAATCGAGGCCCCGGACGAGTTTGCCGGAACCCTGATGGGCGACCTGAACTCGCGCCGCGGACGCGTCCAGGGCATGGAATCCAAGGGCCGGACGACGGTAATCAACGCAGAGGTTCCCATGGCCGAGATGCTGACCTATGGAACCCTGCTGACCTCCATGACTCAGGGCAAGGGCAGTTACCGCATGGAGATGGACCACTACGATATCGTCCCGCAGCTGGTAGCCGAGAAGATCCTCGCCAACGCCAAGCGGCCCGTGGAGGAAGAGGAGGAATAGCCACCTGCGGTGGGGTCGGCCCGGCCCCACCCGGCCGAATCCAAACAGCATCAAATCGAATCAGCGTTGCGCCGGCCTCCTGGCCGGCTGTAGCGCGGACGGCCCCGTCCGCGCCCGTCGTAACCGGAGTACAATGACGCCCATGGCGCAAGAAGATCGTTTCGCGCTCCTCCACGGCGCCGTGCGGCCCCGTTATGGCGAAGTCCACGTTCGCAGCCGAGGCCGCCTACCTCATTGGGAAAAGGAAGAAGGACTTTACTTCATCACCTTTCATCTCGCTGATTCGCTCCCCCATTCCGTGCTTGCGAGAATCGCCGAACGCCACCAAATCCTCGCAAGCGCCAAACAAAACCACGCCAACCTGCTTCCCGAACAGAAAGCACTGCTTGCCGCTACGAGCCACACGCGCATCGAAGAGTACTTCGATCGCGGCGCGGGCTCGTGCCCGTTCCTCGACGATCGCATCGCCGGGACAATGGCCGCGGCCCTGCGCTTCCGCGAAGGAATGCATTACAGGCTTCTCGCCTGGTGCGTCATGCCCAACCACGTTCACGCTGTGGTGAGACTCTTCCCAGGCCAGGAGCTTGGCAAGGTTGTCAAAGCCTGGAAGAATTTTTCTGCGAAGGCCGCAAACCATGCGCTCGGACAAAAGGGCCGATTTTGGCAGCGAGAGTACTACGACCGCCTGATCCGCAATGGAAACGAACTCGATCGCGCCACTCGGTACGTCGTGGAAAACCCAGCCAAAGCGGGATTGCTGAACTGGACTTGGGTTTGGAGCGCGGGCTGGGAAGCCCGCGCCACAGCCGGCCAGGAGGCCGGCGCTACAACTTCGTAACCTCTCGGCAGCCCGGCAAGGAAGAGGAAGAATAGTACCTGCGGGGCAGCCCCCTGCTCGCACAAGGTTCGTGGTCTCCCAGGTCTCAAAACACAGAGGACTGGGAGACTGCCAACCACCTTGTAATAGCCGTCATCCTGAGCGGAGCGCAGCGGAGTCGAAGGACCTGCGGCTGCTTTTCGGGTTTTCGGTCTGCCGACCAAATGGTATTCCCAGATCCGGGGGTCCCGCGGGGATGTACATAGTGGTATTGCGAGCTATCGGGGAAGTTCAGATGCGTATGCCAATAGGGAGTTTGTAGATCAGATGATCAAAGGAACGACGGATCCTTCAGTATGACCACACAATCATTGATTCTCGCAGCGATCGCAACGTTTCTCACTGAAGCTCTTCTGCCCGCGCAGGTGACGCACAAGATGCCTGTCAGTCAGACAGTAATGGAGTTCTACTTCGATTCCGATTCCGCTGCGCCATGCAAACTTCAAATCACGAGCGCATTTCGCTTCGTGACCGTGAGCAGGCTCAATGTTCTCTGCGGAAAGCAGAAAATCTATGACCTTGAGATTAATGGAGGGTTTGTCGATATGGCGCGAGCAGACTCAGGGTCCGAGAAAGTATTCCTCCGATGGGAGGCCGGAACGTCGCAAGAGCGAGTTACGGTGATTTCGCTGAAGAACGACTCGAAAGGAGAGAGGCAAACGCAACTGGTCTTGGATGTGGCTTCCGAGTTTACCCCGGACATATCCTTTAGGCCAGATATGGTGCTCGTTGGGAGGGGAAAGGTGTTCGCGGATACAGGAGAAATGTTTCCGGAATCTAGCGATGTATTCAACTGGGATGGAAATAGGTACGTATTACTCCGTAACTGTAAATGGAGAACAGCTGAATCGTACTCGAGCAGGCTCGCTCATCTTGCAACTTTTGAGAACGGGTGCCCATAGATCGCAAGTAGGTGGATTGGCAAGGCGGGTGGCGGCGGGTGGCGCAGGTCCCGATCAAGCAATAAACCCAATTTGGGTGCCCCAGGTCCGGTCCGCCGCATTTCCTCACCTTCAGTTGCTACCATCGTCTCCCGTATCTCGCCATGCCCGAAGCCCGGAACCTCTTCGTATTCGCGCTGGAGCGAATCCGCAAAAAGTACAGATTCGTCGTCGCCGGATATGTGGTTATGCCGGAGCACGTCCACCTGCTGGTGAACGAACCGGAGCGGTCGAGCCTCGACCGGGTCGTTAAAGCGATCAGCTCTCCGTAACGCTGCGGCGACGCCATAGCGCGTGGCCCGCCCGGCCCGTCAGACGCGGCGGGGAGGAAGCGGCGGCGCAAGGGACATAGGCAGCTTGATCAGGAAGAAGTCCAGAAAGTCGGGGCCCCATGTCATCGGCTGCGCCGGCGGCATCGAATTTTCGAGTTGGCCGTTCTCCCCCCGCCGCCGGACTACGGTTTCACGGTAATCAGTGGATGCATGGAGGAAGTAGCCGCCGCTCTTCATGGCCATGTGGCCCGTTTGGTTTGGGACGGAATCGGAAACGACGATGTGGAAGTGGAGGTTTGCCGGCTTGCGGCTCATCAGGACTCCGTTGCCATGGTCAAAACATATCTCCACCCCAAATCTGTATTTGCGGACGGCATCGCCAATCACCGGGCACTCGTCCTGCGTGCCGGGAACGAACATGGACTGATCGGGAGATATGGATTTGGCTTCGAAGAAATCCGTGTGCTTGTCATACGTACCCCATACCGTGCCGTTGAGAAGCAGGCAAGTGACATTGTGAATCTTGCGGGGCTTTGTATCCGGATCGAGCAGGTTGTCCGCCAGCTCGTTCATGGTGGGGATCTTGGTGAAGGCGGGGCCATACTGAGGAAGACTCATCGTGTCCGTGAGAACCGTTTTCGGATTAGCCAGGGCGTTCTCGCGAAGAATCCGGTTCTTGGCGGCCTGCAGGAGCTGGTATCCGGTCGAGACCTTATCGCTGTCGGTCATTTCGACTTCGTAGTGAATGGTTCCGGGAACCAGCAGGATCTTTGGAAACTGCCGGCTGAGCCCTTGCAGGTTCAAATCGAGGGTCCTCTTGCTGGTGAGGTCGAGGAACTCCCGTACTCCAGACGGGTTTGGCTTGGTGAAGTAGTATTCGGGTGCGACAAAGATGCCCCTGAATGGATTATCGAGCTGAAGCTCGGCCTGGTTCACCGTGCCCAGCCAATCGCTGAATGTCTTCAAGGCGGTCCACAGTCTCTCCTGCCGCTCGAAGAGCGACAATGTGAAGTTGTGATTGCCGTTCCGCACCGTGAAAAGGGCCACGCCGATGGACTTGAGCGGCGAATGCGGCGCCGGCCTGGGCGGGAACGGGGGCGGCGCATCCGGAACCTGGTACCTGGCCACGAAGTTCTGGATGTCCTTGAACTCCGCGGTGGTTTGCAGGACGGAAAGCTCGCCGGGGTGATTGCCGCGCAGCCACGCAGTGAAGGCGACGGCAAGCGCCTGTGCCTGTGGCTGGAACTGTGGCGTCTGGGTTTCCAGAGCCTTCAACGCGTTGCATACGGCCGTCAGATCGCTGCTGATCGAGCCGGTAAGTCCGCCCTGGAACAGCCGGCTGCGCAGCATCTTTTCGGTAATCGTGAGTCGAGGACCGCGAATCGGGAGTGGCGGGGGAGTCGTGCTCATGGGAGATCGCCTTTCAGATAAGGTAATTGCGTGGCCGGCGAGTTGTGTCCCCGGCGTCGGCCGGCGGAGGAGTCTGCCCAGAATTTCCAGCTTGAGACGCCAGAAACACTATACTCCAGCGCAACGCCCGCTGAAAGCGGGAATCCTGTTTTTGTCGCGGAAACCCCGGCAGGAGTTGCCTTATGCCACACGGCCTGCCCGGTTATCCGATGCAGGTACAGCTCGAGGCTTCCGGTCCTGGTTTGGAGACGAGCAAACCTCGCAGTCGCAGCCGGGCGGGGATGCGGGAGGCGTCCCTTGCCCGGTTCCCCAAAAACGCGTCCGCCGCGTCAAAGGACCTGGGAAGAACCGCCGGAGATGCCCGGCGCGGAGTTACTTGTCCGCCGCCGGGGATGAAGGAGCCGCCTTGGCGCGCATAACATCGCTGAAGAACTTGCCCTCGTCGGTAAGTTGAAATGTATCCCACGAGGAGATCATGGTCGGGCCCCACTCCGGATCGAAGCACCAGGCGATCCAGCTGATGCCCCTCGATTCCAGGTAACTTGTAATCTGGTTGCCGTAATCGATGCCCTGTTCTTTCGTTCCGTTGCCGGAGTCAAAACCAAGCTCGGTGGCAATAATCGGGTAGCGATCGGCGGCAAAGCCGAAATCCTCTTCCCACTTGGGCGGCCACGGCTTCGATCTTTTGTTGGGATAGGGATGGGTGACGTACCCGATGCGCTCCGCCCGGATGGGACTGATGCGCAGGGGAGTCAAGTCATAGGCCCAGTCGAAGCCTGCGACCAGCGGAATGGTCTCCTTGTTATAGGCGCGGATGAGCGAGATCATGTCCTCGTTGATCTGGCGCCAGTCTTCCCATGACGCCGATCCGAGCTGGCCAAAGAAAGCCGTCGGCTCGTTGAATAACTCGAAGAATGCCACGGTATGATTTCCGTTGTAGTGGGCGGCGATAATGCGCCAGAAGTTGAGGGTTTCGGGCATGCTTGTCTCATACATCGGGTCCTGAAAGAGGCCTTGCTTGAGATTGCCGATGGAGTGCCAGTCGATGTCGACATACAGGCCAAGATCGGTGCACCACTGGACAGCCTGATCGAGCAACGCAAGGTAATTCGCAGTTCCGCGCCCGCGCCAAGCAACCGGGTGGACGGGAATGCGCACCACCGTGGCTCCGGTCTCCTTGACCTTGATGAATAGGTCCTTGTTCCAGTGGCTTTGGCTTTCGGTCTTATCGGGATCGGCGATGCTGACGCCGCGGAAGAGAATCGGCTTGCCGGCAGGATCGACGAAGCGGTTGCCGCTGACGGAGATAAGAGGGAGTTTCTTTCCATCCGGGCTGTTGAGAGGCCGAGTTAGATAGGCGCGGTGCCACCAGTCATTCACTTTGTTTGTCTCTGTCTTGGGGTTCGCGGTTTGCGCAAGCGCGCTCAAGCTACACAGGATTGCGATAACGCCAACGGCATAAGTGAATCGCTTCATGTTGTTCAGTCCCTTCACGCGGAGATCGGCGGCTACGGATTTGCGCGGTCGCCGGAAGCAGTGGCAAGTCGCCTAATCATATCTTCCCGAGCGGGGCCTCGTCGATCTCTGAAAGCGGCGATCGATGGGGTGACGACGCAATCCCATCTCCCAGTGGCGGGGAGCCGGGCAATTGTGCCATCAGTCGCGACCCTGACAGAAGATGGCGCTCGGATCAGATAGTCCTCCGCGCCTTCCGCCGGCTTCTCCCGAAGCGAGGAGAACTTCGCTCTAGCCTTCTGTATCGCTTCAATGCGCCGCCGGCCGGCGTCCCCTACTTGGAGCCGCGGGGGGCATACGCGTCCATGCGCTTCTTGTACAGCAGGAGGACGCTGGGACCGAAAGACAACAGCATGACGGCGATGCCCGTGACAATTCCGAAGCTGGTCGCGATGGGCGCCGAACAATCGTCGCGGCGCCGCACTAGGATATGGCAGGGGACCGCGACCAGGAGCTCCAGGACGCTGCCTTTCAGCAGCCATGAGACCGCGCGAGTAATTACGTTGACGGATTTCCGGGAATACAAGTAGAAGGGAATCCCCCAGAGCACCCACAGGAGCGCGCAGACGCCCAATACCGGAGCCGCACTGGGCCAGTAGATATCAAGAAACTTGTCGCCATAAACCGCCGCTCCAACCGAACTCAAGCCGGCAAAGGTGAGAAGAGCGAAGAGCATGGATGCGGCGATGCAGGAAACGGCGATATGAGATCGGGGCTTGAGGCGCTTGAACGAGGTATCGACGGACAGGAAAAGCAGAATGGCCTGACCGGAGAGGACAACCGCAACCGGTATCCACATTTCCCACCACCCGCACATTTCTCGCACGGTGCTGTAGAAATCCGGCGAAAAAGGGCCGGGGCCTCCGGCAAGGGGCAACGTAACCGGCACAAGGAACCCCAAAACAATCAGGGCGTAAACCAGGGTGATGACGATTCCCCATCTGCGCATATGGCATCCTTTCCGTGGTTCCCGCAAGAAACTTCCGGTTCGCGGCCGGCGCCGTCGATTCGGCCCAGGGCGGCTGTGCCCTGCCGATAACTCGCGCCGGCGGCAAGCAAGAATACTATCGCGCGCGGCAAAGGAGGGGCAAACGGGAGGCGCGGAGTATTCTCAATATCCGGCGGGGCGGCGTCGCCCTGGCGCGCCGGTATCATGGAAAGATATGGCGTCTTTGAAAGAACTGCTGAAGCCGCTGGCCGAGGAGGGCGCGGCGCTGACCCGCGAGCAGGCGGCCGGCGTGCTGGAAGAGATACTGGCCGGCGGCGTGCCGGAGGTGGAGACCGCGGCGCTGCTCGCCGTGCTGGCCACGCGCGGCGAGCTGGCGCCGGAGCTGGCTGGCTTTGTCGAGGTGATGCGCGAGCGCGCCACGCCGCTGCCGCTCACGAATGGGGAGCGGGACGAGCTGGTGGACGTGGTGGGCACGGGCGGCGGTGGACCGCTGACCTTCAATATCTCGTCGGGCGCGGCGCTGGTGGCCGCCGCCGCCGGAGCCAAGGTGGCCAAGCACGGCAACCGCGCGGTGACCTCGCTGTGCGGCGCGGCAGACGTGCTTGAGGCTCTGGGCGTGCCCATCGCGCTGGGGCCGGAGCTGGCCGTCGCATGCCTGCGCGAGACCGGATTCATGTTCCTTTTCGCGCCCCTCTACCACCCGGCGATGAAGGCGCTGGGGCCGCTGCGCAGGGCGCTGGGCTTCAGGACCATCTTCAACCTCTGCGGGCCGCTCACCAACCCTGCCGGGGCGCGCGTGCAGGTGATCGGCGTGCTCGCGCCCAGCCGCGTGCTGCTCGTGGGGCGGACGCTGGCGGCGCTGGGCGCCAAGCGGGCCTTCGTCGTTCACGGGACGGACGGCATCGATGAGCTGACCACGACCGGCGAGTCGATTGTGGTGCGGGTCGAGGAGCAGATTGGGGAGCCGGAGGCAGCCGGCGAGACCACCTTGAAGGCCGCGCGCATCACTCCCGAGATGGCCGGGCTGCCCCGCGCCAGGCTGGAGCAGTTTGTGGGCGGCGACGTGGCGACGAACACACGTTTGCTCTACGACGTGCTGACCGGAGCGGCAGGCGCGCGGCGCGATATTGTGCTGCTGAACGCCGCGGCGGCGCTGGTGGCGGCGGGGCTGGCTGCCGATTTGAAGGAGGGCGTCCGGCTGGGCGCCGAGGCCATCGACTCCGGCCGCGCGGCGGCGACGCTGGAGAAGCTGCGGCGGTTTGGGGCGAGGTACGCGGGTCGGGCCTAGATCGGCCCGACAGAAGAGAAGAATTGGTATATACTATGGTATAGATTTTTCGATGGGAGGACGAAGATGAGCGCGGCAAACACAATAGCTAAATCTCAAGCTGGTGCCGAGAGCGTCTCTTTGCCTGCGCCCAAGACCGCTAAGCTCTTCAAGAACGGCCGCAGTCAGGCTGTACGCCTGCCCAAGGAGTTTCGCTTCGACGGCAAGGAAGTGGCGATCCGGAGGGATGCGGCGACAGGCGAGGTTGTGCTTGCTCCGACCGCAGATTCGCGAAAGAACATGTCTTGGACTGAGCTATTCGCCGTTTGGGATTCGCTCGGAGCGCCCGACCTAGGTTTCGAGCGTCATGTCTCGACCCCCGTTGAGCGGGAGTTCTTCTAAGTGCCGCCTGTCTATCTGCTCGACACAAACGTGGTCAGCTATTTTGTTCGGGGCACCTCTGCCGCCGTCCGCAACCATTTGCTGCAAACGCCGATCGAGAGCATGGCCGTCTCCGCTGTAACGGAGGCGGAGCTGCTGTTCTGGATTGCGAGACGGCCCGGCGATGCGCGTACGCGTGTGAGCGTGCAGGATTTCCTGGGGCGCGTGCCTTCGCTGGCCTGGGACACGCGCGCTGCCAGAGTGTATGCCGCAGTACGCGAGGAGCAGAGGCGCAAAGGCCGCCCTCTGGCTACCGAAGACCTGATGATTGCCGCCCACGCACTGTCTCTGGGAATGACGCTGGTGACCAACGACAGTGCTTTCTCCTTTGTCGAGGGGCTGAAGACGGAGGATTGGACGGCCGGGTAACGGCGGTTTCGGGGTTACGGCAACCTGGGAAGCGCCGTCTCTTGGCGACAGCAGAGAACTCCCACGCTTTTCTCACGAGCCCATCTTGTATGCTATCCGTCCAAGGGATGAAAGGAACCCATCCATGCACGGAAAACTGGCAATCGCTACAATCGTGTTCTTGTCGGGCTGCGCGGCAGCCATCGCACAACAGACCACCCAGGTTCAACTGAAGATCGAACCCGCGAACCGAACTCTTACCGTCAGCGCCGAGGAGCGGGTGACCGCCGATCCTGAGATCGCCATCCTGCACATCGGCTTTGAGACGCCGCCCTCCGATGCCAAGGCCGCGTACGCGGCCGGCGCCAAAGCCTCCAACGAAATTGTCTCTGCGCTCAAGGAGGCCGGGATTCCGGAGACCTCAATCCGCAGCGAGAACCGGCATCTGGACCGCGCCTGGGACAACCCGCACAAGTTCAAGCTTGTCCAGGAGTGGGCAGTGAAGACGGAGCCGGACCGTGCTGCGGAGATTCTGGACATTGCTGTTGCCAACGGAGCCACTGAGCGCGGCGAGATGGAATGGGCGGCAAAGGACGAGCAGGCGCTCGACGAACTGGCGCTTGACCATGCTGCTACGCAAGCCAGATCGAACGCCGCTGTGCTGGCAAAGGGCATGGGCGTGCATCTGGGTACGCTGATCTATGTCAGCAACGAGATCTCAGCGCCTGAGCCCCAGTTGCGCGCGGTCGCGAACAACCCAATGCTCCGAGTAGACCGGATGGAAATGTCGGCCGCGAGTGGAATGGGAGGGCCAGTCCCGAGTGAACGAGTTCACCCCGCGCAGCCGCTGGCCATTGAGCCGCACAAGGTAAGCCGAACGGCTACCGTCTACGCCGTCTTCGCAATCGAGTAGCGGCTCGGGCCAGCCGCTACAGCAGACCGGAGCGGCCGGCGAGGCGGCGGGCCAGCAGCCAGGAGAGCAACGAGGTTCCCAGCGCCAGGGCTACCCAGCCTGCCTGTTCGAGGGGCTGCACAACGGCGGCGGAGAGCTTCGGCGGGGCCAGCGCGATAGAGCCAGCGGCGGCCAGGGCGCCGGCGGAGGGCAGGCCGTGACGGATGAGCTCAACCGCGGCCCAGACGAAGATGCCGGCAGTGAGCAGAACAGCGGGGAGGGCGCGCTTCCACGGGAACGGGATGGGCGGAAAGGCAGCCGCCTCTTCGCGCACGCGCTCCATCACCGACTCCAGAAAGCCCGAAGAGGGAATCAGCGGCTCTTCCGACGCCAGAATGCCATCGATCCTGCTCAGTTCCATCTCGCCGCCGTCGTTCTTGATCCGGTTCATCTTCAAGCCTCCTTTCCTGTGGTAAGAGCTCCAAAATCCGCTTCAGCCTGCGCTGTTTCGAGCTGCGGGAATCGCCGTCGCAGCAGCGCCCGCGCGCGGGAGAGCCGCGCCTTCATGGTTCCCTCCGGCAGTCCCATGGTGCGCGCCGCTGCCGCCAGGTCCATCTCATGAAAGTAGAACAGAACCACCGGCTCGCGATAGCGGCGGGGCAGAGCCAGCACGGCTCGCCGGACCGCTCCGTGGCCCAACTCTCTGGACAAAGTACTGTGCTGAGTTGCCGGGCCGGAGGGTTCGGGCGCGTCCTTCAGAGGCACGGTGACGGTGGGAAAGCGCTTGAGTTCCGAGCGGAAGACGTTGGCCGCCAGCGCGAAGAGCCAGGTAGAGAAGCTGGACTCGCGCCGCCACTGGCCTAGCCCGCGCCAGGCGCGGAGAAAGGCCTCCTGGGCCATCTCCTCGGCGCGCCCGCGATCGCGGCAGTAGCGCCAGGCCATATTGACGAGCGGCCCCTGCCAGCGGCGGACAATGCCCTCGAAGGCCTGCGCATCGCCGGCCAGTACGCGGTCCACATCGGCCAGGTCTTCTTCGGCGCTGATCGCGGCCTGCATTCCTAAGGACGCTCCTATGCAGCGGGTAAGACAGATCCTGTCCCGCTCTGGTTGCATTTTCTCCCAATCTGCTCGACTTTTTGAAGTTTTGCAACCGGATGCGCGGCCGGGCTGTCGTACCAGGCGCAAGGGGAGAGACCCCGGCAAGGAGAAAGAGATGGATTCACATGGGTTAGTGGAAGCGCTTGGCGTCATGGTTCCGATAGTCGCCATCGTGTCGATGTTCACGTTTATCTCCATAGCCATTTGGATTGGCAACCGGCGCAAGGAGCGCGACGCGTTTTACAAGTCGGAGACGCTGCGGCGGATTACCGAGGCCCAAGGCGAGGGCCCGAGAGCAGCTCTCGAACTGCTTCGGGAAGAGGAGCGGCTTCAGACGATCAAACGCCGCGAAGGTTTGAAGATCGGCGGCGTGGTCAACCTCGCCGTGGGCATTGGGCTGGTGATCCTGCTGCGCGCTCTGATTAGCTGGAGTGTGGCTTCGTGCGGCCTGATCCCCATCCTGATGGGAGTTGGGTTGCTGGTTTACGTCTACCTTTTGGCGGCGCCGCTTGAGCAGGCGGGAGCCGCTGATTCGCATCCGGGCGGGCCCATTCGCTAATCAAGATCCGGTGAGAAACCCGGTGCGCTGGCTGTGGGCCGGGCCGTGAGTCTGTAAGAGGTCACGGCCCCGGATCTGCGCGCAGAGAGGAACCGGCCGCGAAGAAGAAGACGTCGTTCCTGGGGCGACTGGGCAGGGAAGTCGATGCGCTGAAGAAGAACCGGGGCGGAATTGAAGCGGCGCGTTGAATCCGGGAACGAGAACCAGGATCGTTCCAACCCGAAGCTGATTCTTCTATACCGCGGTCTTCAGCGCCGCCCCGATTCTTACTGCCAAAAACCCTATAGGAAAGAGCGCCAGCAGCGGGAGCCACCGCAGCGCCGGCTCTTTCAATTGTCGGGCGGCCTGTTCGGTCCAAACGTTCAACCCGAGGAACGTGCGATATCCGGTCAAGTCCAACTCGCGATTCCCGGGGATGTGGAATTCCGAGACGCGGTACACTTCATTCCGCTCGGCAAGTTTGTGCTTGAGCAGGATGCAGGCCATGACGGAATCCGAGGGGGCAGAGCGCATCTCCTGCGCCGTCAGCATGTTTTCTTTGATCTGATGAATCTCCTGGTCCTTGACCAGAACACCCGGTATTTGTGCCAGGAATGAAGTCAGCGTCAACAGAGCGACAATCCCCAGCAGCGCTCGCGATTGCCGCCTGGGAATCGAGAATGCGGCCGGCAGCAACCATAGCGGAATCGCCGGGACGAGCAACCGGGGACCCCACGACCACCCTCCGATCCACGAATGCCAGGCCCCAGCCAGGATCAGGTTCCCGACTACCAACCCACCGCACAGGAGAGCCTCCGGCCGGTATCTCTTGGCGAATTCCTTCCAGCCGAACACACCAAGAATGAGTATGGGGCAGAAGACGAGCAGCCCCTTGTCAGGCGATCCGAGCAATTGGGGAACGGCGTGCCACAGCTGAGACGGAAAGAACAGGCCGGCTTCGCTTCCATACCCGGATTCCAATAAGTTCCCAAATCGGGCCAGGTTCAGCCAAGCGAGAAAACAGACGGCGAGAACGAACGGAAACATGAAGAGGGTCGCGTTCCGAATGCGCTGCCGCAAACTCCCTGGCCGCGCTATCAGATAGACCAGAAACAGGGGAAAGAACGCCACGTAGAGGAGCTTGACGAGTAAGAGCCAGGCGAACCCTCCGCCTGCGCTGGCAATGGCTTTGGGAGTTCCGCGCGCCACACCGTACACCGCTAACATCAGAAGGGCCATCTGCATCTCTTCGCTGAAGTCGTAGCAGCCATATCGCCACGTCAGAGTGCCGAGCCCCAGCCCAAGCGGTAACAGCCAGGCGCGAACTCCGGTCGCGCCGAACAACTTAAGGAGCTTGGCAAACAGGACCAGAGCAAGCATCGCAAACGGAATATTCGCAAAGGAGATTAAGAAGCCCGTCAATTCGGGCCCCGGCAAACGAGTGCAACATGCCAGAACATCACTGGCCGCGACCCAGGGGACATAGTAGAGTGCGAGTCCTATACCGTACTTGGAGTAGCTTCGGCCATCGGGGCCTTGCAGCGTGCCTCCTTCCGCATATGGAATATCGAGGTGCCCGCGAGTCACAATCGCTTGCACCGTCTGCAACGAGAAAGACGTATCCGAACACTCGATATAACCCTTGGCGGAGAATACATAAACCAACAGACAAATCGTCAGCGCCTGCCGCAAGACTCGATCACTCAGGATGCTCATTCACTTAGTCCGTCCTCCAGGTTGATCAAATCAGACTCCGGCCCACTTCGTCGAGCGAAATCTCGTCCTGCCGGTTGTAAGGCTTGGCCGCGCGACGACTCGCAGGCGGAGCCGCCCGTGGTCGTTCACTTCTCCAACGGCATGACCACACACGGCGTTCGTCATTCGCTCCGCAGGACGATCTATGGCAGTGTCGCGGGCGCGACGACATACACATATTCAAGCGCCTCCGCTCCTGTATTGGCGACGTTGTGGCGCGTGACGGGCGGGATATAGACAAGCGCCGGAGCCACGAACGCCTGCTTCTCCCCGCCGTCGATCAGCGCCTCGCCCTGCCCGCGCAGAATGACCAGCGCTTCCTCGTTCCTGCCGGTGGTGTGCCAGCCGACCGTCGCGCCGGGTTTCAGGCGCACAAAGCCGCTGCGCATGCCTGCCGTTTGCGGAGCACCCTGAAGCAACGGACAGCCCCCGCCCACGCAAGCAAGTTGGAGGACGCGGGCCTCCCGCTGGGGTTGCTGTGGCGCGGCTGCCGGCGAGGCCAGCAGTACTGCAACCGCACAGGCAAAAAAGTATAAGCGTAAGGTCTTCCGCATAGAGCCTCCTTCCGTTCAGCATACGCCCCCACAACATGTATGCACATACTGTTTACAGTTTCGTGCTACATCTGCGACAATCATCTTTGGAGAAGTCCATGCCTGCCGATTTGTCAAGGTACTTCCGGCCGGGGCGCCAGCGCCCTGGCCGGGAAACCAGACCATTTGCAGGCGCAATAGATCGTCCAGCCCCTTTCTGGAGCCAGTGCGGATGCTTGTTCACAGGTTTGTTCCCTTTGCCCTGTTCACCGCGGCCTCGCTGCTTTCCGCGCAGCAGACCGTGACCGGCGGGCATGTGCTCGACCAGCAGGCTCACGCGGTCGCCACGAGTGACAAAGCTTTTACGCCTCAGCTATCGGGAACTGTCGTGGACACGGCCGGCGCGGTGATTGCCGGTGCCAGCGTGCAGGTTCGCAGCGCGAACGGTACTGTACAAAAAACGATACAGACGGACAGGAGCGGCTCCTTCATTCTTTCTGGACTCGCGGCAGGCAATTATCGACTCGTCGTATCGAATCCTGGTTTTGAAACCAAAGAAATCCTTGTCACCCTAGGGATCACCGGGGCGCCGGCCCCGCTGCGTATCACTTTGGTCGTGGGCGCCGTGAGCACCACCGTCGCCGTGCAGGGCCGCGCGGACGACCTGACTGGAATCGCTGTTTCCGCAGGCCAGGTAACGGTGGGTGCAGAGGAACTCCAGTATCGTCCCCTTCTTCGCTCGGGTGAGGTGCTGGAGACGCTGCCCGGCCTCATCATCACGCAACACGCCGGCGGCGGCAAGGCCAACCAGTATTTCATGCGCGGCTTCAATCTCGACCACGGCACGGATTTCGCCGTTTTCATCGATGGTATGCCGCTTAACCTGCCCTCGCACGCGCATGGCGAGGGCTACTCGGACATGAACACCGTCATCCCGGAGTTTGTAGAGCGGGTGGATGCCGAGAAAGGGCCTTACTACGCCGAAGTCGGCGACTACGGCTCGGCGGGCAATGCCCAGGTATTGATGTTCAAGACGCTGCCCCGCAACTTTGTCCAGGTCGATGGCGGCATGTACCAGTTTGCGCGGTACGTCTTCGGCGTCTCGCGCAGGCTGGGCGCGGGCAATCTGCTCTACGGCGGAGAAGCGTATCACGATGGCGGCCCATGGGTGCACTCGGACAATTACTACAAATTCAGCGGACTCATGACCTACAGTCAGGGCGGAGACGACAAGGGTTTCAGCATTGCGGCCCGAGGTTATGCTGGAACCAGATGGAACTCGAGCGACCAGATCCCAT
>Ga0326728_10003986_pt1 | contig 44527 bp, 27 predicted proteins | sample MB3enrmetagenome_FD_207602 | JGI IMG/M metagenome (GOLD analysis project Ga0326728, IMG submission 207602) | Lab enriched peat soil microbial communities from McLean, Ithaca, NY, United States - MB31MN | ecosystem: Environmental > Terrestrial > Soil > Wetlands > Peat | place: USA: New York...
CGTTCTCCCAAGGGTGGCGCGTTGCTGACCCTTGGCTAGACTATGCAGCCCTTTCAGGGCAACAGAGTCAAAAACCCCCTCAGGACTCGTGCACGGCAGACAGATACCGCCCTCTCTCGTCTTCGAGATACTTGTTTGCGCGATGAGCCAAAGAAAAAGGGTCAATCAGATCAGAGTATTGCCCCTGCCCCCTAATTGACCCCACCTTGCTTGTGCGAAGTGACTTGATTGCAATCGGGGCGCGCAAAAGGATGATCGGCTTAAATCATGATTGAGTCGTAAGATAGAATGATGAAGAGACTCGTGCCTAACCGGAAATGTGACGGCAAGGGTTCAACACAAAATTGCAGAGCCTAGGCGCATAATGAGTTGAGGCCCCTCGAATGACTGCGACTGTACGCCGGGGCGTCTCCTACCGGGTGTAAGTTCTCTCTTCGCGGCCTTCACGAATGATCGCTACTACTTCATCGGTCGCAATATTGAGGTTTACGCCCTCGATATCCAGTGGGGAATCTTTTCCGGAGTCCGGTCTGATCACAAAGACTTGCCCGTTTTTGCGCTTTATCCTGACTTCACCCTCTCTTGCCGCCTGCTCAAGCACGGCGGCAAGGTTCTGCCGCGCCTTTGAATAGTTATAAACAGCCGCCATCAGCATACCTCCATGATCCGTATACCCAAGCTTCTTGCACGATCTACTAGATACCGATCAAGCGATACCAGACGGGACCTGTACTTTTGAGCGCATCTCAAAATATAGGCATCATAAGCAAGGATGCCCAGTTGGTCGGCAATTCTCAACGAAAGTTCCAGTTCGACATCGAGAAACCCGATCGGAATCTTGGCGTAGGCGTCCAAAGCCTGCGATGCCTCGTCAATGGTGATCTTCTTTCGCCTCAGCATTGCCGAAAAGGCGTTTCCGATCTCCCAATTAACCGAATGAGGGGCGATCAGTTCCGCACCCTTTGTGATTTTGACAAGGGCCGCCTTCTCAGGCTCATTGGCAATAACCGCAATAATAACCGAAGTGTCCGCAACTATTTTCATCAAGGTGCATCGAACCGTGAATTTAGTTTGGTACAATTGTACAGCTATGATAACAGACTTGGTTCCTGCATACAAGGGTGTTTGGATGCCGCTTTTCTTTTCAGTATTGCGGTCGAGATTAGCTGATGCGGATTCCACTGGAGTTCTTTTAGCGGGAATATTCCTGGTAAATTCTCGCGTTGCGCATAAATCCACGCGGGGGTTGATCGGGACGACTGGATTTGAACCAGCGGCCTCTGCGTCCCGAACGCAGCGCTCTACCAGGCTGAGCCACGTCCCGATCTAATAGTGCCGTTTATTTAACAAAATTAACACCTGCTGTCCACACCCTTTTGGGGCGGTTCCGGATTGGGGCTTTTTGAAATAGCGGGAAGCAGGAAGCAGGAAGCAGGGAGCGGCGAGGCATCCGACCATCGCTCAGGCCGGCACCGGTGCCATGGTTCCCGGGAAGAACTAAAAATGTTCGATACTCCGTCTGCGAGCTGAGACCAGCCTTATAGTGCCACGTTCGGGAGGAGTAACGCTCGTCTGCCAGTTGTCGGCAATGCCGGATTCCGGCGTCCACGGGGGCATAGCCAGAAGAAAATGCGTTGAGAGGGCAAAAATAAAAGGTTCATACATGCCGCGCAATTCCATCAACTTTCGATCCGCTTCTTCTCCCATGCGGGGCTGCAAGCCGGCCGACATCAACCTGGACCTCAAGTTCGTAAGTTGAGCGGGTGAAAGGCGGTCGGCGTCGGGCCATCGGGGAGTAACTCCGAAAATAAGGGAAAGATCCACAACGGTATGCCTCGCCATGGCAAAAGTCAATTGCGCCTGGCGGACACAGGCCCCCTCCACACCGACCATCACGAATGCGCTTGCATCCAGGATGGACGTGAGGGCGGCCAGCCAGGACTGATTATCGTGTTGAGACCTGAAGTAGGCCAGTATCGGATACGACAGATGGCTTTCCAACAGTTCGGCCGACCACCTCTCCCATTCGTGCAAAAGCTCCCTGATCGACTCCATGCCGTACTCGTCGTGGTGCCTGTAAAGAATTTCGGCCGCCGTTGGCGGAGAACCCGCCCTGGCATCCAGAAGCGATATGTTTACCTCGCGTCTCGAAAAGGATTGATTGAGGCCCGGCAGGTAGCCTATGACGATCGCCAGAAATCCCAGCCCCGTCCCACCTTCTATGATGGTTAAGAGTCGCCCGAAAGATGAAAGCCGCGCCGCATCACCCAATCCGAGAGTGAAAAAAGTCATTCCGCTGTAATAAAGCTGAGTTGTGAAGCCTTCCTGACCTTCATATATTGAGGCCCCCCAGCGCAGGAGCCCGAAGCCCAGTATCAGCAAGAAAGCCCACAAACCCAGGAGCATCAGGAAAGAAAGGGGCCCGAAAATGCTCAACAGATTGTCCTTTAGGCGCGTTGCCGATATTGGGTGCACGGCTGCTCTCCACGCGCGCCATGTCGCCCGGTAAAAAAAACGGGCCAGCCGTATGCGCCGGGTGACCCGACGCGGAAAAATGACGGTTTCGAACGCATCCCAGAGCACGATGATTACCAGCAAAGCGCCGGCAATCAGGGGTATGACAAACATATTGCATCTCCTTGCCCGACAGTGAGTCGATCCCTTCAGCCTCACCCGGCATCCGGCGTTGACCTCTTTTATCGCAACCCCCCCCCACCGGAATGGGGTCGGCGCTATCAATCGATCTCCCCTACCTTTAAAGATAATGCCCTTGAGCTGATAAGGCACTATCGGGTGCCGTAGGGCTCGGGTTCGGCGGGCATTTCCGATCCAAAACGGTTCGGCAAAAGAATGCCGACAGGGCAATGAAAGAATCTGAGATGACCGAATCTAAACGGGAGAAGGGATACCGCTGTTCGAGGCTGCGTCACAAAGGCGACATGTTGCGTATTTCCCCCCTTTCATAAACGGGGGCAGGGGCAGGGGGGGCTTTTGATTCTCCTGTTCTGTGTAAGCCTTTTAAATTCCCATCGATCTCCATTTATAAAGGGGGAAGAAAAACTTGGCTCCATCGGTCTTCCCGAGGCGCCTCTGAAATGCGAACCAGTCTCGTTCAGGATTATCTTGAAGGTGGCATTCAGGATTTCACAGGCGGGTTCGCCCGCGCGCCTGCTTTTCATCTCCGCGTCTGCTTTTTGGGCCTCTAGAAACTGTCTCAGTTCTCCTTATGGGATCAATCGCCCTTGCCGAATGCGCAGAAAGGGTAACGGCAATCCAGGCAACCGGAACAGAAACCGCCATGCCCCATGGCCACGATGTCGGCCCGTGTGAGGACCTCGCCGGCCAGAATGCGCGGCACCACCAAATCAAAGATGCTGGCCCGATAGTACATCACACAGCCGGGCAGGCCCAAAACGGGCACATCGTTAATGTAGGCCAGCATGAACATGGCCCCGGGGAAAGCAGGGGCGCCATATGTGACCACGGTGCAACCGGCCGCGCGGATGGCTGCAGGGGTTTGATCGTCGGGGTCGACGGACATTCCGCCCGTGACTGCCACGAGCCCGGCTCCCTGGTTGAGAAATCCACGAATAGCGGCAACAGTCTTTTGGATATCGTCCGAGACAAGGACTTGGGCAATGACTTTGCTGCCCAGTTCGGAAAATTTGGCTTTGAGCACGGGGCCGAAACGGTCTTCGATCCGCCCGGAAAACACCTCGGAACCCGTGGTGACAATGCCCACCGAAAGGGGGCGGTAAGGGCGAACGGATACTACTGGCGGGACCCCACGGCAAATCCCCTCCACCGTCGCGATATTCGCTTCGCGTGTTACCAGGGGGATGATTCGCGTGCCGGCAACCGGCCGCCCTGCGCTGACCGGCTGGTTTGTGTGCAGCGTGGAAAAGACGATTTCCTCGACGGCATTGATGCGAGACAGAGCCGCCACATCCACCTTGAGCAGGCCGGGTTCAGAAGCCACGAGGTCGACACGCCCCTCCGCGGGGTTCGTCAGCGCGATGCCGGGACCGGCAGCAGCCCGGGCAATGCGCCGGGCTGCGTCATCCTCGTGAACCCAGCCTTCCGTCAATTCGAACACATACAGGTGTTCCTTTCCCAGATCTTTTAGCAGGGGAATATCCTCCGGCCGGATGTGCTGGCCTTTGCGAAAAGCCCTCCCTTTGAACTCGCCCGGCACAATGCGCGTTATGTCGTGACAGAGCACCATTCCGACCGCCTCTTCGACGGCCACCTGCTTCATCGGAATACCTGAAGTTCGTTCATCGCGGTGCATTTTATTAACCCGTTATTCCTTAAAACTACTGCACTCCGGCCGCGCCGCGCAAGCCGGGCTTGCGCGGCGATGCCGAATCGTTCAGGTTTTTTCTATAACATTTCGATTCCCGGAGGTCCTCATTAACCGTTAACACGTGTTCCTATGGTTTGCACACACCACTGAAAAAAAGTGCGGCTTCGTCTCGCATGTTCCTCGATATGTACTCCGCGAAGGGCAAAAGGCCAAAATCAATTCCGGGTGGCGTTGAACTGTACCCGGCCTGAGAGGCTGTGATATAATCATCTCCTATTAACCAGGGATATGACGTTTGAAATGGAAGAGAAAAAGCTACTCGCCCCCGTCGGACCTCTCTTGGACAGCGAAACGGAAGACTCGGGCACGGAGTTGTCCGGGCGGGCCGCGCTGGCAGGACGGATATCCGCATTTCCGCACCTTCCCGGCATATATATGTTCAGAGATGCTGCCGGTTCCATTCTGTATGTCGGAAAGGCCCGCGACCTCAGGAAGCGGATCTCGAATTATTTCCGGGGCGGCGATGCGCTGGACGTCAAAACCCGGATCATGCTTTCCAGGGCCGCCGATTTCGAATACGCCGTCACTTCATCCGAAAAGGAAGCGCTGCTCCTCGAAGCGAGTCTCATAAAAAAACACCGTCCTCGCTACAACGTCGTGCTTCGCGACGACAAAAATTATCTTTCCATTCGGATCGACCCGAGAGATCCTTACCCCAGACTGGACCTGGTGCGGCGGTTTCAAAAAGACGGGGCGCTCTACTTCGGTCCCTACACTTCCGCCCGGGCGGCGCGCGACACGCTGAAGTATCTGCACCAGCTTTTCCCGCTAAGGCTTTGCAGGAGCAGAAAGCTCCTTCCCAAGGACAGGCCGTGTCTGAATTTCCCGATGGGCCGGTGCCTGGGCGCCTGTGCGGGCAAGGTCTCGCGGGAAGACTACACGAAGATGGTCGAGGAGGTGGTGCTGTTTCTGGAAGGCAAGACCGATATTCTCCAGAGGCAGTTGAAACAGAGGATGCAGGAGGCAGCCGAAGGCCAGCAGTTCGAACTGGCCGCTTTCTATCGCGACCGGCTCCGAAATGTTGCGGCAACTGTCGAGAAGCAGCACGTCGTATCCGACCGTTTCAGGGACCAGGACGTGATCGGCATTTACCAGGAAGAGGAGCGGACAGAGCTGGTGGTTCTATTTGTCCGTCAGGGAGTGCATTCGGGCCAGAGGGCGTTCGACTTGAAGGAGGCCAAGGGGGACCTGAATGAACTCATATCCGCCTTCATTCAGCAGTACTACTACGAGGGCGCTTTCATCCCGGACGAAGTGCTCGTTCCCGTTTCGCTCGATTCCGAGACCGTCCTGTCGGAGTGGCTATCGGAAATGAAGGGAAAGCGCGTGAGGATCTGGCCCGTGAAAAGAGGCGACAGAAAGCATCTGCTCGACATGGCTCAGGCCAATGCACGGGAAAGATTCGTAAGCCGCGGCCGATGGCAGGGGCGGGATGCTGCCCTCCTGGACAGCCTTCAGCGCCTTCTCAAGCTGTCGAAAAAGCCCGCCCGGATTGCCTGCGTGGACATTTCCAACATCCAGGGTCAACACGCCGTCGGGGCGGTTGTGGTCTTCGAAGACGGACTTCCGGACAAAGATTCCTACAGGCGATACCGAATAAGGGCCAAGAGCGAGCCCGACGATCCGGCCATGATGGCCGAGGTGGTGGGCAGGCTGGTTGAAAACGACCTGCAGCTTTCGGCAAGCCTGGACCTTCTGCTTCTCGACGGCGGTAAGGGCCAGTTGAACAGGATTGTCAACCTGCTGGATCAACTCGGGGTTTCGGAGCGGCTGCCGGTGGCCTCCATAGCCAAGGAACGGGAGTCGGACGTCGGGGAGAAAGGGAGAGGGCTATACGAGAAAATTTATCTTCCCGGTCGAAAGAACCCGCTTTTTCTGCACCGGTTCCCGGACATCCTGCACCTGCTTCAGCGTGTACGAGACGAGGCCCACAGGTTCGCCATTTCTCATTACCAGCAGGTTCACAGGGATTCGCTTCTCACCTCGGCGCTGGACGGCGTTCCGGGAATAGGCCCCGGCAGAAGACAAATGCTTCTCAAGCACTTCGGCAGCCTGGAGGGCTTGCTTGAAGCCTCGGTCCCCGAGCTGCAAAGCGCGGGGCTGCCGTGGGCGGTTGCGGAAAACGTTGTCCGTGTCCTCACCGAAACTCGGGAGAGTGAAGAGTGAAGAGGGAAGCGGGGAGTGAGGGGCGAGGAGCAAGTGGGGTCAAGTTATTCTTCCCACTTTTGTAAAAGGGGATTTTAAGAACGTCAATTTCAAAATAATTCCGTGTATTCAGCGCCCCGGCTCGCTCCCGGTTGCCTTCTTCCGCGCGGCACTCAAGCGGGACCTCGCAAACCAGGCCAATCCCGCAATCAGGATCACTACAACGACGATATCCACCTGGTGGGAGTAGGTCTCGACCAGTTCCCATCTCTCACGAAGGTACATCCCGCAGGCCAGCAGGAAAGAATTCCAGAGGGTCGCGCCAACAAGGGTGGTCAAAAGGAAGGGTAAAACCTTCATCTTGCCCGTTCCTGCCGGAATTGACACGAGGTGCCTGACGACGGGGATAAAACGGCTTACGAAAAGAGCCAGAACAGCCTTGCGGCGGCTGAAAAAATCCTCGGTCCGCTCCAGGTCGTGCAGGTTTAGAAGAAGATATTTGCCGACTTTCAGCACGAAAGGCTTTCCTCCATAGTAGCCCATCGCATACGAGATTGCAGATCCTATGACGGAACCGGCGCTGGTGGCGGCAATCGCGGCCCAGAGTTCCCATTTGCCGTCGGCGACCAGAAATCCGACGAAAGGCATTACCGCCTCGCTTGGCACGGGGAGTATCATGCTTTCGAGCGCCATTAAGAAAGCGGCGCCGAAATAGCCTGTGCCATGAAGGCACGGAATTGCAAAATTGGAGATCAGCTTGGTAAGCATTTAGTATTTTCCGTCCTCGGATTACAGACGATTTCATCCACTCAAGTTGCGCCCGGTATTCAAAACAGAATTCGACCCAAATTGCCACAATATTCTTGACCGGCAGACCGTTTCCCTTCGGTTTTGAAAATGGCTTTGGTGTAAAATAAAGGTACGCGGTCCCGATCCGGTAAGCGGATCGGGCCGAGATCGGCTGATGAGACTGGCGTGCTGAAATGGAAGAAGACGAAATAATCCAATATCCAATCGAAGACTCGATCGACCTTCATACCTTCCGGCCAAACGAGGTGAAAGACCTTTTGAACGACTACCTGGAAGCTGCCGCCGAGAAGGGATTCGAAGAGGTCCGGATAGTTCACGGCAAAGGCGCCGGTGTGCTGCGCCGCATAGTCCATTCCGTGCTCAAGGCGCATCCGCTGGTGATATCGTTCAGGGAAGCCGGCCATGACGCCGGAGGCTGGGGCGCAACGATTGCCGCGCTCAGAAAAAGGACGCAGAGTTAGCGGCTTCCTACCGGAATACTCCCCCCTGTGTTCCCCCTTCTCCGTCTCCGTCTTCCGTCCTCTGTCTTTCATCTTCCGTTCTCCGTTCTCCGTCCTCCGTCCTCCGTCCTCCGTCTTCTCATGGATTTGCGCGCGTGCCTTTATCGTAGCTTCCAAGGAACTTGAAAAACTCTGTTTTTTCCTTCAATTCGGTCAGAATGTGTCGCCGGCTCTCTTCGGTCACGTCTGTTTCCAGGTCCACATAGAACAGGTACTCCCAGGGCCTGCTGTGGATCGGCCGCGATTCGAGCTTGACCATATTTATGCTGTTGACGGCAAAGATTCGAAGCGTTTCGAACAGTGCCCCCGGTTTGTCGCTGACCGAATAGATCAGGGAAGACTTATTGCGGGGTCCCGGAACGGAATCATCCCTCGATATGACCACAAACCTGGTGAAATTCCTGGGATTGGTTTCTATGCCTTCCTTGATCATCGCCATTTTGTAAACTTGCTCTGCCTGTTCGCCGGCTATGGCGGCTTCCTTCGGATCTGCGTTCTCTTTCATCCTTTTGACCGCCGAAGCAGTATCCTTGCATGCGATCAGTTCCCATTCAGGATGTTTTTCGAGAAATTCCCCGCATTGCTTGAAAACCTGCGGATAGGAATAGATCCTTTCCAGGTCCTGGAGCTGAGTGTTCGGCTGCCCGATCAGGTTATGTTTGATTCTCAAGGTAAGTTCGCCGACTATTTTGATATCGTATTCAAGCAACAGGTCATAATTCTCGTGAATACTGCCCGTGAGGCTGTTCTCGACGGGAACGACCCCGAAGGCCGCTTCGCCCCTGGCCACCAGGTCGAAAACTTCCCTGAATGCCTCGCATTCCCGAAGGGGGACTTCATTGCCGAAAAACTGCAGGCACGCCTTGTGGGAAAAAGCGCCGGGAACGCCGCTGTAGAGGACGGCGGCGGGCGCCTTGCTTTGGGTGCGGGCCGGTCTCATGATCGCGGCTTTATCGATGTAGGAGTAATCGACCTGTTTTCCAACAACGGGAGCAATCACGTAAAGGTCCCGCATAAGCTGTTCGAATTGTTCCGGGTAGAGGCTCTGGGGACCGTCCGAAAGCGCTTTTTCGGGTTCCGTATGCACTTCGATTATCAGCCCGTCGGCGCCGGCGGCTATCGAGGCGCGGGCCATGGGGCTGACTTTTTCCCTGATTCCCGTGGCATGGCTCGGGTCCACTATGATCGGCAGGTGAGTGAGCTTCTTTATGACCGGAACGGCGGTAAGGTCCAGGGTGTTTCGCGTATAACGCTCGAAGGTGCGAATCCCGCGTTCGCACAGGATAACCTGGTCGTTACCTTCCGAAAGAATGTACTCGGCGGACATGAGCCATTCCTCGATCGTGGCCGACAAGCCCCGCTTCAAGAGCACCGGTTTGCCGATTCGGCCCACGGACTTCAGCAGTTCGAAATTCTGCATGTTGCGGGCCCCGATCTGTACGACGTCGACGTATTTGATCATGAGGTCCACCTGGCTCGGAGCGGTTATCTCCGAAACGATGCCAAGCCCGGTCTCTTCGCGCACCTCTCTGAGTATCTTCAGCCCTTCTTCGCCAAGGCCCTGAAAGGAATAGGGCGAGGTTCTGGGCTTGAATGCCCCGGCCCGGAACAGAACTGCGCCATGTTTGCGCACGGTGCGCGCGATTTCCAGGGTCCTCTTCCTGTCCTCAACTCCGCATGGGCCGGCGATCACAACGATACGGTCCCCGCCGATGGCAACGTCACCCACCTTGATTACCGAGTCGGCGGGATGCAATTCGCGGCTCACCAGTTTGAAGGGCTTGGATACGGGAACGGCCTTTTCCACGCCCGGCAGTGATTCATAAAATGCGGTTTCCCTGTACTTCGTGCCGACGATTCCCAGGACCGGCTCCCCCACGTCCCCAATTTCCTTCACCATATGGCCCTCTGAACGAAGCATCTCTTTGAGCCTGTCTATTTTTTCCTGCGGTATCGCTTTTTCCAGAACGAGAATCACGGCAATCCTCCAGTCAGATTTTGATAGAACGAAAATAAAAAACCCCGAGGAAATCTCCTCGGGGTCCTGATTTCTAAGCCGCCCGGGGGAGATCCTCGTCTCCACCCGGGTCGCCTTTTATAGGTTAATGTCCCAGGTGGACGCTCCTAAAGAAGAAAAAAAAGAAACCGGAAAAGGGCGAAAAAATGCGTCCTTCCGGCCCGCGCCAATCCGGAACAAAAATGCAATTTTTAAGAAGCGGAACTCTATTCATCTGGAATCAATCCTCAATTTCCCGAAAAGTTAAAGTATGCGCGCAACTTTGTCAATGCCTTTGCAAAACACCTCAGGAATGCATTCCGGGGAAAAACGCCGGGTCGGGGGCGGCCCGCCCTGAATTTCATTGCGGCTTGCGGGTTCCGCCACGCTGTTCGAGGTCGAGGACATCGGCTATGATCGAGGAAGCGTACTTCACGAATTCCTGAAACTGTTCCGGGCCAAGCCTTTGGCTTGCCGGGTTTGGAACGGATTCGGGGAGATCGAGCGAGAAGGGTGAGTTTCGCAGCTCTGCCCTGGGGCTTACCTCGTATTCCGGCTCAAAGGAATCGAGGAAATACTTGTCCTGGAAAACTGCAAACTTGAGCGCATGGGCGGTCGCGTCCAGAACGGCCCGGCGGTTTCTATCGACTTTTTTCTCGGCCACCGCTTTTCGAATGCCGGCGAGACATTCTCCTCCCTGGGTACAGGCGATGTGGCCGTTGCGGTTCGCAAACAGCATGGAATCCATGATTTCCTGTTCGGAAATCTCAACGATTCTTATCGATCCCTCGCCCGCGATTTTGCGGTATTGCTCTACCAGCTTTATCACGCGGGGCATGGAAACCGGATTTCCGATCATTGCCGCCTGCGCGACGCTGGGCCGCACGGTTACCGGACGAAATCGCCTCGCGGCTTCTTTCGGTTCGAGATAGTATAGATAGACCGGATTTGCGTGCTCCGATTGGACCCCGATTATATGGGGCAGGGAATCGATGATCCGCAGATCGTGCATCTTGAGAAAGCCGGCCATCACCGCCGTTATATTGCCTGCGTTTCCAATGGGCACCACGACCGTCAGGTGGCCCACTTCGTAATCGAATGCCTGGGAGATTTCATAGCTGTAGGACTCCTGGCCGAGGATTCGCCAGGCGTTTTTGGAATTCATGAGAGCGACCGAGAAGTTTTCAGAAAGGTATTCCACGATCTTCATGCAGTCGTCGAAGACGCCCGGGATTTCTATGACTTTTGCTCCGCTTCCGAGCGGCTGGCCGAGTTGTTGGGGCGTTATCTTCCCCCGGGGCAAAATGACGGCGGATTTAATATTGCCGGACAGATACGACGCATAGAGGGCGGCCGATGCCGATGTGTCCCCGGTGGATGCGCAGATCGCGAGGATATTGCGAACGCCGCGCTTGTTTATCAAATAATTCAGGTAGCTGAAAGCGCTTGCCATCCCGCGGTCCTTGAAGGATGCACTCGGGTTCTGACCGTCGTTTTTGAAATAAAAGTCGATCCCGGCCCAATCGTTCATGGCCTGGTTGGCGCAGACTACCGGTGTATGGCCTTCACCCAGGAACACTATGTCGTCCAGCGGAATTATAGACCCGATCAGTTCATGGAAACGGTAGATCCCTTTGAGCGCCGGGATGTTCAACATTGCCCTGTAATCGAAAATCGAGCGCCATTTAGAGCCCGGGATATCTTTCAGGCGTTCCCATCGGCTGTCTTCGATAAGCAGCACGGACCCGCATTCAGGGCAGGTGTAGAGAAGGTCTTCGATCCCGAATCTTCTTTCGCATCCGAGGCACCGGTAAAGGTATTCGCCACCGGTTTTCGGGATGGCGTAAGGCTGCATTTCCGATGGGAACTGATCTGGTTTCATGCAAACTCCGCTTGAATCAAAAATGTTCCAGGGGTGCCGTCTCAACCCCGGCGCCTGTCCGACGTGCTCGACAGGGATTGGTCTTGCAAGTATCAAATATTCCAGATAAATAATCAAGCAGTTACGGGAAGCGCGACTTTCGGAGTAATTTGGCGACGTGGTTTTTTTGCAAAGTGTGGCAAAAAAGATACACGATAGGCCTGTATGTATCTTTTATCCCACACATAAATTTTTATTTAAGGTTTGCCGGATTTGCGCCGATTTAAAGAAGGGTGCTCCCAGCTTGCTTTCCGGTGGATTAAACGGCCGGCAAGGGTGCCTGGCACGAAAGATGCTCTTGAGGGCGGCGGGGAGGATCATAGGGGATTGAGTTATCTAAAACAGCACACAATCGGTCAATCGGTGTGGTGCAGTGGGGTGGGGTTGCATAGCGGATTGAACGTGGCGCTGGTGTTAAAGCCGGCTCCCGCGAATAGTGGAATACGTTTCATTCGCACGGACATACCAAGTAGCCCTTCTATTCCTGCTTACTACAATAATGTTGTCAATACGTTCCAGGCCACTACGATCGGGTCCGAAGGGGCCGTCGTTTCCACTGTCGAGCATCTTATGGCCGCCTTGTATGGTTGCGGCGTCGATAACGTGATGGTGGAGATCAGTGGTCCCGAGGCGCCTATTTTCGACGGAAGTGCGGCGCCGTATGTGAAGTTGATCCAAAAAGCCCTCGTTTTGGAACAGGACGAACCCAGGAATTATCTCGCCATCCGTAAGCCCCTTACCGTGCAAAGGGGAGATTCGTTTATCACCGCGTCCCCCTCGGACCATTTTCAAGTGTGCTATGAGATCGAATATGCTCATCCGCGCGTTGGAAAGCAGTCATACTCATGGGCGCTTAAAAACGGCAGTTTTGGCCGGGAGATAGCCAAGGCCCGAACGTTTGGATTTCTCAAAGATTTTCAAAAGTTGCAGGAAATGGGCCTGATCCGGGGCGGATCACTGTCCAACGCCGTCGTTTTCGATGACAGCGAGGTGTTGAACGCGGGGGGCTTTCGTTTCTCAAATGAATGCGTGCGCCACAAGATCCTCGACTTTATAGGGGACCTGGCGCTGACCGGTCTACCCATGCTTGGGGAGTTCAAGGTCTGCAAAGCCGGACATACGCTCCATCGCTGTTTTCTAAATGAACTGATGAATGGGAAGGATTATGCCATCCCGACTTCAGTGCCGACCCCAGCCACATTTTTTGCCTCGGGGGCTTCAGCTCTGGCCTGACAGACCCGTTTTTGTCGATACGATATCTAAATGCTAACCGTGATGCGTGGCCCTCTTCTGCCGATTTCACCAGTGGCAGACGGGCCGCCCGTTCTTTTGGTCAATTGGTAATACCAGCAAAATAATCCTTAATATTCAGCAACATAGACTGTCTGTGAGAACGGAAAATATTTGAATTTCAGGTTTCATTTTGTGCATTTTTGCTTGACAAAAACCAGTGCTTGTACTAATTATTTCATTGTTCGTTTACCTCCTAAGTGTTGCCCTCCCCTGGCGTTTGGGGGACTCCAGGGGGGGAAACATTTTATTCTTACGCCTTACCCGCCGTTTAAATCCATTGATCTGATCGTGATTCAATAAGTAGAATTGCAGGCCTTAAGCGGGATGAGAGGAAGTCTCATACGAAATCGCATTCAAGCCCTCACTGTGTGGACCCTCACTACGTGTCGGGTCTGCGCTATACGTACCGCCTCGATGTAATGCGTATAGTCCAGCGCCCGATCTTTTGTGAGGGCGCCCTCGTCGTCGGCTCCTCGACGTACTACCGTGTACGCCTGCGTCGCCTCCTCCTTGCCGCCTTGTGATCATCTCTTATGAAACTTGCCAAGTTTCATTCTCGTTCAAACCGCGTCCGAGGACGTGGCGGCTGGGCTTGAATGCGAATCCGTATCAGATCAGGTCCAATTTTTTTAAATATTCCCGGTACGCGTCGTCCTTGGGGCGAGCAACCTCGGCGGGGAAGGCCTTCTCCAGGATCAGAGATATCTGGGTCGTGCTTCGGAAGCGCTTCATGGGGTCCGATGCCAGACAGGTCATTATGAGTTCGTTCAAAGTTTCGGGAATCTCGGGCCTCCATACCTTCGGAGGAGACGGGTATTGTTCGCAGTGCTGGATTTCATATTCGCCGAAAGAAGACGCCTTGAAGGCGGTGGTTCCTGTCAGCATTTCATAGAGAAGAGTCCCGAAAAGATAGATGTCGGTAAAAATCGGAGGCCTTTTGCGCGCAAGATAGGGCCTGAATTGTTCCGGGGCCCTGTAGGCAAGATGAGCGAGAGGCAGTTCCTTCAGGTTGGCCTTGCCCGGGCAGGTCTTCTCTACCTCATGCCACAGGCCGCCGTTATATATTTTGACAAAAGGCTTGTCACGGCGCGCAAGGACCCTCGACGGGCGCATGTCGAGATGGAACCGGTTTTGCACCGCGCCTTCCCGGGTCATGTGCAGGTGCAGATCCCCCAGGGCTTCCAGTACCTGGTAAGCTAACCTCACGGCAAGCGAAATCGGCATGCTCCCGTTGGCCTGAAGCAGGTCGCTCAACGAGAGCGGCAAGTGTTCCCTCACTATGAAGAAGCATCCGTCTATGCTTGCAAGGTCAAATACTCCGACATGGCGCCGGGAACTGAACATCATATGCTGTTTCGCCCAGATTGCCAGCTTCCCTGGTGAAAGGACCTCGGCAAACCTTCCGCTCAAGTTTTGGCCGGCGTATTTTTTCCCGTTTTCCTGTTCTTCCAGTTCAAAAATGAGAGAACTGGAGCCGACATGGAGAAGGTCGGAAACGCGATAGTAGTGAATTCGGCCTGCCAGAGGCCCTGTTGACGGACTTTCACAGGACGCGGCCGTACGGCCTATAATGGAGTCGATCGAATTGGCGCCTGGTGAAAGGATCGATGGATTGACGCAATCGCATCTTGCCGGCTGGTCGGCGGATGCGCTTTTTTCAGGTTCTATCACAGGGGTTGCGGACCGGGCATCCTTTTTTTTCTGAGCTTGCGAGCACTTTGTTATCTTCGTCAGAATCGCGTTTCTTTGTTCGTCCGTTAGGCTTTCATCGGTGTAGACATGCTCGTAGAACCGGAATGCGTCCTCCCATTTCTCTAACCGGGAGGCGCAGTCTCCGCAATATTCCCAGCTTTTGAGACGCTCAAACCCGAGTCCTGCCGCCATGCTGAGTTCTTGAATGGCCTCCTCCCAGAACTGTCCGTCCATGAGAGCCAGTCCATAGTCGTAGTACTGGACGGGATCGAGGGACTGGCATTGTTCAATGGGATCCTGATTCGCGATGCCCTCGTCTTTCAGGCTCTCGAGCATGGACTCGGCGCGCGAGCGTATCTCTTCCCTTGCGGACTGCGGGAAGCCTTCTTTTTCTATTCCAGCCAATACCTCTTTCAAGATATCGGCGGTACCTTCCTGCAGACCCTGTTCCAGGCAAAAGCGCGCTTCAGACAGGCGCCCCATAAGTTTTTGAACCAGCTCTCCGGATGACATCGACTACCTCCGGCAAGGTCCAGTGGCGCTGGTTGTGCTCAAAACCTGATCAGGCAGGGAAACCGGGCTGCCGGGATCGAAGGCGAGGGGGAAAAGCTCCTGCAGGGTTTTGGACGCGCTGAGGTCCCCATTGCCGGATGCCTTTGCCACCGCTTGAGGATCGGATATTAAATCGGCGCTATCGGCAAATATGACCGCGTGCCTGCTGCCGTCGCTCGCCAGGACCGCCACCCTTCCGCACTTCTCCCTGTGCCCGAACAAGCCGGGTTCCACGGGTTCGAACCGGTAAGAGTCGAGTTCTTTTCCGGGCCGCTTCACCCATTTTCCAAGGACGCCGCTTTCTATGAGGCGAAGGAAAAAGGGCCTGAAATCGTCGATGGTCGCATAGCCCCGCTTTAATATCTTATCCCCTCTCTTAGTGCGCGCCACCTTGAGTACACAGCCGGCCGGCAATGCGAGGCATTTTCCATGCGATTCGATCAGGTATAGACTCCCTTTGTAGGCGCTCAGATCGGTTTTTTCGCATTTTGCGCCTGTCGGCGTCGCTGGTTCGGCATTCCGCGTCCCTGTATTGACATCGGCGTGAGCCGCTTCAAGTCTTGCGACCCTGGATGCCCAATCGGCCAATTCCCCACTGTTACCCCTAAGAATTTCAACCCGGGCTTCGAGCGCGTTTCCAACGCCGCTAAGCGTTCGGGCGATGGGAGCAAGATCGGCGGTTGATCCGAGTGTGGTTTCGATTTGCCGAATCCGGGCAATCTCGGTATCGAAGACCTTGAGATTTTCCGAAAGCGAGTGCCGGATTTTGTCCATCCAATCACGGAGTTCATCAAAAGGGCTCGTTTGAGCGGCCGACGAAGGAAGGGCAGGGGATTTTTCATCGGCGGATTGGATCTTATCCGCGTCGGCCACGGCCGCCTTCGGCCGGACCTCCAATCCCTGTTTTTCCGACCCGGTTTTCGCCGCCAGCGCTCTTTGACGCAGATCGTTAAAACGCGCAAAAAGCTCCTGTATCTGCTTTTTTTCGTGAGGTCCTATCTTCTCGGTGAGAAGCAGGCGCGCAAGCAGGCGCTGTGAATCGCGAATCAATTGGACAAGCACGCTGTTTACCGCATGAGGTCTGTCCAGCAGTCGTTTGATAATGACCTGCATCAGTCGGTGAACGGAACTGGTCTCAGCGGACTTGGCGGCAAATGGTTCGAGCCCGTTCAGGGCGGCAAGAAATTTCCGTATGTTTTCTTTTGAAAGTTCCCAGTCAAGGCTGAGGTACGCGGCATTGAATCCCTCGATCAATCCTGTCAGTTCGTGAGAAAAAGATAGTTCGGCGGTGGGAGAATCGTCAGGTTCTTCGTTCTGCGCCGCGGAAAGTTCCGGCGATGGGTCGTCCTTTTTTCGAGCGGGAGCGCTTTCCAGCCCGTCCGAGGCCGCAGACACGCCCCGCGCTTCCGCCTCAGGCTCGTCACTGCCGGCTGAAACCGGCCCCTCTTCACGGTATTCGGCGGAAGGAAAGCGATCTGTTTGCATTTCAAGCCTGCTGCCGTCGAATCTTTCACTCGACTCAGCCGCCGGGGAAGGTTCCTGCAACCGATCCTCCAGCCTCGGAACTTGAGCACTTTCCTGCCCGTCGGCAACCGGGGACATATCCTGTGCCGGCGGTGTATGCTCTTCTGTTCCGGTTTCAACCGGTTCCATGTTCCGGTATTCGGGGGCGGGGGCGAACAGGTTTTCTAGTTCCTTTTGGATTTTAAGCCGGAGACCGTCACTCATTTCACCCGACGCGGTCGCCGGGGAAAATTCCGGCAATGTGCAGGTCTTGTCGGGAACTGGAGCGCTTTCCTGCCCGTCTTCGACCGGGAACATCTCCTGCACTGCAGGAGGCAGCTCTTCTGTCCCGGTTTCAACCGGTTCCAGGTCCCGGTATTCGGCGGCAGGAACAAAAAGATTGTCGATCTCCTTTTCTATCGCAACGCGGAGGTCGTCGGATTTTTTATTCGATGCGGCTTCCGGTGAAGGCTCGGAAGATGGATCGGCTTCCTTGCGAACGGAGATGCTTTGTTTCTCGTCCGCGGCAGGGACGAAAAGATTGTCTATTTCCTTTTCCACTGCAGTCTGGAGGTCGATGAATTCTTCGCTCGATGAGGCTTCCGGTAAAGGCTTGGAGGATGAACCTGCTTTTTTGCGAGCGGCAACGCTTTGTTTCTCATCCTCGGCGGGCAACATGTCCTGCATTTTCTGCCGCCCTTTTTTGTGGCTGGTCTTGACCGGTTCCTGGTCCCTATATTCGGCGGCAGGGACGAAAAGATTGTCTATTTCCTTTTCCACTGCAGCCCGGAGGTCGTCGAGTTCTTCATTCGATGCGGCTTCCTGTGAAGGCTTGGAGGATGGATCTGCTTGTTTGCGAGCGGAAACGCTTTGTTTCTCGTCCTCGGCGGGCAAGATGTCCTGCATTTTCTGCCGGGCTTTCTTATGGCCGGTCTTAACCGGTTCCTGGTCCCGGTATTCGGCGGAAGGGACGAAAAGATTGTCTATTTCCTTGTCTATTGCAATCCGGAGGTCGTCGAACCCTTCCCCCGATGCGGCTGTCCGGGAAGGTTTGGCAGACGGACTGCCTTTTGGGGGTGCGGTAGCGCTTTCTTTTTGGTCCTCGGCCGGCGGCATGCCCTGCATTTTCTGCCGGGTTTTCTTATGGCCGGTCTTAACCGGTTCCTGGTCCCGGTATTCGGCGGAAGGGACGAAAAGATTGTCTATTTCCTTTTCTATTGCAATCCGGAGGTCGTCGAACTCTTCCCCCGATGCGGCTGCCCGGGAAGGTTTGGCGGACGGAGGGTCTTTCGGGGTTGTGGTAGCGCTTTCTTTTCCATCATCGGCCGGTGATGCGCCCTGCGTTTCATGTTTCCGGTTTTCGGTTTCGGTTCGAGCCGGTTCCCGGGTCCGGTATTCGGCGGAAGGGATGAAAAGACTGTCTATTTCCTTTTCTATCGCAGTTCGGAGACCGTCGAAATCGAGATTGCGGCTTTTACCTGCGCTGGATTCCAGGTCCTGCAGGCCGGTGTCGGGCGCGGAAAAATTCCGGGCCGCTCCCGTTGTTTTTGACCTGTCCGCGGCATTCTGCGCCTTTTGAATTGCCGGCACCAACAGGGCATCTATTTCCTTATCGATTTCCAGTTCCAGCGCTCGCAAATCGATCGGCGGTTCGGCTGCGCTCCTCCGGCTTATGTCTTTTTCAGGCATGGGATTTCCCTTTGAACCAGCTTATTTGAAAGCATAAGAGAATATCCGGTCCATGTTCGCGGATATTCCGTCGAGTATAATTCTCAATCCCGATTCAGACCTTCCCTGGCCAAACTGAATCAGGTAAAGGGAAGCGAACCGGAATCGGCGATTTTTCTCATACTTGGAAAAAGCTCGACAAATCCTATTGTCAGCAACCTATATTGCCGCCGACCTTCTGGATGACGTTTCTCACCGTTCTTTTGCTTATCTCCCGCAAAGTCTCGTAAACTCCTTCTCCAAGGGTTGCGCTGGCCGGGAAAAACGGCACGTTCAGCCCCCTGTTCAGATCGCTTTCAAGTTCATCGATAGTCAGCAGAGGGATTTTCGATTCTGTCAGGTCACGCTTATTATATTGCAGCACGAGCGGCACCTGCGCGACGGAGAGTCCTTCGTCGAGCAGGTTTTCGAAAAGGTTCTCGATGCTCTCGATGTTCTTATGCTTCTGCACCCTGAGAGAGTCAGCCACGAAGACAACCCCGTCCACGCCTCTCAGGACAAGTTTTCTCGTAGTGTTATACATGACCTGTCCCGGAACGGTATAAAGCTGAATCCGAATCACCATGTTCCTGACTTTGCCGACATTGAGAGGCAGGAAATCGAAAAAGAGAGTCCGGTCTCCCTTGGTGTCGATGGTGACCATCTTGCCGCAGACCATTCTGGACATTGACTTGTGCACATGGAGGAGATTAGTCGTCTTTCCGCCACGGCCCGGTCCGTAATAGACGATCTTTGCCTGAATTTCGTTTTTGCTTAAATCTATGAAGGCCACAAGCTTTTTACCTCCGGCTCCCCAAATACTGCGCGCATGGCGCCAATAGCGCTTCCCAGCTTGAGCCGAATCAGACCCAGTGAAACGTTGTCGTTGAACAGCGTTATAATGAGATAATCCTTGGCCAGGCGGCTAAAGTGCACATTGCGCTGACCCCCCTTGTGGTACATGAGGGCGAAATCCTTCTCGCCGATCAGTTTCGCTATCTCGGCGGTTGCGGCGAAATGGGCTGCGGAGACCGCGGCCAGGGAGAAAATGTCCTCCATTTCCAGCGAACCGCATTGCAAAATCAAATTGCCCGCCAGATCGACCACTACGACGTGTTCTGCGCCGGCATCGAGAAGTTGGTCCGTGATAATTTCCTCAAGTTGGCCGATGTCATGTTTTGTCAGTATCAGGTTCATTGGTGGACGTTCTCCAAGTACTGGGAAGTGCGCCATCTCTGGTAAATGGGCAAAAACCATGCCTAACGCTCCAGCCTTACATGATTCCGGCCAGTTCGGTATGAAGCGGATGCTTGCTGTCCAAATTAACAAACCTCAGAGGCGCTGTGAGTTCTTCGCCATTCGCGGATATAGAACATAAAATGTCGTCACCGCTGCCGGGATAAAATATGTTGGTGATCTCTATTGCATCCAGCAGGCCGAGGTTTTTTCCGTCTTTCTTTAGGAACTCCACTAAGTTCTCTGAAGCCTTCGCCTGGATCGGCATGTAGTCGCCGAATTTTTCGATGATCCCGGAGTTTTTGCCGGTAAACTTTTTCTCGTCCTGGAGTCGGAACCACTGCAGCACCAGGGGCTGCACGGGCTTATCGATGGTGATCGGACAGGAAGAGATGCAGGGGTAGGTTATAAAGCGTCCCTTCTCCCACCCGAGTATCTCCATGAACGCCTCTTCGCCTGATTTTCCGTTCACGCGGGCATGAAGGACCCGGCCCGAGCCGAGATAAATGTTGCCCTGACCGGCTTCCGAATAAACAGCAACATTGAGATTGGAGCGCGAAAGACACCCGATTTGAAACAGGTCGGCAAGCCTGATTGCGGTGATCGTGCCATGAAAGTCTCCGCTTTGGCCGCCTCCGGGCATTCCGGCGGAGCCGGCCTTATCGAGCGCCGTTCCCGTTAAATCCACGCCGTCCAGGTTTGCCATCTTAAGATTCACATTTGTAATTACAGCCCTGGTCAGATTGCTTCCTTCCAGATTGGCTCCTTCGAGGTCGGCCCCATCCAGGTCGGCTTCCTCAAGATCGGCTTTCACAAGGTTTGCGCTTACCAGTTTTGCACCCTTGAGATTTGCTCCGCGAAGATTGGCCATGCTCAAGTTGCAAACTTCAGCTTTGACATTGAACAGGTTGGCGCCTTCCAAATTGGTCCCCGTCAGGTTTGCCGAGTGCATGGTGGCCATCTCCAGGTTTGCCCCCCTGAGATTGGCGCGTTTCAGGTTGGCATTCGAGAGGTCCGCGCCCCGCAGGTCGGCCTCTATCAGCCACCCGGCCCCCGCAAGGTTTATGGAAGCCAGGTTCACCCCCCGCAGGAAGGCGGCGCCTCTTCCGGCAATGACGGCGGCCAAGAGGTCATCGCGTTTGAGTTCGGACATTCAGCGGTCCTCCTCGTTTTCTTACCGAATCCGGCGCCGAACAATCATCGGACCAACCCGGTTCAGGCCTCGACAGGCATGCGACAGCCCGTCCGCCACTGTTTATTATTCGGCCGCAGAAAGAAAAATCATAAGACTAATCGACCAGCTTTTGTCCTGCCTTTCACGGAAGTGAGTCGAAATACAAAATGGGAATTACAAATTTTCTAAAAGATTCCTTTCTTTCCAGGAATATTGATCCGATTTAATAAATTGACATTAAGAAACATCATCTCGATTGCAGTGTTATTCGGGGTTCGCGCCTGTTTTCTTTTGACGTTGACTTACGAAGGAAGGGATTCGGATGGAGAAGCGAAAGTACAGACGAGTGGTTTTTCACGCAGTGGCAAGCCTGCAGGGCGCCCAGACAAATTGCAGCGGAACGGTGGATAATCTCAGTATGAAGGGGATGTTCATCCTGACAAAAGAACATGTGGAATGCGGCATCCCTCTTGAAATATGTGTAGTTCTATCCGGGGCCTCATCGGTTCTTTCCATCAAGGCAACAGGAATCGCGCTCAGGCAAACCGACAAGGGGGTTGCAATTAAATTCCAGGAAATGGACATCGATTCCTTTATCTACCTGAGAAACGTTGTAGCCATGAACAGCGACGACGCGGACGCCTGTTATGAAGAGTACTGTCATGCCATTATGTCCAAATAAGCCGCACTGATGGCTCGTAAAACCAGCGATCCGGTTTCATGTCTTCCACAGGCGAACGGAATTCCATTCGCTCTTCCTCAGTTTATCCTGTCCGTAAATTGAAGTTGCGGATACACTTCTCAAACCGTGACAAGTTCAAGCATCGACGCTAAAGCCCGAGTCTTCACTCAGCGCGGATAACGCCGCCGGGAAAGGACGACGCCGTGATGACAGACGCCATGGCGGGGCTGCGATAGTGACTGAAATCGGGCTCGCATCGAATGATACTTTTGATTAACCCGCCTCTTGTTAAACCCTCCGAGCCGCCGCCCGGTATTGCCCGGCTGTACGGCGCCCTGAGCATGTCCGGAGCGAAATGTTCCATAATCGATGCCAACATCGAAGGTCTGTTGTATCTGCTCGGTAAAAACCCATCCGATTCCGACAGGTGGACCACGCGTGCTCATAGAAACCGGGCGCGCAATCTCGAATCGATCCGAAGCGGGCAGGGCTACCGCGATTTTCAACGCTACAAACGCGTGATTTCCGATTTAAACCGGCTGATCGGAAAGTCGGTGAATGGTGGCGAAGTACAGCTCAGCCTGTCCAATTACCGTGATTGCAGGCTTTCAGCGGTCCGCGCCACGGATTTGTTCAGGGCGGCCGAAGAGTTTGAAAACAACGTGTTCCACGAATATTTTTCAAAACGTATTTCTTCGGCCCTGGAGTTTTATTCACCTGATGTGGTCGGAATTTCCCTGAACTACCTGAGCCAGGCCCTGAGCGCATTTTCGATGATTGGTTTCATAAGGGCGCGATACGGTAGGGTTCGGATCGTGCTCGGAGGCAGCCTGATTACTTCCTGGGTTCGCGGGCCGCACTGGACCAATCCCTTCTCGGGGCTTGTGGACCAGGTTGTTGATGGACCGGGGGAACAGACCCTGCTCCATCTTGCAGGGAAAAGTGCAAGTCCGGGCACAGGCCGGTTTCTATACGATCCGTTCCCGATGAGGGATTACTTTGCGCCCGGTCCAATTATCCCCTACAGCTCGGCTCGCGGATGTTACTGGAATCGTTGCTCTTTCTGTCCGGAGAAGGCAGAAGGGATCTGCTACGACCCGATTTCGGCCGAAAGGGCGGTCCATGAGGCCAGGGAATTGTGTTCCAAATCGAAACCGGCTCTCATGCACTTTTTGGACAGCGCAGTGAGTCCGGCCCTTTTGGGCAAACTTTCGGAGAATCCACCGGGTGCCCCCTGGTATGGTTTTGTACGGGTTACCCGAAGGCTTGCGGATGAAGACTTTTGCCGGGCGCTGAAGCGGAGTGGCTGCGTAATGCTGAAGCTGGGTCTTGAATCCGGCGATCAGGGTGTCATCGACGCCGAAGGCAAGGGGATCGACCTTGGCGTCGCCTCAAGGGCCCTTGACGCGCTCAAGAAAGCTGGAATAGGCACGTACGTGTATCTTCTTTTCGGCACCCTCTCCGAATCGGAAGACGAGGCGCGCAACACGCTTGAATTCACGGTCCGCCACGCTAGCTTTATCGATTTTCTGAATCTTGCGATCTTCAATATGCCGCTCAACAGTCCGGAGGCCGGGCAGTTTGCGACTTCTCCATACTATGAAGGGGACCTGTCGCTCTACACCGGTTTTTCCCACCCCAAGGGCTGGGACAGACCAAAGGTGAGGCGGTTCCTGGAGATGGAATTCAAAAGGCAGCCGGCTGTCGCCCGAATTCTGGCAAATGAGCCGCCTTTTTTCACATCTAACCACGCGCCTTTTTTTTTGCGCTCTGATGAATCGTGAACTGGAAGCCGGCAGCGGAAAGCTTTGAAGTTTGCCGTGGAAGGTTGAAAGCCGTCAAACAGCACTGTTCGAGGCGAAATCGATCTGTTTTTTCTTCATTTTTTCGATCAGCGTTGTCCTGTTGAGCCCCAGCAGCTTGGCGGCCTTGTTCTTGACTCCGCCCGCCCTCTGGAGGGCGTCGATAATCAGCCTGTTTTCAAGATCGTCGAGCGTCTCCTTCAAATTTATACCATCCTCGCCGAGTTCTATTACCCTGGGCTCGACCGGTTGACAGGACTGCATCCTGGACGGTAGATCCTGAATCTGTATTTCTTCTGAGTCGGTTAGTATCACCAGCCGCTCGATCATATTTTCCAGTTCTCGGACGTTTCCGGGCCAGTCGTATTGTTCGAAGCTGGAAAGGACGGCCGGGGACATGCGTTTGAGAGGAATAGTCTTCTTCTGGCAATGCTGCTGGATGAAGTGCTGAATCAGGGGCCTTATGTCGCTTTCGCGTTCCCTGAGGGGCGGAACCTGGATCGGGATCACGTTCAGCCGGTAAAACAGGTCCTCGCGGAATTCGTTCGTGGCGACAGCTCGCTCCAGGTCCTTATTGGTCGCAGCCAAGATGCGAACGTCGACTTCGATCGTTCTCGACCCTCCGATCCTTTGAAACTTGGTCTCCTGAAGGAATCGAAGAAGTTTGACCTGGAGCTTCGGGCTCATCTCACCGATCTCATCCAGAAAGACCGTGCCCTTGTTGGCGAGCTCGAATCGGCCTCTTCTTTCCTTAAAAGCGCCGGTAAACGCGCCTTTTTCATGGCCGAAAAGCTCGCTTTCCAGAAGCTCTTCCGGAATTGCGCCGCAGTTGATCGGTACGAAAGGCATTTCCCTGCGTGCGCTCTGAAAATGAATGGCGTTGGCGATGAGCTCTTTCCCCGTCCCGCTCTCGCCAGTTATGAGCACCGTCGAGTCGGTCTTTGCAACCCGCTTGATTATGCGATAGAGCTGCTGCATCGGCGGGCTTTGGCCGATTAGTCTGCCGACGCGGATGTGTTCCTGAATTTGAGAACGCAGGGCAACGTTTTCTTCCTTGAGTTCCTTGTGTTCGACGGCCCTTTTTAACGTCAGGATGAGTTCGTCGGGATTGGCGGGCTTTGAAAGATAATCGTAGGCGCCGCGCTTCATTGCTTCGACCGCGGTTTCAACGGTTCCAAATCCGGTAAGCATGATAACCAGGGTTTCGGGATGCTGCGCGGCGAAGTGGGCCAGGACTTCCATGCCGCCCATATCGGGCATCGATAGATCGGTGAGGACCACTTTGAAGCTGCTTCTTTTTGAAGCCTCAATAGCCTGTTTGCCGCCGGATACCACCTCCACTTCGTAACCTTCGGCCTGGAGCCGTTCGACAATGAGTTCCAGCGTGACCGGTTCGTCGTCAGCAATTAGGATTCTGGGCTTGAGTCCCATGTAGTCAGGTATCCCGTTATTCTATATCCGTCGGATGGGGAGCTTCTTCGGTGCGTGCGCCGCCTTCGCCCTCGAGGCGTTCCGCGCAGAGCTTCAAACATGCCTGGCAGTCCGACGTCGGCAGACCGATCCGGCAAAAGCGGGCGAACCCGTCAAACCAGTCCGCGCCCGTCCTGGGGCAGAGGCTTATAAATTCGAGAAATCTCACCAGGCGCTCGATGGCCGACGGGTCGATGGCATGCTCTATCCGGCATGCGTTGGCTTCGGCATCGTCAGGACCGAGCTGAAGCGTGTTCATGAAAAATTCTTTGAGCGCTCTATGCCGGCGGATCACGTCCCGTGCTATGTCGCGCCCCGAAGTTGTAAGAGTTACAAAACTGTAAGGACTGTAATTTATAAGTCCCCTTCCGGAGAGGGCCTTGAGCGCGCCTGTTACCGATGCGCGCTGAACGTTCATCTGATCGGCGATGTCTTTTGCCCTTGCGACACGGTTCGACTGCTCGAGGTGAAAGATCACTTCGAGATAGTCTTCAAGGCTGGCGGACAGTCCTTCGGTGGTCTTCTCAGGGACCGTTTTGTTCTCTTCCCTCACTGTAAGGCCCTCCGGTCACAACAAGTAACAAAGCTTATCCTATTGTTGCGCGTTACGTCAAGCAATTCGCACGCTTGCCCGATGAGCCGATTCGTGTGCAAAAAATTCGCGCCCTTTTGACTTGTAAAATATAAACTGTTAATAATTGAGCAGTTATGCTTGATTAGTCACCGTCCGAAAAGACGGTTCAGCGATTTGCATGATGAGCGCGAAACTGGAAAGGAACTTAATGGAAGAGAATCGAAGGACTTCGGGAAAAGGCATATTCAATCCTGTCCTGCCCGTGCACGAGTTGATCCAGGGTGGAGATCCCGATCAAATATGCATTAAATACGGAATCAGCAAGACACACCTGGACAAAATGCTGAAATCCTACCAGGCAACGAGGCGTCAGGCTGCGGTGGCCGGGGCGTTCAGCGCGTCCAAGACCAATCGCAATGCGCCATGTCCCTGCGGTTCCGGCAAAAAATACAAGAAATGCTGTTTGCCGATGCATGAAGAAGCCCGGAGGCTGATACCCAAAGAGCAGTTGGATCAGATGGAAGAGCAGGTCAAGGTCCGGGAGAAACTCGAAAAAGATGTCCGGCAAGGTTTTGAGTTCATATTTTCTCAGGAATACGAGGAAGCGGGCCGGTACGCCAAAAAACAGCTTGAGGCCTACCCGGAAGACGATAGATTTCACGATATCCTGTTAAGTTCGCTTCTTGCCCTCGGCGACTATGACGCTGCATTCCAGACCGCGCGAAACAGGTGGCAGACAGCCGTCGAAGAAAAGGCCTTTTTCCAGGAAAACGGCCACCATAAGCGTGAAGGGATGGATAAGGACCAGCACGTTCAATTTTATGCGCCCTCTACGTGGCTCGAAAAATTCTGGATCGCCCAACGAGCTCGCCTCTGGCGGGAACGGTTCCCTGTCGCGCCCGGTTCGAAGATCGCCAAAACCGTTGAAAAACTTCTGGAGGCAAACGATCTCAAGCGCTTTCCCGCAAAGCAGGAAGAAGGATTCGAAGCGCGAAGACTTGCCCTTGCGCCGGTCCTCGAGACGATCCTGTCGGACGGCCCGGAAGCGATTTCCTGCCTTCTGCCGCTCACTTACAATTTTTCATGGGCCAGCTTGTTTGTCCCCGGACTGCTTCATGCCTGGGGTTCCGAGGAATGCGTCCGCCTTCTGAGCGAGCTTTCCATGTTCCGCTACCCCTATTTTTCGCAAAAATGCCTCGTCTGTCTCGAAGACACCGGCGAGCGTGTTGTGTCGGTCATTTCGCTTGTGCTGGCGGAAAACCCCGCCTTTGACGAATTGAAAGTCGGATTGGTGAACGTTCTTGGGAACGTGGTGTGCAGGGAATCTTTCGATATCCTGGCAAAACTTACCGAGCATGAAGACCGATACATCGTTACCTGGGCCAGTGAAGCCCTGGCAAGGCACAAAAACCCCGAAGCCATGCCTTACCTGGAAAACGCCAGGAAGCGAATGGGCGCCTTGAGCAAGATCGCAGGGGCCATGCAAGAACTGGCGGGTTTGCAGAGATTTTCATAACCGTCACCCCGGCAGCGCTTTTGAGCCGGGATCCGGCATCTTTAGGGAGATTGCTTGTTAATCCGGTATCTTAGTCAAGACGGATTCTCGTTTTGGCAGGCGCGGGAAATCACGAAATGCGAGATTTTCTCAGGCTGTTTTCTTTCCTGTGTCAAGTGTTGTTGTGCACAGATTAGATTGACAATTTCCCTGCCACGCCGTGAATAATTCTCATTGAACGTCGATGGAGAGTCCGGGGATCTCACCATCAATGATCTTCCGCGCATATATGATGCCTTCCATATCCGCCATCTCTTTGCTTGAAAAGGAATTTTCGGAAGAGAAAGTCTGTTCCTTCGGCTCGCCACTTGAGTCTTTGTGGCGTGAAACAGTGACATGCAAGGTCCAAAGGTTGCTTTCGCCAACCTGAATAGATTTTGACCTGAGTAAATAACCCCTGTAAACAAATCCCATTATGCATTCCTTTAGTTAGGCCGGCGCCCACCCGAAAACATGGGTGAAACACTTGCAGTTTCCAGTTCAGATTTTTTGCCCATGGGAAAAGAGATTTTTCGTTCCGGCAAGAAAATCGATTGCTTGCGCGGAGGCGTACTTGGGCGCCGCCTCGTCGGGGCGGAAAAGGACCACTTCCGGACGGAAACTGGACCAGTTGGATTTTTTTTCGACACCTTTCATAGATCTACTATACCGACTTCTTGCCGGCAGCACAAACTTTTTAAGCCTGAGCCGGCCGCTACGGGACCGTAAACTCAGGGCGAGGCAAAAATATGGCCTTCAGCAAAGTTCACAAAGCCAACATTACCGGGAGCAACTACGCCAAAATTGACAGGTGAGGTCAAAGACTCTCTTGCAAAGATCATTCGATTTTCGGCGTCTTGTAGCGCTCACACGTCTGTCCTCCTGCAAGGCTCTTCCCGGCTTCAGGCCCTTGCTGATCTGCTGAGAGGCGTAGAGCGAAACCGCGTAAGTACAAGCTTTCCCGTTGTTGCGCAGAGAGTTGAGGTAGTATGGCTGCCGGGCTTCGCAGGGTCTTGCTTCGCTGGGGAGTGCTCAATAGTAATTTCACTTGGAATATCTTTTGTCTCTCCCTGTGTCGAGTGAAATGACAATCTCCGCCAATGGGCTCGCGGCATTGAAATTTATTATCGTGCACTCTACTCTGTCGTGGGTTAATTCCCCTATGGCCTTCGCTATTGCAGTCTCAATCTTATCCAGCGGAATGGTCTTCAATTTACTGGCATAGGAGGCATGGTATCGCTCATCGAAATTTCCTTTTTCTTTTTCCATAACCACTCCTTCCTGGGTCCCGGGTTAAAAACAGACACGGGGGCCTGTCTAAATTACCAACATAATCACCCAAACCGACGTTACGTCTTACGACGCCGCAACAATCCGCTTGGAATGTATAATTGTCACCTTGCCCAAGAAAGTGGCCGGGCCGAAGCCTTATCTTCCAAGCTGTGCCGGTACTCTCATGTGGTATAATGTGGATCAAAATGATCGGTATGGGGCATGCAATTACAAACCCGACGAAATCTTTCAGTATAATTTTGCAAAGCGTGCAGATCGCTCGTACTCTTAATGACGGAATCTTTCCGGACCATCCATCTCACAGGGGATGATTACAGTTCGGTTAAAAACCGGCTTTTCGGAATCGTCCCGGCGCCGCGAAAGACTCTTTTCATTTTAAAGGGACACAAAGACTATGAGGCCCAATGTTACTAAGCTGGCGGAACAACTCCTCCACGAAGACTTCGACTTGCTCAGCCCGCGTGAGCAAGTCGTAATTACCCGCATCGCCGATGGCTTGCACATAAGCCGAAACGTTCTGGAAGAACATCAGGAAAGACTGACTCCGGGACAGAGGCTGGCGGACCGCGTAGCGTCTTTTGGCGGATCATGGCCCTTTATCCTCCTGTTCCTGGCCGTTTTGGCCGCGTGGATTATAATAAATTCATTCATTTTAGCCGGATGGAACCGGACATTCGATCCGTATCCTTACATCCTGCTGAATCTGGTGCTGTCGATGCTTGCGGCTATACAAGCCCCTGTCATCATGATGTCCCAGAACCGCCATTCAGAAAAAGACAGGATTGACGCCGCACATGACTACGAGGTCAATCTCAAAGCGGAGTTGGAGATCATGTCGCTGCATCAGAAGCTCGACATGCTGAGGCAAGAGCAGTGGAGTGAACTGCTCGCGTTGCAACAGGACCAGACCGGAATCCTCAAGCAGTTAACGGAAGATGTCCGGGCTCTTAAAGAGGGGCGACGGAGTTGCCCTGAAAGAATCGGACCGGGAGTTACCAATGAGAATGAAAAGAAATGAAGATTCCAGTCTGATCAATAAGATTATTGATCGTATAAAGGGTTCGCCAAAGGATGGTTCGAGCCAGGTCGACCCGGCCCGGAAAAAAGTACGCTTTTCCATATGGTACTTCGTCGCAGCCTTGCTGGTGCTCGTCTGGTTTCAGAACTACATGGGAGGTCAGCAGACCGAAAAAATCTCTTATTCCGATTTCAAGCAGTGGGCTCGGGAAGGAAAGGTGGAAAATCTTGTCATCGGCCCGGAGAGGATAACAGGCAGCCTGAAAGCAGAAGAGGGCAAACCGGCAAGACCGTTTGTCACCGTTCGGGTTGAAGATCCGGAACTCGTCGGGCAGCTTGAGCAAAAAGGGATGAAGTTCAGCGGCTACATTGAGAACAAGTGGCTCGGGACGATGATTTCGTGGCTGCTGCCTCTCGGACTCTTCGTTTTCGTCTGGCTTTTTCTGATCAAACGAATGAGCGGAGGCCCGCAGGGTGTGCTGTCGCTGGGTAAAGCACGGGTGAAGGTCTATGGCGAGAAGGATGTAAAGGTAACCTTCGCGGATGTGGCCGGAATCGATGAAGCCAAAGGCGAACTTGAAGAAGTCGTCCAATTCCTCAAAGATCCGGAGAAATCTCAACGCCTTGGTGGACGTATTCCCAAAGGGGTTCTCCTGGTGGGGGCGCCGGGGACCGGCAAGACCCTGCTTGCAAAAGCCGTTGCGGGCGAAGCCGGCGTAATGTTTTTCAGCATGAGCGGCTCTGAGTTTGTGGAGATGATCGTGGGAGTGGGAGCGGCCCGTATCAGGGACCTCTTTAAACAAGCCAGGGAGCATGCTCCCTGCATCATCTTCCTCGATGAGATGGATGCGCTGGGAAAGGCTCGCGGTTTAAATCCCATGGTCGGGCATGACGAGAGAGAGCAGACATTAAACCAGCTTCTCGTCGAGATGGACGGTTTTGACCCGAGGGCGGGGGTAATCATCCTGGCCGCTACAAACCGCCCCGATATACTGGACCCTGCTCTGTTGCGTCCGGGGAGGTTCGACCGCCATGTGGCAATCGACAAGCCGGATATTCGGGGACGGGAGGCTATTCTCAAAATTCACGCACACGATGTTACGCTGAGCCCCGATGTGGATCTTAAAAAAATCGCGGCTATGACCCCTGGCTTTGTGGGGGCGGACCTGGCTAATCTGGTCAATGAAGCTGCGCTGACTGCAGCCAGGCGGGACGCGGACGAAGTGACCATGGCGCATTTCCAGGAAGCGGCTGACCGAATTATAGGAGGGCTGGAGAAGAAAAACCGCGTTATGAGTCAGAAAGAAAAAGAAATCGTGGCCTACCACGAATCAGGCCATGCGCTTGTGGCGATGCTTCTGCCGGAAACCGATCCGGTCAGTAAAATCTCGATCATCCCCAGGGGTATTGCGGCGCTGGGTTACACCCAGCAGCTTCCCACCGAAGATCGCTATCTCATGACTCGGCATGAACTCCTGGAACGCCTGCAGGTGCTCCTGGGTGGGCGAGTGGCCGAGGAGGTAATTTTTGACGATATTTCGACGGGGGCTCAGAACGACCTGCAGCGCGCCAGTGATATCGCCCGCACCATGGTTATGGAGTATGGGATGAGTGAGCGCCTCGGGCTTTTGACCTACACCCACACGCCGCAGTCAAGATATCTGGATTTTGGATTGGGTTCAAACGAAAGAGAATACAGCGAGCGCACGGCACAGGATATCGATGAGGAAAAAAGCAGGATCATGGATGAGGCCCACCAGAAGGTCATCCTCAAATTGAAAGATTATAGGGGTTCCCTCGAAAAGCTCGCCCGGATACTCCTCGAAAAGGAAACCATGGAGGGCGACGAGTTGAAAAAATTTACCGGGGAAATTAGAGCCCTGGCATCTGCCGCTGGTGAGAAGCCTTGATCGAGGCGCCGCATCGGCTCGATTCGATGCCGGATATTCAAAATGCGAGCTCTTTCACGTAAATCGTTGCCTGCTTTCGCGCTGTTTTTTCCCGCGCAATCATATCGACCGATCATTCTTTCGAATAGGTTGCATTTCCGGGATGAGCGGTTATAATTGAAACCGTGCCAATGGAGTAGGTTCTTTTGAGTTATGCAGGAAATCGATCATTCACCAGTATAAGGGTGCGGTTTCGACTAACTCCGAGTGCCGCGCCAAAAGAGCAGTGAAAAAAACACAAAATTTCAAGAAGGATCCAGAATGGTGGAAGGTCGAGTAAAGTGGTTTAATGATCAAAAGGGCTATGGTTTTATCGAAGCTGACAGTGGACACGATGTATTTGTTCACCACTCATCCATAGAAGGCGAAGGCTTCAAGTCTTTGGCCGAGGGTGATCGGGTAAGTTTCGGGGAAGAAAAAGGCGGCAAAGGGCCAAGTGCAATAAACGTTAGAAAGATCTAATAGAAGCTTTGCCAAAGATTTAAAAAAGAACATTAGCCGGGGCGCTTAGGAGCTCCGGCTTTTTGTTCAGGGGTCAGGCCGGGAAAGCCCGGCTTCATTTCGTAAACTGCCTTCATAAGTTTCATGGGTTCCGGGCAGCACCAGGCTGGTCCGAGGCGCCCGATTGCTGCGGGATTTTAGGCCGTTCATTACTTGTTCCCATTAGACTCTCCCCCGGTCAAATACGCCGTCGTCGTCTTTCCCACAGGCGTAAAGCCAATTTCATCATGGCTGACGATGGAAGGTTTGTTGTTCCAGCCACCCGGTCCGCCGGATCAACCTCGGCGTTCGCAGTCCTGACCGGTGCTCTGAAAATCAGCCGTGCAGATAATCCTACGTGCAGATAATCCTAAAGGAAAAAAGGAATGCTGAGTAATAAAGACCGAAACAACAAAGGCAACGTTAAAGGCGTCGATGAAGGACATACAAAACGGAAGACCGAACCTGGCGCGAGAGAGTTACGAAGAAAAAATATGGTTAAGAAGGTCAAGAGGCTGAAGTAAATGGAATCGAGCACGACCATGGGCCAGACCTTGCTCCGTTTGAAAGCGCGCCTTGGCGGAAACGGCCCGGCACGGAAGTTCGCAGCCGACGAGCCGCCGCTCAGATCGGAGTTGTTCAGCGCCGCTCAGATGGAGCAGCATGGGAAGACCCTCGCGGCCTTGCACAGGTTGAGGCCGGGACGCCCGCGGGACCGCCTCCTGAGGCGGCTGGCCGAAAATGCAGACGTCCTGCTCGGCGTCCGAAACCTGTTGACCGAGGCTGTCAAAACAAACCGTCGAATCACGCCGGCCGGGGAATGGCTGCTCGACAACTTTTATTTTATAGAAGAACAGATTCGTACCGCCAAGCGTCATTTACCCAGGGACTACAGCCGAGAGTTGCCTCGCTTGCTTATCGGCCAATCGGCCGATCTTCCGAGGGTGTATGACATCGCGCTTGAAATTATCTCGCACGGCGATGGGCGGGTGGACCCGGAGAGCCTCAGCAGTTTTGTAGCCGCCTACCAGACGGTGACGACCCTGAAGTTGGGCGAATTGTGGGCCATTCCTATCATGCTGCGACTAGCCCTGATCGAGAATCTTCGCCGCGTTGCCGCCCGAATCGCCACCGACAGGAAAGATCGAAACTACGCCGACTACTGGGCCGACCAGATGACGGAGGTTGCCGCGAAAGACCCCAAGAGCCTGATCCTTGTTATCGCGGATATGGCGAGGTCCAATCCACCGATAGTCAGCTCGTTCGTGGCGGAACTCACGCGTCGCCTGCAGGGACAGGGCCCCGCTCTGGCATTGCCGCTCACCTGGATCGAACAGCGACTGTCCGAATCCGGCCTGACCATCGAACAAATGGTGCGCTCGGAGAACCAACAACAGGCTGCCGATCAGGTTTCGATGTCCAACAGCATAGGAGGCCTCCGTTTCCTGGGCGCGATGGACTGGCGCGAATTCGTCGAGACGATGAGCGCTGTCGAACAGACCCTGCGCGAAGATCCTTCCGGTGTCTACAGCAGAATGGATTTTGCCACCCGCGATCACTACCGCCATGTCGTGGAGAAAATTGCGAGGCATAGTCCACACTCCGAGAACGAGGTCGCGCGGCGGGCTATCCAATTGGCGCGGGAGGGAGCAGCCCGTGCGGCTTCGCTTCGAGGTTTCAGCAGTGCCGCCGCCGAAGGCGGCGACGAGCGTCTGGGGCATGTGGGGTTCTACCTTGTAGATAAGGGATTGGCGCAGATCGATCGACTGGCGGAGATGCGCTCGTCACCTCTTGGAGCCCTTAAGAAAGCCGCCCGCCGGCATCCCTTTCCGCTTTACGGCGGAACGATCCTGCTGATGACGGTCCTCCTCGCATGGGGCCTGCTGGCGAAGGGTTACGGCGGCGGGTTGCATGGCTGGCTGCTCGCGCTGACCGGGTTTCTTTCGCTTCTTTGTGCAAGCCATCTGGCAGTGGCCGTGGTGAACTGGTTGTCGACGTTGTTGGTAACGCCTCATACACTGCCGCGAATGGACTTTTCAAAAGGGATTCCGCCCGAATCGCACACGTTGGTCATAGTCCCGACTATGCTCACAAGCGTACAGAATATCGAAGAATTGATCGATACACTGGAAGTCCGTTTCCTGGCGAATCGCGACGGCAGTCTGCGCTTCGGCCTGCTGACCGACTTTCGTGACGCGTTCGAAGAAACGCTTCCGGAGGATGAACCGCTGTTGCGGCTGGCCCGGCAGCGAATCGAAGAACTGAATGAAAAATACGGGGAGTCGGAAAGAGATACTTTCTTCCTCTTTCATCGGCCGCGCCGATGGAACGCCCGGGACCGGATCTGGATGGGCTACGAGCGCAAGCGGGGAAAGCTTGCGGATTTGAATTGGCTTCTGCGCGCCGGGCCGCATGTTGATTACCGGGATCGCTTCTCGCTCGTCGTGGGTGATACTGCGATTTTGGCCGGCGTGAAGTACGTGATAACCCTGGACACGGATACGCAACTGGCGCGCGATTCCGCGTGGCAATTTGTTGGGGCCATGGCGCACCCTCTGAATCGTGCACGCTGGGATGAAGACAAGCAGCGTGTCCGTGAGGGGTACGGCATCCTTCAGCCGCGAGTCGCCGCGAGCCTGCCCGGAGCCAACCGGTCGCGGTATGCGCGCATGTGCGGAAGTGACCCGGGCATCGATCCTTACACGCGCGCCGTTTCCGATGTTTACCAGGACCTGTTCGGTGAAGGCTCGTTCATCGGCAAGGGGATCTATGAGGTAGATGCGTTCGAGCGGGCGTTGGGCGGACGTTTCCCCGAAAACCGAATCCTCAGCCACGATCTTTTGGAGGGGTGCTACGCGCGTGCCGGGCTGTTGAGCGACGTGCAGTTGTACGAGGAATATCCATCTGTCTATAGCGCGGACGTGAGCCGCCGGCATCGTTGGATTCGAGGGGATTGGCAGATCGCGCAGTGGGTGACGCCGGGCGTTCCGGACTCCGATGGGCGACTTCAAAAGAACCCGCTGACAATGCTGTCACGATGGAAGATCTTCGACAACCTGAGGCGCAGTCTTGTACCCGCTGCCCTGACGCTCCTGTTGCTGCTGGGCTGGACGGTGTTGCCGTCCGCCTGGTTCTGGACCTTGGGGGTGATCGGCATCGTCCTGATTCCATCTTTAATATCCCCCGCGTTGAATGTGCTTCAGAAGCCGGGCGATGTGACCATGAGGCAGCACTTCGCGGCCGCGGTGCGCTCGACCGGTTCTCACTTCGTTCAGGCCGGGTTCACGCTCTTATGCCTGCCATACGAAGCGTTCTACAGCCTGGATGCCGTGGTGCGCACCGTCTGGCGGATGCTGGTCTCGCACAGGCGTCTTCTCGAATGGAACCCATCGGACGGGCCCGATCTCAAGAGCCGGGCTGACCTCGCCGGCTCGTACGGGGCCATGTGGATCGCTCCGGTCATCACCGTCGCCGCGGCGATTACTCTCGCGCTGTCGAGACCGACCGCGCTGGTTGTGGCTGGGCCCATACTTGCCCTTTGGTTTGTCTCCCCCGTCGTCGCCTGGTGGATCGGCCGACCGACCGCCCGCCGTGAAGCCAAGCTCACGACGGAGCAGACCCTTTTTCTCCGGAAGCTTTCCCGGAAAACCTGGGCGTTTTTCCAGACGTTCATCGGCCCGCAAGATCATTGGCTGCCGCCTGATAACTACCAGGAGCATCCCGTCGCCGTGATCGCGCACCGTACCTCGCCCACCAACATGGGACTCGCACTGCTGGCGAATTTATCCGCATACGATTTCAGCTACATTTCAGCCGGACAATTCATCGAACGCACGGGAAGCTCCCTGAGCACAATGGAAGCAATGGAGCGGCACCGGGGCCACTTCTACAACTGGTACGACACGCAATCCCTGAAACCACTGCCGCCCCTTTACATCTCGTCGGTGGACAGCGGGAATCTTGCGGGCCACCTGCTGACATTGAGGTCGGGCCTGCTCGGACTTGCCGATCGGAAAATCTTTGAAAAGCAATTCTTCGAGGGCTTGAGCGACACTCTCGGGGTTGTCATGGAAGCCGCGGCCGCCGCTCCCGGGGTATGCCCCCCGGCCGAACTCGCTCAACTTCAGAAGGACCTGGAGCCCGCGGCCGGTCCCCGGCCGTATACGCTCGCGGCGGCAAGGCTGCGCCTGGACCGGTTGGCGGCCTCGGCTGCGGATTTGGCGGCCGGCCTCTCGGAGGCGTGCGATCCCATCCTGGCCGCGGCCGAAGGCTCGGATTGCGCCCCCGACCATGGTCCCGCCACGGACCCCGAGGGCCAATTGAGGTGGTGGGTCCACGCCTTTGCCGGGCAATGTCGAGATGCGCTAGACGAGCTGAGGTTTCTCGCTCCATGGACGGACCTTTTTTCTTCCGGGCATAGCCTCGAAGGTTTTGCCGATCTAGACGAGATCCCGACCCTGCGCGAACTGACTGAACTGGAGTTCAACATTCTGCCGGCTATCGTACAACGGCTCGGTTCTTCGGCCACGCCGGCGGAAACTGCCTTGCTGAGAGAACTTCAACACCTCGTCGCCGAAGCCGGCCGGCACGCCGGAGCAAGGATTGACGCTATCAAAGGCCTTGCCCTGCGGTGCGACGCACTTGCCCGAATGGAGTACGATTTCCTGTTCGATAAGGCGCGTCGTCTGCTCGCCGTCGGATATAACGTCAGCGAAAATCGGCAGGATTCAAGCTACTATGATTTGCTGGCTTCCGAAGCGCGATTTTCCAGTTTCGTGGCGATTGCCCAGGGACAACTGCCGCAGGAGAGCTGGTTCGCCCTTGGACGCCAACTGACTATCGCCGGTGGAGAACCGATTCTGCTTTCGTGGAGCGGTTCGATGTTCGAATACCTGATGCCGCTCCTGGTCATGCCGACCTACGAACACACGCTGCTCGACCGAACCTGTAGGGCGGCCGTGGCCAGGCAGATCGAGTATGGGAGAAAATCGGCCGCGCCCTGGGGCATTTCGGAATGCGGCTACAATGCAACGGACGTTCATCTCAACTATCAGTACCGGGCGTTCGGCGTACCCGGACTGGGGCTCAAACGGGGGCTCTCCGAGGATCTGGTGATCGCGCCCTATGCTTCGGCGCTTGCGCTGATGGTGGCGCCCGAGAAGGCATGTTTGAATCTCGAGCGGCTCGCGGCTGAAGGGGTTGCGGGAAAGTTCGGTTTCTATGAAGCGATCGACTACACGCCTTCGCGCCTCCCGAGGGGAAAATCGAGCGCCGTGGTTCGCTCCTTCATGGCGCATCACCAGGGCATGAGCTTTCTGTCGCTGGCCTATCTGCTCCTGGGTCGTCCGATGCAGAAGCGATTCGAGTCCGAACCACTGTTCCAGGCGACCTTGCTGTTGCTTCAGGAGCGGGTTCCCAAGGCTTCCGCGTTCTATGCGCACACGACCGAACTGCTTGAGTTGCATGCGGCTTCCAGTGCCGCGGAGATGCCCGTGCGCGTTTTCAGCGCTCCCGACACGCCGGCCCCGGAAGTGCAGTTGCTCTCGAACGGCAGCTACCACGTGATGATTACCAATGCCGGCGGTGGCTACAGCCGCTGGAAGGATCTTGCCGTCACGCGTTGGCGCGAAGACTGCTCCTGCGACAACTGGGGCACATTCTGTTACATCCGCGATGTGGCCAGCAGGGAGTTCTGGTCAACGGCATATCAGCCAACGCCCAAACGATCGAAGCATTTAGAGGCGATCTTCTCGGAAGGGCGGGCCGAGTTTCGCTCCCGCAATCGGGACTATGACACCCATACGGAGATCGCCGTTTCGCCCGAGGACGACATCGAACTGCGCCGCGTCCGCATCACCAACCGCGCTCGGACGCGCCGAGCGATAGACGTAACGAGTTATGCGGAAGTTGTTCTGGCGTCGGCGGCCGCGGACGCACTGCATCCGGCGTTCAGCAACCTCTTCGTTCAGACCGAGATCATCCACGGCCGGCGGGCAATCCTCTGCACTCGCCGGCCCCGCTCCCTGGGTGATAAGGAGCCCTGGATGTTGCACCTGATGGCCGTGCATGGGGTGGAGATCGGAGACGTTTCCTATGAGACCGACCGGATGCAGTTTATCGGACGCGGAAACACCGTCGCCGACCCACAGGCGATGACCGGCGTGGGGGGCTATTTCACGGGGGCGCTCTCGGGCAGCGAGGGTCCCGTGCTCGATCCGATTGTCGCCATTAGTTGCCGGCTAACGCTGGATCCGGCAGAATCGGTTACGATAGACATGGTTTACGGCGTCAGTGAAACCCGCGATGCAGCCTTGAACCTGGTGGCAAAATACCAGGACCGGCGCCTCGCCGATCGAGTCTTCGATCTGGCATGGACCCACGGCCAGGTGCTGCTGCGCCAGTTCAATGCCTCACAGGCCGATGCGCAACTCTATGGGCGCCTTGCCGGCTCGATCATCTACGCCAATGGTTCGCTTCGGGCCGACCCTGGCGTCCTCATCAAGAATCGCCGGGGGCAGTCGGGTCTCTGGGGATACGCCATCTCCGGCGATTTACCGATTGTGCTGGTGCGGATTGAAGATCCCGCCAATATCGACCTGGTGCGCCAACTCGTGCAGGCCCATGCTTACTGGCGTCTGAAAGGACTGCCTGTGGACATGATGATCTGGAACGAAGATCGCGCCGGTTACCGGCAACTCCTCCACGATCGGATCATGGGGTTAATTGCCGCGGGTATCGAAGCCAACGTGATGGATCGACCCGGCGGCATCTTTGTAAGACCCGCGGAGTTGATAGCCGAAGAGGACCGCGTCCTGATCCAAACGGTGGCCCGCGCCGTCATCACCGACAGGCGGGGGACGCTGGCGGACCAGATAGACGGCCGCAGGCGGGTGGAAGTAAGTGTGCCTCTCCTTATCCCGACCCGAACCCACCGCTCGGAGCCACTGGCGGTCTCCCCGGCGCCGCGCCTCGATCTGGCGTTTTACAATGGACTGGGCGGATTCACCCCGGATGGGCGAGAGTATGTTATTACAACCGCGCAGGGGCAGTTAACGCCGGCGCCCTGGGTGAACGTGCTTGCCAACCCGAACTTCGGGACCGTCATCTCGGAGAGCGGTCTTGCCTATACCTGGAGCGAGAATGCCCATGAGTTTCGACTCACGCCATGGGGGAACGATCCCGTTAGCGACTCGAGGGGAGAGGCATTTTACATCCGGGATGAAGAGCGCGGGCACTTCTGGTCGCCCACGCCGCTACCCTGCCGAGGAGTGACGCCTTACGCCACCCGGCACGGATTCGGCTACAGCGTTTTCGAACACGCCGAGCGAGGCATCCGCTCCGAAATGTGGGTTTATGTGGCCCTGGACGCAGCGGTCAAGTTTACTGTGCTGAAAGTTCGAAACGAGTCCGGCCGGTCCCGCCGCCTCTCTGCTACCGGATATGTTGAGTGGGTGCTTGGCGACATGCGGCCGAAATCGAGCATGCACGTGATCACCGAAATAGACCCGTTCAGTGGGGCGCTTTTCGCGCGCAACCCATACAACACCGATTTCCGCGACCGGACTGCATTTTTTGATGTGGACGAAACGACTCGCACCGTAACCGGCGACCGGACTGAATTTCTGGGACGCAACGGTACGCTGGACGCTCCTGCCGCCATGACGCGCACCCGCCTTTCCGGCAGGGTAGGGGCCGCCCTGGATCCGTGCGCCGCGATACAGGTAAGCTTCGATCTGGCCCCCGGGCAGGAACGTGAAATCGTCTTCAGGCTGGGCGCGGGAAAAGACGCCGACGATGCCGGAAACATGGTCAATCGCTTTCGAGGATCAACCGCCGCGCGCGGCGCCCTCGATATAGTCTGGCGCCACTGGACGCACACGCTCGGCGCGGTAAACGTGGAAACGCCCGACCAGTCCTTCAACGTGCTGGCCAACGGGTGGCTTCTGTATCAAACCATGGCGTGCCGCCTTTGGGCGCGAAGCGCAATCTATCAGTCGGGGGGCGCCTTCGGCTTTCGCGATCAGTTGCAGGACATGATGGCGCTCATCTACGCCAGGCCGGACCTCGTGCGCGAGCACCTGCTCCTTTGCGCGTCCCGTCAATTCACTGAAGGAGATGTTCAGCATTGGTGGCACCCCCCGACGGGCCGAGGCGTGCGGACTCACTGTTCGGACGATTACCTCTGGCTGCCCCTCGCCATGTGCCGCTATGTCCTCGCCACCGGGGACACCGGGGTGTTGGATGAGCCCGTCCGGTTCATCCAGGGCCGTCCGGTAAGCGCGGATGAAGACTCTTATTATGACTTGCCGGTACGCTCCGAAGAGGTGGCAAGTCTTTACGAGCACTGTGTCAGAGCCATCCTGAACGGCCTCAGATTCGGTGAGCACGGCCTGCCGCTCATCGGTTCCTGCGACTGGAACGACGGCATGAACCTGGTGGGCGAACGCGGCAAAGGCGAAAGCGTGTGGTTGGGATTCTTCCTGTATGAAGTGCTCATGCGCTTCGCCGAGGTGGCCCGCATACATGGGGATGCCGATTTCGCCGAGCGATGCGAAAGAGAGGCGAAGGGGCTGAGCCGCAATATTGAAAAGCATGGCTGGGACGGCGAGTGGTACCGCCGCGCCTATTTCGACGACGGCTCTCCGCTGGGATCGGCTACCAACCCCGAATGCCGGATCGATTCGATCCCGCAGAGCTGGTCCGTTCTTTCGGGTGCGGGAGATCGTAAGCGTTCGCGCATGGCCATGGAGGCGCTGAATAAGCATCTGGTCCGCCGCGAGCACGGACTGATCCAACTGCTAGCCCCCCCCTTCGATAAGTCGGATTTGAATCCGGGCTACATCAAAGGGTATGTTCCGGGAGTAAGGGAAAACGGAGGCCAGTACACGCATGCGGCCGTCTGGGCGGCAATGGCCTTTGCTCGCCTGGGGGACCGGCGTGCGTGGGAACTCTTTGACATGATCAACCCGGTGAACCATTCAAGATCGGCCGAGAAGGCTGCGGTCTACAAAGTGGAACCCTACGTCGTCGCGGCTGACGTCTATGCCGTGCCGCCCCATACCGGCCGGGGCGGCTGGACCTGGTACACGGGTTCGGCTGCCTGGATGTACCGGCTGATCGTGGAATCGCTCCTGGGACTTAGACTGGAAGTCGATAAACTGCGCTTTGCCCCGTGCCTTCCGGCATATTGGGATGGATTCAAGATGCACTACCGCTATCGCGAAACGGTCTACCACATTGCCGTTCAGCAAACGCGGACTGATGACGATGAAATGCGCGTAATGGTTGACGGCGTCGAGCAACCGGACAAGTCCGTTCCCCTCGTCGACGACCATCGGGAACACTCGGTGGAGGTGAACATAAAAGCTGCGGGCAGCGCTTTGCACGGTATGTAGAGTGACCGCCCCCAGAGGTAGCCGTTGCGAATAGCGCCCGGCTCTCGATGGGGCTATATGAATCTGCCCGGGGCATTTGAGAAGGGCGCCACCCGGGGAAGGATGGACAAAACCAAACCCATTCATACCCCGAGGGGTTACACTGAAACAGGGATTCCGAAGGGATTGTCGGCTATCGAAATGGCACTTTAACGATCACCGGCTCGACCTCGAATTCGCCTTTTAATCGGGTCGTCAATTCGGTGGCTATGGAAGCGCTGTCGACCGGTTCGAGCTGAATGACGAAAACCTTTCCGAGCATCTGGTGATCGTGGGTTTTGACGATTGCGTCGTAGCCGTTTCCCTTGAGGCGGGCTTCTATCCCCTCGGCCGTCTCCTTGTCCAAAAATGAGCCAATCCGGACAATGTACCGATAGGATAGCAATTCAGGACCGTCAGCGGCGCCTCCCCGAGCCAGGGCGCCTCCATCGTTGGGGACCGGAGCTTTTTCGACCGCAGGCTCCCGAGCTTCTCCTGAAATCTCCCGCTGGACCGAGGCAGGCGGTGCTGTTTCGGAAACACTTTTGCCACCGCCGGTTGCCGGGACATCCGGAATGGATGGCCCCGGTTCTGCCTCGGACCCACTCCCAACGGGAGGCTTCACCTCGGGTTCCTTCACCACCTCGGCGGCAGGGGGGAGCTCGGGAACTTTCGAACTGAGGACTATTGTCCCGACGGCTGGAATTTCTTTTGGCGTCAAAAGGGCCGTCGAGGCGAGCACGACTAGTACCGAAAACACACATAGGGCCGGAATCAAAGCAAATTTCCACCTGAAGGAAATCCCCGGTTGTCCACCTCGCAAATCTGCGATCACCTCTTTGACGATTTTGTCGTCGACGGGTTTACGCTGGTACCCAAAGGCAGTGATAAGCGCATTGTCGCACACAATATTAATTGTCCGTGGAATTCCACGGGCCTCTTTGACAATACGCCTCAGAGCGTCTTTCGTAAAAACCGGGTTGTGAAATGAAGATGCCTTCATCAGCCTGTGCTGGATATAAGCAAAACTTTCGTCAGGCTGTAAGGTATCAATGCGGCAACTGCTCCCTATTCGCTGCTTGATCTCACTCAACTCAGGCAGATTCAGTTTGTTTTCGAACTCCGGTTGGCCGACGAGTATCACTTGCAGCAGTTTTTCCTGCGAGGTCTCCCGATTCGACAGTATCCGGAACCGCTCAAGGGTCTCGACCGGCAAGTTCTGCGCCTCATCGATTATAAGCACAACCCTGCGGTCGTTTTTGTATTCATCGATAAGATAAAGGAAGAGGCTGTCGATGAGGCCCGAGAGGTCCTTGGCGACAGCCTGAATACCAAGCTCCGAAACGATCTGCTTAATCAGTCCGCCGAAGGAAAGCGCCGCATTGAATATATATACGATCCTGATTCTTGCCGGGTCGGTTCCCTCCAGATATGATCTCAGAATCGTCGTTTTTCCCACCCCGACCTCACCGGTAACGGCGACTAATCCCTTACGTTGTTCGATCCCTTGGCTGATAGAGGAAAAGGCTTCATGGTGACTCGGACTCAAAAAAAGAAAGTCCGGATCGGGAGTGATGTGAAAAGGATGTTTTCTGAATTTGAAGAATTTGAGGTACATCTTGACCCCTTGGTTTTCTGCCGGAATAATGCATCGAGCTGTGCGCTATGCATTCAAACGGCATTTTCGGGTCGTATTCCGCTCAAAGAAGTTCTTCAGGATATTTAATCGAATCATCCGATGTCTTAAGGAAAAGAGCAAGAAAAATCTAACCGGATCGTTTTTTGACACGTTGCACGGCATGGGGAGTGATCGCCCTCGAAGGGTTGCCGTGGCGACTCAAGCCGAACCCGCACCATGAAGCTTGACCTGCCGGATTCTCTCCCAGTTGTGCAGCGACCTTTTAGTAAGCGACGGCCCGCCGGCGGCGAAGATGTCCCCGGCGTTATCAACGCAGGGCGCTCACCCCCAACACATGAATCGCAGACTTCGAGATTGGCAAAGGTTAAGAAGGAGGGGATAAGGTAACTTCTGCCTGAATGTCTTTGTTGCATTTCCGGCTGGGAATGGAGCGCAAATCAGCGGCTTCTTGCAACAGGACGCCGGTCAAAAGGGGACCATCGAAAACGGTTCCTCCGATCCAAAAGCAAGACAACTCATCTTCTCTTACCTGCAACCTTCGAATAACGAAAAAGGGACAGCAACTCTCACACTCTCCGAGGACGGGAAAACCATGGCCGGCAGATGGAAACAGTCCAAGGGGAGCGGTCCTTACACGATGCAGCTCCTGTTTCGCGGGGAGCCGCCCAAGGCCGGTGCTGCAGGTCCTCATGGTTTGACGCTGTCGAATAAGCACGTGATATAATTTCCAAGCTGCTTTGAATCATGAGCTTGGACACACTTTTGGTTTGTTACATCCTGATGCATATGGGTATGATCTGCACAAAAACGAATCGAATATGTCTTATAACGACAATATTACTTCTAAATAAAGGCTTGAATCCTGTCATTGGAGGGAGATTCAATCCTGAAGAGTTTCTTGCATTATCATTGCATAAACAGATTTTCCATGACTTCCGATTCGTCCCCTCAGGACATACCCTAATGGGAAAAACTTGAAACTAAAATACCTTGATTGCATGACTGACTATATCGGTCAGAGACGAAATATGCCCCTCAATAGCTGTATGGAGTATCCCTGCCCCTGCAAATGACCGAAAATATATGGCGCCCGGGTAATCACCGAGCGATGGTGATTACCCGGTCCGAAGATTGCGCCTTCACGTTAAGACCTTTTCCCTCGCTAAAAGTCCCGAAACCTATCAGGTAATCTTGTCACCGTCTGACAAAGCGGCGGAAACAGCCGGAACAAATCCGTCCAACGCTTTTTCAGTCGGTGATTTGATAATTCCACCTTCACTTGCGATTCTTGCACCCAATTCAGCTTTAGTGATTCCCTTTCCCCTTCGGAGGCAGACAATGAAAACCGCATCTTCTTATGACAAGATATCCAACAAAATCTTATTGCTTTCACACTCCCGTTTTTTTGAACGTCTGTCTGGTAATTGCAACCGTGTGCTGACTTCCAAGAAGAACATGTGCTTCCTGTGACCGGCAGGTCGTTACCGGAATCAGACCGGCTGGGTTCCAGCCTTTACTGTTGATGTTCATGCTCTTTCTCTTTCTGTTTCTCTTTTGCGTCACCTTTCTGTTGCGGTTGCTGAGTCTGCTGGCGCTGCTGTTGGGGTTGGGGCTCGCGCTGCACAGCAGGGCGCTGCTGTTGTGGTTGGGGTTCGCGCTGCACAGCAGGGTGTTGCTGTTGTGGTTGAGGCTCGCGCTGCACACCGGGGCGCTGTTGTTGTGGTTGCTGAGTCTGCTGGCGCTGTTGAGGCTGCTGTTTTTCAGCAGGGGGCGCTTGAG
>Ga0326728_10003987_pt1 | contig 44517 bp, 43 predicted proteins | sample MB3enrmetagenome_FD_207602 | JGI IMG/M metagenome (GOLD analysis project Ga0326728, IMG submission 207602) | Lab enriched peat soil microbial communities from McLean, Ithaca, NY, United States - MB31MN | ecosystem: Environmental > Terrestrial > Soil > Wetlands > Peat | place: USA: New York...
CTGCGAAAGGAGACCGACATCCTGGATGTCTGGTTTGATTCCGGCTCCAGCCATTACGTGGTGCTGGGTCATCGGCCGGACCTTCCCTGGCCCGCGGACGTCTACCTGGAAGCCGGGGACCAATACCGCGGCTGGTTTCACAGTTCGCTCCTGGTCGCCCTGGGCACACACGGCATGGCACCGTATCGCGCGGTCCTCACTCACGGCTGGGTTCTCGACGCCGAGCGCCGGGCCATGTCCAAGTCGCTGGGAAACGTGATTGATCCCAACGAAGTCATCAAGACCCATGGGGCTGAAATCCTGCGCCTCTGGGTGGCCTCAGTCGAGTTCGGTGAGGACGTGACCATCTCAGCCGATATGCTGGCCCGCCTCTCCGAGGCCTATCGTAAATTGCGAAACACGTTTCGATATTGTTTGAGCAATCTCTATGACTTCGACCCGCAGAAGGACTCCGTAGAGAGTTCGCAACTCGAGGATTTGGACGCCTGGGCGCTGGTGCGCACGGCGGAATTGCTGGAGCGAGTCCAGGCTGCCTATCAGGAGTACGCTTTCCACAAGGTGTATAGGGCAATTTACGATTTTGCCACCGTGGACCTGAGCGCGTTTTACTTTGATATTCTTAAAGACCGCCTCTATACCGCCCCCGCCCGTTCCACTCGGCGACGCTCCGCCCAGACCGCGATCTGTTACATCGCCGAGGCCTTGGTTCGGGCGCTTGCTCCTTTGATGCCGTTTACGGCCGAGGAGGTTTGGACGAATCTTCCGGGACTTCAGGGGCGCGAAAAGAGCGTGCATCTCACCCAATTCCTCCGGCCGGAAGCGCTCCGCAAGCTAGTTCCAGATGAGTATTCCGGGCGCCTGGAAAAGTGGCCGCGCTTGATCGAAGTCCGCAATGCAGTCCTCAAGTCGCTCGAAGTGGCGCGGCAAGAGAAGTTCATCGGCGGCTCGCTGGAGGCGCGGATTCGCCTCTGGGCAGACGGCGACCTTAAGATTCTGCTCGAGGAATATCAAAAGGCGCTTCCCACGATCTTTATTGTTTCGCAGGTCGAACTCTGCGCCAGTCCTGCGGGGGACGCGCTGGAAACTGAGATCCCGGGACTCAAGATCAAGATCGAAAAGGCCCTGGGCCACAAATGCGAACGCTGCTGGAATTATTCCGAGCAGGTGGGTAAAGACAGTCGCTACCCGACGGTGTGCGAGAGGTGCTCGCAGGCGCTGCGTGAGATAGAGAGTAGTAGTCAGTAATCAGTCGTCAGTTGTCAGTCCTCAGTTCGCGGTCTTAACTCGACGCTGGTCCGGTGCTGGCACCCACTCATGTCCATGCAGTCGGCAGCGGACCAGGGTCGGCTGAGAACTGAAAACTGACGACTGAAGACTGATCTATGCCAACTCGTGTCAATCGCTTCTCACGCGCCGTTTGGGCGGTTATCGCCTCGGCAATATTTGTCGCGGACCAGGTGACCAAAGCCGCAGTAGAGCGCTCAATTCCTGAACACACCACGGTTCCGGTGGTCCCCCACTTTCTCAACTTCGTCTATACCAAGAATGCCGGCGCCGCCTTTGGTTTGTTCTCAGAATCGCCATCGGCCTGGAGAACCGTGCTGCTCATCGTCGTCTCAAGCTTGCTGCTGGCCATGGTCATCGGCGTCGTCTGGCGGAATCAGCAGCTTCGTCGCGTGGCGGGAGTGGGGCTTGCTCTTATCCTCGGTGGGGCGCTCTCAAATCTCTTCGATCGCATCCGCTTCGGCCGAGTTGTGGATTTTGTTGACGTTTACTACCGAGGATATCACTGGTACACCTTCAATCTTGCTGATGCTTCCATTGTCGTCGGCGCAGGGTTCCTGGTGTTTGAATTGCTTTTTCTGGACTAAAGCTAAAACTGGAAAATGGAAACTGGGAGATGGAAACTGGGAAATCCACATCCCAGAGGTAGTATGGGGGACCCCAAACCAGAGATTTTCCAATTTCCATTTTCTATTTTCCAGTTTCCATGCTCGACCCATGGCCGAACAGCGATCAAACTTAGATCTCGAATTTCGAGTTTCCAATACCGGTGAACGGCTGGACATCTTTCTCGCCCGGCAAATGCCTGATTGGAGCCGCAGTCAGATCCAGCGGCTGATTCGCTCCGGATTGGTTCGGGTTTGCGAGCGTCACGCCCGGAAGGGCGGGGAATCGGTCCGGGCCGGCGATATCATCTCGGTGCGCGCAGAGCGGGAAGAGTTGGCGGCCGCGCCGGAAGCTTTGCCTCTCTGCGTTGTCTTCGAGGATGAGGATCTGCTCGTGGTAAATAAGCCTGCGGGAATGGTTGTGCACGTCGGCGCAGGCGTGAAATCAGGCACGCTGGTTAATGCCTTGCTGCATCACGTCGGGACCCTTTCTGCCGGCGGTGATGTGTCGCGTCCGGGCATCGTGCATCGCCTCGATAAAATGACCTCGGGGTTGGTCTTAGTGGCCAAGAACGACGCCACCCACCGGCGACTGGCAGAGCAATTCAAATCGCGCGCCGTACACAAGTCCTATACTCTCTTAGTTCACGGGAAGGTCACGAGCGACCGGGGCCAAATCTCGAAGCCCGTGGGACGCGATCCAGTCCGGCGCACCCGCATGAAGGCAGGCGGACTGCGACCGCGAGAGGCGCTTACCCGATATGAAGTCGTGCGGAGGTTCCGCGATTTCACGCTTCTCGCGGCCCACCCCGAAACCGGCAGGACGCATCAGATCCGGGTCCACTTCGCGGCCCTTGGCCACCCCATCGTCGGCGACACAACTTACGGCGCGCCGAGCAAGTTGCGTGTTGCAGGTCGTCAGGTGCCGACGCTTTGGCGCACCTTTCTCCATGCAGGCTCCTTGGAGTTCGAGCACCCGCGCCTGCACCACGCGATGAGCTTGTCGGAGCCGCTCCCTCCCGAACTGGAAGAATTCCTCGCCTCGCTTTCAGAACGAGCATGACCACACGGAGGATCGATGCACCGGTAGCGGTCGCATCAATTTACGACAGCCGCGCGATTCCCGGGAACCCGTCAAAACCCGAATCAAAACTCAAAATTCGATTGATTCCATGCTGTTCCATGATGGCGAGATGGAGAGCATCACGCGCCGACAGCCGTCGATGTCCCAGGACAATCTCCTTGGCACGCTCGGCGGCGGTCCGCGTAACCTCGAGCACTTGATCGACGATGCCCAGCAGAGCGTCGAACGCCGGTTGGATGGCGTCCCGGCGGTCGATGGCGACATACCGATGCAAGATCTCGTGCAGGACCTCGGCGTCGGTGACGAGGCGCTGGCGGTCAGCGACCAGTTGTTCCAGCAATCGCTGTGCGTCACTCTTGTGGGGATGAGGTGAGCCCACGAGATACATCGGGATGTTCGAATCAACCAGAATCACGGATGCGCACTCGGCCGGTATCCCATCTCGATCTCCGCCAGCATGCGGTCCATGTCACCCGTGGGATAATCCAATCGTGCTGCAGCGCGGATGACTTCGAGCTTCCTGCCGACCCTGCCCACAGGCTGACGGCGACGTGCCTCAGCTAGCGCCTGCCGGACCCATTCGGCAATCGACATTTGCCGAGAGCGCGCGGCGCGCTTTATCTCGCCGTATTCAGGGTCCTTGAGGATGACTTGCAGTCGTTTAGCCATGACTTGAGTATATTTGACTCATGATGATGAGTCAACTCTCGGCTCTCACTCCTTTTGATGCTTCGAAGAAATTTGGCGGGGCACGGATTCCCACTGTATAATTGCCCAGGATCCAAAACAAGGAGGGAAAATGAAACGAGTTCTGATGGGGGTTCTGGCACTGGGATTGCTCGCAATTACGGTGGAGAGCGCACTTGCACAACGCAACCCGCGCGCAACAACGCAGATCAGCGTGGGTGGCAAGATGGTCTCGGTGGAATACGGACGTCCTTCGCTGAAAGCACGAAAGGTGTCCGAGCTGCTCGACCAGTTGAAACCGGGAGACTTCTGGCGGCTCGGGGCCGATAAGTCTACTACATTTTCGACGGCGGTTGATCTGCAGTTTGGCGACGCGACGGTTCCGAGCGGAGAGTACAGCCTTTGGGTAGGGCGGGCAGAAGACAATTCGTGGAAGCTGGTGTTTAACAAGCAGCACGGCCAGTGGGGAACCGACCACGACGCCGCGCAGGATCTGGTTTCCGCGCCGCTCAACGAGACCAAGGCTTCCAATTCTGCGGAAATGGTCACGATTAACCTCACGAAATCGGGTCCGGGCGGCGTGATTACGATTCAGTGGGGCGATATGAGTTTGACAGCGAGTTTTAAAGCGAAATAGAAGGGCACGGTCATTCCGAGCGTGGCGACGAATCTCGCTCTGGCTCTTTACGCGGTGCGGCGCGAACCCGAGCGGGACTCCTCGCTGCGCTCGGAATGATACGGTTTCGAAGATGTTTTTGGAACAAATCGCCAGAACGTGTGTCTAGGTAAGTAGTGAAAACTTTGGAGGGTAAGTGTCATCATGGTAATTATCGTACTCGTAGGTGGACTTTTTGCAGGCGCAGCGGTTTTTGCAGCTCTAAAGAACACCAGTAAGGCAAGAGAATCAAAGATCACCAAGCTGGATATTGGCTAGTCTGGGAAGTACGTCAACTTGCAGGCCACAGGTCGCCTTCTAAACGGATGATCCCCGCGAAAACTTGGGTTGGTCGTCAGGCTTAGGCGCAAAGGTGGAGGAGTGGCTGCGGCTCGTGGTTGGGGATGCGGAAATACCAGACGCCCGACGCTTAGGCTCCCCCAAAGGGGTGACAAGCGACCCGCTGACAGTCTCCTCTCGGCGTCTTCCGCCGGTTTGCCTGGTGTGATGCGAGTTCCCAGCCCCGGCGCTACTGGCCGCTGGCGGCGGCCGCCGTCGTTGTGGTATTCAGCTTCGGAGCATAGTAACCGGGCCGGGTGCGGACGGCCAGCTTCGCGTGATTGCCACTGGAAAAGGCATCGACGCGAACATTGCGGAAGGTTCCGTCTTTTCTGGCATTGGTGGGATAGTAAGCGAGAGTATACTGGTTGCGAATGTCGTGCGCGATCTGCTCGCAGGTGCTCTGAACATCATCAAGAGATCTCGGAAAGTAGGCTTCTCCACCGCTGACGTCGGCAAGCTTCTCGAGAATCTTGGCGGCACGATGCGCGCTGCCGCCGTGGATTTTGAACAAGCCGCCGGGTTCTTCCGACCCCAATAGCCCAATCGTATAGATAACGGCGTCGGATTTCTGTGCGTAGCGCAGTAGTTCGTCGATAGTGTAGCGGCTGGCGTTATCCTCACCGTCCGTAATGACCAGCAGGGTCTTCTTATCGCGGTTGCCGAGCTTTACATGGTCAAGTGAAGCGTAGACGGCATCATAAAGCGCCGTCCCGCCTCTGGAATCAATCTTCTCCAAAGCACTCTTCAGATCTTCGATGTTGCTGGCAAAATCTCCGGGCGTATCGAGGTAATAGACGTCATTAAAATTGACCACGAACGCCTGGTCCTGAGGGTTCGAGGTTTTGACAAAAGTCAAGGCGGCGGCATTCACCGCCTCCCGCTTTTCGCGCATGCTCCCACTGTCGTCGATCACAATGCCCATAGTCACGGGGATGTCGGCATGGCTGAACACCGAGAGCTTCTGTGGCGCTCCGTCCTCGTACACCTGGAAGTCCTGGGACTTCAGATCGTTGACCATTCGCCCCTTTTTATCGACGACGGTGGCGTGAAGGACCACGAGGTTAACGTCAACATTGATGGTGTATTCGCGTCCCTTCTTCTCAGCCGGCGGAGTCTGTGGATTGGCAGGCTGGGGAGCTTGGGCGAGAAGGCAGTGGCAGAAACTGAGTGCCACGCAAAGCGGAGCTAAACCGCGAGACTTCTTTCTGATGCTGAAACTCATACTATTGTGTTGGCGCATAGTAGCCAGTGCGTGCGTAAACCTGGAGCGGAGGCAACCCCCGGGGAGGATCGAGCTTTACCTTAATTCGTCTCCAGCGACCGTCGCGAACAAGGTTCGAGGGGTGATACCCGATTACATACTGATTCCTCAGCTCAATGGAGATTTTCTCGGCGATGTCGGGCAGCTCGTTCGCATCCTCGACACTGAACATTCGGCCTCCCGACACTTCCGCCAAGTCAGCCAGCAGGCCCGGTCCACCTGCTTCCTCGGGCGTACGTCCACGGGAAGATAGCGGCTCGAATATACCAACCGCGTAGATCTGCACATCGGACTCGCGGACTGCACGCTTGATGTCATTCTCCGTATACCTGCTGTGATTGTCGCCGCCGTCCGAAATCACCAGCAAGGCTCTTCGGTTGGTCGTGGCTTTCTTCATTTCGCTCAGTCCCAGGTAGATGGCGTCAAGCAACGCAGTTCTCCCGCCCGCTTTCACAAATAGCAACCGGTCCTGAATATTCTCGAACTTCGAGGTAAAGCCCGTGATCAGGTTCGGGCGGTCGCTAAAATTGATGAGCATGAACTCATCCTGGGGGTTAGATGTCTTGAAGAACTGCAAGGCTGCTTCTTTGGATTTCTGAATCTTATCACTCATGGAGCCGCTGCTGTCAAAAACCAAGCCGACCGAAATGGGCGCGTCTTCCGTGGAAAAAGATTCAATCTTCTGTTCAACTTTCTCGTCGAACACCTGAAAGTTGTTCTGTTCGAGGCCGGTCACGATCCGGTCGAACGGATCGGTTACCGTCACATTGACGACCACCAAATTCACGTCCACAAGAAAAGGCGCAACATGGATATCGGGTTTGCGGACGGTGACTTGGCTCGATTCAGAGTCACCCACCGATTTCACCGGGGTTTGCTTATCAGCCGCTGGGGCAGGCGCGGGATCCGGCTGCTGGGTGCCCTGCGCAGCCGCCTCCTTTATTACGGCTACGCCCAGCGTGCTCCCCACGATAAGGCTCAGTATCCAGAGTCGGGAAACTCGGTGCGTCGATAGTGCTTTCATCCTCGCGGCCCCTCCCCTGGCAAGCAAGTGGGAGGCACGCCCCCGGCCTACCCCTAGGCTTGCAGCCCTTCTTCGCCCATTGAGTCATTTTAGCACAGTTCGAATTCGCCGTCCGTAGTCAGTTGTGCGCGTGGATCGTTCCCCGCATTCCGTCGAAGCTCACGTCATTCCCGCGAAAGCGGGAATCCATTTATCCCTGGGCTGGCAATGGGCCCCCGCTTCCGCAGGGGTGACGAACGCTTACTTCCATTTCTGTGGCTGGCCTGCATGCCCATCATCACTCAGAATAACAATTGCTGATTCTTTCATGTCGTCGGAGGCTTTGCGGTCGGCCTTCGACGAACCATCGGAATTTCTCGTCGGAATTTATCGTTGACAAACCACTGCCTCGCCCGCATAATTGACCGTACCGATTCCTTCCGAGAACGTCCAATTCGGTACAAAAGACTTGGTTGGATAGCTCCGAGCTGCAAGACACATTTGGATCTATCGAGCATAGGTCACAAGACCTCCAGCCCATTAGACATTGCCAAGGAGGATCATGGGTGCAAAGTACATCTTCGTCACCGGTGGTGTAGTCAGTTCGCTGGGCAAAGGTTTGGCTTCAGCTTCGATGGGGTGTTTGCTCGAGGCGCGCGGGCTTAAGGTCACTTTTCTGAAACTGGATCCCTATTTGAACGTCGATCCGGGAACCATGAGTCCGTTTCAGCACGGTGAAGTCTTTGTCACCGATGACGGAGCCGAAACCGACCTTGACCTCGGTCATTACGAGCGCTTCAGCCATGCCAGGATGAGTCAGGACAATAATTGTACCGCCGGGCGTATTTACGAAACCATCATCACCAAGGAGCGACGCGGCGATTATCTAGGGAAAACGGTGCAAGTCATTCCTCACGTCACCAATGAAATCAAGACCGCCATCCAAAAGGTTGCGCACGATGTAGACGTGGTGATCGTCGAGGTAGGCGGCACGGTGGGAGACATCGAGTCGTTGCCCTTCCTCGAGGCCATTCGCCAGATGCGGCAGGAACTGGGCCGGGAAAACGTGCTCTTCGTGCATTTGACGCTCGTCCCTTACATACAGGCCTCCGGCGAACAAAAGACCAAGCCTACCCAACATTCCGTGAAGGAATTGCGGGAGATTGGCATTCAGCCTGACATTCTGCTCTGCCGCACGGACCGCTATCTCTCGCCCGATATCAAAGCCAAAATCGCTCTTTTCTGTAGTGTCGCAGAAGACGCCGTCATCACCGCCAAGGATGTGGACAACATTTATGAAGTTCCGTTGATCCTCGGGAAAGAGGGCTTGGATTCACAGATACTGCGCTGCCTGAAACTGGACACAGGCGAGCGCAACGTTCAACCGTGGATTGAGCTTGTGGAGCGCATCCAGCACCCGCAGGATGAGGTAACCATCGGAATCGTGGGAAAGTACGTCGGATATCAGGACTCGTACAAAAGTCTGAATGAAGCTCTGGTCCACGGCAGCATCGCTCACGACTTGAAGCTCAACAAGATCTGGGTGGAAGCTGAAGATCTGGAGGGTCAGGACCGGGAAGCACACCTGCAACAACTGGACGGCATCCTGGTCCCGGGAGGGTTTGGCCAGCGCGGTACCCTGGGCATGGTGCGAGCTGTCGAGTTCGCGCGCCAGCGCAAGGTGCCCTATTTCGGCATTTGCCTTGGAATGCAATGTGCTGTCATTGAATTCGCGCGCAATCTCTGCGGCTTGACGGCCGCCGACAGCTCCGAGTTTGATCCCTCCACGCCTCATCGCGTCATCTACAAATTGCGCGAATTGCGGGGCATTGATGAATTGGGCGGCACGATGCGCTTGGGCTCTTGGACTGCCCGGCTCAAGCCGGGTTCGTTCGCTCACCAGGCCTACGGTCAACTCGAAATCTCCGAGCGTCATCGCCATCGCTACGAATTCAATCGCGAGTACGAGGAGATCCTGGTTAGCAAAGGGTTGGACCTGGTGGGCGTGACTCCGGACGGAACCTACGTGGAGATCGTCGAAATTCGCGACCACCCCTGGTTCTTGGGTTGCCAGTTTCATCCTGAATTCAAATCGCGGCCCCTCGAGCCACACCCTCTGTTCAAAGCCTTCATTGGCGCCGCGTACCAATATCGCCGCAAACGGTTGGGGGCGTTTCCGAGCGCGTTGTTGGCGGACGGGGCCAAGGTGGCCGCGTCAACGTAACGGAAGGAGGAAATTGGAAAGTAGAAATTGGAAACTGGAAACTGGAAACTGGAAAATCGGATTTGGGATGTGGTAGCCAATGCCAGTCGTGCAAGTGCCATTTCCCGAATCCGACCAAGAGGCTAGACCGGAGCCATTTTCCAGTTTCTAATTTCCATTTTCCATTTTCACTTCACGAGCGAACAATGAGTCACGTGGTTCCAGTTGGAAGAATGAAGCTAGGAGCCGGTCATGCGCTATTTGTGATTGCGGGGCCGTGCGTCATCGAGAGTGAACGACATACGTTGAGGATGGCTGAACGCTTGTCCTGCGTTGCGCGCGCCCTGCGCGTTCCTTACATTTTCAAGGCCTCTTTCGACAAAGCCAACCGCACTTCACTGCATTCTTATCGCGGCCCCGGCCTCGAACGCGGCCTTCAGATTCTGGCGCGCGTCAAAAGGGAAATCGGCGTATCCGTCCTGACCGACGTGCACGAGCCATCACAGGTTGGGCCTGCGGCGGAAGTCTGCGACGTGATCCAGATCCCGGCTTTCCTTTGCCGCCAGACCGATCTTCTGCTCGAGGCCGGCCGTTCGCGCGCCGTGGTTAATATCAAGAAAGGCCAATTCCTCTCGCCTTGGGATATTCGCCACGTCATTGAAAAAGTCGAAAGCCAGGGCAACCAACACATCCTCGTGACCGAGCGCGGCAGCACCTTCGGCTATAACAATCTGGTGGTTGACATTCGCGGTCTCGCCATCATGAGGGGTTTCGGAGTTCCGCTCATCCTCGACGTGACCCACGCCTTGCAGCTTCCCGGCGGTGAAGGGGACAAGAGTGGGGGCCAACCGCAGTTCATCAGCACTCTGGCAAGGGCGGGCGTGGCGGCGGGCGTGGATGGCGTGTTCATGGAAGTCCACGACCGCCCCGAACAAGCTCTCTCTGACGGCGCCAACTCGCTGCCGCTTCGCCAGTTCGAACCTCTGCTCAGGAACCTCCGCGACCTGGGGAAGTGGGTACGAACGGCGAAGCTAATATAGAGGCGCCGTGTATGGTCGCCCAGCGGCCATCTTGTGAGCTATCCCTGCTCAATCTCACAAGTTGCTTGCCAGGACCGCAAAACCCCGCTAGTCTTTAATTCCGCCAGCCTAAGTAGGGGGTATTGATGCATGCAAATCTTGCGCAGAGGTAGGTTTTGGGCCGGTTTCCTGTTCTGCGGTTTCGCGCTGTCAGTTCTGATTGCTCGCGTTGCGGCAGAACCGGCTCTTAAGACTGTCAACTTTCGAGATAACTTCTCTTCCGGCAGTCTTGACGCCTGGCAGTTCCCGTTTGCTGAGGACTGGGTGGTGAAGCAAGAGGGCTCGCTCCATTACCTGCACATGCTGCGTAGCCGTGACCCGCTGGTTCCGCGCCGCCCCCAGCAATTTGCGTTGGTGAAGGGCGTCACGGTTGGGAGCTTCACACTCGAAACGCGCGTCCGGCGTGAGGGCAGCTCGATGATGATCGTTTTCAACTATGTCGACTCGCTGCACTTCTACTACACGCACTTATCCCAAGATCCCGGCCGCAAGATCGATGTTCATAACGGGATCTTTCTGGTGGATGGCGCGCCGCGCCGCCGCATCGCAGGACTTGAGGCGGACCCGGTGCTTCCCGACACGAATTGGCACAAGGTTCGCGTCGAGCGCGAAGTTGCTTCGGGTTCAATCAGGGTGTTTGTCGACGCTGAGCCCCAGCCGCGTTTTTCGGCGGTCGACAAGACCTTCAAGTGCGGGCAGATCGGCCTGGGATCATTCGATGAGACCGGCGACTACACCGACGTCAAGCTCTCATCCAAAGACGCCGGCTGCCAGCCGTAAAGGGCAGTGGACAGTGGTTAGTGCTTAGTGCCTGATTTGGCGTGCGACCGTCTTGCGCCGCAGTCCAGGACCCTGCACCGACCTTCCTGCGAGGATGGTTGATTGCGGGCGAGCTTGCGCTTCAATACTTGAGGGGTATAATGTTTTTGGGGCAAATTGAAAGTGGTCTGAGAACCCAGCTAGCGGATTCAGCGCGGCTGGTGGAACTAGGCACCAGGCACTAGCCACTAGCCACTGCTTCTACGAAGGAGTCGCCATGAGCAAAGATGTTTCGAGAAGGAAATTCCTGGAGAAGATTGCTATGGGGGGAGCGGCGGGCGCCAGCCTTCCCTTGTGGACGAATCTTGCCGGCGCCAAGGCACGATTGCCGCAGCGTACACTTGGCCACACGGGCGCCAAAGTCTCTATTCTGGCTTTTGGGTGTGGCAGCCGCTTTCTGATGTACAAGGACGACGACGAAGCCGTGAAAGTTCTCAACCACGCTCTTGACGTGGGCATCACCTACGTCGACACCGCCTACCTTTACGGCGACGGCAAGAGCGAAACGCGTGTTGGCAAAGTCATGGCTACACGCCGCAAGGAAGTGTGGCTGGCAACCAAAATCCCCGACCGTACGCGCGACGGCTTCATGAGCCGCCTCGAGGGCAGCCTGAAGCGCCTCCAGACCGACCACGTAGACTTGGTGCACATTCACGACCTGCGCCATGCCGATGACCTAGAGAAAATCGAAGCCCCGGATGGCGCTCTCAAGGGATTACTTGAAGCCAAGGAACAGAAGATGGCGCGCTTTATCGGAATGAGCTGCCACACTGACGGCGCAATTCTGGCCCAGGCCATCGAAAGGCATCCGCTTGACTGCACGCAGATGGCGCTGAACCCTACCGGCACGGGCGAGTTTGAGAAGACCGCCCTCGTCGCCGCCAACAAGAAGGGCCTGGGCGTTATCGCCATGAAGGTTTACGGCCAGGAATTCCTGATCGGCACGGAAGGTGGCAAGACGGATCCGGACACGCTCCTGCACTTTGCCATGAGCTTGCCGGTCACTACCGCTGTCACCGGTATGCCCAAAGTCGAGATGCTCGAGCACAACGTCGAACTGGCGCGCAACTTCTCACCCTTTAGCGCCGACAAGATGGACGACTTGCGCCGCAGTATGGCGGCACTCCACGACGATATGCAACATCACCTCGTCGGGCATCTGGACGGCCCCACCGGCCACGGCGATGTATTTTGGGCATAAACGGTATGTGGTAGATCGCATGTGGCAGGTGGGGAAGAACCCCCAGTTGGGGCATGCATCACGCCTTTCGTTATAAGTGTACTGAGATACGGATTGGGAGGCGAGCCGGATGCCGAAGTATGAAGTGATCATTTACTGGAGCGATGAGGACCGCGCTTTCATTGCCGAGGTTCCAGAACTCCCCGGCTGCGCGGCAGACGGTAATACCTATGCTGAGGCCCTAGCCAATGTCGAGGTCATCATCCGAGAGTGGATCGACACCGCCACCGAGCTCGGTCGCCCAATTCCCCAGCCCAAAGGACGTTTAGTTTTTGCGTAGCTTGTTACTGCCTACCCCATAAGATAGTGCGTGCGTCTAGCGACCCGCCGTCAAGGCGGCGGGATCCCCTGGGTATCCGGCATTTCAATTGCCCCCACAGAGCCGTCGGGCGTGAATTCGAGCGTGGGCGCGTAGAGGCCCAACATCTTGCGCCTCCACCAGAGACCCTCCTCACGCTTGACCTTTAAATCGGTAAACCAGTACTGCCAGAGCACGGCGCGCACTTCACGCGGAGGCTTGCCGGGGAAAGGGTTTCCTGCGAAAAGCGAGAGGACGCTAGGGCTGCCGCGAAGAAGTTGCACTTCGGTGCGCACTACAAACGGGTACTCTCTCCATCCGCCCAGGGATGCGAACCAGAGGTTCCAATCGAAGCGCGGCTGATAGGGAGCGTAGAGGCGCGGCGCTTCGTTCGGATTCTGCGGCTTGTAACGAAAGGGATAAGCAACCCAGGTTTGCCCGTCATTGGAGCCCTGAAGTTCGATTTCGTAGCGCGCTCGCGTCATCACCGCAAAGAGGCCGTACTGGTTGGAAATCCGAAACGGCTCGAGCCATAGCATGGGCGAAGTGGGGAGAGGCAAGGCCGGCAGGAGCATTACCAGCAAAAGTGCGGTGGTGTTGTAAGCGATCCAGGAGAGAACCAAGGCAGAAGTGGCGAGCAATGCGCGCTTGAGATGTATGTGGAACCTGTGTAGGGGCGGCCCTTGTGGCCGCCCAGCGTCGATTTGAACGGCTTCGCCCACGGGCGCCTGCGGAGACGGCTTTTGCGGTAGCCGGAAGACCGCCCGTAGAGTTGCGCGTACGCGACTCAGGAATTCGTCGTCCAAAAGCAACACACCCAGGCAGAGCACCAGGTAGTTGAGAAACGCCAAGTTGGCGGTGAGGACGATGCCGATTTGGAATATTGTGACGATGAAAAAGCAAAGATGGCGAAGGCGCTGCGGCAGGAAAAGCATCCAGACCACGCCGAGTTCGACGCTGAGCGTGGCGAGGGCGAACGAAGCCTGGAACTGGTGCGGGAGTTGCTGTGCATACCAGCCAATCCAATCGGGCAGGGGACCGTTCTCATAGTAATGATCGAGGGCCGTCAGATTTCGCCATTGAGGGTCGTGACTCGCCAGTTTGACGATCCCGGACTCGAAATAGATGCGGAACCATTCCCAACGTAAGAGGAAAAGGCTGGCGCGGGAGGGCGGACAGGCGTCACCCAAGCGCGGCCGCCAGCCTCTCGGGGCAAAGAACAAGCTGATGAATCCCGCCTCAAGCAACATCCCATCCGATTGATAGGAAGAGAAATCCTGGGCCGCGGCGACAAACGAAAGATACATCAGCAGGCAGACGGCAATCATCCCACGAGGCCAAACGTTGATCACGAGCAGGAGAGAGGCGGCCAAGCCCACCCAGGCCATCGCCATCAGCGCGTGGTTGCCGCTGCCTAACCACAGCAGGCTCGGAACATACCAATACGAAAGCGCTCCAGCCTGCTCCCGCACGCCGCTCAGATAACGGCCGGCGGGAAGAATTCCATCCGGCCCGATCAGCCCGCGGACCTGAAAAAGCAGGGAATAGAAAGCTGAAAAGAAGATCAGCCCCAGCGTCCGCAACCAAAGCCAGCGCGGCAGGAGGTGACTGCGCTTCGAAGGCACTTCCGGCCCGAACAGGAAAAAGAACAGGGATTTGAGACGGAGCATCATGCAACCGTTATCCCGCAACGAACTGGATGATGGTGCCGGTCATTCCCGCGAGAGCGGGAATCCAGCCGGCAAGCCCTCGTGGGTCGCCTCGCGAACCCCACCTCCATTCTACAGCGTAGCGCTGAAAAGGATCATGTCTTCGTCGCGGATTTCACCACGGGTGCGTGCTACGCAGCTCGGTTTGGACCAGCAGCTGCGAGTTTAGCCAGCCATGTGAACGCGCAATGCAGCCTCTGCACCAAACTTGGACTTCACCAATCAGAGCGATGCCCGAAAAATCCTGTTACAATAGGCGACGCTTTGCATGAGACCTTTATTTGTGAAAAAGAGGAACAAGCCATGAGCGAGCAAATCAAGCGACGTGATTTTATCAAGTGGGCAGCGGCGAGCGGCGCCGGGCTTAGCTTGGCGATGTCCGGCCCCGGCACGGGCAGAGTGATGGGCGCCAACGACAGGATCCGCCTGGGGCTGATCGGCTGCGGACGTCAGGGCCGGGACAACATGGGCAATTTCAGAAACCAGAAAGTGGAAATCGCCGCGGTGTGCGACGTTTACGAGCCTAATTTGCAAAAGGCGCTCCAGCATGCCGGCGGACCGGCGAAGGCATTGAAAGACTTTCGCCAAGTCCTCGATGACAAGGAGATTGACGTGGTCATCGTTGCCACGCCCGACCATTGGCATCCTCTCCCGACCGTCATGGCCTGCCAGGCAGGCAAGGACGTTTACGTTGAGAAGCCCATCTGCGTTGCCGTCGAGGAAGGCAAGAAGATGGTGGAGGCGGCGCGCAGATACAAGCGAGTTGTGCAAGTGGGGCTGTGGCAGCGCTCGAATGTACATTTCCAGAAGGCCGTGCAACTCGTTCAGGACGGCCTGATCGGAAAAGTCACTTATGTGCGCACCTGGAACTATTCCAATATTTACCCCGAGGGCATCGGCAACCCCCCGGATTCCGATCCGCCTTCGGACCTCGACTGGGACATGTGGCTTGGCCCGGCTCCGAAGGTGCCCTTTAACTGGAACCGCTTCGGGGTGGGGGACCGCTGGTCAACCTTCCGCTACTTCTACGATTACGCCAACGGGTGGCCCGGTGATTGGATGATCCATCTGATGGATATTGTGCAGTGGGCGATGAAGGTCGACGGTCCGCATACCGTCACTGCACTGGGCCGGAAGTTTTACCTCAAGGACAACAGCGACACGCCGGATACGCTCCAGATCACGCTCGAATACCCCGAGTTCGTCGCCACCTACGAAAACCGGCTGTGCAATGACGCGAAGCAGGAAGAGCACAGCTACGGAATCGAGTTTTACGGCACTGACGGAACCATGTTTGTCGACCGGGATGTCTTCCAAGTCTTCCCGCAGAGGGGCAACAGCAGGGAGAGAGGATTCGCAGCGCAAACTGCCGAAATGAAGATGGAACGGGCGGACGACGGCCTGGCAAATCACGTGGCCAACATGCTGGACTGCATGAGGACGCGCAAGATGCCGCAGACCGACATTGAATACGGCTACCACTCCACCAGCGCCTGCTTGCTGGGGAACGTCGCTCTACGCAGTAAAGAGCGGATTGAATGGGACGTGGCCAGCCAGCGGTTGACGAAAGGCGGGCCGGCGGCGCAAAAGCTGATCACGCGCGAATATCGCGCCCCGTGGAAGCTGGAAATAAGTTAAGAGTCGAAAGTCGAAAGTCAAAAGTCGAGAAGTCGAGCAGTTGAGGAGTTGAAGAGTGTAGTAGTCGGGTTGTCGAGAGCTGGACTCTTGACTTTCGACTCTCGACTTTTGACTGCTCTTACGGAATTGACGTGACGTAGATGGCTGCCCCACCCCCAGCGGCGCCGGGTGCGATGAAGGCTGTAGTCTGCTGCGAGTCCCCGACCAGCGAGAGAATCGGCTTGCCGGGTGCGGTTTGGATTACGGGCGCGAAGTCATCCACTGAAGTCAGGCGCGCGACCTGGCCCCCGCAGAAGCAATAGAGCCCAATATCGTCGGGCGAATCCAGGGAAGTTGCGGCAAAGATGATATTGCCTAGCGCGGAAGTCGTCTGACCCTCCACCTGCCCCACGGGTTTTATCCCAGGGGCGTCCGCAACATGCCTGGCCATTACCGGCTGGGAAGGATCGCCGGGCAGAAGCGCGGTTTGCACGTTCTCGCCTTCCATGATGACGAGAATTAATTGCACTGGTGCCTGGCCGGCCCGAGGAGCGAGAAGTTGCACGGTGTCCGCCGGATCAGGCGCAGGGGTGATCTCCTGAAAGCTGCGGATGGCGACGGCCCTGAAGAATTGCTCGATCGCGGCGGGTCCTGGAGTGCCACGGAGCGCCAGCGCCGCCTCATCGTGGCTGTAGAAGATCGGCTCGAACAGGTCCTTTGGCGCCGGCGAAACACCCTCCGGAAAGTCTAACCGCTGCAACCCCCGCACCGTCCACACGAACAGACCTGTACCCGGCTTTTTTCCGCCCCAGCGCGCTCCGAACAGAATGTTTCCCTGAGAGTTGATTAAAGGCGCTGAGAACTCAAGGAAATTCGCGTCCGGCGTTCCCGGAAGGCTGTCCGCACTGGTCACCAGGGCCCTGGCGCTGCCACCCTCCACGCGGATAATCGCGCCGCTCGGATTGCCCTCCGTGTCCTTCAATCCAGCCGCAAAGCAGATCACTCCCGCGTCATTGATACTCGGAGCACTGAAGGAATCATACGTCGTCTTCGGGATCGGTGTCTGAAGGCCCTGAAAGGCCACTACGGAAAAGCTAACACCGCTGGACACGACCACCGCCCGCAGCTCATTGCGTGGGCTCCGCAAAGATGACAGGAAAGCAATCTGCCGGTTATCGTTCATCGCCAAGTCGGAGAACGGGCCGAAGGCGATGCCCGAGTGTCCCGGAACGCCGGAACCGGCTGACAGCAGCAAACGGGTATTGGATTGGGCAGGCGATCGCGAAGGCGTGGCCAGCAGAAGACTGAGAGCTGCAAGGGAGAATGCCAGACTTCGTTCGACTCGGGTCATCAGGATTCGGTCGGGTTAACGGCTGCCTTTTTCCCTCGGGGCTTTGTCGCCGCCTCAGGAGGAGCGTCAGGCGTGGCCGGCGCCGCTTCATTCACCTTGGCCACGGCGGCCGCTTCGTTCGGAGCAATGACGAAGAACTGCGAAAGCTTAACGTCATCCAGGATCCTTCGAACGTGAATGTTTATATTCGATAAAACCATCCGGACAGAAGCGTTTTGAGCCGTCACGCGTGTCCCGGCAAGAAAGCCCAATCCCGTGGAGTCAATGTAAGGGACTTCGGCAAAATCGATGATGAGTTTTTTCGTCCCGGCGTCAATGAAATCCTTTACCTTTTGCCGCAGGTAGGGTCCATCACTCCCCGCCAGGAATTTTCCGCTCAGGCTCACGATGGCAATATCGCCGGCGAAACGGGCCGTAATTCTCACAGTTACACCTCTTTGAAGAGCCGGTCAGAACCAGGTATGAAAGGCTATGCTAAGGGACGGAGAGAAGGGTTGTCAAGCTGCCGATTTGCTCGATAGGGTCCTGGTCTAACTGGTGGCGCCGGCCAATAGGTCGGCAGATGCTGGCCTAGACAGGCTGCGGAAAAAGGTTGTCTGTCGTGCTGAGCGGAGCGAAGCATCTGCAGTGTCTTCTTGAAAACAAGCAAATGCAGATCCTTCGCTGCCTTGAAAATCGTGGCGCGGGCATCCTGCCCGCGCGCGGGAGCGGGACGCTCCCGCGACCGCGGGCGAGCCGCCCGCGCCACATCATCCTTCAGCCTTTACACTTTACCCTTGCGGCCGGCATGTGTATCATGCCCACATCCGGGAAGGCCAAAAAGGAGAACCTGCTATGCAACTACGGAAACCCATTGAATGCCGCGATCGGCGTGAATTCCTGCAACTCTTAGGCGTCGGCGCGCTGGGCCTGGCGGTGCCTGGCTGGAGGATTTTTGGCGGCGAGGCTCCTGGTTCCAAACCCTTGCGCGGCATCTTCCCTGTCGCGCAGACACCGTTTACGGACTCGAACAAGTTGGATCTGGACTCACTGATTGAAGAAGTCCGGTTCATCGACAGAGGGGGAGTGCACGGGTTCGTCTGGCCGCAGATGGCCAGTGAGTGGATGACCCTGAGCGAGGCAGAGCGCCTGGAGGGAAACGAAGCCATTGCTTCCACCGGCAAGCAATTGCGCCCGGCGATCGTGATCGGTGTGCAGGCGCAGAATGTGGCCACCGCCGTCAAATATGCAAAGCACGCGGAGAAGGTGGGAGCGGATGCCATCATTTCACTTCCCCCGTCCGAGAACAGCGATGCGAACACCGATCTCGAGTATTACAAGGCAGTGGGCGCCGCGACTTCACTGCCCCTGTTTGTTCAAGCGGTGGGCAACATGAGCGTCGACTTGCTCGTTGCAATGTATAAGGCCATCCCCACTTTTCGCTATGTCAAGGACGAGGCGGGAGCGCCCTTGATGACCGTCGCGCAGCTTCGGGAGAGAAGCTCGGACCAGCTCAAGATCTTCTCCGGAAGTCACGGACGGGACTTGCTCGATGAGATGCGCCGTGGGTTCAGCGGCTGCATGCCGGCTGCTCCGTTTGCTGACCTCTACGCCCAGACGTGGGATCTCTGGCACGAGGGCAAGCACGACGAAGCCTTGGCAATGCACGCCCGGACGCTGCTGATCCTCACCGAAATGCTGAGCCACGGCCCCGAATCGGTGAAGTACGTTCTGTGCCTGCGCGGAGTTTTCAAGACCTATGGGCTTCGCACACGGCAATCGCCGGGATTTGCTTCCGCTGCCAAAGTCGCTGCCGGGGGCGATCAGCCGGAAGCATATCTCGATGAGGAAGGTAGACAGGCTCTTCGAGATACGTTGAATTACTTGAAGCCTTACCTTAAGGCGTAGAACGCGAGTGGAAATCAGAGCATGGAAACTGGAAAATCGAAACTGGAAACTCGAAATTCGAAAATCGAGAATCGAAAATCGACAACCCGAACTGGAAGTTGGAGGTTCGAGAATCGAGAACGTAGGGTGAGCTGACAATTTCGAATTTGTTTCTGGGTTGCGGCCTTTGGAATCTGAAATCTCAAATCTCGAATCTGAAATGCGGAAGGGAAGGTCGTATGTCAACCGGCATCGTCTCGCGTCGTGATTTCTTAACCGCCACCACGGGGAGCGCCTTGGCGAGTGCCGGGGCGTGCGGACTGGTTTATCCGGGCGGCGCTGCTGCGCAGGCAGCGGGGATCAAGCGCGGAGACCTGCCCGACCTTACGATCAAAGAGGTCAAAGTCTATGTCGTCGGCCCAGGCAAGGCGGAACGAGCCGGCGCTGAAAGTTTGACCCGCATTGCCGCAATCGTGACCAAGGGCGGGATCGAAGGCAACTACACCCTGGCCGAGCGCTATTGGCACCCTAACTGGAGCAATCTGGGATGGCTTGAGTATGCCAAGAGCCTGCTGCCGGGCAAGAGTGTACTGGAGCTTCCAGCGCTCACTTCTCAGTGGGCGCCCAGCAAACGCCGAGTAGGGCAGTTGTCTTACTCATCGGCCATCGATAACTGCCTGTGGGACATCCTTGGCAAGGCCGTTAACCTTCCCGTGTACCAACTCCTCGGCGCCTACAAAGATCGCGTCAGGGCCTATGCGAGTTCGCAACACCTCAAAACGGTGGGTGAGTTTGTGGCGGATCTCCAGCACGCCAAGGGCGAAGGATTCACTGCCTACAAAATTCACCCTCCGGAGATGCCCGATGGCGGCGCCGATTACAAGCTTGATATCGAGGTCGCGAGGGCGGTGCGCCAGTCCGCCGGAGACAGCTTCACGCTCCTCTTCGATTCCGTCGGCGTCTATACGCGCGACGAAGCGATGAAAGTGGGCCGTGTGCTCGATCAGTTGGGCTTCGTCTCCTTCGAAGACCCCATACCGACAACCGACATCGAAGGCCTCGCGCAATTGGCTCAGGCGTTGGACGTGCCCATCACCATCGGGGAATTCATCTTTTCAGCTTACGACTACGCCGAATATATACGCCGCGGAGCCTGTGATGTGGTGCGCTTTGTGGTCGACAACATCGGCGGGATCACGGGCGGGATGAAGGTCGCGCGGATGGCGGAGTGTTTCGGCATGGAGTGCCAGCCGCACAATTGGGGCACCGCGCTGGACCACGCGGTGCACTTCCATTGCGAACTGGCCATGCCGAACGCCGTTTGGTTTGAAATGACCCAACCCCAGGGAATCACCGACAGGCCGTATTTCAAGGACAAAATCCGCATCGATAAAGATGGATACGTACCCGCGCCCACCAAGCCCGGACTCGGCTACGAGATTGACCGCAACGTACTGGACAACCTGACGGTGAGAATCGAGCGTTAGCGCGACGAGGAATCTCGCGCTGCCCTGAAATTCGTGGCGCGGGCGTCCCGCCCGCGGTCGCGGGAGCGTCCCGCTCCCGCGCACGGGCAGGATGCCCGTGCCACTGCGGGCGGGACGCCCGCACCACATCCGTCCACCGTCGGGTGATTATCATTGTTTCCGGGTGCCCGTCGGTCGACGGGTATGAAAAAAGGCTTGACAGCCCTCTTTCTATATATGTAGACTTCGCTTATGAAAACTCCTCGTATCTCGCCGGAAACTTTGCGCGTACTGGAAAGCTTCCTCGAGCGACCCACTGGCTGGCACTACGGTTACGAGTTGAGCCGTGAGACCAAGCTCAAGTCTGGGACGCTCTACCCCATCCTCATGCGCCTGGAAAAACACAAGCTGCTGGAGGCGCGCTGGGTGGCGACGCAAGACGGCGTGCCGCCCCGCCACACCTACCGTCTGACGCCGGATGGATTGGAGTTGGCCCGGACTCAGTTGGACGAGGCACGCTCGCGTTGGATGGTTCAACAGCCTGCTTTGAGCAGAGGTTGAGACTTATGCAGGAAATGCCCCTCCGTCAGGCCGCCACGCTCCTCCTGGACTACGCTGTTCGCATCGCGCCCCAGGAATCGCGCGAGTGGGGCCAGGCCATGCGCGGCGAACTGAGCTTCGTCGAGGGGCATTGGGCAGCGCTGGCGTGGGCCTTCGGCGGGGCGTGCGTGATGGCGAAGCACGCCTTGATCTCCCTCCTCATCCCGGGACGCCGCGGGCAGGCGATTCTGTTTGACGGAGGGCTGTTTGCCCGGAATGTCTCCGTGCGCAAGGCGCTGCAGGTGACCGCCGTGGGCCTGACTCTGGCATCGCTGCTGTTCTTCGCCGCCCCGCCATTTCGGCAAGCAGTCGGCGTTTCTTTAGCGGCATGGAATGAGCTGCTGCACATTACCGGGCGAAACGGCCAGAGCCGGCTCCAAGCCCTCGCCAATCGGGCGGAGGAGAGGCGCGACCCGGAAGGGTTGGTGTTTGCAGCCGCCAGACTCACGGATGCCCGGGAGAGTTCGCGCCTGGTAACAGAGGCTGTCCAACTCAACCCCGATTTTGATTGGGCTTACGCGGTTGTCGCGGTTCGTCATCCGGAAATCCCCGAAGTCCTCGAATGGATGCCGCAACTCGCCCGCCGGGATCCACAGAATGCTCTGCTGCATTTTATTACCGCGGAGTCGATCGATATCGCGGAGGGTACCAAGCCCTCCCGGCGACCGTATTGGCAACCCAGGGACATCAACCCGGCGTGGCAGAGCACGATGGCCGCCGCATTCGCTTCTTCAAAATTCGACGACTACCTCGACCGTCTGAGAGCGTTGGATGCCAGGGTGCTGCGCCGGTACGCCTTCAACGACCCGTACTCGGTATTGGCCGGTGAGGAAGGGGGCTTGCCGAGCTACGCGTTCTCGGATTGCCGGAAATATGCAGTGTCGATTTTGAAAGCAGGCAAGGACCTGGAGGCGCGGGGCGACCGCAACGGAGCTGGCGAAAAGTACTGGAGCGTGGCGCGCTTCGGGCAAGTCATCGACTCCCGCGGACGCACCGACTCTGAGCACCTGTTGGGCCTGAGCCTTCAGACTACAGCTTACTGGCAACTCGGGAGCGTGTCACTGAAAGGAGGCAACGCCAACGAGGCTGCGCTTTTCGCCTACTTGGCAGCCACATTCGAGCAGTCGATGAAGTTGCTCTGTCCGGGGGGAACTTGAATGCTACCAGTTGCCGGGCACGGAGCGTCCGGCCGGAACGCCGCAGCGGGAGGTCTCACGAAGCCGGGCGAGCCGTGGGTGTTTGGTGAGTATGTCTTACTGCGGAACGCCGCCGTACTTCAGGTTTCCAGTTTGATCATGGTGATTCTGTGCGCGCTTTTGCTCGTCGCCGCATCGGTGCTGATCGCAGGAATTCGTCAGGGCGGGAGCGCTGGCGCTCCGGGCAATCATCCATGGGCAACCGTACTAGCACTCATCTCCGCCGCGGGTCTCTTGCTCTCGTCCGCGACGATTTATTTAACCTATCGACCCTACTGGTATATTTTCCAACAAGCCATCCTGGACGGCGACAGGACCCAGGCCCGCGACCTGAGTGAATTCCTAATGGCCATACGAATGCTGCCGTACTTTACGGTCAGCAGCGGCTTTGCGTGGAACCTTCCGATGTATTTTTGGGGAGGCGTAACTCTGCTCGCAGTCGCCGGCTTGGTCCTCATCATTCTGCGACACCTCCCGGGCCGCGCGGGAACACAGAAACTTCAGAACCATCCTCGAGTGCTATAGCTCGTAGTGGGTAGCCAAAGCTGCGGCTACAACAACGGAGGGTACGTGTGTGCAAAAAACAAGAAAGCAGAAAGCTCATATATGGAGGACAAGATGAAGGGACTTATCTTAGCGGTAGCCTTGTTGCTCGCCGTGCCGGCATTGGCGCTGGCGCAGGATGCTGGCCGTCAGTATCGAGGCGAGGGCTACGTATTCATCGGCGACGGCCTTTATTCGGAAGATTATGGTCACTTAGGCGTTGGCCATGTAGGCGGGGGCGGGGAAGTTTTCTTATTCAAGGGGCTGGGAGTGGAGAGCGAACTTGGCGCCATGGGAAGGCCCGGTGAAGGAATAGCGTTGTTCTCAATCGGCCCTTCCTTCCGCTTGCTTTCTTCCTCCAGCAAGTCGAAGGTTGTCCCCTTTGTTGACGCCGGGTATACGCGTGCTTTTGGCAATGACGGCTTCACCCATTCCGACAATCTCTTCAATTTCGGAGGCGGTATTCACTACTGGCCCTTCAAGCGGGTGGGCCTGCGACTGGATTTTCGCGATTATGTCGATCACGGCCGTGTCGAGACAAATCATTTCCCGGCCCTTCGGATCGGTCTGGTGGTCAGATAGAACCAAAGCATGCTCTCGCGTGCCCGCCAACGGCAAAAAACCGAACCCTTCACCACAGAGGCCACAGCGCGGCAACGCCGCAACCGAATGCAGATTCTTCGCTTCGCTCAGAATGACATGTCATCCTGAGCGAAGCGAAGGATCTGCTTTTCTTCGCGCGCCGCGAAGAAACTCCGTTCAGCCCGCTCCGTGAACTCCGTGTCCTCTGTGGTGACAGCTTTTGGTGTAGGTGAAGAGAAGCCAGCGGAAGCAGGCGCACCTACTCTTTGCCGCTCGAAATCGCGGCTTGCGTCTGCTGAGCCTGTACTGTCTGTTTAGCCATTGCAAAGGCGCCTGTTGCGTCACCGCCGGCACTGTAACGAGAGACGATCGGCAAGGCAACCAGGAAAGAGGCCAGCGCACCAGTCGCTACTCCCGAAAGAACCGGAATCAGGCCGCCCTTCGGCGCCATGGCAATATACGCGAAGATGCTTCCCGGGGCCGGCGTGGCCACCAGGCCCGCATGCATCATGACAAAGGTCGCCGTCGCCGACATTCCCCCGGCAATCATGGCGAGCACGCTGAGTGGATTCATCAAAACATATGGGAAATAGATTTCGTGAATCCCGCCCAGAAAGTGAATCACGATAGCCCCGGGGGAAGATTGCTTCACCTCTCCTTTGCCGCACACCCAATACGCCGTGAGCAGCCCCAGGCCCGGCCCGGGATTGGTCTCGAGCAGAAAGAAGATAGACTTGCCGGCTTGCTTTGCTTCGGCGATCCCGAGCGGCGCCAAAACGCCGTGGTTGATAGCGCCGTTCATGAATAACACTTTTCCCGGCTCGATGAGCAGGGAAATCAAGGGCAGGACTCCCGCTCGCGTAATTCTTGTCGCGCCGCCCCCCAGCGTGACCGCCACGGCCTCGATGAAGGGGCCGGCCACAGCATAGGCTAGTAAAGTAAGGCCCAGACTCACCAGGCCGGCGGAGAAGTTCGAGACCAGCACTTCCACGCTCCGGGGCGTTCGTCTCTCCAATAACCGGTCAACCTGCAGGATCGTCCATCCGCCCAGCGGGCCCATCAGCATGGCGCCTAAGAACATCGGCACGCTGCTGCCGACGGCGGCTCCCATCGTTGCCAGCGCGCCCACCACTCCGCCGCGAATGCCATAGACCAGCCGGCCTCCCGTGAACCCGATCAACACAGGCAACAAGTACATGATCAGCGGAGACACCAGCTTGGCCAGGTGCTCGTTCGGAATCCACCCTCGCGGAATAAAGAGCGCGGTGATCAGACCCCAGGCGATCAGGGCGGCAATGTTAGGGATCACCATGCCTGCCAGGAATGTGCCTAACCGCTGCAGTTTTTGTCGCACCATTCAACCTCCAGGAGTCCGGAGTGAGGAGAACCCCTCGCCGCTAAGCATTGGCCACTAGCCTCCGCGGAGCGATGTAGCTGGTCCGTGGGTCAAAAATGTTCTTCCAGAACTGCGCCCTTTTCATGAAGGTCCTGGAAGTGGTTGTGTCGCCGATGGCTTGTGCGAATTGGGCGATGGAAAAATCCGCAGTCGTGAACTCCAAAGTTTGGGAGGGCCCGCTATGGAGTTTATCGGAGCGGATGGTGTCCGGGCCGAGATAGCCGTGGCGGAGATAATCGGACAGATTGTCCCATTCCGGGCAGAGTTGCTCGTGGGCGTCCGGATCGCTGCCGCCTTTCACCATGGCCGCCAGCGCGGCGATGCCGCTTCTGCTCCGGGCGAGGAGAATTCGTGCACCGGGCCGGGTCCCGCTGCCGGAAAGCAGCAATGAACCGGCAAGCAACCAAGCCAGTGAGGCCTTGTTAGGATTACGCATTACTTCCTGCCGAGTCTCCTAAGAGGCTAGAGAAATCGCTGAGCTTTCATCCTTTACGCGTTGCTCAAATCCTCGACGTGCACCTCGGGCAGCAAGCGATGGATGGCTGCCAAATCGGCGAACTTCGTGCCTTCCAGGGTCACGGAGGCGGCGCTTGCGGCCATGGCGAGGCGGAACGACTCGCGAAACGAACGGTGAGTGATTCCCCCATAAGCGAATGCCGCCACCATCGCGTCTCCAGCCCCGGTGCTGCTCCGCACCGCCACCTTTGGAGGCAGCGCGGCCAGCAGTTCACGTTCGCTGGCGGCCACGGCGCCCTCCGCCCCGAGCGAGATGAGGGCCATTTCAGCGCCCATCTCGAGCAACTTGCGGGCTGCGTCAGCCAGATCATGCCCGGTGCGCAAGGAACGCTCAAGTAGCTCTTCAACTTCGGCTCGATTGGGTTTGACAAGAATGGGCTTGGCTTCGATCCCCAATCTCAGCGCCGCGCCGCCGGTATCCAGCATACATTTTGACCCTAAGGCCTTGGCGATGCTCATGAGTTCTGCATATGTCTCGGGCGGGGCGCCGGGCGGCAGGCTTCCCGAGAAGGTCATCACCTCGCAGCGCGGGGCGTGTTCTCTGATTTTTTCCTTCATCGCATCGAGATGGGCGGGAAGCACCTGGAACCCGGGCTCGTTGAGTTCGGTTTCCGTGCGAAAGATGGGATCGCGAATTTTCAGGTTGACGCGCGTTTCACCCGGGACGCTGACGAAGTCCGCCGGGATGCCACTCGACGCGAGCGCCTCGAGGATGAAGTGGCCGTTGCTTCCCGCAGTGAAGCCCAGCGCACAAACGTCCGCGCCGAATTGCTTCAACGCCACGGCGACATTGATTCCTTTGCCGCTCGCATCGGTTCGCCCGACTTCTCCACGGTTAGTCTTGCCAACCTCGAAGCGGGGAACCGTTAGACTCTTGTCAATTGCCGGATTCAGCGTGACGGTAGCGATCATGTGACCTGCTGTCAGGGGCTTGTTGCTTGCCGCACTTACTTCCAGCGGGCGATTTTACCCGAACTGGCAGGGCATTGGGAGAGTAAAGTCCACTCGAGCAGCAACTGCTGGGATTCTTCGCTGCGCTCAGAATGACAATGCTGCTCATTTGCCAGATTTGAGTGGCGGTGCGTGTCTTGACCCAGTTAACGGGAATGGTGTCCCTGCCAGATAGCCTCTATCCACATCAGGAAAAACCCACAAAACGCGAACCCAAAGCTCGAGCCCTTTCGCGGCGCATATGTCCGAGCCAATCCCTTAAAAGTGTTGTAGTTGTCAACATGCTTTCCCGATTTTGAGATTCTATTTGGCCTACAGGTTGCTCGGCTACGTCCGTGGTGTGCTCCGTGTCAAAGTTCACTTGGTTGCCCGAGGCACGGAGGCGCTAAGCAGACAAATAGAAACCCTTGCCTCCAGGAGGCTTGATTCTCATGGCACAAGACCTTCCCCGAATTTCGGCGAACGTCATCATATCCAAACTGGCTTTACAGAAGGTCTTTGACAATCTCCGAGCTTCCGGCTTCAGCTTGGTGGGCCCAACCGTGCGTGACGGGGCGGTGGTGCTCGATGAGATCGCGGCGATCGAGGACCTTCCGGTCGGTTGGACGGCGGAACAAGAACCGGGCAAGTATCGCTTGAAGCAAACCCAGTCTCAGGAATATTTCGGTTACGGTGTAACTCCGCAAAGCTGGAAGAGGTTTCTTCATCTGCCCAATTTGAAGCTGTTCTCGGTGGAGAAGACGGACGGGAAATGGGTGTTTAAGCCGGCGGAGGACACAATTCCGTTGCGGGCGTTCATTGGCGTTCGAGCCTGCGAGTTGAGCGCCATCGCTGTCCAAGATCGCGTTTTCCTGTCGGGCGAATTCCGCGACCCGCATTACGCGCGCCAGCGGGAGCGTGTTTTTATTCTGGCGGCCCACTGCGGACGCGCCTATTCCACCTGCTTCTGCAGTTCGATGAAGACCGGCCCTAAAGCCACTGAAGGGTTCGACCTGGCGTTGACCGAATTGCCGGATGCTTTCGTCATGGAAGTGGGTTCGGAAATGGGCTCGGAGATGTTGCGCAATACCTCCTGGGAGCGCGCCTCCGCGTTCGATCTGGGCCGCGCCGCGCAAGCCCTTCAGAAGGCCGAACGATCCATTGAGAAACAGCTTAGAACTGAAGACTTGCCCAAGTTGCTTTACGACAACCTCGAATCCCCGCAGTGGGACAAGGTGGGAGCGCGATGTTTGAGCTGTTCGAACTGCACGAGTGTATGCCCCACCTGCTTCTGCGTCACCGTGGAAGACACTTGTAACTTGAAGGCCACGGCCGCGGAGCGGACCCGCCTCTGGGATTCGTGTTTTGTCCGGGAGTTTTCTCATGTGCACGGCGGCAACATTCGCCCCACCATTCGGGCGCGTTACCGCCAGTGGTTAACCCATAAACTGGCTTCCTGGGTTGACCAGTTCGGGACCTCAGGGTGCGTGGGTTGCGGCCGATGCATCACCTGGTGCCCCGTGGGAATCGACTTGACCGAAGAAGTTAAAGCCATTCGCGAGAAGGTCCAACGATGAGCTTAGCCCCAACCGCAGTAGAATTGCGTATGATGCCGGATCCGATGATGCCTCTTTCGGCTGTGATCGAGGACGTCCAACCCGAGGCCTACGGTATCTCAACTTTTTCCATGGTCTTCATGAACACGGCCCAGTCCGCGACGTATCACTTCGCGCCCGGCCAGTTCAACATGATCTACCTGCCGGGGTTCGGAGAAGTCGCCATCTCGATCAGTTCCGATCCCGGTACACCCCACGTGATGGGCCACACCATTCGTTATGCGGGCAGCGTCACGCGCGCCATTGGGCGTCTCAAAGCGGGTGATATGGTCGGTCTTCGGGGACCGTATGGCAGTTCGTGGCCGGTCGAGAAAGCACGCGGCAAGAACCTGGTCATGGTCTCCGGAGGTATCGGGTTGGCGCCGCTGCGCCCCGTGGTGCTCTCCATCTTGCGCCACCGTGAAGACTTCGGCAGAGTGGTGTTGCTTTACGGCGCGCGTACGCCCGCCGATCTCCTCTACACCGCGGAGTTCGAACGCTGGCAGGCCGGCGGCATCGAGGTCCACACGACCGTTGACTTGGCCGACGAGAAATGGCACGGGCTGGTAGGTGTGGTCCCTGCCCTGTTCTACCGCATCCGGGTTGACCCCAAGCAGACTGTGGTGATGACCTGCGGCCCGGAGATCATGATGCGCTTCGTGATCTACGAGGCCTTGGCCCGCCGCATACCGAAGGAAGCCATCTTCCTCTCCATGGAGCGGAATATGAAATGTGCCATCGGGTTCTGCGGACACTGCCAGTTCGGCCCCACGTTTATCTGCAAGGAAGGCCCCGTGCTGAACTTTGCGGCGATCGAACCTTTCTTCGGCAAGGAGGACTTTTAAGATGCCTGCCAGTACCCTTCCTAAGGTTGCAGTCTACAAGTTTTCCTCCTGCGATGGCTGCCAGTTGGGCCTGCTGAACCTCGAGGACGATTTGCTGGCCCTCGTGGGTGAAGTCGAGGTCGCTTATTTCCTGGAAGCCCGATCGCAAATTGTGCCGGGTCCCTACGACGTTGCATTGGTGGAAGGATCGATTACCACCGCCGAAGATGAGGAGCGCATCCAGAAAGTACGCCAGGAATCGAAGTTTCTGGTCACTATCGGGGCTTGCGCGACCACGGGGGGAATCCAGGCCTTGCGGAACTGGGGGGATGTGAAGGAATTCACCAGGGCGGTCTACGCCACGCCGGATTACATCCACACCCTGGATCTGTCTACGCCCATCTCCACCCACGTGCCGGTGGACTTCGAGTTGAACGGCTGCCCAATCAACAAGCTGCAACTTCTGGATGTCATTATCCAGTTGCTGGTGGGGCGTGTGCCTCGTGTGCCCATGAACACGGTATGCCTGGATTGCAAGAGGCGCGGCACCGTCTGCATAATGGTCGCGCATGGCACGCCTTGCCTGGGACCGCTCACTCAAACCGGCTGCGGCGCCATCTGCCCCGCTTACAATCGCGGCTGTTACGGTTGTTTTGGGCCACTGCCAGCCGCAAACGCGGATTCATTGAGCCATCAACTTCTGCAGGAGGGCATGCACCGTCCCGACTTGGTGCGACTGCTTCGCGGCTTCACCGGATACGCAGACGTTTTCCGGTCCGCGAGCGACAAGATCGAGAAGGCCGCCTAAGTGGGACAGGCACTCCTGCCTGTCCCACCGTTGAAGTAGCACAGGCACTCCTGCCTGTGCGCAAGGTTCGCAGATGCAGTGGACACGCCACAGGCAAGAGTGCCTGTGCTACCGTCGAGAAAGAGGGTTTTCGACATGGCGAATGGGAAAACGAACGGGGAAAAGGCCGTCAAGATCGACTACCTGACCCGCGTGGAAGGCGAAGGTGGAGTTTACGTCAGGTCGGAGGGCGGGGAACTGCGCGAAGTCAAGATCAACATCTTCGAGCCGCCGCGCTTCTTCGAGGCGTTTCTGCGAGGGCGCTATTTCCAGGAAGTGCCTGACATCACCGCCCGGATTTGCGGAATCTGCCCCGTGGCCTACCAGATGAGCGCGGCGCATGCGCTCGAGGCCGCGCTGGGGGTTACGCCTCCGCCCGAGATTCGCGCCTTGCGCCGCCTGCTCTATTGTGCCGAATGGATTGAGAGCCACGCGCTGCACATCTACATGTTGAACGCTCCGGATTTTCTCGGGTACGAGAGCGTCATCAGCATGGCGGCGGATCACCCCCAAGCAGTTGAACGGGCTCTCCGCCTGAAGAAGATCGGCAACCGGCTGCTCGCCGTTCTGGGCGGCCGTTCGGTTCATCCCATTTCCGTTTGTGTGGGCGGTTTCTATAAGGTTCCGCGCCGCAAAGAACTCGAGTGCCTGCTCTCGGAGCTGCGCTGGGCGCTGGAAGCGTCGCAAGAGACGCTGAAGTTCGTTCTCACCCTTTCGTATCCGGACTACGCACCCGACTACGAATTCGTGTCGGTCTCGCATCCCAACGAATATCCCATGAACGAACGGCGCATCGTCTCCTCGAAGGGCGTGGATATCGAGCCGCAGGATTTCGAGCATGTCTATCTCGAGGAGCACATTGCGCACTCGACCGCGCTTCATTCTTCGCGCGCTGACAGTGGCTCGAGCTACTTCGTCGGACCGCTGGCCAGGATTAATCTCAACCTTGACAAGCTGATGCCCAAGGCGCTCGCGGCTGCCCGCACCTGCGGCGTCTCTTGGCCCTGCCGTAATCCTTATATGGGCATCATCGCCCGCGCCATCGAATTGATTCACGCTTGCGAAGAGGCGATTGCGCTGATCGAGAACTATCGTGAGCCCGCCCAAAGCCGAGTGGAGCTGAAAGTCCGCGCCGGGGAAGGCTGCGCCGCCACCGAAGCCCCGCGCGGCCTGCTATATCATCGTTATCGCATTAACGATCAGGGGCTGGTGGAGTTTGCCAGAATCGTTCCTCCCACCGCGCAGAATTATCATCGCATGGAGGATGACCTCAAAGCGATTCTCCCCGGCGTGCTCAACCAATCCGAAGCTGAGATAGCGCAGGTCTGCGAAAAGCTGATTCGCACTTACGATCCTTGCATCTCCTGCTCGACGCACTTCGTGAAACTCAGGCTCGATCGCCGCTAAGCGCGGCTTTCAGCCGTCAGCTATCAGCCTTCAGCCTTCCTGCCTTGTTATTCTGAGGCTCCCCTTTTCGGGGGCCGGGGAATCTCTGTATCTCCCAGAAGTCTGGGATTCCGCACCTGCCCACGGAAATGAAAGTCAGCATAGGTCGCCGGAGCGGAAGCGGGGGCCGATTGTCCGTCCGGGGAATGGTTGCGGATGGCACGATGGTGGATGAGATCCGGCGGAACTAAGGCGGAAGTTGCGTGAAAGCGTCATGAAGCACAGAGCTTCACAACAGAATCGGCAGAGCGCAGGGAGAAAATGTCCGGGCGGTGCTCTGACAACTCCGGGACCCGTGCCGTGATGATTTTTTGCTTGCGACTAAATGTCGCACTTTTCATAGCCGAACCCAAATCTAGATCAAGCAAGTACTGCGGCATTCCACGCATCCGCTTCCAACGCCCGTTTCTGCAATTCCAATAAGGCAAAATAAATCAATAAGTTAAACCTAACCTCAAATGGCAAACTGCATGCTATATACAAAACATATGTAGACCACGGGGCTTCCACGGGTCTGGGTGAGCTGTTTTCTGAAGAGGGAGGAGTGCGTGCATGGCGACAATGATCTCAGTTCCGCTGGCAGAGCCGGAACAGGAATATCTCGATAAGGTGATTGCGGAGCAGCTAGGGCGCCCAGGCGCGCTGCTGAGTATCCTGGAGCAAGCCCAGGACCACCAGCCGCGCAAGTTCCTGTCGCGCGATACGCTTGAGTACGTGGCAGGCAAAACCGGCGCACCCCTGGCGCGGATTTACAGCGTGGTCACGTTCTATGGGCTTTTCAACTTGGAGCCGCAAGGCAAGAACACCATTTGCGTTTGTCGTGGGACGGCCTGCCACACGCGTGGCTCGCGAGATCTTCTGGAGCGCCTGATGCTCAACCTGGGCTTTCAGAATCTGGACGAAGAGGCGGTCGACAAGATTTCGCTGAATACGAGTGACGGCCGATTCACACTCCGCACCGTGGCGTGCTTTGGCCAATGCGCGCTCGCGCCGGTGGTGGAAGTGAATCACCAGGTTTACGGCCACATGAACGAGCAGACACTGCAACGCGAATTAGAGCATCTGGAAAGGGAGACTGCAAAGAAATGACGCCCATCCGAGATTTGAGTACGTTCAGCGTCGTTCGTGGAAAAGGAATGGCGAAGCTGCTGCCTTTCCGTCCTCGCATAGCCGTAGGGATGGGTACCTGCGGTGCCGGTAACGGGGCGGAAGCAGTGTTCCATGCCTTCGCGGATACCATTGATAAGCGCGGTTTGGACATCCATCTGGCGCGCGTCGGCTGCTTCGGCTTCTGCGCGCAGGAGCCGCTGGTGAACGTTCGACTCCCTGGCCGGCCGTTGATTATCCTCCACCGCGTTCAGAGCAACTACATCGACGAGATCCTTGACACCGTCATGATGGGAGATATTCCCACCGACATGGCGCTCTGCAAGATTGAGGAATGGGACCACATTACCGCGCAAATCAAGTACGGGGACGGCTACGCCTCCATTCCTTCCTGGCAAGAGGTTCCGTTCTTCAAGGGGCAAAAGAAGATCGTGCTGCGCAACTGCGGACTGATCAACCCTGATGATGTGGAAGAGTCCATGGCGGCGGGCGGTTACTTATCGCTCTTCAACGTGCTAATCGAGAACCGCCCCGAAGTGGTCATCGAGCAGATCAAAGCGGCCAAGCTGCGCGGCCGCGGCGGAGCTGGATTTTCCACGGGCCAGAAGTGGGATTTCTTGCGGAAGGCAGTGGCGGAAAAGAAGTACATCATCTGCAACGCCGACGAAGGCGACCCGGGCGCATACATGAACCGCAACGAGATCGAGAGCGACCCGCACTCGCTTTTGGAGGGCATGGCGATCGCCGGTTTTCTGACTGCCGCCGCGCAGGGCATCGTCTATGTGCGCGCGGAGTACCCGCTGGCCGTGCACCGTCTAAAACGAGCGATCGAGCAAGCGAAAGAGTATGGCTTCCTGGGTGAAAACATTCTGGGGCGCGGCTTCAATTTCAACATCGAGCTTGTGGAAGGCGCGGGAGCGTTCGTTTGCGGTGAAGAGACAGCGCTGATTAGCTCCCTGGAAGGCCATGCGGGCTGTCCCCGTCCGAGGCCGCCCTTCCCCGCGCAAAAAGGTTTGTGGGGATGCCCGACCAACATCAACAACGTCGAAACCTGGTACAACGTGGCGCCCATTATCGCCAAGGGGCCGGCCTGGTTCACGGAAACCGGCAGCGCCAAGAGTCCGGGCACTAAAGTGTTTTCTCTGGTGGGCAAGGTGAAGAACACCGGGTTGGTGGAAATGCCGCTGGGAACGGATCTCAAGACTTTTGTCTACGACGTGGGCGGCGGCGCGATCAATGGACACTCGATTAAGGCGGTTCAAACCGGGGGGCCTTCCGGGGGATGCATACCCCAGGAGATGTTCGACACGCCGGTAGACTACGAGACTCTGTCGAAGCTCGGTTCCATCATGGGCTCCGGCGGAATGGTGGTGATGGACGACGACAACTGCATGGTGGACGTAGCTCGCTATTTCATCGAGTTTACCCACTCCGAGTCCTGCGGCAAGTGTGTACCGTGCCGCGTGGGGCTCGATAAGGGCCTGCGGCTTCTTAACAATTTCACCCAGGGGAAGGGGGCGGAAGAAGATCTGAACACGCTGGACGAGTTGGGGCGTATGATTCGCGACACCTCGCTGTGCGGCTTGGGACAGACCGCGCCCAACCCGGTGCTCACCGCCATGCGGCATTTCCGCCACGAGTTCGAGGACCATCTTCGCGCCCATCGCTGCCGCGCCGGGGTGTGCCAGGATCTGGCGCTCTCGCCGTGCGAGAACAGTTGCCCGTTGCATATGAACATTCCACGCTTCCTGCAACTCTACAAGGAAGGGCGGTTGGACGAGGCCTTCGAGTCGGTCATTTTCGATAACCCTCTGCCGGCGTCCACGGGGAGAGTTTGCCAGCACCCCTGCGATAATCGTTGCCGGCGGCAGGCCGTTGACGAATCGGTGAACATGCGCGAAGTGCATCGCCTGATCGCGGACAGTATCCTGCTCTCCGACCGGTTTGGCGAAATGGCGGACCGCGTCGCGGCGCGTAAGTTGGCTGCCACGGGGAAGAAAGTTGCAGTGGTGGGTGCAGGGCCGACCGGCCTTACGGCGGCATTCTACCTCGCGCTGTTCGGTCACCAGGTTACGATCTACGACTCCCATGCGGAAGCAGGCGGGATGTTACGATACGCGCTGCCCGCATACCGTTTGCCGAAGACCGTACTCGATCGAGAGATCGAATTGATCAGCCGCCTTGGCGTCAGGTTCGAGTTCAACAAAAGCGTGGGCACGGATGTCTTTCTGAACGGTCTTGACTCTGAGTACGACGCGGTCTTTCTCTCCATCGGCACGTGGAAAGAAGCGTGGGTTTACCTCTCCGGGACGGAACTGAAAGGCGTGATGCCGGCGCTCCTCTTCCTGGAAGGGATTGCCAAGAACGAACCCGTTCCTCTCGGCCGGCGGGTGGCGATCATCGGGGGTGGGAATGCGGCGATCGATTCCGCCCGCACCGCCTTGCGCCTGGGGGCGACGGTCACGGTGATTTACCGCCGTGAGCGCAAAGACATGCCCGCTATCCAGGAGGAAGTTGAGGCCGCGGAACAGGAAGGCGCGCACTTTGTATTCCTTTCGGCACCCCATCGTATTGTGGGAGAGAACGGCGCCGTCAAGGCCATTGAAGTCGTCAAGACGCGCCTGGGCGAGTTCGACCCCTCAGGCCGCCGCCGCCCGATTCCCACCGAAGAAATCCAGAGCTTCAAGTGCGATACCGTGATCCTGGCTGTGGGCGAGGCGGTGGACCGCGACTTCTGCAAGGCTTCCGGCCTTGAAATCAAGGAGAATGGCACGCTGACCTTTGACCGGTACACGCTCCAAACTAGCCGCGACAAATTCTATGCGGGTGGCGATCTGATATCCGGCGCCTCGAATGTCTCCAACGCTATGGGCTATGGCAAAAAGGCGGCGCGGCGAATCGACCAGAGATTGATGGGCGAGTCGCGCATGGAAAGCCTGTTGCCGCATCCGGAGTACGACCGGAAGCCGCCCGAGCACGTCTTCGACTGTGGGCGACACCATCCCCATCCGCTGCCCGCGAAGCAGCGTGTGAAGGATTTCCAGGAGGCGGTCCTGGCGCTGACCCCCCTGGAGGCTGCAGAAGAGGCAAGCCGTTGTCTGCGTTGCGACGTTCGCGATACCAACGCCGTGGGAGTTCAAGGCTAGACTAAAGGAGATTCGATATGGCGCAAGAGATATCCGCCCGGATCGACGGCGAGTTGTGCCGGGCCACGGAAGGCCAGACGATCCTGGACGTGGCGCGGGCGAACAAGAAATACATCCCCACACTCTGCTTCCTGGAAGGGCTGAGCCCTTCGGGCGCCTGCCGCCTCTGCCTGGTTGAAGTGGCCGGGGTTGGGCGCCTGCTGCCGGCCTGCACTACGCCGATCCAGAACGGCATGTCGGTGACCACCAATTCCGAGAAGCTTTTGAGGCATCGTCAGATGGCGACTGAGTTCCTTTTGCTGGAGCGCAACCACTACTGCGCTGTCTGTGTGAGCAACAATCACTGTGAATTGCAAGCCATGGCTATGCGTTTGGGAATCACGCACGTCCGTTTCCCTTACAACTACCCGCGCTTGCCGGTGGATGTTTCGCACCAGCGCTATGTGCTTGACCAAAACCGATGCATCCTCTGTACGCGGTGCGTGCGTGTGTGCGCGGAAGTGGAAGGGGCCAACGTCTGGGAAATCAGCGCCCGAGGAATTAGCTCGCGCCTGGTTTCTGACCTCAATGGGACGTGGGGTGAATCGGAAGCTTGCACAAGTTGTGGCAAATGCGTACAGGTGTGCCCCACCGGAGCGCTGGCGGAAAAAGGCCGTTGCGTGGAAGAAATGACCAAGAGCAGTGAGAACATCAAGTTTCTCGCCGCGCGGCGGGCAGTGCACGCGTGAGGTAGGCAGTGGGCAGATCGGCAGTGGGCAGATGGGCAGGTCGGCAGATCGGCCGTAAGCAGAACGCGGATAGCGGAAGTCAGTAGGTAGTAGGCGGAAAGCAGAATGCAGAAGGCAGAACGTAAGGGGCCCGGTCTTGAATCCGGAATCCGAAATCTCGAATCAGCATCGGTGCGCTGCAAAATCAAGCGACCTGCCCACCTGCCGATCTGCCCACTGCCCATCTGCCCACTCCCCCGGACTGGAGTTAGCTCATGAAAAAAGCGAAAGTGGCAACGATGTGGCTGGACGGGTGTTCCGGCTGCCACATGTCGATCCTGGATATTGACGAGGCGCTTGCCTCGATTGCCCCCAAGATTGACTTGGTGTATGGCCCCCTTGTTGACGCTCAGGAGATGCCTGAAGATGTGGATGTCGCGATCGTGGAAGGCGCGGTCAGCAGCCAGGAAGACTACGAGAAGATCCAACGCCTTCGCGAGCGGGCCCGTCTGCTGGTTGCCTTAGGTGATTGCGCGGTCACGAGCAACGTGCCGGCCATGCGCAATTCCATTCCGGTCAAGAAGCTGTTGGAGCGAATTTACCTTCAGGGAGTCGATGAGAAGCCTCGCATTCCTACCGAGGGAGTTCCTCCTTTACTGAAGCGCGCGTTGCCGTTACAGGAGGTTGTGAAGGTCGACCTGTTCGTTCCCGGCTGTCCGCCTCCCGCCGCCGCCATCGCGTACGTCCTGGGTGAATTACTCAACGGGCGAATGCCGGACTTGAATTCGAAGGTGAAGTTCGGGTGAAGCAATCGGGTGATCGGTAGATCGGGTGAGCAAGAGGCATCAGGAATCGGTTTAACGGAGTACGGGCAGTTCGTGAGATCACCGGATCACCCGATTGTTGAGGGAAGGATACTAATGCGAAAAATCATGATTGACGCCGTTACGCGTATTGAGGGTCACGCGAAAGTCTCGATCCAACTCGATGACGACGGAAAGGTGGCGAATACCCAACTGCATGTGACGCAGATCCGCGGCTTTGAGAAGTTTACGGAGGGACGCCCGTACTATGAGATGCCGTCCATCACCGCGCGGATCTGCGGAATCTGCCCGATCAGCCATCTTCTGGCCGCTTCCAAAGCCTGCGACGCCATCATGAGCGTACGCATTCCTGACACGGCGGTGCTGCTCCGCGAGATCCTGCACTGCGGCCAAGTGGTGCAGTCGCACGCCTTGAGCTTCTTCCATCTTTCCGCGCCCGACCTTTTGCTGGGCATGGATTCTGATCCCGCTCGCCGCAATGTGCTTGGGCTGCTGGAGAAATTCCCGGATATCGCCCGAGACGGAATTGCCTTGCGCAAGTTCGGGCAGCAGGTAATCGAGGGTCTCGCCAAGGAGCGCATTCACCCTTCCTGGGTGGTTCCCGGCGGAGTGAATACGCCGCTCGAACCCGCGGTCCGCGATAAGATTCTCTCCGGTTTGCCCGACGCCAAGGCCACGGTTCGGCGCACCCTGAAGTTCTTTAAGGGAATTTTGGATCAGTTCAAAGAGGAAATCGAACACTTTGGAAATGCGCCCAGCATGTACGCGGGCCTGGTGGACGCGGCGGGGAAACTGCAACTTTACGACGGTGGAATTCGGTTTAAAGATGCCGATGGCAAGATCGTGGCGGATCACATCGCGGCGCGCGATTACCGCAACTTTATTGGCGAGGCGGCCCTGGCGAATTCCTATTTGAAGGCGCCTTACTTCAAGCCCGTCGGGTTTCCGGACGGGGTTTACCGCGTGGGCCCTTTGGCGCGCTTGAACGTCGCCAAGAGCTGTGGAACTTCCATGGCCGATGCGGAGTTCACCGAATTCCACCAGCGTTTGGGAAAGATCGTCCCTGGCTCCTTCCATTTCCATTATGCCCGGTTGATCGAAGCACTTTACGGATTGGAACGGATGGAAGCCCTGCTGAATGATCCGGCAGTGCTGGGCCGGCAGATTCGGGCTCACGCCGGCGTTAACTGCCAGGAAGGCGTGGGGATGATCGAAGCGCCGCGCGGCATCTTGATTCACCACTATAAGGTCAATGAGGAAGGGGCCATTACCTGGGCGAACCTCATTGTCGCGACAGGGCATAACAACCTGGCCATCAACCGCAGTATCCACCAGGTGGCGCAGCATTTCGTGGACGGCAATCACCTTCAGGAGGGGATGCTGAACCGAGTCTCGGCAGTCGTGCGCGCCTACGACCCGTGCTTCAGTTGTTCCACCCATGCTTCCGGCCAGATCGCCATGCACATTCAGTTGTTTGGCCCGCAAGGGTCCTTGCTCGATGAGCTGAAAAGTGCTTAACTTCGTGGGGGCGGCCACCAGCGCCGCTGCTCCAAGGGCATGGGCAAGGTGCTGATCATCGGCTACGGAAATCCGCTGCGAAGCGACGACGGATTCGGGTGGCACGCCAGCCGCTTGATTGCCCGCGAACTCGCTGGTCATGATGTTGAGGTGATCACCTGCCATCAACTTACCCCGGAACTCGCCGAACCGCTCAGCCAGTGCAGCCAAGCCGTTTTCATCGATGCTGATGTCGAAGGTGAACCGGGGGAGATCCACTGGCGGGAGGTCCTGCCCCAAGCCCCCTCTTCTTCAGCGCTCACGCACACTTGCTCGCCCGCGGGGTTGCTCGCTGGCGCCGCACGACTCTATGGCCGGTGTCCGCAGGCGGTTTTAATCACCGTCTCCGCTCAGTCGTTCGATTTTGGAGATTCCCTTACACCCACCGTTTCCGCAGCCCTCCTGAAGGTAGTGGAGCGGGTGCTCGAGTTCGCCTGCCCTGACGGGCGACGACCGGAATCCTAGGAGATGAAAGACGTGATTGCGAATGCCAACCGCATGTTGATGGTCGGTTGTGGCAACCCCGACGCGGGCGATGACAGCGTGGGCTTGGAGATTGTGCGCCGGCTGGGCGAGCATGGCGATTGTGGCTGCGACCTGCGCGCTGAAACCGCACCAGGCCTTGAACTGTTGGAACTCTTCCCCCTGGCCGATGTGATCCTGTTTGTGGACGCGGTAGTAAGCGGCGGCGCCCCGGGTACCCTCTACCTCACAGCTCTTCCTTCCAAGGAACTCGAGCCGCAAGCCTTAGGCTCTCTGTCGAGCCATGGTTGGGGGGTCGGGGAGGTCGTGAAGCTGGCCGACGCGCTAGGGCGGCCGATGCCTCGTCTTTACCTCTTGGGTATTGAGGCCGGCACGGTGGCCGAGGGCGCCCCCCGTTCGGAGGCTGTCGAGGAGGCTATTGCTCTGGTTGTCGAGAGAGTCTCCGCACTTAAGCTCCTCCTCCTGAACTCCGAAGTTCTATCGACCCGGAGCTTCCCGCCCAACGATAATGCGTTTCCTGGCCCGGCGGCTTGAGTCTGGGGCAGGCTCAGCGTACAATAAATCGGGCTATTTGGCGCACTTCTTTTGGTCACAGAATTGCTCCATCTAATCCCGGGAGACTAATTATGTGTCTGGCAGTTCCGGGGAAGATTCTTGAGACTAAAGAAGAAAACGGCAGCCGGCTTGGCCGGGTGCAGTTCGGCGGCATTACGCGGCAGGTTCAACTGGATTTCGTGCCAGAGGCCGTGATTGGCGATTATGTGATTGTCCATGTGGGCTTTGCGCTAAGCAAGGTGAATGCGGAGGAGGCCGAACGCACTTACCAATTATTAGAAGAAATGGGCATGCTCGACGAGGAGTTGGGCTCCGGCCAGGATTCAGGAGTCAGGAGTCAGGATTCAGGCTCTTCTGGGTCGGGCTCGGCTGAATCCTGAATCCCGAATCCTAAATCCTGCTCTTATGAAATACCTTGACGAATACCGCGATGCGCGTCTTGCCCGGGGCTTAATCGCTGACATCGCCCAGCGGACGAAACGGCCGTGGGTCCTCATGGAGATCTGCGGCGGCCAGACCCATACGCTGATGCGTTATGGGATTGACGAACTGATCCCATCGCAAGTCGAACTGGTCCACGGTCCCGGTTGTCCGGTCTGCGTGACAGCCCTCGAGACCATCGATAGGGCCATCCAAATCGCATCGCTTCCCGGCGTAACCCTGGTCTCCTATGGAGACATGCTGCGCGTGCCGGGCTCGCATTCCGATCTTTTTCATGTAAAAGCGGCCGGCGGCGACGTGCGGGTCGCTTACTCACCGATGGAGGCGCTCAAAGTCGCGCGAGCTAACCCTGAGCGCCACGTCGTGTTCCTGGGAATTGGCTTCGAGACCACCGCACCTGCTAACGCTATGGCGGTCTGGCAGGGGGCGCGGGAGGGCCTGGGGAATTTCTCCATGCTGGCTTCGCATTTCCTCGTACCGCCCGCGATTCGCATGCTGCTCGAGTCCCCGAGGAACCGTGTCCAGGGATTTATCGCTCCGGGCCACGTCTGCACGGTCATGGGCTACCGCCAGTATGAGGAACTCTCCCGTAAGTACGGCGTCCCCATCGTGGTGGGCGGCTTCGAACCTGTCGATCTGCTCGAGGCGATTTCGATGCTGGTGGCTCAGCTTGAACAGGGGCGGGCGGAGGTTGAAAACCAATACGTGCGCTCGGTGTCTTGCGAGGGAAATCGCCCTGCTCAGGAGCTGATGGAAAAAGTGTTCGAGGTCTGTGACCGCAAATGGAGAGGGATTGGGTTGATCCCTCAAAGCGGGTTGCGCTTGAGAGCGGAATTCGCGGCGCACGACGCGGAAAGGATCTTCGATGTTGCGGCCACGACGACGGAGGAACCGCTTGAGTGCATCAGCGCCCTGGTGCTGCAAGGCCTGAAAAAGCCGGTTGACTGTCCCGCTTTTGCCGTGCGCTGTACGCCTGAGACCCCATTGGGCGCGCCCATGGTCTCGGGCGAAGGCGCCTGTGCAGCGTATTATCAGTATCGCCGCCCTGCTCGCAAGGTTTGAGCAAGGGGTAGCACAGGCACTCCTGCCTGTGCCGAAGAATTCGCTGGGTAGAATGGACAGGCAGGAGTGCCTGTCCCACTCCAAGAGGCCGAACGTGCCAGACGACCGGAACCCGCTCGAAGCCCTGACCTGCCCGGCGCCCTTGCCTGCCGGGGATAAGATCCTGCTCGGTCACGGCAGCGGTGGACGTCTGAGCGCTGCCCTGTTGCGGGAAGTCTTTCTTCCGGCGTTTCAGAATCCTGCTTTGGCCAAGCTTAATGACCAAGCGATAGTTGACGTTGAGGGCGTGCGTTTGGCATTCACGACGGATTCGTTCGTCGTCAAGCCACTGTTCTTTCCCGGAGGCGACATTGGTTCGTTGGCCGTGTACGGCACCGTGAACGACCTTGCCGTGGGTGGGGCGCAACCGCTCTTCCTCAGCGCCGGATTCATCATCGAGGAGGGACTGCCGCTCGAAACGCTGCGGCGGGTTGCCGGGTCGTTACGGGCGGCAGCCGAAGCGGCCGACGTACAAGTGGTGACTGGCGACACAAAAGTCGTCGAGAAGGGAAAAGGGGACGGCCTCTTTATTAACACTTCGGGAATCGGGCGCGTTCCGGCAGGGGTGAACCTGTCCGCTGACCAGGCGCGGCCCGGCGATTGTATTCTCCTCAGCGGCACGCTGGGCGATCACGGCATTGCTATTCTCTCGCAGCGTGAGGGACTGGAGTTCGAAACGCCCATCACGAGCGACGCTGCCCCGTTGCACACCTTGGTTGCGGCGATGCTCGAGGTTACGCATTCCATTCGATGTCTCCGCGACCCTACCCGAGGCGGCCTTTCGAGCACCTTGAACGAGTTCGCGGCCCAGTCGCGTGTGGGGATCGTGGTGGAAGAATCCGCCATACCCATTCGCGAGGAGGTGAAAGGCGCCTGCGAGTTGCTGGGGCTGGACCCGCTTTACGTGGCGAACGAGGGGAAACTCGTGGCCGTCGTAGCGGCTGCGGAGGCCGAACGGGTCTTGGGAGCAATGCGTCGCCACCCACAGGGCACGAACGCTCGCCTGATCGGAAAGGTGGTGGATGCTCATCCTGGCGTCGTCACCATGCGAACTTGCCTAGGCACTTCGCGGATTGTGGATATGCTGGCCGGCGACCAGTTGCCGAGGATCTGTTAGGGGCTAGGGATTAGGGATTAGGGATTAGGGAAAGAACCAACCCGCGGGCTTGTGCCCGGGAGCAGCACGTAGGTGGAAAACCAATGTCTGGGCCGCATGGTGTGGAGATGGTGCTTAAGACAGGCACCAGCGGGTCGGTTTTCCCTAGCCCCCAGTCCCTAGCCCCTGCTTTTCCATGCACGAACTGAGCATTGCCAACTCGATTCTGGAAGCGGTACGCAAGGAGCGCGAACGGCTGAACGGCGCGCGGGTGACCAAGGTGGGCGTGCGCATCGGCGAGTTGGCAGGGGTGGATCCGGAGGCGCTCAGTTTCGGGTTTGAGGTTTTAGTCAAAGACACTGACTTCGAGCCCTTGCCCCTGGCCATCGAGTCTGTTCCGCGCCGCCATGAATGCTCGCACTGCCGGCACGTCTTCACGGTAGTGGATTACCGGATGGATTGCCCCGCCTGCGGCTCGACCAATACTCGCTGTATCGGCGGCGACGAACTCGATTTGGCATACCTTGAAGTGGAGGAGTCATGAGCCGCTTGCCGCTTGAACAGAAGGTCCTGAGTGAGAACGACCGCATCGCCCAGCGGTTGCGGGAACGTTTCCTGGCGCGAGGACTTTTCTGCTTGAACTTCATCAGCTCGCCCGGGGCAGGGAAGACGTCACTGCTCGAGCGTACCCTCGAGCGCTTTCCCACCGGCGAGCGTGTGGCGCTGCTGACGGGCGATATCCAGACCGACAACGATGCGAAGAGATTGGCTCGATTCGGCTTCCCGGTGAAACAAATCACCACCGGGGGAACCTGCCACTTGGATGCGCGGATGATCGAGCGGGCGCTCGAGGACTGGCCGCTCGAGTCTCTCGATATGCTGCTGATTGAAAACGTGGGCAATCTGGTGTGCCCGTCGAGCTACGACCTTGGCGAAGCAGCGAAAGTGGTCGTGCTCAGTGCGGCGGAAGGCGAAGACAAACCTCTCAAGTACCCTGCCATTTTCTTCAAAGCGGAGCTCTTGATCCTGAATAAGACCGACCTGCTCCCTTACGTCTCTTTCGACCTAGCGCAAGCGCGCGCCAATGCCCTCCAGGTGCATCCGGGCATGGAGATTGTTGAACTCTCCTGCACAACCGGCGCGGGGTTTGAGGATTGGATGAAATGGCTGGAGCGGCGAAGGGAATCTGCGAAGGCTCACAGAGCACATTTTTCAGCGTAGGAGTGCGAGATCCGCTAGCCCACTGCCAACCGCCCACTGCCAACTGCCCACTGCCTACTGCCCATTGCCGATTGCCCACTGCCTACTGCCTACTGCCGACTGCCTGTTCCCTCAGTGGCTCGTCCTCAAGTGGGTCTTTCCCCCCGCAGCAGGAACGATGTGCCGGAGCAGCCACAGCAGCAGGCATCCCATGGCTGACCCAAACAGAGTGCCCATGCCCACGCCGAAGGTTATGTGCCCGATGATGTGGGTTAGGGGAGTAGAGCCGTGGGAGTACTCGGGCGCGCTGTAGATATTGGTAGTCCCGGTCAAGGCGGAGAAGGCAATGGCGCTACAAATGAGAAGTTGTGACCAAACCTCCAGAAGGAAAGTCGCCACGACGATGTTCGGATAGCTGCCGAAGCGTTTGAAGTGGATGAGGAGCGCGGCAAGCAGGATCGAAGCTGAGCCTGCCACCGTCACGCTGACGAACCTGACGACCGCAGGAGGCGTACCAGCCAGGTCCATGACCAGGCGAAGCAGCCATACCGCCGTGATCAAGCCGAACAGCGGCATTAACAGGCGAACATGTTCCCGTAATCCGTGGCCGCCGATTTTCATAGCGTCTCCTTTTGCAGGGAGCTATGCGCCCCCAATCGCCGACTGCCTACTGCCCACTCCTGCCCGTACCGCCCGAATCAAAAGCAGCGTCATGTCGTCTTCCAATTCCTCGCCTGACCAGTCGCGGACAGCCTCCAAAACGTATTGGCGGATTTCGTCCAAAGGTTCCCCGGGGTGCCGCTCGAGGACGGCTTCCAGCCTCGCCGCGCCGAACTCCCGCTGTGAGCTTTCGCCGGCTTCGGTTATTCCGTCGGAATAAAGGGCCATCACGTCGCCGGGCTGAAGAACAATCCTGCCCACTTCGAAATCCGTGCCGGGAAACAGCCCGAGCGGGGGCCCGCCGGCGTGAAGCTGCTCGCCGGAGCGTGATCCCAGGAGGATGGGCGCGGGATGGCCGGCATTGACATAAGTGAGACTACGGTCGCCCACGCTCCACTCCGCAAAAAACGCGGTTGCGAACTGCGTGCCGTCGGTGACGCGGTGAAGTTGCCGGTTGAGTTGGGAACAGAGCTCCCCAGCCGGGTGGCCGGCGTCGTAGAGGGTTCGAAGCACGGCGTGGACGTTGGACATCAGGATGGCCGCCGAGATTCCTTTGCCGCTGATGTCGGCGATGACGAAAGCCAGGCGGCCGCCGG
>Ga0326728_10003988_pt1 | contig 44513 bp, 35 predicted proteins | sample MB3enrmetagenome_FD_207602 | JGI IMG/M metagenome (GOLD analysis project Ga0326728, IMG submission 207602) | Lab enriched peat soil microbial communities from McLean, Ithaca, NY, United States - MB31MN | ecosystem: Environmental > Terrestrial > Soil > Wetlands > Peat | place: USA: New York...
ATTGTTCCTCGCGGACGCTAGTCCGCGAGGAATTTGTTTTCGGGAGTTTTTCAGCAGCCTCTAATGGCTCGCCTTTCTTGCTATCACCACATCCATGCCTGCGGTAAGGCTGCGGCCGGGCATGGTAACGCCAACAATGTCCCAATACGAAGTATTGGTAAGGTTTGACACCTGCAAGTAGGGAGAAATGCGGCCGATGGAGCGCATGACACCGGCGTCCCACAGCATATACGTCCCTTCGACGGGGCGCCGAAGACCGCCCATGCGGCTGCGTCCTACGACTTTGCCGGGCAGTGTTCCCTGCCATGAGAAGACGGCATTCTGCGAAGGATAGTTGCCGCTGTATTCCGTCATCAGACCAGCCGGGATGTCCTGCCGGCCCTGCATCGCCGTATAAGCAATCTGAAGTTGCTGTCCGCGAATCTGCGGCGCGCGCAAAGCCACTTCCACTCCGGTGAGGTTGATGCGGTCGATATTCGCCGCCTGCCACACCCCGGCCGGCGAAGAACGCTCGTAGTCGATGCCGTTGCGTTCGCGCCGGTTGAAGACCGTCACCGCGGCGGCAATCCCGGCGGGAGCTTGCCACTCCGCTCCGCCTTCGTAGCTCCACGCCGTTTCGGGCAACAATGTCGCGTTTCCCAGCGTCGCGGGATCGCTATAGTACAGCTCGGTATACGTTGGCAGGCGAAAGGCGTGGTTGACGCCGGCGCGCAGTTTCAGCCGCGAAGAGAGCCAAACGCCCGCATTAGCGCCCGGGCTGAACTCGCCGTGATAGTTCCCGTACACCTCCTCGCGCACGCCGGCGGTGAAAGCAAAGCGGCGCAGGGCGCGCACGTCGAAATCGGCGTAGGCGGCGCCCCGGTTGCGCGCGTGCCGTCCCAGGTTGTTGCTGACAATGGAGTCCCGGTAGCCTTCCGCGCCATAAAAGAAGGTGGCGCTCTGCCATAGCGCCTGATGCCGCCGCAACGCCGCCTGCCAGCTTTCCGTCACATGGTTGTTGGCGTACACCGCCGGATCGTCCCGCAGCAGAATGAAGTTATCCGTGTGGCGGCGGTATCCCAGGTCGAACTCCATCCGCTGGCCGAGTTGCTGGCTCAGGGTAGCCAGCCAGGCTTTGGTGCGCTCCCAGGAATCGTACGGACCATAAAATTGGCTGGCGCCGAAGGGGCGATCACCGTATCCCAGCAGGATCGACGAATCCCCCAGCCTGGACTTCACGCGCGTTGTGGAACCGAACATCAAGTCGCGGTAGTCGCGGCCGGGGATAAAGCCGGTAGAAGAATCCCGCGCGAAGCTGGCCTGTTCGCTCAATTTCCGGCCGGCATAGGTGGCTGACGCATGTTGCAGATTGCTTCCGAAACTCCCGCCGCCGGCCCCCACGCGCAACTCGGATACCGCCGGGGGCACGGCCAGAAAATTCACTACTCCGCCCAGCGCGTCCGAGCCATACAGCGTCGATCCCGCGCCCCGCAGGATTTCGAGGTGTTGCAAGGCATCGTCCGGAAGGGGCACATCCAGATTATGGTGTCCGGTCTGCGCGTCGTTCACGCGGAAGCCGTTTACCAGCACCAGGGTTTGGTCGAAAGTCGCTCCCCGAATCGTAAGGTCGCCCTGCACCCCATTGGGCGCGCGCTGCTGAAGGTCTACGGACGGATCCAGGAACAGATAGTCGGCCGAGCTGCGGTACAGCTCCGGATCCGTACGCGTGTCCATGACGGTCACCGCGCGGTCTACTTCGTCTGCCGGCACGGCTTCGGGCTCCCCGGTAACCACCAGCGTTTCCTGGCGTGGCGGAATCTGGCTCTGCGGCCAGACCGGCGGCGCACAAAGCACCAGCAGGGAGACAAGAAACGCGAGGAACCATTTGGGCATGGTTTTTTAATGGTAGCAGCATGCCTGAGAGCCGCCGGGTATCGACTTCGTTATCCTCTCCCGCAAGATTTCCCTGGAGCGCCGCGGGGCTTGCAATTAACATCGTTTTTGCACTCTGGGGTTCTCCCCTCGAAGTATCCTCGGCTTGACCATCGCTTAAAAATGCTAAAGTGCCGCAGGCGCGGTGCGATATGGGGTGGTTTTATTTTTGGCACACAATATATAGCGGTTTATTGTTGACGCCGGTTCTTCATCTAGGTAAATTTCAGGAATAAGGCCGGCGGGTTTTCAAACCCTTGTTTTGCGTGGCGCCCAGGTGAGGACGCAGACACGGCATAAGGGCACTAGGGGAAAACGTCGGCGTTTCAAGTTGCCGGCGCCGAAAGCACCAGAAGGGGAAACGGGTTTTAAAGGGGTGAGGGCGTGTTAAAGCTGAAAAAGCTGCAAATTTTAGGATTCAAGTCGTTCTGTGACCGCACGGAATTGCGTTTCCAAGGTGACGGGATAGCAGCCATCGTGGGCCCCAACGGCTGCGGCAAGTCAAATATTGCCGACGCCATCTGCTGGGTGCTGGGGGAGCAATCGGCGAAGACGCTGCGCGGCTCGCGCATGGAAGACGTCATCTTCGCCGGTACTCCGGCGCGCAAAGCCACCGGCATGGCGGAAGTCTCGCTCACCCTGGTCGATCCCGAGCGGTATGAAGGAAGGCTTGATCCCGGCCCCGAGCTGGAGATCATGGATGAGCTTCCCGAGGAAGATTGGGACGAACAGGCGCTGCGCACCGCCGCCGACGAAGAAGGCGCGCAATACATAGAGGAAGTCCAACCGCGCCGGGCCGAAGCCGTAGCGCTGCCGGTGGCGGCAGCCGGCGCCGCCGGCGATAGTCAGCATGAGGCGGCCGCCGCAACCGCTCCAGAGGCAAGCGCCGTGGATTCGAACTCCACGCCGGAGGGAATCGCCGAAACTCCGTCTCCCCAGCCGGACGCTTCCGCAAGCGCGGAACCGGCGGAAGGCCAGCACGATCCGATAGCTTCGGTTGCCGCCGAAAGCGCCACGGCGGGGGGACCGGACCACGTGGTATTAAAGATCAGGCGCCGCAAACTCAGACTCGCGCCGCTGAAAAAGGGCGAGATTGTCGTCACCCGCCGTCTGTTCCGCTCCGGCGAAAGCGAGTACCTGCTGAATCACAAGCTCTGCCGTTTGCGGGATATCCAGGAAATTTTCATGGGCACCGGCCTGGGGCCGGAGTCGTACGCCATCATCGAGCAGGGGCGCATCGGTCAGATTCTTTCCAGCAAGCCCACCGACCGCCGCAACATCATCGAAGAGGCGGCGGGCGTCACGAAATTCAAGACCAAGAAGCGCCTGGCCGAGGCCCGGCTCGAAGACGCCAAGCTGAATCTGAACCGCGTGAACGACATCTTCGAAGAGGTCACGCGCCAGATGAATTCGCTGAAGCGTCAGGCGGCCAAGGCGGCGCGCTATGTCCGGTTGCGCGACGAGCTGCGGGCCAGGTTGCGCGTGGTTTTGAGCAGCAAGTTCGTCTTGCTGGAACGGGAAACCGCCGGCCGGCAAGCCGAACTGGAGAGCATTGGCGAACAGATGCGGCTGCAGGGCGAAGCGGTGCGGCAGATGGAGGCCGAGCATAGCGATGGCACGCAGCGTGGCTACGCCGTCGAGAGCGCGTCCCGGGAAAACCGCGAGCGCCTGGCGGAAATTGCCCGCGATGCCGACCGCGCCGTCAGCCGCCAGAAGCAGAACGAAGAGCGCTTTCTCGAACTGGACGAGCGGGCCGCGGCGGCGCAGCAGGACCTGGCGCAAACCGCCGGTAAATTGCAGAGCTTGCAGGCCGAGCGTGACGCCAACCGCCAAGTGCTGGATTCCGCCGAAGCCGGCGTTGCCTCTGCCGCCGGTGAGCTGACTGCCCGGCAACAGGAAGCGGCCGCGGCCGCGGCCGCTTTGACCGCGGTGGACAAGCAACAGGAAATGCGCCGGGTCTCCATCCTGGAGGCGGCAAACGCTGCGGCCGGCGTCCGCAATCGCATCACGCAAGCCGAAGAGCACATGGCGGCGCTGGAGCGCGAAACGCAACGGCTGACCAAGGAAATCGATGCCGCCAACCGCCAACTGGAAGCTTTCGGCGGCGAGCACAGTCAGTTAGCCCGGGAATGCGATTCGTCCACCCAGCGCGTCGAGGTCCTGGCCGGCCGCATTGAGGAGAGCCGCCGGCAGCTTGGCGCCAAGCGCCAGGCAGAAACGGACGCCAAACTGCGCCTCGACGGCCTGCGCGGGGAGCACGCCAGCGCCTTGGGCAAAAAATCGTCGCTCGAAGCGGTGATTGCCGAGCATGGCTACTCGACGGATTCCGTGCGCCGGCTGCTGAAATCGGATGCCCTGCACGGCAGCTTCGCACCGGTGGGCGTGCTCGCCGATTTCCTGGAAGTTGATACCCGGTACGAGAACGTGGTGGAAGACTTCCTGCGCGACGAGCTGAACTACGTCGTGGTGAAGTCATGGGACGCGGCCGACCGCGGCTTGCAACTGCTCCGCAGCGGCGTGGATGGGCGCGCTACTTTCCTGGTGCACCCCAGCGATTCGCAAGCCAAGTTTTCCTTCGCGGTCGATGAGACGCAGCACCGCCTGCCCCGCCACGATGGCGCGGTTCCCCTGAAGAATTGCATCCGGGTGATGAACGGCTTCGGCAAATCGCTGGAAGTGGTCCTTCCCAAATTGCGCGACGGTTATATCGTCGCCAATCCCGAAGTGGGACGCGAGTTGGCGCTCTCCAATCCCGACGCTTTCTTTCTCTCGCAAACCGGCGAATGCTTCCACAACGTGACCGTTACCGGTGGCAAACCCGCCGCCGCCGGACCGCTCTCGATGAAACGCGAGCTGCGCAATGTGCTCCGCCAGCTTGCCGATTTGGAAGGCTCGCTCGCTCAAGAGGAAACGCGGGCACAGGCCCTCGGACGCGAGATCGAGGATCTTACTTCCCTCCTCCAAAACCTGGAAGACGAGCGCCGTGAGGCCGAAAAGCAGGCCATGACGTCCGGCCATGCGTTGCGGCAGTTAGACAGCGAAACCGCCCGCGTCCGCGAGCGCCTGGGCATTTACGAGAACGAGTTACAGCGCACCGGCGGCGAGCGGGCGGCCAAGGAGGCTTATGCCGCCGAACAACGCCATGAGCTTGCTCAGCGCGAGCACATGCGCCAGGAACTCGAGCAGGCCATGGGCGCGGCCCAGGAGCGCCTGGGCGAAATGCGGACGGCGCGCGACGCGGCCGAACAAAGCGCATCGCAGGCCCGCGCTAACCTCGCCGTCCTGGAAGAGCGGCGCCGGGCGGCCCTGCAGGCCGTGGAGCGCATCGAATCGCTGGCCGGGGAAGTGGCGGGACGCGTCCAGGCGCTGCAGGCGCAGATTGCCTCCGCCGCCGAAGAAAAGGAGCAGCGCGGCGCCGAAAACCGGCAACTGGCCGAACGCCTGGTCGAGCTGGCGAAAGAACGCGAAGCCTGCCAGTCTCGGGAAAGCGCACTGCGGGCCGAAGCCGAACAACTGCGGGCCCGGCTGCAGGAGCTCGAGGGCGGCTTGCACGAGGCGCGGGCGGCGCTCGATGCCGCCCGCGATCACCGGGGAGAGGTGGCGGCCGCCTTGGCGAAACTCGAGTCCGACGCCGGTTACCTGGCGGAAACCTGCGGTCATGACCTCGGCCTCACCCGCGAACAGTTGCGCGCGGAGGACGCGGTGGTTCCGGTGGAAGGCGCGGCCTTGGCGGCCGAAGACGCCGCCTGCCGCGAGCTGCGCGCGAAAATCGACAACCTGGGCCCGGTCAATATGATGGCCCTCGAGGAATACAACGAGGTGGAACAGCGCCATAGTTTCCTGGAAACCCAGCGCCGCGACCTGCTGGACTCGATTGCCAATACCCAGGACACCATCCGCGAAATCGAAGTCATCACCCGGCAAAAGTTTGCGGAAGCTTTTGCCGTCATCAACGCCAACTTCCAAGCTACCTTCCGCAAGTTGTTCGGCGGCGGGCAAGCCTTCATGCGGCTCACCGACGAGGAGAACACGGCCGAAAGCGGCATCGACGTGGTAGCCTCCCCGCCGGGCAAGCGCCTGCAGAATGTCCTGCTGCTTTCCGGAGGCGAAAAGGCGTTGACGGCGCTGGCTTTGCTGGTGGGCATCTTCCAGTACCAGCCCAGTCCTTTCTGTATCCTCGACGAAGTCGATGCGCCGCTGGACGAAGCCAACGTCGGACGCTTCACCGGCCTGGTGCGCGAAATGAGCTTGCGCACGCAGTTCGTTTTGATTACGCACACCAAACGGACCATGAGCGTCGCCCCCGTCATGTACGGCATCACCATGCAGGAGCCGGGAGTCTCCAAGCTGGTGTCGGTGCGCTTCAACGAACCATCGGCCCAGGCGGCGGATTGAGAAAAGCGGCGATTGGTCCCGCGAGGCGGGAGCAATTGGCGATTGGGCGTTAGCGCCGCCAACAACCGATCGCCAATTGCCGACTGCGCCTCTTGACATGGCCGCGGAGAATATGTTTCTCGAAATCTGCCGGTCCGGTCCGGGGCAAGCGTTTTCTGGGGCATGCCTGTGCAAAACGGGGACGCTGCCGGACCGCTAAAAATACCTGTTCCGCGCATTCCGCCCTTTTGTCAAGCCCGTCTAGCCGCCGCCCGGCTCCGGGCTTAAAAAAAATCTTCCGGCGACGTTGACAAACTTGGTACGCCGGTTAAAATCGGGCCGTTCTGCAAATTTTTATCTGCGAGAAAGTCTGCCGTGGTTCAACAAAATTCCATGGTCGTCTTGAATACCAGTTTTCCGGATTGGGCCCTGCACGCCAGCGGCAAGGTGCGCGACGTGTACCGCGTGGACAACGATCACCTGCTCTTCGTAGCCACCGACCGCATTTCCGCATTCGATTACGTGCTGGCCTCCGGAATTCCCAGCAAGGGCCGCGTGCTGACCCAGCTTTCGCTGTTCTGGTTCGATTTCCTCAAGGACATCTGCCCGAACCACCTGATTACGGCCGACGTGCAGCGCTATCCCGCAAGTTTGCAAGCCCACGCGGACGTGCTGCGGGGCCGCTCCATGCTGGTCGCCGCGGCCGAAATGCTCCCCGTCGAGTGCGTCGCCCGCGGCTACCTTTCCGGCTCGGGATGGAAAGAGTACCAGCAGGAAGGAGCGGTTTGCGGCATCAAACTGCCCGCGGGCTTGACGGAGAGCAGCCGCCTGCCGGAACCCATTTTCACTCCCGCCACCAAGGCGCTTACCGGACACGACGAAAATATCTCCTTCGAGCGGATGGCCGCCATGGCCGGGAAGGAGCGCAGCGCCCAGTTGCGGGACCTGACGTTGCGGCTTTATACCACGGCGGCGGACTATGCGCGGCAACGCGGCATCCTTATCGCCGATACCAAATTTGAATTCGGGGTCACCCGCCGCGGACTGACCCTGGCTGATGAAGTGCTCACTCCCGATTCCTCGCGCTTCTGGCCGGCGGACAAATACCAGCCCGGCAGGCCGCAGGAGTCGTTTGACAAGCAGTACGTGCGCGACTATCTGGAAGCCATTCATTGGGACAAACGCCCTCCGGCGCCGGGCCTGCCGGAGGAAGTGCAACAGCGAACCAGCGAGAAGTATCGGGAAGCCTATCGTCGGCTTACCGGACGCGAACTGGCCCAGGATGCGGCATGAATCTGGCGGATTGGTTGATCCTCGGTGCGGTCCTGTTCTCGGCTGTGGTGGCGGCCGCCCAGGGATTTATGTACGAAGTGTTTTCCTTGGCCGGAGTTGTGGCCGGCTACTTGCTGGCGGCGTGGGGATATTCGCGCGTGGCGGCCTGGTATGCGCCTTTCGTGAAAATGCCCTGGGTTGCCGATGTGGCGGGGTTTCTGACGGTCTTCTTGGCCGTCCTGCTGCTGGCTGGAGCCGTGGCCAAGCTGGCGCGCTGGGGCGTGCATAAAGGGGGGCTGCGCTGGTTTGACCACATGTTGGGCGGAGTTTTCGGCCTGTTGCGGGGAATCCTGCTGGTGACGGTGGTGCTGGTGGCTGCCGGCGCCTGGACACCCGGCGCCACTTGGCTCACCGGGTCCCAGATTGCGCCTTACTTCCTGGTTTTGGGACGCGCCGCAGTGTGGCTGGCGCCCAGCGGCGTGCGCAAACAATTCGCTGAAGGCACTCAGCACTTGCGCCAGTTGAGCTTGCCGCCGGCGCCGGCTAAGGGCAAGTAGAGCAAGTTTGGATGGATTGGCCTTAATTTGGGGGAGAGGCAACGTGAAGGACCAGCTTGAAAGTTTGGTAGCACAAATGTACAAGAGCGGCATTTTGTATTCTGAAGCCGTCCGTGAATTTAAAAAGCGCTTTCTTATAACCGTGCTGCAGGAGAACCACGGGAACCAGTGCAAGGCCGCCCGCGAACTCCGTGTGCACCGCAATACTCTTGCCCGGACTATCGAGGAATTGGAGATTGACCTGCGCGCCGTGCGCAATATGGGCCGGCGCCCGCCGCGCAGCGCTCATCCCGTGCTGGTGGAGCGGAAGGCCGCACGGTGAAGTTCGATATCCGGCCGGCCGCCGAGGCCGAATTCGATTGGTGCGCCCGCTTGATGGCAAAGAACGACCCGTGGCTCACCTACGAATTCTCCCTCGAGTGGTGCCGTGATGTGCTGAAGTGGCCGGGGAGTTCCCTGTTTGCCGCCGCCGCCGGGACTCCCGTGGGTTTCATCCTGCTTCATCCCCGGGGCTTCCTGGGTTCGCCTTACATCGCTGCCCTCGCCGTTGAGGAAGAATTCCGGGGCCGGAAAGCCGGCAGCGCGATGTTGGAATTCGCCAAAGAGCGTTTTGCCGGAAGCCGCCATGCGTATCTTTGCGTTTCGTCGTTCAATCCCCGCGCGCTGGCGCTGTATCAACGGCACGGATATGTGAAAATCGGCGAGCTGCCCGACTTCATCGCCGATGGTTACGCTGAATTTCTGATGCAGAAACGCCTCGGCTAATTAGTCCGGGAAATCCCGGTTGGCGTGTCATTTTCCGGAAGCGCGCGTTGCGCCTCGCGCAGGCGTGCGTGCTTCTCGCGGAAATGCCGCATGGCGCGCTCGCCCCAGGCGTGGACGAAGTAGTAGTTCACGCCCCCGCCCACCACGCTGCTTACCACCGGGACCAGGCGGCCCGCCCACTTTTCCACCACCTCGCCGCTGGCCTGCACCGCGATGGCCTGGATCACGCGGGGAACAAAACGGTTGACCACGCCCTTCTCCAGCAACTCCCGGCTGATGTCCACCCCGGCGGCGCTGGCGGCCGCCAGCCACAGTTCCGCCACCTCGGCGTCGGTATTGAACTCAAAACCATAGACCAGGCTAAGCTTCTGAATCGTCCGCATGGTGATCACGGAGAGGATGCCCAGATCAGGCAGCAAGGTCAGAATGCCGCCCAGTCCCAGGCCGGCGCCCTCCACGGCGGCCATCTTCATGCCCGACCGAATCAGGTCTAAGGCTACGTTGTCCACCTGCTCCAGAGGCACCGAAAACATTCCCCGGTAACTCCTCACCGGGACCCCGTAACCCGCCTGAAGCTGCAACAGAAAGCGCCGCGGATCGACCCTGACCGTCGCGTAAGCCTCGAGAAAACCGCGGCGCATGGCGCTTTCAATCCGGCGGCGCAGCCAGCCTTTGTTTCCCTCCGGCATGGCTAAAGTGTATCGCGGCTTTGCCCGGGCCCGCACCGCGCCAGCCCGGAAGCTCAAAGCCGGCTGGAGCGGGGGGCTGCCTTGGCGCACAGCCTGACCGCCGCCGGTGTGGTAGCATCAAACTTTCTGAAGATGACCAAGAAACTTCACCTCGTGCCCCTGGGCGGCTTGGGCGAGTTCGGCATGAACTGCATGGCTTTGCGCTGGGGTGACGACATCCTCGTCATCGACGCCGGGCTGATGTTTCCGGAATCCGAACTGCTCGGCGTCGATATTGTTGTTCCCGATATCACCTATCTCATGGAAAACCGCAGCAAGGTGCGCGGCGTGTTGCTGACCCACGGGCACGAAGATCATATCGGCGCTTTGCCTTGGCTGTTGTCGGAGATCAATGTCCCGGTCTGGGCAACGGAATTTACGCTGGCTTACGTTGAAGGGAAGCTGGAAGAACACAAGCTGCTGGACAACGCGGTGTTGAACGAAATGGTCCCTGGAGAGCGCTTCTCCGTCGGTCCCTTCACCATCAACCCCATCCAGGTGACGCACAGTCTGGTGGATTGCGTCTCGCTGGCCATCCATACGCCTCTGGGCGTGATTATTCACACTGGCGATTTCAAGGTGGACCCCACCCCCAGCGACAACAAATTGTTCGATCTGCACACCTTCGCCGAATATGGCAAGCAAGGCGTGCTGGCGCTGCTGCAGGATTCCACCAACGTCGAACGGCCCGGCTACACCCCCAGCGAACGCGCCGTGCACCGTAAATTCGACGAGGTTTTCGCCCGCGCCCGGCAACGCATCTTCGTTTCGTGTTTTTCTTCGTCCATTCATCGGCTGAAGCTGGCCATTGAGACGGCCTGCCGTTACAACCGGAAGGTGGCCCTGATCGGCCGCTCGATGAATGACTCGGCGGAAATCGCCCAGGACCTTGGCTATCTCGACGTGCCCGACGGCGTGCTGATTCACCCCGGCGAACTCAAAAACTTCCCGCCGGATCGGGTTTGCGCCCTCATCGCCGGTACGCAGGGAGAGCCTATGTCGGCGCTCTCGCGCGCCGCCGTGGACAGTCACAAACATGCCAAGATCGGCCCCGGGGACACGGTGGTGCTTTCCTCGCGCATCATTCCCGGCAACGAAAAGGCCATCTACCGCATGATCGATCACCTGTTTCGCCGCAACGCCCATGTGGTCTATGAAGACGGCTCCAAACCGCCGATTCACGTCAGCGGCCATGCCAGCCAGGAAGAGTTGAAGCTGCTCATCAGCCTGGTCAAGCCAAGGTACTTCATTCCCATCCACGGCGAATACCGCCAGTTGAAATTGCATGCGGAACTGGCGGGCTCCATGAAAGGCTCCGTGGGACAGGTGTTCCTGATCGAAAGCGGCGACGTGCTGGAATTCGACGAACTGGGCGCGCGCCCGCTGGGCCGCGTGCCCGTGGGCCGGGTTTGCATCGACTCCGGCTCCATTGGCGAGGTGGTAGAGGACCTGGTGATCGAGGACCGCCGCCACCTCAGCGAGGATGGGATCGTGTTGCCGATCATCGCCATCCATAAGCTGACCGGCCGCATCGAGACGCCGCCGGAAATCGTCATGCGCGGCTTCGCCGGGGCCCCCGCCGATAACGGCTTCCTGGCCGAGGCCCGCGAGACCGTGATGCGTACCCTGGAGCTCTCCAGCCGGGAAGAGAAGAGCGATTACGGCGTGATTAAAGAAAAAATCCGCCAGGATTTGAAGCGCTACATCGTAAAGAACACCGCCCGCCGCCCCCTGGTCATGCCCGTCATCCTGGAAATTTAGGCTGCTCCATGATCACTCTCGACGACATTCGCCAGGCCCAGCGGCGGATTCAAAACGTCGCTATTCATACCCCATTGATCCGCTGCCCCCACGCCGCACAAATCCGCGCAATCCCGTCCGCCGTACCGCAGCTTTGGTTCAAGCCTGAGAGCCTCCAGCCCATCGGCGCTTTCAAGCTGCGGGGCGCCTGCAACAAGATCGCTTCGCTCCCGGAGGAAGAGCGGCGGCGTGGAGTGATCACTTATTCCAGCGGCAATCATGCCCAGGGAGTGGCGTATGCCGCTAAGCTGCTGGGCATCAAAGCCACGATCGTGATGCCCGGCAATGCGCCCCCGATGAAGGTCGAGAACACCGCGCGGCATGGCGCCGAGATTGTCTTTGTGGGCCCGGCCAGCTCGGAGCGCCAAGCCCGGGCCGAAGAATTGGCGCGGGAGGGCGGCTACGTGATCATTCCTCCCTTCAACGACCCGCAGATCATTGCCGGCCAGGGCACCGCGGGGCTGGAAATCATTCACGACCTGCCCGAAGTGGCATGCGTGCTGGTTCCGGTGGGCGGGGGCGGCCTGATCAGCGGCATCGCCACCGCGCTGAAGCTGACCAATCCGCGCGTCAAAGTCATCGGGGTGGAACCTGAGCTGGCGGCAGATGCGCAAGCCAGCTTCCGCGCCGGCCGCATAGTGGAGTTCACCGCCGCCCAGGTCTCGCGCACCCTGGCTGACGGCCTGCGCACCCAGCACGTGGGAGAGATCAATTTCGAGCACATTCGGCGCTATGTGGACGACATCATCACCGTGAGCGAAGCCGAAATCCGCGAAGCCGTGCGCCGCATGGTTGTGCGCGTCCGGCTGGTGGCGGAGCCGAGCGGCGCCGTGCCGTTCGCGGCCTATCTCTTCCACCGCGGGCAGTTGCCGGCAGCGGAAAACATGGTGGCCGTGATCAGCGGCGGCAACATCGAACCGGAGCTGCTGCGGGAAATCCTTGGGAATTGAGAAATTGAGGAATCGGGTAATTGAGGAAAGTCATCGGGCATCCAACGCCAAGTGCCAGGCACGAATCCGGCCCGGCCGATTCTGGCTTGAGGCTCGGTACTTGCGGCTTGGGGTTCAGCCACTTTACCCGGTTACTCAAGTACTCAATTACCCGATGTCCCCCGGCGCCTTCTGTGGTAAATAATGATACTCACAATGCTGCGACAAATACTCAAACCCGTATTTCTGGCCGTTTGTGCGGCGCTGCTGCTGGCGGATGTGACGCCTTCCAAAACCAATCAAAGTCCAATCCGGTTTCCGCACGCGCCGGCCGCAACGAAAACCCCCAAGGCGGTGCCGCCTAAGGTCTTTCCTTACGCTGTCCATACCCGCACGCTGGAAAATGGCCTCCACGTGGTCATCATCCCCACGCCGGAATTCAAGGACATGGCGACCTATGCCACCGCCGTGTACGCCGGCTCCCGCAACGAAACCGAGCGCGGCAAGACGGGACTCGCGCATCTGTTCGAGCATGAGATGTTCCTGCACGAATACGGGGGCGCCGCAGGCGGCTACGAGGCGCACATTCGCGCGCTGGGCGTGGACAACAATGCCTTCACGTCTTACGACCTGACCTTCTTTCATCCCACCACCTTCACCTCGAACCTGATTGGCCCGGTCGAGCGCCCCGGCGGCGCCCACCCCGGCCTCATCGAACTGGAGGCGGCCCGCTTTCAAAACCTGACCATCAGCCGCAAGTCCTTTCAGGTGGAGGCCGGAGCGGTGTTGGGCGAGTACCGGCGCATCTTCTCCGATCCCAGCGAGAAAATGATTGAGGCGCTCTCGGAAAAGGCGTTCCCCACGCATCCTTACGGGCACACCGTAATCGGTTACGCCGACGACGTCGAAAACATGGCGCAGGCGTGGGATGCGGCTTGGGAATTCTATGGCCATTACTACCGCCCGAACACGGTGGCGGTAATCGTCGTGGGAGACGTGGAACCCGAAGACCTGCTGCCGGCCATCAAGAAAGCTTACTCCGGCTGGAAACCGCAGAAGCCGCCGCGGATTCCGTTGCCGGCGCCCCCGGCCGCCGAGGTCAAAGTTCACGTCTCCTGGGGCGCCGAAGTCGCGCCGCACGTGATGGTGGGATACCACACTCCGGCGGCCAAGCCCGGCTCCAAAGAGACGGCGGCGGGCCAGATTCTCCACGAGCTGCTGGTTTCGCGTTCCGCCCCCCTCTATCAGAAACTGCGCTATCAGAAGCAAACCGTTACCTCTCTGCACCTGGCGGCGGACCCGCTATCCACCGATCCCCACTGGCTTCTGCTGGAAGGCGAACTGCGGCTCGAGCGCTTCCGGCACGACGGCCGGCCTTATGCCGAAGACGTGGAGCATGACCTAGTCCAGGGGATGGAAGAGCTGAAGACCTTCTCCAAGCAGCCGCGCGCCGCCGAAACTCTGGCGGTGGTTCGGGAGCGCGTGCGGAACGACTTTCTGGCGCGGCTGAATTCCACCACCAATATTGCCTCGCTGTTTGCCGGCTACTATCGTTTTGGCTACGATGCGCAGGCCATCGACAAAGCCATGGCGGCCATTCAGGCCCTCACCCCGGCCGATATCGACGCTTATGCGTCCAAATATTTCACGCCCAGCCAGCGCGTCTCCGCCACCTTATGGCAGGACAAGACCGGCAGCGCCGATGCGCCAGGAGGTCATTGATGAACCCTTCCGCCGAATTCACCGCCTCCACTCCGGCAAGCCGCACCGCGTCCCGGTTCCTTGCCCTTGCCCTGTTCCTGTTGACGGCCATGGCCTGGAGCCAGGGGAAGCCGGCTTCGGGTGCGGCGGCATCCACGTCCACGACCCTCAAGACTCCGCCGTCCGCCCAAAAGCCTGCGCGTCAAGCCCCGAAGAAGACCGCCGCCCCGGCGCCGCGAATGTTTCTCCTGCCCTCATCTTCTCCGCTCTATGCGGTAAAGATCATGGTCATGGCCGGGTCGGTAGACGATCCCGCCGGCAAGGAAGGCTTGGCGAATCTGGTCTCCCAGGCGCTGATCGAGGGCGGCTTCGGCGATCCGAAGCATCCCGTGACTAAGGAAAAGCTGGCGGAAATCACCCGGCCCTGGGGCAGCGCGGCCATGCCGTCCGTGCGGGTGGACAAGCAAACCACCACCTTCAGCATGCTGGTCCCGAAGGACGCGTTTCCCCAGTTCGTGCGCAGCGTGCTTCAGCCCATGTTTTCCCGGCCTTTGTTCCAGCAGAAGGAAATTGACCGCCTGCGCACGGACGCGCTGAACGAAATTCAGTCGAAACTGCGTTTCGAAGAACAGGAACTGCTGGGCCTGCAGGCGCTGGAAAGCTACGTATTTCAGGGCACGGCGTTGTCGGCGCCGGCTTACGGAACGGTGCAGGGACTGAAGGCCGTAGAGCGCGCCGATATCATCAAGTTCTACCGCACCTTCTACACCGCCCACGATGTCGCCATCGCCACCAGCGCCACTCCCGAATCGGCCAAGCTGCTGCGGACCGCGCTGCCCCTGGGCGCCAAGCCTCCGCAACAACTATGCAACTGCGACGTGCAGACGCCCGAGGGCCGCCAGGTGCTGATCATCACGCTCTCGAATGCCATCGCCACCGGCATTCACCTGGGCTTTCCTCTCGACGTGCAGCGCGGCACTCCCGATTACTGGCCACTGTTCATCGCCAACACCTACCTGGGCGCGCATCGCGACGAGTTCGGACGCCTGTTCCAGGAAATCCGCGAGGCGCGTGGTTACAATTACGGCGACTACTCCTATATCGAGTATGTGGCGAATGCGCCGTATGATTTGTTTCCTCCCCCGGACACCCCGCGCTCGCAGCAATATTTCAGCCTTTGGGTCCGTCCGATCGGCCATCAGTACGCGCATTTCATCATGAAGGCGGTCACCGCCGAGCTGGACCGCTTCGCCCGCGAGGGCATGACTCCCCAGCAAGTCGAGGAAACCAAGATCAAGGCGCGAACGCTTTACCTTAAATATGCCGAGAACGTTGACCGCCAGCTCGGCTACCGCCTGGACGACGCCTTCTACGGCATGGACAACCACGGCTACCTGGCGGAAATGCTGAAGAACATCGACGCCGTCAATGCCGATACGGTCAATGCGGTGATTCACCGGTACCTGCAGGCCCGGAACCTGCGGTACGTGATCACCACCAACGAGAGCGATGCCGGGCAGTTGGCCGATGATATCGCCGGCAACACCAACTGCACGCCGAAATCCGCCGCCGGGTATCACCTCGCCGACCCGCCCACCGAAGCGCAACGCGAGCTGCTCGACCAGGATCAGGAATGGATCGCTTATCATTTGAACATCCAACGCAGCGATATTTATATCGTCAAGGCCGGTCAGATGTTCGAGACTGCCAGCCTGCCTGGTATGCCGCCCGTTGCTGCCGCCCCGGCTGCAGGAGCCGGAAAATGACGGACGGAAAAGCTTTGCTGGTGGCCACCGCCGGGTTTTGTCTTCTGGCCGCGGCCGCGGCATACGCGGCCGAACGCGCCGTGCTGGTGCGCGACGCGGCCGTGTACGTCTCCCCGGACACGCAGTCGCAAACCCTGGGAGCGCCGCTGGAGAGCGGAAGCGAAGTCGCCATTCTGGAGACGGCCTCCGGCGGATGGGCGCATGTGGAACCCATAGAGAAGTCCGTCAGCGGCTGGATCGCCGATAAGGTGCTGGTGCGGACCGGCACGCCCAATGGCGACCTGATTCTCTTCGGGGCGGCGGCGGACGCGGAAGAGCAGGCGGGCAAGCTGCACGGCGCCCGGGGCGAGGCCCAGGCCAACGCTGCGCTTCGTCTGTATCGCATGGCCGCCGCGTATTTCCCCCATTCGCCGCTGGCGGCCGAGGCCTTCTACCGCGCCGCCGATGTCAAGTGGCAGGTCGAGCGCGCCGATGCTATGACGCGCCCTTCGGCCCGGATGCACGACCCGGCAATGCGCACGCCGATTGACGAAGAGCCGATGCGCCAGGTCATCAAGAAATATCCGCATACCCGGTGGGCCGACCTGGCTGCTTATCACTTCATCGAAAACAAACTCTGCGGCGATTGGGAAGGCAGCTCCAAGTGTCCGGATAACGAAGCGGAGCAATATGAAAAATATGCCGCCGAGCATCCGCAATCGCCGGTAGCCGCCGAGGCGCTTTACCATGCCGCCACCCGCCGCGCCGCGTTGATCGAGATTTACAAAACCGAGGAGAAGCAGGGCAAGTCGGATGAATCGCGCAAGCGCGCCTTGGCCGACGCCGAGCGCATCATTTCCCAGTACCCCGAGCAGGACGACTGGGCCGCGCGCGCTCAAACTTTGACGTTCCTGGTTAGCCAGGGCGTGCCGCTATACGGCAATGCGCCGTTGCAATGATGCTTACGCCGCAGCGCCTTTGGCCTGGCTGACTGCGGACCTAAAGCGCCACCGCTTTCGTGTTACCCTGAACTATCGTGACGCCTGATGGAGTTGAACGTGAATCATTACCTGCTGTCGGTTTTGCTGGGAATCGTGGAAGGACTTACCGAGTTCCTGCCGGTCAGTTCCACCGCCCATCTGCGCATTTCCGAAGTCCTGCTCGGCGTGAGCCTCTCGAGCGGCTACTGGAAGATGTACAGCATCGTGATCCAGTTGGGCGCGATTCTCTGCTTGCCCTTCTATTTCCGGCACCGAATCGCCTCCCTGCTGGCCACGTTTCCCCGCGGCCGCGACGGCGGCAGGACCATCTTCACTCATCCGCTCACCCTTACGGGCGTAGCTTTCGTCTGCACGGCCGTGCCTTCGCTGCTGCTGACCAAGTTGATCGGCGAGAACCTGGAGAGCCTGCGCGTGATGGCGGCCGCGCTGGTTCTTGGCGGCATTGTCATGTGGATCGTGGATGCGCATTACGGCAGTTCCGCGCGCTCCTACCGCACCACCGACATGGATCAAATATCGTGCGGGCAGGCAATCTGGATCGGGTGCTGCCAGGTGCTTTCCGCGGCTTTTCCGGGGACGTCGCGTTCCATGTCCACCATCGCCGCCGGCCAGATTGCCGGCATGTCGCGCCCGGCGGCGCTGGAATTCTCCTTCTTCCTCTCGATTCCTACCATGATCGCCGCCACCTGCTGGGACATGTTCAAATCCTTGCGCCATGCCCACGGCGGCGGGGAGATTGGCGTCGCTCCCCAGGACCTGCAGGGCTGGATCGTGCTGGCCATCGGCTTTGTCGTGTCGTTCGTCGTGGCCTATGTCGTGGTGGCCTGGTTCATGCACTGGGTCCGCACGCGCGGGTTTGCGCCGTTTGCCGTTTATCGCATTGTGGCCGGCAGCGCCGTGCTCGTCTGGGTGCTGCGCCAATAGCGTGCTCAGAATTCAGGCACCGAGCACCAAGCCCCAAGCCTTCCAGCCTGGGGTTCAGTGCTTGAAGCTTGGCGCTTGGCGCGCAGTCCGGCGGGAGACGGGGGACCGGAGACCTGCCCCGGAGAGCCGTGGGCGGGGAACGGTTCCAACCAAGGTTCCTGCCCCAGAATTTCGTTTTCCCGGCGCCGATTTCTGCCATAATAGATGATGCTCTGGCGAGCTTCGTGCGCTTACCGGGCGCAGGGTGTGTGCCGCGGTAGGGGTGTGAGCCGCTATGAAGAATCTTTGCGCCGCATTATCTCCCGCCGGCAGCAAGCGCATGAACGAGCTGGTGGGGTTCCTGCTGTTTATCTCCGCCCTCCTTCTCCTGCTCGCTTTGGGCTCCTATTCGCCGCGCGATCCGTCTCTGAACACTTCGGCGCCTCCGCCGGAGGTGGTTGCGCCGCATAACTGGATCGGCATCGTAGGCGCTTTCGGGGCCGATTTCCTCCTGCAGTTTGCCGGCCTGGCCGCCTTTCTGCTGCCGGTTTTTCTGGCGCTGCTTTCGGCCCGCTGGTTCTGGTCGCGGCCCATCGACTCGCCCCGCGCCAAAGCTACCGGCGCGCTGCTGTTGCTGGCATTCGTTCCCGCATTGCTGGGATTGCTGCCCTGGCACTGGCGATGGCTGCACTCCGTTCCCATTGAAGGTCTGCTGGGCCGCGTGCTCGCCGACGCTCTGGTGCATTACTTCAACGTCATGGGCGCCTATATCGTGTCGGTGGCGCTGATTTCGGTCGCTCTCTATCTGGCGACGGCGTTTTCGTTTGCGGCGTTGCGGCTTTGGTTCACCACGCGCTTCACCTTCGTCTTCGCCGCCTGGGACCGGTTGCAGGACTGGCGGCAGGCCCGCGCCAAGATCAAGGCGCAGAAGGAACTGGAAAAGAAGCGCACCAACCGGCCGGTGGTCACCAGTCAATTGGTTCCGGCCAAGCGTACACCCGCCGCCGGCGCCGGTCCCGAACCGGCGAAGACTGGAATCGAACGCCTCGCCGAAGAACAAGGCGGCGCTACCGCCGGCGCCTTGGCCCTGTCCGAAGTCCAGCCCTTGCCGGACGTAGGCTCGGCTGCCGACGTTCAGGTAGTGGCGCGCGCCGACTCCAATCAGCGGGCCAGAACGACCATGCCGAAGATTGCCGGCTCTTTCAAGATGCCCTCCAGCGCACTGCTGGCCCGGCCGGACGGTCAGAACGTTATAGACGAAGACGAGCTGAAGACTTTGGCCGACGTGCTCACCAAGAAGTACGCCGAATTCGAGGTTCACGGCCAAGTGGTGCAGATCAATCCCGGCCCGGTGGTCACCACTTTCGAGTTCAAGCCGGAGGCCGGCATCAAGTACAGCCGCATCACGAGCCTTACCGAGGATCTGTGCCTCGCCTTGCGCGCCGAGAGCATTCTAGTCGAGCGCATGCCCGGCAAATCCACGGTAGGGATTCAGGTGCCCAACCGCGAGCGCGAGGTCATTCGCCTGCGCGAAATCATCGAGTCGCCGCAATTTACCGGCGCCAAATCGAAGCTCACGCTGGCCCTGGGCAAAGACATCAACGGCGGCATCACGGTGGCCGAGCTGGCGGCCATGCCGCATCTTCTGATTGCCGGTTCCACCGGCTCGGGCAAAAGCGTGGCGCTGAACGCCATGCTCATGTCGATGCTCTACAAGGCCACGCCCGAGGAGCTGCGGCTTATCCTGGTCGACCCGAAGCGCCTGGAGTTAGGCGTCTACGAGCGCCTGCCGCACCTCTACACGCCCATCATTACCGAAGCCAAGCTCGCCGCCAACGCGCTGCGCAATGCGGTGCGCGAGATGGAGCACCGCCTGAAACTGCTGGCCGGAAAGGGCGTGCGCAATATTGACCAGTACAACCGGGCGGTCAGCGATGCTCCGCCCAGCCTCTTCGACGACGAAGCGGAGCGGCCGCTGCCCTACATGGTGATCGTGATCGACGAGCTGGCCGACCTGATGATGCTCGACCAGAACAACGTCGAAGAATCCGTCACCCGGCTGGCGCAGATGGCGCGCGCCGTCGGCATCCACCTGGTGCTGGCGACGCAGCGTCCTTCCGTGGACGTGATTACCGGCTTGATCAAGGCGAATTTTCCCGCGCGCATTTCCTTCCGCGTAGCGACCAAAGTGGATTCGCGCACGATTCTCGACGGCAACGGCGCCGAAGCGCTGCTCGGCCGCGGCGACATGCTTTATCTGCCCGCCGGCTCCGGCCGCATGGTGCGCCTGCACGCGCCCTACGTAGCCGAAAAGGAAATCGCCGCGGTAGTCGAGTTCTGGCGCAACCAGGCCCAGGCGGAATACGTCGAAGGATTTCTCGAGGCTCCCCGGGAGGAGGGGACGCGCGGCGAAGTCAGCAGCGAAGCGGGCACGGGCGGCGGCGAGCCGGACGGCTCCGACGACGAGCTGTATCAGAGCGCGGTGCGCCTGGTTCTGGAGTTCGGCAAAGCCTCCACTTCCCTCTTGCAGCGCCGCCTGCGCATCGGTTACGGCCGCGCCGCCCATCTGATCGACCTGATGGAGCAGGATGGCATCGTCGGCGCCGCTGACGGCCCCAAGCCCCGCGAAGTGCTCAAACGCCCCGATTGGCTCAGCGAAGTGGAAGACGCGCTGAGATAGAGCGGTCGTCGGTCGTCGGTCTTCGGTCTTCGGCCAGGAACAGAACCAAGCAACGAGCCACAAGCCAATAGAACGTCCCCCGTTTCCCGGCCCCCGTGAGCGAACCGTTTAACGTTTCGCGTTTGTGGCCTTGGCGTCCTCTGCGTTCCAACCTATTTCCGGCTCTGCTTCACGTTTCCGGCCTCCGGAACGATACCAGCTCCCACTCCCCGTCGGGCGCCGCTGTTTCGTGGCGAAGAATATAGAGGTTGCTATCGTCCGCGCGAACTTTGAAGAAAACATGGTCGGGTCCGTACCATTGGTCGAGCACCTCCTCGACCAAGTACTCGTGCTCTTCCAGCCGGAACCGGAGGGGCCGCTCGCCGCCCTTCCGCCCGGCATAGCATTGCACCTGCACCCGCATATCCTGTTTATTGTCGCTCCTCCGGCCATAACCAGGCGGCGCCGCGCACGCCGCTGGAATCGCCGTGTTTGGCCCGCAGGACCGGCGTTCCCACGTCCGCGGAAAACGTATAGAGCTGGAGCAGCGCCGGCAGCGCCGAATATAGGCGCGTCACATTGGAGAGCCCGCCGCCCAACACAATCGCGTCCGGATCAAGCACATTGACGATCGCAGCCAAGCTGCGCGCCAGCCGGTCCTCATAGAGGTCAAGGCAAGCGCGGGCCAGCGGATCGCCGGCCTCCGAGAGAGCGAGGCAATTGGCGTCGTTTTCCATGCGGATGGGCCGCCCCAGCTTGGCCTCCAAATCCCGGTCGAGGGGCTTGCCGTTCAACACCGTGCTGTTCGAGTTCTTCAGCAGGCCGGTGGAAGGCGCAATCGCTCCGGGCGTGGCAATACCCACCGTCCCGGTTTGGCCCGTGTGTTTTTCCGTGAACGCAACCAGTTCGGCGACGGCGTCCAGGATGGCAGTGTAATCTGCCGCCGGCGTCGGCACGCGATGCCGCAAGAGGATTGCGCCATCGCCCGCAGCGCTATCGGCCAGCGCAATAGCCTCGATCTTGGTGCCGCCCAAATCGATTCCGATTCTCACCGCTCATGCGCTCCTTACGGTCCCTAGCTGCTAACTACCAGCCCCTGGCTACTGCTTGAGCTTCTTGCGCGCACAGACGGCCACCGTTTCCGAAGGATCAATAGCCGCGCTATCGAGCTGGATATGCTCGATGCGGCCCTCGGGGCTGATGACAAAAGTAGCGCGCCGCGCCGCCCGGCTCCTGGGATTGAAGACGCCGTAGCGGTGGGTGACGTCGCCGCCCCAATCGCTCAGCAGCGGAAACTGCACGCCGATCTGTTCGGCCCAGGCTTTATTGGCGAAGGTGCTGTCCATGCTCACACCCAGGACCTGGGTGTTGGCGGATTCCAGCTCGGCCAGACGCTGCTGGAACGCCTTCATCTCCTGCGTTCAACCGCCGCTGAACGCGAAAACGTAAAAGGCCAGCACCACCGTCTTCCTGCCCTGAAAGTCGTGGAGTGATACGTCTTTCCCGCTTTGGCCGCGCAAGGTGAAATCGGGAGCGGCATCGCCAACTTTCAGAGCGAGCGGCGGCGCGCCGGCGGCGGGCTTGGGAGTCTGGGCGGAGAGCCCCAGGGAAAAAGGCAGCCGTGGCAGAAAAGCCAAAAGCAACATTGCCGCCACAAAGATTGCCCGCAGCCGGTGCATAATCAACCTCCTGCGCTTGCAAACCACAAACTTGGCGGCCGGCCGAAGCACGCCATGCAAGCCGCAGTAAGCAGTTTACCGCTAACGCGGGAGTGGCCGTTGGCAGTCGAAGCTGGCAGGCTCGGCGCCCGGCGCCAATGCGCAATAGCGACGCGCGGGTTATGACTATAATTAATTTATGGAGAACGATCAGTTGGTGATTGCCGGGCGTTCGTTTCGTTCCCGGCTGATTGTCGGCACGGGCAAATACAAGTCGGGTCTGGAAACGCAACAGGCCATCGCGGCGAGCGGCGCGGAAATGGTGACGGTGGCGGTGCGCCGGGTAAACCTGGACCGCTCGAAGGAGTCGCTGCTCGATTTTATCGATCCCAAGAAATATTTCCTTTTGCCCAACACCGCCGGCTGCTACACGGCAGACGAAGCGATTCGCGCCGCCCGGCTCGCCCGCGAAGTGGGACTTTCCGACTGGATCAAGATCGAGGTGATCGGCGATCAGGCCACGCTTTATCCCGATGTGGCAGCCACCGTGGAAGCCACCCGCGTATTGGTAAAGGAAGGCTTTATCGTTCTCCCCTATACCTCTGATGATATTGTGGTTGCCAGAAGGCTAGTTGACAACGGGGCGAGCGCCGTCATGCCCCTTGGCGCCCCAATCGGCAGCGGCATGGGAATCCAAAACCGGGCCAATCTGCAGATTCTGCGTGAGCTGATTACCGCCGTTCCGCTGATTGTCGATGCCGGCGTAGGCACGGCGTCGGATGCCGCCATCGCGATGGAGTTGGGGTATGATGGCGTGCTGATGAACACCGGCATCGCCGGAGCGCAGAACCCTATTCTGATGGCGGAAGCCATGCGGCAAGCGGTAATCGCCGGACATGCGGCCTACATTGCCGGCCGCATGCCGCGCAAGCTGTACGCCACGGCCAGCTCTCCGGTGGAGGGCATTTCCAAATAGTGACGGCCACGCAACCGCCGGCAGCCGCCTTGCCGAGTCTGATTACTGTTTCTCGGCGGTAGGGTTGGCCGGCGGAGGCGGCGGGGGCGATTTTTTCTCCGGCCGCAGGTAAACGATTTCGCCGGGCTTTACCCAACGGAAGTGTTCCCGAGCTTCGCGCTCGATGGTTTGGGGATCGTTTTTGAACTTCTTGACACTTTCTTCCAGTTGGTCGTTTTCCTTCTGAAGCTGATCGATTTGCCGGAGGAGCTTCTGATTCTCAATCACTTTGCCGCGATAGGCGAGCCAGCCGTTGGGGCCGGCAACTACGCCAAAGGCCAGCCAGGCGGCCAGCAGAAATACGCCGCCGGCCGTCAGGCGCCGGCCCCAGTGGAGCAATGGCTGCTTGCAGTTGGCAAACAGGCGGCATCCGGCGCTGCCGGCGTCTTCCGCCAGCGCCATCAGTTCCCTGCCCGCGTCCTCTCCCGTCCGCGACGCTATTCGGTATTTCATGGTTTGGCCGATGTGCCCAGCTTGCTAGTAAACTGCTCTTTGACTTCGGGCGTCAAGCGAAAGTTTTCCCCCAGGCGGCAAAAGGAACCAACTTAGCAAATCGTCCAGTTCGGGGACACCGTCTTCCGCCCTGGGGCGACGCCGGATCGGACGCATCTCATTGGAACGCGGGAACGCGGCCGGCGGGGCTGTCCGGGGGCCGGGGGATGCACCTTAAGCCAGTGCCGGGGGGAACGCTAAATCATGGATGAAAAGAAAATCGTTCTGACCACCGCGGGCTCCAGAGAAGAAGCGCAGCAGATTGCGCGCGCGCTCGTGGAGCGCCGATTGGCCGCTTGCGTCAGCCTGGTAGGCCCCATAGAGTCGATCTACCGCTGGAAAGAAGGCGTGGAGAGCGCCCCGGAGTGGCTGTTGATTATCAAGACCACGGCTGCGGCCTTCCCGGGCGTGCGCGGTGCCATCGGCGAACTGCACTCCTACGAATTGCCCGAATGCCTGCTGATTCCCATCGAAGACGGCAGCCCGGCGTATCTGCGATGGATCGCGGAGAATGTGGGGGGAACGGGGTTGAAGACCTAACGCCCGCGACGCGGGTTAATGATGAATAATTCCGGCCAATAGCCTGTTCATTTTCCCGCTTGTTCCTGGCGGGCATAGTAGCCGCTGCGGGTGCGCACCTGGAGCTTACCGTATCCGTGCGCCCGCGCGGTTACGCGAATGGTGCGAAAACCCACGGTGCTGCGCGGGGTGGAAGGCTTATAGCCGATAGCGTACTGGTTGCGGATGTCATGGGCGATCTGGCGGCTGATGCTGTCCACCTCCGACAAATCCTTGGGGAAAAACGCGACTCCGCCCGTGTACTCTGCGATTACCTGCAAAGCGCGCTTGGCGTGATGGCTCGAGTCCTTGTCCAGCAGGCCAATGGTATAGACGGCCGGCCCGTTCTCCTCCTGCAATTGCCGGATGGCTTGATCGAGGGTCAACAGGCTGGCATTGTCTTCGCCGTCGGTGACCACGAGCAACACTCGCTTCTCCAGGTGGGCACTCTTCAACTGGCCGGCGGAGACCACGATGGCGTCGTACAGCGCGGTGCCTCCGCGGGCATCAATCCGCTCCAAGGCCTCCTGCAGCTTGCCGAGGTCGCTGGTGAAGTCCTGGTCGAGGAAGGCCTCGTCGTTGAAATTCACCACGAATACCTCGTCGCTGGGGTTGCTGGCCTTAACCAGATTGAGGGCGGCTTGATTGACGGCCTCGCGCTTGTCGCGCATCGATCCGGAATTGTCGATGACGATTCCCAGGGCGACCGGAATGTCTTCATGGCGGAAAGAAGTAATCTGCTGCTGCTTGCCGTTTTCGAACACGGTGAAGTCGCCCCGGTTCAAGGTGGTAACCAGGCGGTTGTGGTCATCCACTACCGTGGCATGGAGCGCGACTTCCTCCACATCCGTTTTGAAGACGTACAAGCCGCCGGTTTTCCCAGCGGGTTCTTCCGGGGACTGTGTTGAAACGGGAGCGGCGCCGGCGGCGCGGTTGCCGGCTTGCGGCGGACGGTTTTCCCCCGCCGGCTGTGGGCTGGGCAGGGGCGCAGGGCCATTGCCGGGACTGGGGATTTGTCCGGCGGGCTGGGTCTGCTGCGGGCTTGGTTGCGGTGTTGCCGAGGCAGGCGCCTTATCTTGGGCCAACAGCAGGACAGAGCTAATTGCAAGGAATACCAGGGCCGGAAGCCAACGGCATAGCAGCTTACTGCGGCGCATAGTAGCCCATTTTCGCATAGACGTGCAGCGCGGGCAGCCCTTTGGGAGGCAATACTTTGACCTTGATCTTGCGCCATTTGCCGTCGTGATTCGCATTGGCCGGACGATAACCGAGCACATACTGGTTGCGCAACTCAATGCCGATTTTAGCCGCGGCCTCGGCCAGTTCGTTAGGGCTATCTATGGTGAAAGCGTGTCCGCCGGTGACTTCAGTCACCTCGGACAACAACTGAGGTCCAAGTTTTTCTTCCATCGTGCCGGCCGCAATGTCATAGATTCCCAGGGCAAATATCTGCACATCGGCCTCTTTGACCAGGTTCCTGATCTCCGTCTCGGTGTAGCGGCTGTGGTTGTCGCCGCCATCCGAAATAATCAGCAAGGCTTTTCTCGGGTACCTTGCCCCGTGCATTTTGCTGATCCCCAGATAGATGGCGTCGAGCAAAGCGGTCCGTCCCCGGGCCGAGGCATAAAGCAGCTTGTTCTGAACATCGTCCACATTCTCCGTAAAGTCCGCCAGCAACGTGGGTTCATCAGAGAAGGCGATCATGAAAAACTCGTCCTGGGGATTGGCGGCCTTGAGGAATTCGGCCACAGCATCGCGGGATTTATCTATTTTGTCGGCCATACTGCCGCTGGCGTCGAAGATTATCCCCACCGACACCGGCGCGTCCTCTTCCGAAAAGTAGCGTATCTGCTGCTGGGCGCTGCCTTCGAAGACCTCGAAGTTTTCCCTTCCCAGACCGGTTACCAGACGCGTCATGGGATCGGTAACCGTCACCGGAACCAGCACCACATCCACGTCCTTGAAAATGGTTCGCTCATGCGGCGGGAGGGCCGGAGCGGCCAGGGCCGCCTTGGTGTCGCCCAGCGGCTTGTGCGGAACGATGTGCACGCCGGCCTCGTCCACCTGGGCCACACCGCCGCCGGCCCACATTGCCACCGCGAAAAACAGCGTAACGAGCGCCCAGCGCCCGTACCTGCTCGTTGAACAACACGGGAATCTTTCCACCTGAGGCAGCATGGAATTGGCCCTGACTTGCTGGGGGATGCGGTCCGCCCGGAACTTACGGCCCTGCAGGTTGCATTCTACCATGACCTTGTGCCGCGCGGTACAAACATTTTTGCGGAAGCTGTGAAAAAATGCCGCTCCCTATCCGGGAGCAACTTCCGTCGTGTCCTCCCGCACTGGACTGGAAGATGCTTGGCGCTTTGCCCCTGCGCCTTCCGCGCCGGCATTTCTTCACAGCTCTCCGGCGGAACCTCTCCGCTAAGCTGGTGAGATGAGCCTACGGTACGGCTTGGTTTCCTTAGCGACCTGTTACAATTCAGACACCCCAAAGAAGCAAGGTTTTCATGGCGCAGGTTTATCCCTTTCAGGCTCTACGTTATAATCCGGCACGCGTCCGGCTCGCGGACGTGGTGACCCAGCCCTACGATAAGATCACTCCGGCCATGCAGGAGCGCTATTACGCCGCCAGCCCGGGCAATCTGGTGCGAATCATTCTGGGCAAGCGCGAGGCCGGCGATGACGAGCGCGACAACGTCTATGCGCGCGCCCTGGCGTATTTTTCCGATTGGCGCCGCAACGGCATTTTCCTGGCGGATGAGCTGCCGTCGTTGTACGCATATTCACAGCTATTTGCCGTGCCCGGCGCGGCCGGCGCGGTTTGTGAGCGGCGGGGCTTTATCGGGGCGGGACAGATCGAGGATTATGACGCCGGGATTGTGTTCCGGCACGAACAGACCCTTTCGGCGCCCAAGGCCGACCGGCTGAACCTGCTGCGGGCCACGCGCGCCCACTTCGGTCAGATCTTCATGTTGTACAGCGATCCCCAGCGGGCGGCGGAGCCGGTGCTGTTCGCCGGCGGCGCGCCACCCGACATCGACGTGCAGGACGAGTACGGCGTACAGCACCGCGTGTGGAAGGTCTCGGACCGCGAGCGCATCCGGCAAGTGCAGGAACTGATGGCCAGCCGCAAACTGATCATCGCCGACGGCCACCACCGGTACGAAACCGCGCTGAACTACCGCAACGAGCGCCGCGCCCAGGCCCGGGAAAACGGCGTCCCCGCCCTTCCGGACGCGGCTTACGAGCGCGTGATGATGACTTTCGTAAACATGGACGCCGAAGGGCTGCTCGTTTTGGCCACCCACCGCGTAGTCTTCGGGCTGGAGAATTTCAATGCCGTCCAGATGGTGGACCAGGCGCGGCCTTACTTCAGCGTGAATCCCTTGCGCGAGCGCGTGGACGCGGCCGCCGCGGCCCGCTGGTTGGCGCCCGCGGGCGGCCAAGCGCCGCGGCTGCTCGCCATCACCGAACAGGCCGACTTCCTCCTGGAAGCGCGTCCCGAGGCCGGCAGCGCGCCTTGCCTGGCCGATCTCTCGCCGCGGCAGCGCCAGCTCGATGTGGCCAAGCTGCACCGAATCCTTTTGCAGAGCGTACTGGGCATATCGGAAGAGGATATCCGCAACCAAAAGCATATCCATTATGTGCGGGACGCGGGAGAAGCGATCGCCCGCGTACGGCAGGGCGCCAACGCGGCATTTCTTATGAACCCGGTGACCATCGAGCAATTGCGCGACGTCGCCTTTGCCGGCGAGGTGATGCCCCAAAAGTCCACCGACTTTTATCCCAAGCTGCTGAGTGGTTTGACCATCTATGCCCTGGAGTAAGTCAGGCCGGCGCGGGAAGGTTTCCGAATTCAGACAATTTGCTCCTCTGCTCCTCGCCTGGCTCATGCTCGGATGCGTCCCGCGGTTGAATGCCCAGGGAGCTTCGGAGCAGAAGCAACTTACGATTTATGCCGCTGAAACCACCTATTCCCTGCCGGTAGTCATGCGCAGCGGAAACGAGTACATTGCGCTGTTGGAGGCGCTGGAACCTTTAGGAATGGCCAGCGCCAGCCGCGACGGCAACAAGTGGAAGTTGCGGTTCAACAATGCAGAGATGCAGCTTTCGACCGGGAAAACCAAGGCCAGGATTGGCCGGACCGAAGTGGAGAGCAATGCTCCCTTTCTGGCAGAGAACCGGCGGGTATTGGCGCCGGTCGCCAGTTTGCCCGGACTGCTGGGGGCAATTCTGCCGGGGCGGCCCGTGGTCCTTCACGCCGCCGCGCGCCGCCTGTTCCTCGATAATGCGGAGGTGCGTTATTCCGCCGCGCTCAAGAAAGGTCCGGCCAGCCAGTTGCAGTTCTCGTTCTCGGCTCCGGTAGATCCGCTGATTGCCACGGAAGCCGGCAAGTTGCATATGGTGTTCCGGCGGGAACCGCTTATCGCCGGCGCAAATCCGGAAACCGTGAGCTTTTCGGATAAGGCGATTTCTTCACTGGCTTACAGTGAAAGCAATGGCTGGGCGGAATTGACCGTCAACAGCTCCTTGCCATTGATGGCGTTCTTCAGCGCCGACCATAAGTCCATTACCATCGCCGCGCTGCCGCCCCTGGCTCCGCCGCAACCGTCTCCGGGGCCAGTGGCTTCCACCCCAGCGGGAAGCAGGACCGGAACGGGCGCCGGCTTGCAGCCGGCCAAGACCCCGGCGCTGCCGCCGCCACGGGGCTTTCTGGTGGTCCTCGACGCCGCCCATGGGGGAGATGACCATGGCGGCGCAATTACCGATGAGCTGGCGGAAAAGGATGTGGACCTGGCCTTTGCCCGCCGGCTGAGTCTGGAATTGCAGAACCGCGGCATGGCCACGCGCCTTATCCGCGACAGCGATGTCACGATTTCCCCGGAGGAGCGAGCAGCCATGGCGAATGCCGCCGTGCCTTCGCTTTATCTGGCGATCCATGCCGCGGGCTCCGGCACGGGCGTACATGTGTTTTCTTCGGATGTTAAGCCATTAGAGAAGCTGCCGGTTTTTTTGCCTTGGGCCACTGCCCAAGCGGCATTTGTCAGCTCCAGCCAAACGGTGGCCCGGGCGGTGGCCTCCGAGCTGCTCAAGCGCGACATACCCGCTTTGGACCTGAGCGTCGGCGTTTCCCCGCTGAATGAAATCGCGGCGCCCGCATTGGCCATAGAGGTCGCGGCGCCTTCCGGGCAAGGCTTGGAAGCCATTCAGTCCGGCGCTTATCAAGAAGGGTTGTGCGCGGCCATTGCGGCCGGCATTGCCGAGGTTCGCAGCCAGCTTCCGCACGGGGAGGCGGCGCCATGACTACCCGGGGATCGCTGATTGCCGTGCTCGTCCTGGTGGCCGGCGTCGCCGGATTGGCGGTATCGGTCCGGCACATGGTACACAAGGTCCGGCTACCGGTGGCAACGGTGGCGGACACGCGTCCGGTGGCGCCTCCGGTAAGCGGCACGCCTACGCAGGTAGCGCTGTATGTGGCCGACGACGCCGATGGCACCTTGCACCGGCAAACGGCGTCAGTGACCTTGCCGCCGGACAAGGCAAAACAAGGGCTGGAGATTCTCCGGACCTTGGTCCGGCAATACCAGGAAAATGCTTCTTCTCACCCATTGGGCGCGGGCGCGGATATTACAGACGTGTACCTGGTGAACGGAGACCTCGCCGTGGTAGATGCCAACCGCGCTTTCGCCGAGGGGCATAGGCCGGGCATCCTGGTGGAGGAGCTGACGTTGGCTTCCATGGCCCAGACCCTGGCCGCCAATCTGGCCGGCATTACCAGCATGAAACTCCTGGTGGACGGCCAAGAACGCCCCACCCTGGCCGGCCACGCCAGTCTAACGGAACCGTACCGCGTCGCCGCGGCTGGCCGGCTGGTACGGTAACCAGTTCACCGTTTGAAGGTTGCGGCCGGGCAGACTGGTTTCGGACTTTTCGGCCCGCGGGGGCCGAACACTATCTTCTGTAAATGCCGGGATTAACTTCTTTACAAAACGCGACATTAGGGTTTGGCGGCAAACTGTAAACTGTACGCTGTGAACTTAAAGATTGGCGTCTTCGATTCCGGGGTAGGCGGGCTGACGGTGCTGCACGCCTTGGGCGAGCGCATCCCGGAGGCGGAATACTTGTACTTCGGTGATACCGCCCGCCTGCCCTATGGCGCCAAGTCGGCGCGCACCGTGGCCAAGTTCGCCATCGAGGCAGCGCAGTTCCTGCAAGCCCGCGGAATCGAGCTGCTGGTGGTCGCCTGCAATACGGCAACGGCGCTGGCATTACCCGCCATTCGCGAGGCGGTCAGGATACCGGTGGAAGGGGTGGTAGAACCGGGCGCCGAACGCGCCGCCGCGGCCACCACGCGCAAGAAAGTCGTGGTGATCGCCACCGAAGCGACCATCGGGAGCCATGCCTATATGCAGGCCCTGGCAGGCCGGGAGATTCAGGTCTGCGAGAAGGCCTGCCCGCTTTTTGTGCCCCTGATCGAGGAGGGATGGGCTGAGCATCCCGTAACCAAGAGCGTAGCGCACGCCTATCTTGACGACGTGTTTTACGATTACGAAAACGGGCCGGACGTGCTCGTCCTGGGCTGCACGCACTACCCGCTCATCAAGGGCGTCCTGCGCAGCGTGGTGCCTTGGCGCGTTGAAATTGTCGATTCGGCCGAATGGACGGCGCAAAGCGTCGCCCGGAAGCTGGGAATTCAACGCACCGCGCGCGCCACCCCGGGGATGGAACTCGCCTGCTTCGCCACCGACTCGGTGGAAAGATTTCGCCGGCTGGGTCAGTTGTTCGTGGGACAGCCGCTGGAGAACGTCACCCTGGTGGACCTCGGCGGATAGTGCGAAGCCGGAGTGACAGGATTATGCGGCGGGAATTAAAATAGTTCGGATGCGCAAGAATTCCGGGTGATGTTGCTTCCTGCTTGGACAATTGTGACAGAAGAACTTGCCTATGCTGAAAGAAGATGAGATAGAAGAAAACTCGGCTCCCGCCGCTCCGGCGGGCGGTCCGTCCACTCACTCCCAAGCGAAGCACTCGCGGAGAAGCCGGGTGATTATATGGATCGTGGTTCTGGTGTGTGTGGCCGGGCTATTTGCGCTGGTGATAAGCCGGCAAAGCACCCCGCAGACCGGGACTCAGGCGGCGCGGCGCGCGGCGCTGCTGGGCGGTGCGGTCACGGTAACGCCGGCCACTGCCCAGAAGGGCGACATCGGCGTCTATCAGGAGGCCATCGGCACGGTTACGCCGGTGTACACCAGCTCCGTCACCAGCCAGGTTACGGGGTTGGTGGTAGCCGTTCACTATCGCGAAGGGCAACTGGTCAAGAAGGGCGATCCGCTGATCGAGATCGATCCGCGTCCCTTCGAAGCGCAACTGGCCCAGGCCCAGGGCACGCTGGACAAGGACACACAGATTCTGGCGCAAGCCCGGATGGACCTGCAGCGCTACCAGGACGCTTGGGCGCGAAACGCCATCGCCAAGCAGATTCTGGACGACCAGGCAAAGTCGGTGCTGCAGGATGAAGGGACGGTCAAGGCCGACCAGGGCCAAGTAGACTACGACAAGGTCCAGGCCGCCTATTGCCACATCACCGCGCCCTTTACCGGCCGGGTCGGATTGCGGCTGGTTGACCCCGGCAACGTGGTGCAGGCCAACGGCAACACCCCGCTGGTGATTATCACCCAGGAGCAGCCCATCACCGTGATCTTCACCGTGGCCGAAGACGCGCTGGGCCAGATTCAGGCGCAGCTTCGCCGCGGCCGCCAGCTCACGGTAGAGGCTTACGACCGCACCGCACAGACTAAAATCGCCACCGGCAAGCTGCTGACTCTCGATAACCAGATCGACACCACCACGGGCACGCTCAAGTTGCGCGCTATCTTCGACAACCAGGATGAAGCGCTCTTCCCCAATCAGTTTGTGAACGCCCGCCTGCTGGTGGAGACGCTCAAGGACATGACGCTCATCCCCACTTCCGCCATCCAACATAACGGCCAGACCGCGTTCGTTTACCTGATTCAGGATGGGACCGCGCAGATGCGCACGGTAAAGCCCGGGGCGACGGAAGGCGGTTTGACCGCGGTCGAAGGCATCCAACCGGGAGACGTGATCGCCAACAGCAGCTTTGAGAAGCTGCAACCCAATACGAAGGTGAGCATCGCCAAGAGACCTCAAACCGCCATGAGCGGAAGCAACATGCCGTGAGTCCATCGCGCCCATTCATCCTGCGGCCGGTCGCCACTTCCCTGCTGATGGCCGCTATTTTGCTGGTAGGGATCGTTGCCTACACGCAGTTGCCGATTTCCGCGCTGCCCCAGGTGGATTACCCGACCATCCAGGTGCTTACCTTTTATCCCGGCGCCAGCCCGGACGTGGTAGCCACGACGGTAACGGCGCCGCTGGAGCGCCAGTTCGGCCAGTTGCAGGGGCTGAGCCAGATGACCTCCACCAGCTCCGGCACCAATTCGGTGATCGTGCTGCAGTTCAATTTGAGCCTCAGCCTCGATGTGGCCGAAGAAGAAGTGCAGTCGGCCATCAACGCCGCCCAGAGTTACCTGCCCAGCGTGCTGCCGGCGCCGCCCGTTTATAGCAAAACGAATCCGGCCGACGCGCCGGTGCTGACCCTGGCGGTCACTTCCGACTCGATGCCGCTCTCCCAGGTCGAAGATTTGGTGGACACGCGGCTGGCGCCCAAGCTCTCCCAGCTCAACGGAGTGGGCCTGGTGAGCATCAGCGGCGGGCAGAAGCCGGCGGTCCGCATCCAGGCCAATCCCGCGGCGCTGGCTTCCTACGGCCTCACCCTGGAGCAGCTTCGCACCGTGCTGCTGCAAACCAGCGTGAACGCCGCCAAAGGCAATTTCGACGGTCCCCGGCAGGATTACCAGATCGACTCGAACGATCAACTGCGCAGCAGCGCCGACTATCGCGGCCTGGTAATCGCTTACCGCAATAGCGCGCCGGTGGTGCTCAAGGATGTGGCGCGGGTGGTGGATGGCGTCGAGAACAACAACCAGGCGGCTTGGATGAACGAGAACCCGGCCGTAATTCTGAACATCCAGCGGCAGCCCGGCGCCAACACCATCAACGTCGTTAAAAGCATCAAGAACATCCTGCCTCAGCTCGAAACCAATCTCCCGGCTACGATCCGCATAACGCAGATGACGGACCTGACGGTGCCGATCGAGGCTTCGGTCAACGACGTGGAGTTCGAGCTGATGCTCACCGTGGTGCTGGTGGTTCTGGTCATCTTCCTTTTTTTGCGCAGCATCCGCGCCACCATCATTCCCGCCGTGGCCGTGCCCATCTCCCTGGTCGGCACGCTTGGCGCCATGTATGTGCTGGGCTACAGCCTGGACAATCTCTCCATGATGGCGTTGACCATCGCCACCGGATTCGTGGTGGACGATGCCATCGTGATGATCGAGAACATCTCGCGCTACCTGGAAGAGGGCGAGCCGCCCTTGCGGGCCGCGCTGAAGGGCGCCGAGCAGATCGGCTTTACGATTGTTTCGCTCACGGTATCGCTGGTCGCCGTGCTCATTCCCCTGTTGTTCATGAGCGACGTGGTGGGCCGCCTGTTCCGCGAATTCGCCGTGACCCTGGCCGTCACCATCGTGATCTCGGCGGTGGTTTCGCTCACCCTGACGCCCATGATGTGCGCGCGCACGCTGCGCCACAATCCCGCCGAGTCGCAGACGCGCTTATTCCGCGCCTCCGAGCGGGCCTTCCACGGCATGATCGCCTTCTATGGCCGCACCCTGAAGTTCGTGCTCCGCTACCAGACCGCCACCCTGCTGGTCGCGTTGGGCACGCTGGTGATGACGGTCTTGCTCTACATCTATATTCCCAAGGGGTTCTTCCCGGTGCAGGATACGGGCGTGATCCAGGGGATTTCGCAGGCGCCGGAAACCATCTCGTTCCAAGCCATGGCCGGCAAGCACCGGGAACTGACGAAGGTGATCCTGGCCGATCCCGCGGTGGCGAGCCTGACCTCGTTCATCGGGGCCGACGGCACCAACACCACGATCAACAGCGGGCGCTTTTCCATCAATCTGAAGCCGCTCGCGCAGCGCGATCTCAGCGCCTCGGACGTTATACGCCGCCTGCAAAGCGCGCTGCAAAGCGTCGAGGGAATCAAGCTGTTCATGCAGCCGGTGCAGAACATCACCGTGGACGACCGGGTGAGCCGCACTCAGTTTCAGTACACCCTCGAAGACCCCGACCCGCAGGAGCTGAACCGGTGGAGCAATCGTTTTGTGGAGCGGCTGCGGAAGTTGCCGCAGCTTGAAGACATCGCCACCGACCAGCAGACCGGCGGCTTGGCGGTCTCCCTGATGATCGACCGGGTCACGGCATCGCGTTTAGGGATTGCGCCAGCCACCATCGACAACACGCTGTACGACGCTTACGGCCAGCGGCAGATCAACACCGTGTACACCCAGCTCAATCAGTACCACGTGATTCTGGAAACCCAGCCCGATTTCCAGAAGGACCCGAGTAATCTGGCGAGCTTGTACTTGCAGGCCAATGCCTCCGCCGGCATGTCCGGCGCGGGCGCATCCACCACTTATGCCGCTTCCGGTTCCGCTTCCGCCGGCTCCAACGCCACCACCGCGGCGGTGGCTTATACGCCCTCTTCCGGGGCGCTGAGCGCGCCTTTGAACGCGCTGGCTGCGGTCAGCCCGGCCGCGAGCGCCACCAGCAGCTCGATGCCGGCAAGCGCCGTGCCCCTCAGCGCCTTCACCCGCGTCGAACGCGTCAACTCGCCGCTATCCATCAGCCATCAGGGGCAGTTTCCTTCGGTCACCATCTCTTTCAATCTGGCGCCGCATGCTTCCCTGGGCGAGGCGATTTCTGCGGTGGACGAAGTGCAAAAACAGATGAACATGCCGGCCAGCCTGCAGGCGGGATTCCAAGGCACCGCGGCCTCCTTCAAGAATTCCCTCTCCAACGAAGCGCTGCTCATCCTGGCCGCTCTGGTGACGGTCTATATCGTGCTGGGGGTGCTCTACGAGAGCTTCATTCACCCGGTCACGATTCTTTCCACGCTGCCGTCGGCCGGCGTGGGCGCGCTGCTGGCGTTGCTCCTCTTCCACGAGGATTTGAGTGTGGTGGCCATCATCGGCATCATCCTGCTGATCGGCATCGTGAAGAAGAACGGCATTATGATGGTGGACTTCGCTCTGGAAGCCGAACGCAAGCAAGGCAAGAATTCAACCGACGCGATCTATGAAGCCAGCCTGCTGCGCTTCCGCCCCATTATGATGACGACCATGGCGGCGCTGCTCGCCGGCATCCCGCTGGCCGCCGGCACGGGCATCGGTTCCGAACTGCGGCGGCCCCTGGGCATCTGCATGGTCGGCGGGCTGCTGTTGAGCCAGGTGCTGACGCTGTACACCACGCCGGTCATTTATATCTTCTTCGACCGGCTGGCGCACCGCTTCTCCCGCTCGTCTTCCCCGCGGCCTGCCGAACCGGAGATGGGGCAGTCATGAATCCGTCCCGGCTGTTCATTAACCGGCCGGTGGCGACCACGCTGCTGACGGCGGCCATCGCCCTGGCCGGGGCGATTGCTTTCAATGTATTGCCGGTATCGCCGCTGCCCCAGGTCGATTATCCAACCATCTCCGTCGGCGCCTCCCTGCCCGGCGCCAGTGCCGAAATCATGGCTGCTTCCGTGGCGACCCCTCTGGAGCGGCAATTCGGCCATATCGCCGGAGTCTCGGAGATGACTTCAACCAGCTCGCTGGGCACTACCGCCATCACGCTCCAGTTCGACCTGAACCGCAACATCGACGGCGCCGCGCGCGACGTGGAAGCCGCCATCAACGCCGCCCGCACCTATCTGCCCTCCAACCTGCCCGCCAATCCCACCTACCGCAAGGTGAATCCCGCGGACGCGCCGATCATGGTGATCGGCTTGACTTCGGAGGTATACGACCGCGGCACGTTGTACGACGAAGCTTCCACCATCATCCAGCAGAAGCTCTCGCAAATTCAGGGCGTGGGCCAAGTCACGACCGGCGGGGGCGCGCTGCCTTCGGTCCGCGTGGATGTGAATCCCACCCAGCTTAACCATTACGGATTCACCCTCGCCAACATTCAGTCGATGCTGAGCCTGCAGAACGCCCACCAGGCGCGGGGCCAGCTTTCCGACGGCGTGGTAACCGCCGACATCATCACCAACGACCAAATCCAGCATGCGGCCGATTACCGGCCGCTGGTGGTCGGCTACCACCATGGCGCCGCCGTCCGCCTCGCCGATGTGGCCAACGTGACCGACTCGGTGCAGAACGTCCGTTCCGCCGGCTACCTCAACGGCAAGCCCGCCATCCCGATCATCATCTTCCGCCAGCCCGGCGCCAACATCATCCAGACGGTCGAAAACATACGCCGCGAACTGCCTTCCATCAAAGCGTCCATTCCCAAAGCCATCGAAACGACGATCGTCCTTGACCGCACCACCACCATCCGGGCCTCGGTGCGGGACGTGGAACGCACCCTGATGATCTCCATCTGCCTGGTGGTGGCGGTGGTTTTCTTCTTCCTGCGCAACCCCCGGGCCACGCTGATCCCCTCGGTCGCCGTGCCGGTTTCGCTGATCGGGACCTTTTCGGTCATGTACCTGTTCGGCTATAGCCTGGACAATCTGTCGTTGATGGCGCTCACCATCTCCACCGGTTTCGTGGTGGACGATGCCATCGTGGTAATGGAAAACATCTCGCGCCACATCGAGAACGGCATGGCGCCTTACGCGGCAGCCTTGCGGGGAGCTAAAGAAATCGGCTTCACCGTGTTCTCCATCAGCGTCTCCCTGATCGCCGTGTTTATTCCGATCTTGCTGATGGGCGGCATTGTGGGACGTCTCTTCCGCGAATTCGCCATTACGCTATCGACCGCCATCGTGGTATCCATGGTCATCTCGCTGACCACCACGCCGACCATGTGCGCGCATCTGCTCAAGCCGCGCACCGAGAAGCACGGCCGTCTATACCGGCTGAGCGACCGCTTCTTCACCGGCATGCTCTCCTTCTACCGGCGCTCGCTGCTCTGGGTGCTGGACAATTCCGTGCTCACCCTGACCGTGCTGCTGCTGGTAATCGCGCTCAACGTGGTGGTGGTGACGCTGATTCCCAAGGGTTTCTTCCCGCAGCAGGACACCGGAGTCATCTTTGGGGGTCTGCAGGGGCCGCAGGACGCCTCGTTCGCGGTCATGGACGATTCCGTACGGCGCCTGGTGTCGGTCATCAAAAGCGACCCGGGGGTGGAGAACGCGGTTGCCTTCACCGGCGGCCAGGGCAACACCAATGGCGGCTTCATTTTCATGGCGCTTAAGCCGCTCTCCGAGCGCAAGGCCAGCGCCATGCAGATTCTCGGCCGGCTGCGTCCCAAGATGATGGCCTTGCCCGTCGCCTCCGCCTTCCTGCAGCCCGCTCAGGACCTGCGCATCGGCGGACGGGCGAGCAATGCCATCTACCAATACACCATTCAGTCGGACAGCGCGCAGGATCTGGCGCAATGGGGCCCCATCCTGCTCCGGGAGATGCGCAAGCTGCCCGGGTTCCAGGACATCAACTCCGACCAGCAGAACGGCGGACTCGACCAGTTCCTTACTTATGACCGCAACGCCGCCGCGCGCCTCGGCCTCACCGCGCAGAGCCTGGACTCCACCTTGTACAGCGCCTTCGGTCAGCAAGAAGTCTCCATTATCTATACCCAGCTCAACCAGTATTACGTGGTGCTGGAAATCGCGCCCCAGTTCTTGCAGACCCCGGAAGGACTGAAGTACATCTACCTGAACTCGACCAATGCCGGCAACGTGCCGTTGAGCGCCGTAGCCAGCACACGCTCCAGCAACATACCGCTCTCCGTCAACCACACCAGCCTGTTTCCCTCGGTGACGGTTTCATTCAACCTCGCTCCGGGCGTGGCCCTCAGCGATGCCACCCGCGAGGTCGCCCAGATGCAGCAGCGGCTGAATATGCCGCCGACGATCCGCGGTTTCTTTGCCGGGACCGCGGAGGCCTACCAGGCCTCGCTCTCCACCGAACCTATTCTCGTGGCCACGGCGCTGCTGGCGGTGTACATCGTGCTCGGCATCCTTTACGAGAGCCTGATGCACCCGCTCACCATTATCTCCACGCTGCCTTCGGCGAGCATCGGCGCCATGCTGGCGCTCATGTTCTTCAAAATCGACTTGAACGTCATCTCCATCATCGGCATTATCCTGCTGATCGGCATCGTGAAGAAAAACGCCATAATGATGATCGACTTCGCTCTGGCCGCCGAACGCAACGAGGGCAAAGCCACCACCGATGCTATTTTCGAAGCCTGCATGCTCCGCTTCCGCCCCATCCTGATGACCACCATGGCCGCCATTTTCGGCGCCCTGCCGCTGGCCTTCGGCACGGGCATCGGCTCGGAGCTGCGCCGCCCGTTGGGCATTACCATAGTAGGCGGCCTCATTATGAGCCAGTTGCTCACTCTCTACACGACCCCGGTTGTGTATCTGTTCCTCGACCGCTTGCGCCTCCGCCTCACGGGCAAGGAACGCGACACGTTCCTGCCGGAGGGCGCAAGCCTGCCGGAAGGGTCTGTATAGCCGGAGAGGATGACATGAAAGAACCTGCGATCGAGATGCGCATGAACCGCCGCAACCTTACGCCGCGCTTTCTGCTGCCGGCCGCCGCCCTGCTCTGGTGCGGGCTCACGGGATGTGTGGCCGGCCCCAAGTATCACGCCCCGGCAACGCCGGCCCCGGATGCTTATAAGGAGTCGCCCGCCAATGCCCCGCAAAAGCCCCAGCCCCCGGCGCCGGCGCCAAGTCCCGCTCCGGACCCGACTCTGGGCGGCCTGGGAAGATGGACCGTCGCCCAGCCCAAGGATTCATCGTTGCGCGGCAAATGGTGGGAGATTTACAACGATCCGGAATTGAACGCGCTCGAAGAGCAACTCAATATCGATAACCAGAACATCAAGCAATCTTTTGAGAACTTCATGGCCGCCCGCGCCCTGGTTATGGAGGCGCGCGCGCAATATTTTCCTGTAGTATCGACCGCGCCTTCCGGATCGCGTGCGCGGAGCTCGGCCAACGCCGCCCCGGTGGGCAACGGCGCCACGAACACGCTGCTCGACTTGCCCGTCACGGCATCCTGGGAGCCCGATCTTTGGGGCAAGATCCGCAATACCGTGCGCCAAGCTAAGTACGCGGCCCAAATCAGCGCCGCCGACCTGGAAGGCGAGCGTTTGACCGAGCAGGCCAGCCTGGCGACGCTCTACTTCGAGCTCTGCGGGCAGGATGCCCTGCAACAGATCCTCGACGAGACCGTCGCCGCCGATCAGAAGTCCCTTGATTTCACGCGCGCTCAGTTTGAAACCGGCATTGCGAATCAGCTTGCCGTCGTCCAGGCGGAGAACACCCTGGAGAGCACGCAGTCGCTGGCCACCAATCTGGGCGTGGCGCGCGCTCAGTTCGAACACGCCATCGCCACCCTTATCGGCAAGGCGGCATCGGATTTCTCCATTCCGGCCAAGCCGCTCCTCATCACGCCCCCGCCCATCCCGCTGGGCTTGCCCTCGCAGCTTCTGGAGCGCCGGCCGGACATCGCCGCCGCCGAGCGCGCCATGGCCGCGGCCAACGCGCAAATCGGCATCGCGCGCGCCGCTTATTTCCCCACCCTGACGCTTTCGGCCGCCGGAGGTCTGGAAAGCTCGGCCTGGAAGCACCTGTTCGACTGGCCCAGCCGCTTCTGGTCCATCGGCCCCTCGGTTTCAGAAACCATTTTCGACGCCGGCCTGCGCCGCGCTACGGTCCATCAGTTCGTTGCCGCCTATAACGCGGACTTGGCCGCCTACCGTCAAACCGTGCTCACCGCCTTCCAGCAGGTGGAAGACGCCCTGGCGGTTCTGCGCATTCTCACGGAGCAGATTCAGCAGCAGCACGCGGCAGTGGAATCCGCCAAGATGGCCCTCGATCTGGAAATGACGCGCTATCAGTCCGGTCTCGACCCGTACCTGGACGTGGTGATCGAGCAGAACACCCTGCTCGCGGCGCAACAGACTCTGGCCCTGATCGAGATCCAGCGGGCGACGGCCTCCGTGCAGCTTGTCGAAGCCCTCGGGGGAGGTTGGGACCGTTCGCAGTTGCCCGCGTTGGAGGAGCTTACCGCCCAACCGGCGAAGGCCGATACGGCATTGCAGCAGTAACAAGATTTCCCGTTAGCGCCAGTGCTGGTTGTGCCGCTTCAGCCACCAGCAGGGAGGGTTCCAGCGCGCCGCCGCATACTGGGGAAACACGGTCCGTGAGCAATTCTCGTAGGCCGTTCCCAGGTAGTCGTACTCGAGGCGGTGGCCCTTGAGCGGCGTCTGCAAATACTGCTCCACCAGGACGCTTCCCAGTCCCGCTCCCCGCGCCAGCCGCACTTCAAAGACGCTCGAATCCGCTACATATAAAAACGCCGCGCCGAGCAGCACATACCTTGCGATTTGTCCAACACTGCGCAAAATATAAATTCGCATCGCCGGTATTGTCTCCCGTCCCGACGAACCAGAATAGCGCAGCGCGGATTTTTATTCTCCTGTTCGCTCAATCCGGACTTTAGCTTTGCCCGGCTGCGTGGTCCGGCGCGGATTCACCGGGAACGAATTTTGCCGGGAATCTCCCGCAAAGCTCCGGAGAGCGCCTCCAGCATCGCCACATCGCAGGTACTGCGCAACCAGCGGCACCTGACGCCGCCCGGCTCGCCCAGCATGCCGGCCAGTTGCGCCGCTTGAGCGCGCTTGGCATTAGCCATAGTCTCCAGAGTGTGAGCCGCCCCTTTATAAAACTCCGCCACCTGCCCGTGATCCCCCATCACCAGCACCAAGGCGGCAGTACGCAGGATGGCATTGACCTCGGTCGGCCGTTTGCGGACCCAAGCCACCCACTGCGTCTCCAGAACCTGTGTCCCCTTGGCCGTAATGGCATAGCGGTGCGTGCCGCGCGCGTCCGTGGCCCCCAAATGAAGCAACCCGGCACGGTGCAGACGCTGCAGCACGGGAAGCGAGCTGCCCACCGAAATGCCCGCCTTCGCCTTTAAATCATAGGCCGTCCCCAGGTTCAGCCGAACCAAAGCAAGCATGAGCAAATCCTGATCTGTGAGCGGCTTCTTCAGCGCCGAATCTCTCTGAAGACGTACCACCGCTCCCCTCCTTCCGGCGGCCCTCTTTGCCGCCGCCCTCCCTTTCGCCGATTTTTCCAAAGCGACCTCCTGCCTCATTACTGAGTAGCCAGAGGTACGGTCGCCTGCTGATGCCACGCGACGAAGCCGTCCCGCGGCATGGCCGGCGCCACACCCTTATGCAGGAACCGCCGCGGATATCGCCTCTCCCGCAGCCATCCCCCACCAAAAATCAGGAAAACTTGGAACTACTGCCTCATCACCGGCCACATTGGCCCACAGCTTCTAACCCAGCAACGCCAAGCCGGCCAGTGCAAGGCCCACAGCTTCTTTAAAGCTACACCAGATCTATCGCAGGCGATGAAAAAATATGCCCATGCCATGGCAGGTTCCTGTCGAGTCAACAGCGGTTAAGCAAAATGTAATTCATCCGTTTCTCTTGTACAGCCGATATATCCGCCTGGAGTGCAAAGCCTTGCCTGAGGCGCCGGAGACCCGGAGACGGGAGCCGCACGCCAGGAATCATCAGCCGCCAATCCGCGTCGTGGCGGATGGGAGCAAGAGAACGGTTTCGAGCCCGGCGGCACACGGCGGGCCGGGCCGGCTTCCGCGCCGGTGGAAAGGACAAACGAACCATGAAGACGCTCATTGTGGAAGACGACCTGACCAGCCGCCTGCTGCTGCAAACCCTTCTGGGCAGCTACGGCCCATGTCACGTAGCGGTAAACGGCAGGGAGGCGGTCGAGGCTTTTCGTATGGCCAGGGAAAACGGCCACCCCTACGACCTGATTTGCATGGACATCATGATGCCCGAGATGGACGGCAATGCGGCCCTGCGGGGAATCCGGGGGCTGGAAGATGCCGGCAGGGTGAAATCGGGCGCCGCCGTAAAGGTCTTCATGACCACCGCCCTGACGGGCGTCAAGGACGTGGTCACCGGCTTCGAGAATCTGTGTGATGCTTACCTGTTCAAACCGATCGAGGCGGACAAGCTGCTCGGCGAGTTGCGAAAGTACGGCCTGATTTCCTGATTTACCTCCCGGATTATTTTTTTCTCACCTGCCTCTTTTCCGCTAATGCAAAGAAATCGGCGCGCCGAAAGGGACCCATGTACCTGCGATATCTCCGCATATCACAGGCGCGCAGCAAGAGCAGCAAGATGGCGTTCACATTTTTCTTTCGCGATCAGCAGACACTCGAACTGGCGGTAGCGCACACCCTGCCCTTGATTGTCGGCCGTTCCCGGGGACGGGTGTGGGATGCGGGCTGCGCCAGCGGCCAGGAGCCGTACTCGCTGGCCATCCTCTTTGCCGAGAAGATCGGGCCCTTCGGCTTCCGCAACCTCCGCATTGACGCTACCGACCTCGACGAATCCGGACACTTCGAGGAGCTGATCAGCCAAGGCTGTTATTCCCTTGCGGAACTGGAGCGCATTCCCGCCGAGCTGCGGCAGAAATATTTCGAGCTTTATGACGGCGGCTGCATGCGCGTTGCCGGCTTTGTGCGCGAACGCATTCGCTTCCGCCGCCACAATCTGCTCTCCCTGGAGCCTATCGGAGAAGGTTTTGCATTGATTGTCTGCAAGAACGTTCTGCTCCATTTCAACCAGCAGCAGCGGGTGGATGTCCTTCGCATGTTTCATCGCGCGCTGGAGCCCAACGGCTGCCTGGTGATGGAGCAGACGCAAAAATTGCCTCCGGGCATGGAACTCCTGTTTACGCAACTGGAACCGTCCGCACAACTGTTTGCCAGGATCGCATCACGCGAAGGGACGACGCTCGCCCCGCCCAAGCAAGGGCCCGCGGACTTGGCAGTAACCAGCGCGGGACCGGCGGCGTCTGGCGACGCAGTTCGACCACCTGACGGGCCTGCTATCGGCATCGATTGGCAGACGAAAGGTCTTCCCGGCCTTGTGCCTTTACCGGACAGTAGAAATTGCCGGGTACAACCCGGAACTTCGGAGAAATTATGAAGAACTTGAAAGTTAGCGCACGCATTGCTCTCGGCTTTGGCACCGTGATCCTGGTCACGGTCATTCTGGGATTGTTTGCTTACAGTCGGGCCGCCAACATGCGGGACCGAGCAACGCTCATGGTCACGGATTCATGGCCCGGCCTGAGCCTGATTTCCGCGGCGAAAGCCACGGCCGTGCACAACTACGCTTTAGAGCTGGAGTACATACTGGCGGATCAGGACAGCCGAAGCGCTCTGGAAGCGGATATGCAACTTTCCCACAGCCAAAATGCCACCCGCATGAGCGACTACGAAAAGACTATTACCACGGATAAGGACCGTGCGCTCTTCGACAAAGTGAAGAGCGCGCGCAGCAGCTACAATGTCGTGCTCGACGAAGTGCACAAGCTGAGCGCTGCCGGCAAAACGAAGGAAGCCATTGATCTGCTTCACGCCCGAGGGACGGTCGTCTCCAGGGCGTACATGGATGCGCTCGACGCCGAGGTAGCGCTCAATAAGGAGACCGGCGACAGCTATAACCAGGCTATTTTGGAGTCCGGCAGCAGCGCCCTGACCGGAATCCCCGTTGGGATCCTGGTCGCTGTCCTTGCCGGAATCGCCATTTACATTCCCGTCGCGTTTAGCATTACCCGCCCGGTGCGTCATATAGCCGAGGTGGCAAAGAAGATCGCTACCGGTGATTTCAATCAGAGCATCGACTACGAGTCACGTGACGAAATTGGGCAATTGGCGGATGCTTTCCGGGCTCTCTCGCAAATGATCCGGGACCGCGTGGGGCAGATCGAGAAGCTGGCCGCTGGGGATTTGAGTGTGCAGGTGCAGGCCCGCTCCGACAAGGATCTCCTGGCCAACAGCCTGGTGCGGGAAACTGAGACCATGCAGAAACTGGTCGCCGAATGCAACCGCTTGGTGCAGGCGGCGGTCGATGGCAAACTGGCCACGCGCGGCAATGTGGAACTGTTTACCGGCGGTTACCGCGAAATCGTGCTCGGCATTAATCGCACGCTCGATGCAGTGATCGGCCCCTTGAACGTCGCCGCCGAGTACGTGGACCGCATCAGCAAGGGCGACATCCCACCCAAGATCACCGACCAATACAACGGCGACTTCAATGAAATCAAGAACAACCTGAACACCTGCATCGACGCCGTCAATGCGATGATCGCCGATGCCGGCGTGCTGGCTAAGGCCGCCGTCGAGGGCAAACTGGCTACCCGCGCCGACGCCGCCAAGCACCAGGGCGACTTCCGCAAGATCGTGGAAGGCGTCAATCAGACCTTGGACGCGGTCATCGGCCCGTTGAACGTCGCCGCCG
>Ga0326728_10003991_pt1 | contig 44492 bp, 43 predicted proteins | sample MB3enrmetagenome_FD_207602 | JGI IMG/M metagenome (GOLD analysis project Ga0326728, IMG submission 207602) | Lab enriched peat soil microbial communities from McLean, Ithaca, NY, United States - MB31MN | ecosystem: Environmental > Terrestrial > Soil > Wetlands > Peat | place: USA: New York...
TGGCTTCGAGGACTTCGTAAACGCTCCAGGCGCGGTCGCGAAATACGGTGAAGCCGACGATCATGGCAATGGCGGCAGTGACGAGTTGCGTCAGAATGGCCATGGAGAGCGCGGCGCGGGTGCGCGTGACTCCGAGGCGTGGCTCGACGATCTGCTCGAAGGCGTCGATGTTGTCCTGAAATTCGCGCGCCAGGAATTTGCCGATCTCCTGGTAAAGACGGTCGACATAGGAGACCAGCGTGAGCAGGCCAAACAAGAGCACGAGAGCTATGCCGACGCCGATCATTGAACGCTCAGTTGCTTTTCTTTCCACAGTCCCGCGGAGGTAATGTTACCCCGATTCGTTTCAGGGCAACCCGAGCAGCATCTGTCGGCACTCCTGCCACCAGTTCAGGACAGTCTTCTTCGCGCATGAATCTCATCAGGGCAGGGACAGCCATTTTCGCACGAGGACCAAGATGTCCTAACGCCCCTGCGACCCAGATACGCACCGAATTGTCCGAAGTATCCAGGAGTGAAATCAAATTCCTTAGAGTATTATCGTCAACCTTTTTCGGGTCAATCTTTTCTGTCAATTGAGAAAGGTGCTCAGCCACATTAGCTCGAACTATCGAGGGCCCGCTCATCGTGCGCACCTTTGATATCGTCTCACGAAGTTCTTTTAGTATTCTTGTGTCATTCGCTCCATCGGCCATAGCTGTCAGCGGCGCTAGGCAGCTGACGCATGCAAGTAGGCACCCAATTCTGAGCCATAGCTTGTTCATTAGTTATTTCTTCCTCTGGGCACGCTCGATCAGGCCGAGCGGCAGATGGAGTTGCGCGCGCAACTGTTTTTCGCGCCTCGCCATCCGTCCATTGTCGCACTCGTGATCGTAGCCGCGCAGATGCAAGACGCCGTGCAAGACCAGGATCTTCACTTCCTCGGCAGGTGAGTGGCCGAGCGAGCGCGCATTGTGCGCCGCGATTTCCGCCGCAATGGCGATTTCGCCGGCGAATTGTTTTTGCGCGCCGGACTCGGCGGGAAAGGAAAGCACGTCGGTGGGCTGGTCTTTTCCGCGGAAACGGCGGTTCAGGGATTTCATCACGGCACTCGAGGTCACTAACACGTTGACCGCGCCCCGCAATCCGGCGGCGCGGCGGGCGCGCGCGATAAAGCGGGTGAGGGCCAGCTCGGTGAGACCGGCAACGCGTTTTTGAAAGATGACCAATGTTTCACCTTAACGTAATCCACCTTATTGTCATCCTGACCCTGAGCCAGCCGAAGGGGAAGGGTCCATGCATTCCGCGGCCAAATACATAGGTCCTTCGCTTCGCTCAGGATGACAAACTCATAATTAAGTCGTAAATTCCCGGCCACGACACCAGCGCGCACTCCACTTACTCCCGCTTATTGGTTTCGCAGGGGTGGTTCTTCGCGAGGCGACGGCGGCGCGACGGACCTTAGCTCGGACTTGGGTTCGAGCAGCGACAATTGCTGCTCGGCCAGCCGCGTTTTGTATTCGTCGTAGGCGCGGATGATGCGCTGCACCAGGTGATGGCGCACCACGTCGCTTTCGTCGAAGTTCACAAAGGCCAAGCCGTTTACGCCTTGCAGAATTTCGGCCGCCTCGATCAGTCCGCTGCGGCGCGCGCTGGGCAAGTCGATTTGCGTGACGTCGCCGGTGATCACCGCCTTGGAACCAAATCCCAGGCGGGTGACGAACATCTTCATCTGCTCGGAGGTGGTGTTTTGCGCCTCGTCGAGGATGACGAAGGAATCGTTGAGCGTGCGTCCGCGCATGAAGGCGATGGGCGCGATCTCGATGATATTTTTTTCCAGATAGCGCTCGACGCGCTCGGGATCGAGCATATCGAAGAGCGCGTCATATAAAGGACGCAGATAGGGATCGATCTTTTCCTGCAAAGTGCCGGGCAAAAAGCCGAGACGCTCGCCGGCCTCGACCGCCGGGCGCGCCAGAATGATGCGGTTGACCTGCTTGTTGAGCAGGGCGGAGATGGCCATGGCCACGGCGAGATAAGTTTTACCAGTGCCGGCGGGGCCGACGGCAAAGACCATGTCGTGCTTCTCGATGGCTTCGAGATAGCGGCGCTGGTTGGGGCTTTTGGGCTGGACGGTGCGGCGTCCAAAAGACCGCTGGCGACCGGCTTCGGCCAGTCCGCGTAGAGTCGTATTCGGGTCGGCGACGACGACGCGCAACATGCTGCTCAGGTCGCCGTTCTGGAACTGGTGGCCGGTGCGGCGGAGATGCTCGTAGTCGGCGAAGAGCTGCTCGGCGCGGGTCACATCGCGGGGCGCGCCTTCGAGTTCAATGCGGTCGGAGCGCAGATCGATATTGATGTTCAGGCCGTCTTCGAGCACATGTAGATTTTCATCGCGCGTGCCGAACAGGGTTTCGATGTCGGGAGTGAGTTCAATATTTTTCTTCATGGGAATACAAAATGTGACGCCGCCTCCAGCAGCTTGGACCGGGCTCACTATTCGGTTGATATCGGGACGGGCGTGATTGGGAACGAGCTTTCTTAGAACAAGCCGCGCCGGATGTGGGCGAACCCGCGCCGGCGATTTTTGCACGCAGAAAGCTGTATATGGAAGTGGAGCAAACCGATTTGCGCACCCCAGCGACGGGGCGGTTCCCAACCATTTGATCTCAGCCTAGCGCGGGCGGGCAAGGGAGTCAAATGGCACCACCGTTTTCCGGCGGCGCCGGATGCACACGACGAAAGCAAAATCTAGTTTGGAAGCGAGCCCTGGAAGTCAACCGTCCCTCGGCTGTTGCCAATTTAACCTTCCGTGATTACAATGTAATTACGGAGGTGTTTCCGGCATGAGAACAGAGCTGGTTCGGATCGGCAATTCCCGTGGCATCCGCATACCGAAGCCATTGATCGAGCAATGCGGGTTCGGTGAGACCGTCGAAGTGAGCATCGAGCGCAATTGTTTGATCGTTTCGCCGGAACGCCGACCACGCCAAGGCTGGGGCGAAGCTTTCCGCGCATCCGGCCATGCCGGAGAAGACGAGATTTTGCTGGAAAGCGCTGGAGTGAATGCATTCGACTGCGAGGAATGGCGGTGGTGAGCGCGCCGCATAGCACACCGCTTCAAGATGAGGTCTGGCTGGTGACGCTCGATCCAACTCAGGGGGTAGAGATTCAGAAAACTCGGCCTTGTTTGGTCGTTTCTCCCGATGAAATGAACCGGCATCTGCGGACGGTCATGATTGCTCCCATGACCACGGTCACGCGGCCTTACCCCACGCGAGTAGGAGTGCGCTTTCAGGGAAAACAAGGGCAGGTGGCGCTGGACCAACTCCGCGCCGTGGACCGGGAACGATTGGTGCGGAGGCTGGGGAAGGTGTCGGCCAAGTCCGCGCAGGAAGTTTCCGGGACGCTGCTGGAAATGTTCGCGCGAGTATAGAGTTGTTCGCGGAAGGATAAATTAGAGCGTTCATTTCTTGCAGACAAGGTGTTGCCTGTAAGGGTAGAGGATTCCGGAACGCACGACAGCACAGCGCAGAGGGAGTGGAAGAAATGGACTGGGAAAAACTATTCAACGCATCATCTTTGAAGATGAGACAGCGTCTTGAGGAAATCAGGGCAGCTCTAAGCCACCGAGGGCTGAAGGGGTGTGCAAATGAGGCGATCCTCAGCGAATGGCTAGAGCAGTATCTACCTCGTAGTGTCAGCATTTGCACTGGAGAGGTGATCGATAGCCATGGCCTCAGATCCAAACAGGCGGATGTCATTGCCTTTGATACATTCACAGCCCCGAGGTACTTTACCAGTGGTGACACGAACGTCCTTCCTGTCGAAGCTGTGTATTCAGTTTTTGAAGTGAAGGCTTACTTGAACAAACAGGAGATCGAAACAGCTTTCGAAAACATGCTTGCGGTCAAATCCTTGCAGAAGACAGCATATTTCCCAACATGTATCACCACCACTAAATCACTCTACGGGAAGATGTCCAACCACTGGCCTGTGAATTTTTTCGTATTTGCTTTTGACTCCGACGGACTGGACACGATCAGAGAGCATGTCGAATCCCTTAACTCAAGACAGCCGCTGGACAAGCGAATTGACTTGGTTTGCTCCTTAAATAAGGGACTGCTTGTGAACGTAGGGCCTGATGGACTGCAGCCGATCCCAATGCCAAATACGAATCTTGTTGCGAAGCAAAGTGACAAAGCTCTGCTGACATTCTATGCATTAATTGCGGGACTCTTGGGACAAGCGGTGAGCGAACCCGTTTGTATCCACCCATACCTTGCACATATCAGACATTGACGTGTAAGCCGCGGGTAGTGGCCCCGGTCGTAAAAGGTGTTTCAATCTCCCTCCCGCTTGCCTTCCGTCGCCGACGCCCACACCGCTCGTTCTTTGGCCCAGGCGCGCAACTTTGCGATTTCTTCGGCGCGGGTAACCGACAGCGGGACGGTGGTTTTTAGGGCGGTTAGGAGGTCTTCGGCGGTCAGGTCGTGTTTATTGGCGAAGGCGGCGTAGAGGGCGGTTTGCACGGAGGATTCGATTTCGGCTCCGGAGAAACCTTGGGCTGCTTCTGCTATTTGATCCAGATCGTAGTCGGCGGGATTGCGTTTGCGCTTGGCTAGCTGGATGGAGAATATCTGCTTGCGTTCGGCGGGGCTGGGCAGGTCTACGAAGAAGAGTTCGTCGAAGCGGCCTTTGCGAATCAATTCGGGCGGGAGCACGGTGACGTTGTTGCAGGTGGCGGCGACGAAGACGGCGGGCTTGCGCTCCTGCATCCAGGAAAGAAACGAGGCCAGCAGGCGCGAGGAAACGCCGGCATCGGCGGAGGCGGAATCGGGGCCGCTTCCGGCAAAAACTTTTTCCAGTTCGTCGATCCATAAGACGCAGGGCGCGAGGCCCTCGGCCACTCGGAACACTTTCTGGATGCGCTTTTCGGTTTCGCCGATGAATTTGTCGTAGACGGCGGCGGTGTCGAATTTGACCAGCGGCAGTTTCCATTCTCCGGCGACGGCGCGGGCACAGAGACTCTTGCCGCAACCTTGGACGCCGAGAATGATGACGCCTTTGGGCGGGTCGAGGCCGAACTTTATTGCGCCGTCGTCCCAGGCTCCTCGGCGCTGCTGCAGCCAGCCCTTCAGATTGTCGAGGCCGCCGACGCTGGACATGTTGTCGGTGGAGTCGATGAACTCCAGCATTTCAGAACGCTTGAGCAGGGCTTTCTTGGCGTCGAGCACATCGGTGACGCACAGGGGCGAAAGCGCGAGGCGGGCGACGATGGTTTGCGAAATGGCGCGCTCGGCAGCTTCTTCGGTCAGGCCGCGGAGATTCGCGGCCATGGCGTCCACGCCGTTGGCATCGAGCTGGAGCTTCAGGGTGTGGGTACCGGCGAGGCGGGTGTAGGTTTCGCGGATGATCTCGCGCAGGCGGTCGCGATCGGGCAGCGGCAGATCGAGAAACTCCACCAGGCTCGCCAGCTCGGGCGGCATTTCGATCGAGGGAGCGGTGAGGATCAAGGTGCGGCGGTTGGCGGAAAATTTCTGGCCCACGTCGCGGAGACGGCGGACGACGACGGGGTTATCCATGTGGCGATGGAAATCCTTGAGCACGAAGACCGCCTCTATGGTCATGGACTCGAGGTTGGCGAGGGCCTGGACGGGGTCGGCAGTGTTGTACATGGCGGTTTTCGAACCGGCGGCGTCGGAAGCGACTGACGATAGCATTGCGCGCGCGAAGCGATCGGCCTCGCTGTTGCCTTGCGGGATTGCGGGCATCGGATGCGCCGGCAATGGCTGCGGAGCAGGGGCGCCGCTGCCGGAACGGACGAGGCCATCGGCGATGGTCCATTCGAAAACGGCCAGATTTAGATCGGAGCAGGCGGTGCGCACGAGCGCCAGGGCGTGGACTTCCTCGACCGTTTCCATCACAACGATGGGAGTGGAGGAGTTGATGAGGACCTTGAGGCGTTCCATCGGACTTTGGGGCGAATTCATATAGATTTGACCGGCGGCGACCTGCTCCCGTAGAATACTATTTCGGTACCCACCGATATCTTCCTAGGGCAATCTAGGACAAACAAAGGTAATCAAGCCGCATGGCAAATCATTTTTCGGCGCTGAAACGCGCCCGACAGACCGAGAAGCGAACCGTCCGCAACCGGGCCAACGCTTCGCAACTGCGCACCGCTCTGCGGAGCCTGCGCGAGAGCCTGGAAAAAGGCGAGAAGACGGCCGCTGGCGAGACCTACCGGGAGACCGTATCGGCGCTCGACAAGGCGATCCAGAAGGGTGTTTTGCACGAAAACACGGCCTCGCGCTATAAATCCCGTCTGGCGGCGCGGCTGAAGGCCCTTAAATAGTTTGGGCTGTAGGCTTTGCAGCAGGTGCTGGAAGGGTTACCACTGAACGCAAATTGTTCTTGACCTTGCCCAGCGGTTTGTTATACTTAGGCGTTCTCTAGACATAAGAGCAGCTATCTGCCGGTCTCGACGAACCTCCGCCCGCGTTGTGGAACTCCTTAAGAATTGAGCAACTTTCGGGTCGGGCGGGGCATCTATTTGAGTAATTCTGGCAAATCCTTTTGTACCTAGCCCGGACAGCAGCGAGGCTGAGTGAAAGCGACTGTCCTACAAGTGGATTGCGGTGTCCGGACGGTGGGATCATAGCCTAAATTATTCCTTCTAAAGGAGAAAGACCGAATATGCGTTCCGATCGTGTTTTTGACGCGCTACATACTTTGCGGAATCGGTATATGCTTTGCCAGCTTGCCTCGAAGGCAACGCGCAAGTTTCATAAGCCGAACACCCGCATTCAGGAAACCATGAACGATGTATTTGATAAGATCGCCGATGCGGAACGTCATGACATCCTGAGTGAACCCGAGAACTTTGCCGAAGCACAACGGCGAGCCGCATAAGCGGCTCCGCCGTGTGCCCACACGGCGGCAAAGCAATCCATCCCCGCGAGAGAAAAACGACAATCCCTCCCGTAGAAAAATCCACGTAGGTGAATATGACCATTGCCGAACTGAAAGAAAAAAACATTACCGAGCTGACCAAGATCGCCCGAGCATTGGAACTGCCCGGCGCCAGCGGACTCCGCAAACAGGACCTCATCTTCAAAATCCTGCAGGCGCAAAGTGAAAAAGAAGGGCACATCTTCGCCGAAGGTGTGCTGGAGATCCTCCCTGACGGCTACGGCTTTTTGCGCTCGCCCGACTACAACTACCTGCCCGGGCCGGACGACATTTACGTGTCGCCGTCGCAAATCCGCAAATTCGACCTGAAAACCGGCGACACCATCAGCGGCCAGGTGCGTCCGCCGCATGAGGGCGAGAAATATTTCGCGCTGGTCAAGATCGAGGCGGTGAATTTCGAGTCGCCCGACGAAGCCCGCAACAAGATCCTGTTCGACAACCTGACGCCGCTGTATCCGCAGGAACGGTTGAAGCTCGAAACCGTGAAAGAAAATATCAGCGCGCGCGTGATGGATCTGCTCACGCCGCTCGGCAAAGGCCAGCGCGGCCTCATCGTTTCGCCTCCTCGCGCCGGCAAAACCATGCTGCTGCAGAACGTGGCGAACTCGATTACCACGAACCACCCTGAAGTCGTGCTGATGGTGCTCCTGATCGACGAGCGTCCGGAAGAAGTTACCGACATGCAGCGCTCGGTCAAGGGCGAGGTCATTTCCTCGACCTTCGACGAGCCGGCCGCCCGCCACGTGCAGGTTGCGGAAATGGTGATCGAAAAAGCTAAGAGATTAGTTGAGCACAAACGCGACGTTGTCATCCTGCTCGATTCGATTACGCGCCTGGCGCGCGCCTACAACACCATCGTTCCGCCCTCGGGCAAGGTGCTCTCGGGCGGCGTCGATTCGAACGCGTTGCAGCGTCCCAAGCGCTTCTTCGGATCGGCGCGCAACATCGAAGAAGGCGGCTCGCTCACCATTATCGCCACCGCGCTCATCGACACCGGCTCGCGCATGGATGACGTGATCTTCGAAGAATTCAAAGGCACCGGCAACTCGGAAATCATTCTGGATCGCAAGCTGGTGGATAAGCGCACCTTCCCGGCCATTGATATCCAGCGCTCCGGCACGCGCAAGGAAGAGCTGCTGATCCCGAAAGAAGACTTGCAGCGCATCTGGGTGCTGCGCAAGGTGCTAAATCCGCTGTCGCCGGTCGAAGCCATGGAGCTGCTGATCGAGCGGCTGGCCAAGGCGGCGTCAAACAGCGAATTCCTGGCCAAGATGAGCCAGTTGTAGATTGCGTAGGGGCGGACGCTTTCGTCCGCCCCATCCCACGTAAGAACGCCACCCGCCCTGGGTGGTTGAAAAATCGGCGGTTGACAATCTGTATAGTATAAATATACACTATACACGATGATCAAGAACTTCCGGCATAAGGGTGTCGAACAGTTCTTCAAAACCGGATCAAAGGCGAAAATCCAGCCGCATCATGCCGACAAATTGAAATTGCAGCTTGCCGCGCTGGACAATGCCAAATCCGAGAAGGACATGAACGCGCCCGGCTGGAGGCTGCATCCCTTGCGCGGCGATCTCGAAGGCCACTGGTCGGTGGACGTTAGCGGCAACTGGCGGTTGACGTTTGCCTTTGCAGGGGAAGACGCCGTGTTGGTGGACTATCGGGATTACCACTGAGAGGCTTTTATGCGCATGCACAATCCGCCACATCCGGGAAGAGTTCTACGAGAGTATTTGGGAGCGAAGTCGGTTACAGACACCGCCAAGCACCTTGGAGTTACTCGGGTCGCCTTGTCACGCATCTTGAATGGCAGCTCGGGAATTTCGGCGGACATGGCGCTGAAGCTGGCGGATGCCCTGGGCACCAGCCCAGAACTATGGACCGGTATGCAGACGCAGTACGATCTGTGGCAAGCCTCCCAGCACCGCCGCAAAAGGGTGACGCCGTTCTTCGTGGGAGCACCCGGCAGTGTCCCTAAAATGACCGCCGCAGTGGAATCCCACTCATCGCGAAGTGCGCGATGAGCGGGGCACGCGGCGGCTTCGTACCGCCCATCGTCGCAGGCAGTACCGCGTGAAGCGATCATATCTCTTGGTACAAGAAGTCGGTCACATATTGCTTGATAACTGCATCGGAGAAGTCCTTCGACAGAATGACGGATGTGTTTTCGTCGCGGCAATCGTAGCTAGAGGCTCATCGCCTGCCGGAACAGAATGGAGCGGCGTCGCGACATCTCCACCTGTAGGCTGCCCACAAGCGTAATTGTGAGGCCTCCGGAAACGGAAGGCTCGACCCCGGTTATCGACTGGAGATTGACGATGTGCCGCCGGCTGGCACGGTAGAAAAGTGACGGATCGAGCCGCTCTTCCAGTGCGTTGAGCGAACGCAACACCAGCGGACGGTTGTTGTCGAAGTAAACACGCGTGTAGTTGCCCTCGGATTCGAGCAGCACGATTTCGCGCATGGCGACGAACCAGCATCGTTCGCCATCCTTGAGGAAAATCTTTTGCAGGGCGCCAACGGGTGTACTGGCTTTCTGCTCGGTTGCAAGGGCCCGCTCGATTGCAGCCGCGAGGCGCTCGGGAACAATGGGCTTGAGCAGGTAGTCGAGGGAGTTTACCTCAAACGCCCGGAGCGCATACTCGTCGTATGCGGTTGTAAAGACGACAAGCGGAACCGAGTCGAGTTTCTCCAGGAGGTCAAAGCCACTGCCGCCAGGCATCTTGATATCGAGAAAAAGCAGGGCGGGATGGAAGCGTTCGATCTGCTCGAGACCTTCAGTAACGTCGCGGGCTTCGCCAGCAACTTCGATCTCCGGATGTACGGCAAGCAGGCGGCGAAGTTCGGTACGTGCCAAGCGCTCGTCATCGATGATCAGTGCCCGCATGTGCGGCCTCCGTTACCGGCCATTCTACGGTTGCAACGACCCAGCCATTGGCTTCCTCCAGTGACAATGAGGCGCTGTTCCCATAGAGCAGCCGCAGGCGTTCGCGCGCGTTGTTTAAGCCGATGCCAATGCCATTCGTCGATGAACGAAGGCGGCCAGTATTCCGGATTTCAAGTACCGCGCGATTTCCCGAGCGCTGGCCGGCGATGTGCACTTCACCCCGTGCGCTCTGCGGCTCGATGCCGTGCTTAATCGCGTTCTCGACCAGGGTTTGCAGAAGCATGGGTGGAATCTTAGCGGATCGCACCTCGGAGGGAATTTCAATCGTAACCTGGAGTCGTTCTTCGAAGCGGATGGCCTCGAGCGCGAGGTAGGCAGAGACGGCGTCAAGCTCGGTTTGTAACGGTACAGTGCGCGCCTTACCGGTTTGCAGCGAATAGCGCAGCACGCTGGCAAGCTCCGTGACCATGTGGTCGGCGCGGACTGGGTCTTCGTGGATAAGCGCACGCAGACTATTCAGGCTATTGAATAAGAAGTGCGGGTTGACCTGGCCCAAGAGCGCGCTCAACTCGGCGTTTTTAGCCACGACTTCAATCTTTAGCTTCTCCAATTCGACCCGGCGTGTGCGGCGGAAGTAGTGGACCGACGCGTAGATTGCGTTCCACTGAACAAATGTAAATATCCAAATCGAAATAGCCGGTGGCAGCCAGCTCAAATTCTTAAAAGAGCCTGGGACACGCACGATAAAGTAAGCTGCCGCCACCGAGAGCGTTTGGACGATAGCCAGGACAAGGCTTGCCGTGACGATGCGGAGGATTTCTGCGCCCAGAGAAAGCTCAAGCCAGCCGGATTTCTTCAGAATGTTGCGATAGAAATGCGTGATGAGAATGCCGGAAATCGCAGACCAGAGATAGATGACCGCCGATTTCCGAAGCACCTCAGGGGTGAAGAGCGCAATGAACATGAGGTTCACTGATGTCTGTGAACCCCATCCCAAAATCTGACATGCCCAGTATGCGTAGGAGCGTTTCATTGCTCGTCCCAGATCCTACGCCTTCTTAGCGCTTGCAAGAAAGTGGTCCATTTCCAAGAACATCCAATCCGGCTGGTCGTACATGATGAAATGGCGCGACTTGGGGGCAAGTTCAATCTGCGCGTCCTTCAGGTTTTTGTACTGTGAGACGAAGGTCTGCATGATCTCGGCCTGGGTAGCGTATTTCTCGTAGGCGATCCAGGTACCGAGAACCAGCGTGGGTGCCTGGATTTTAGAGACCTCCTGGCGCAAGTCCGTGGAAAACAACTCGAACATAGCATTGGCAGTGGTCTTGGGGTCGGAGATTTTGCCCCATGCAACTACTCGTTCAACATCTGCGCTGGCGCTAATCATGCCTTCGATGGAGGCGCGTTGGTACTGAAGGCGCTGGGCCTCGCTGGATTTCAACATGCCATCCCGCATCTGCCTCGCGTTGCTGGCCAGGTCATCCGGCGATATCTCGGGATTCATGATGGCGCCGAGGGCCGGGAGCGAATCGACAATCACGATCTTGCCGACGAGTTCCGGGTGCTCGGCTGCCAGCCATAGCGCCAGAAAACCGCCGAGGCTGTGTCCGACAATTACCGGATGATCGAGGCGTTTCTCGCGAATATAGGCGGCCAGGTCATCGCGCACGGCCGCAAGAAACGGCGTTCCGATCGGCGGTTGGCCCGCGAAACCCGCGAGTGTGAGCACGTGGCACTCGTAATGGTCTTTGTAGTGATCGACGGTGGTGTCCCAGACCTCGCCAGCCGAGTTGAGCCCGGGGACAAGAATCATGGGCGCACCATGACCGGTGACTTCGACGTGAAACGATGAAGTCTTTGTAGTTGGTGCCGTTTCGGCGTGAGCAGATTGGCAGGCCGCCCAGATGGCGACTGCAATTACTGCCCAGAACGCAATCTTCTTTTGCATGACATCCTCCTGACAGCTTCGAAGATAGAAGCATCGGCCTGGTTTTGGGGATTATTGGGATGAGCGGCTGGAGGGATGGATGAGCGGTCGCCCTTGTAGGTTCTGGCCGGTGGGCCACTTTAACTCGGAAGCATACGCGGGTTAGTCTTCTAACATTGACCGAAAGAACCTGGAGGGCCGCTTCTCACGCTTTTCGAGAAAGCTTGCCCTGTCTTGCCGAAGCCCCGAGCGAAGCGGGGCTTCCAGCGCGCCCGCTTTTGGCGCGGTGGGGGGGAGAGCCGAAGGGTGACCTGTCGAACTGTCACCACCGTTCGACTCCGATTTACGGAGGCCCCAATTTTTCATCACATCCAGCCAGTGAGCGCCATCGCAGACATCTCGCTATGAATATATAATGTCATTGACAATACATAAATACATGGTATTATTGTAATATGAATCGAGGATTACAGCGCCATGGCAAGTACAGCGACCCAAACTGCGCGGAAAGTAGCGGATGAAGTTTGGATCGCTACTGCCTTGCTGCATCGTGAGCATCCCGAAGCACTCGATTTTGCTATCGAGGAAATTGTCCAACGCGCAAAGCGGGAAGGGCTGCACAAACCATTTCGGCGCGGCGTCTACGTTCATGTTATTCAGCACTGCGTTGCGAATCGGCCACCGAATCCAGGGCGTTATCGAATACTGTTTGAAACTGGACCGGGAAGGCGGCGGCTTTTCCGCAAGGGTGATTCCTACCATCCGGACCGCGAGGGCGCGAAGATCACGCCTGAGCTTGAAGACCTCCCGTATGGCTACACTGGCCTGTTCAGCTGGTACCGCGACTGGTCTGCGGCTGCGACCGGCAATGCCTCGATAGACGATCCCCTGCTTTCGTTACGAGGTTCAGGCAAGCATCTTTGGGCTGACGAGCACGCGGACGATTATGTGCGCCGCCTGCGTGAGGGCTGGGAATGAGCCGCGTTTTTTGGGACACCAACCTCTTCATTTATCTGTTCGAGGACTACGGAACTCTCTCCAAGGCCGTCGCGCAGCTTCGTTCCAAGATGCTCGACCGAGGCGATCAACTGCTGACTTCCACCCTTACGCTGGGCGAGATACTGGTGAAACCTACTGAGCGGAGCGACTTGGAGCTTTGCCGGAAATATGAACACGCAATTGCCACTGCGGCCACAATGATTGCCTTCGATATGAAAGCGGCCAAGGTGTATGCAGCCTTGCGATCGGAAAGATCGCTTAAGGCTCCCGACGCCATTCAGTTGGCCTGCGCCGCCAGCGCAAGCGTGGATCTATTCATCACCAATGACGCCCGCCTTCAGGATAAGCACGTTGACGGCATCCAGTTCATCGTTCCTCTGGACAGAACGCCTATCTAAGCGAAAAGCGCCATCCAGCGCGGGGCCGGATGGCGCTTTTCGCTTCCTTAGTGAAGCTTACTCCGACGTGATTCGCATGCCGTAGAACGACCGGTAGACGAAAGAGACGGAGACGGCGAAGAAGCAGAGCGCCAAAATGTGCGTCAGGCCTGTACCCTGGCTGCGGGCCAGCGAGACGGCGAGTTCGACCGCCAGCAGTCCGAAGAGCGTGGTGAATTTGATGACCGGGTTCATGGCCACAGAAGACGTATCCTTGAAAGGATCGCCGACTGTATCTCCGATCACCGTGGCGTCGTGCAGCGGCGTGCCTTTCTGCTTGAGTTTGGTTTCGACGATCTTCTTGGCGTTGTCCCATGCGGCGCCGGCGTTGGCCATGAAGATTGCCTGGTAGAGACCGAAGATCGCAATCGAGATCAGGTATCCGATAAAGAAGAACGGTTCGACGAAGGCGAAGGTCAGGGTGCCGAAGAAGACGGCGACAAAGATGTTGAACATGCCCTTCTGCGCGTACTTGGTGCAGATCTCGACCACTTTTTTACTGTCAGTGACCGAGGCCTTTTCCGCGCCCTCGAGATGGATGTTGGCCTTGATGAACTCGACGGCGCGATAGGCTCCGGTGGTGACGGCCTGCATGGATGCGCCGGTGAACCAATAAATCATGGCGCCGCCGGTAATCAGGCCGAGGAAGAATGGAGCGTGCAGCAGCGAGAGCTTCTCCACATTCGCGCTTAACCCGTTGGTCAGGGCCATGATGATGGAAAAAATCATCGTCGTTGCGCCGACTACGGCGGTGCCAATCAGCACCGGCTTGGCGGTCGCCTTGAAGGTGTTGCCCGCGCCGTCGTTCTCCTCCAGCAAATCTTTGGCGCGGTCGAAATTCACGTCGATGTTGAAGTCCTTCTTGATTTCCGCCTTGACGTTGGGCACCTGCTCGATCAGCGACAGTTCGTAGACGGATTGCGCGTTGTCGGTGACCGGGCCGTAGGAATCGACCGCGATCGTCACCGGCCCCATTCCTAGGAAGCCGAAGGCAACCAGGCCGAAAGCGAACACCGGCGCGGCAATCATGGTGGCCGCCACGCCCAAGCCCATCAGGCTGAAAAAGTAGGCGATCGACATCAGAGAGACCATCGCCAGCCCCAGCCAGTACGCGGAAAAGTTTCCGGCGACAAAACCCGAAAGGATGCCGAGCGATGCGCCGCCTTCTTTGGCCGAGGTCACGACTTCGTTGACGTGGCGGGACTCGACTGAGGTGAAGACTTTGACCAACTCGGGAATCAGCGCTCCTGCCAGGGTTCCGCAGGAGATGATCGAAGCCAGCTTCCACCACTGCGTCGTGTCGCCGCCCAGGTCGGGGATGATGAAATGGGAGACGATGTAGGTGGCAACGATCGAAACCAACGAAGTGATCCAGACCAGCGAAGTGAGCGGGGTTTCAAAATTCATTTTGTCGGCGTGGCCGTAGCGTGCCTTGGCGATGGCGCCATTGATGAAATATGCTAGCGCGCTGGATACCAGCATCATGATGCGCATCACGAAAATCCACACCAGCAACTGCACCTGGATGGAGGGATCTTTGACGCCGAGCAGAATGAAGGTAATCAGCGCGACGCCGGTCACGCCATAGGTTTCGAAGCCATCGGCGGACGGGCCAACCGAGTCTCCGGCATTGTCGCCGGTGCAATCGGCAATCACGCCGGGGTTGCGGGCATCGTCTTCCTTGATCTTGAAAACGATCTTCATCAGATCGGAACCGATGTCGGCGATCTTGGTGAAGATGCCGCCGGCGATGCGCAGCGCCGCCGCGCCCAAGGACTCGCCGATGGCGAATCCGATGAAGCACGGGCCGGCATAATCGCCGGGCACGAAGAGCAGGATGAAGAGCATGATCAGAAGTTCGACGGAGATGAGCATCATGCCGATCGACATTCCGGCTTCCAGCGGAATCTGATACACCGGGTAGGGCTTGCCGGGCAGAGACGCGAAGGCGGTGCGCGAATTGGCGAAAGTGTTGACGCGAATGCCAAACCACGCCACGCCGTAGCTGCCCGCGATTCCCACCAGGCTGAACGCCAGGATGATGACTACGCGGGGAGCTTCGAAATGCCGCAGAAAGCCAAAGTAGAGCACAATGACGGCGGCAATGAAGGCCCACAACAACATCAGAAACTTGCCCTGCGTGATCAGGTAGGTCTTGCAAGTTTCGTAAATCAGTTCGGAGATTTCGCGCATGGAGCGGTGGACGGGCAGGTTCTTCAGCCGCATGAAGATGACCATGCCGAAGCCCAGGCCGAAGACACAGAAGAGCAGCCCGATCATCAGCAGGCTATGCCCATTCACACCGAGAAACGAAACCGAAGACAGGTCGGGCAGTTTCAAGGCCGCCTCGCCACCTTCTTCTGTAGTTTGGGCCAGCGCACAGCCGGCGGTCATAAGCAGCATGGTTGCAAGCGTTGCCCAAGTTTTCGCAAAGCGTCTTTTTGCAAACCGGCGCGCCGCAGACATAAGACTCACGGTATAAGTGCTCATCCAATCCTCCTAACGATCCTATTCAGGGGTCACTACGTGTGATTTTCTCCGGCGAGTCCACCGCCAGCTGGAGGAATCCATCCGCCACCGGTGCGGTCATCGCCGAAGTTCCGAAGACGCTCCCAACGCGCTTCCACCGCCAGACATAACAACAAAAAAAGTGCCCACCTGGCCGGGCCGGAACACTTATGCCGCTGGCAAATGGCAACCCAAGATCGGGCCGCACGCCGCAACACAAATCACTTGTTTATAGCATCTCACCGAAAGCCGGGTCAATGACGGCCATCACACGGAATGAAAATAGCAACGAGCTACGAGCATTGAGCACGGAGCGGAGAGTCTGCCTGAATCGGGCCGCTTCCGTATAATTGACAAACTGTCATGCCAGCCTCCCTCGATTCGATGGTCGCGGCCACTCGCCAACGCGTATCCCAGCGTATATCCGGGAGCCGGCGAAGCGCCGATCTATGCGCGCTGGAACGCGCGGCTGCCGCGCACACTCCGCGCGGATTCCGGAAGCAACTGCGCCGGATCGCGCAAGATGGAATCGCCGTGATTGCCGAACTGAAAAAAGCCTCGCCTTCGAAAGGCTTGATACGCGCGGATTTCAAGCCCTCCGAACTCGCGCGCGAACTGGAGCGGGCGGGCGCCGCGGCACTGTCGGTGTTGACCGACGAACAATTTTTCCAGGGCTCGCTCGACTATTTGCGGGAGGCCTCGTCCAGCAGTTCCCTTCCCTGCCTGCGCAAGGATTTTATTGTCGATGAAATCCAGATCGTCGAAGCCAGAGCAAATTGCGCCGACGCGATCCTGCTGATTGCCGCCGCGCTCGATCAAAAAGAGTTGGTGGCGCTGGCCGGGACCGCGCGAGCGCAGGGTCTCGACGTTTTGTGCGAAGCTCATGACGAGCGGGAATTGCAACGCGCCGCCGATGCCGACTGCGACCTGATCGGCATTAACAGCCGCAATCTGCGCACCTTCGAAGTCGATCTCGAGACTGCATTCCGGCTGGTGGATAAAATGCCCGCTTCGGCGGTCCGCGTCGCCGAGAGCGGAATACAATCCGGCACGGACATCGCGCGTCTAAGGTCTGCCGGCTACGAAGCGTTTTTGATCGGCGAATCGTTAATGAAAGCGGAAAGGCCGGGCGAGGCTCTGGCAAAGTTGATGGAAGAGGCAAAAATCGTGGCCAGTGGTTAGTGGGTTTTACCGATAGCCTATAGCTGACAACTGCCCTTATGACTTGGATCAAGATCTGCGGGATCACGAACCTCGACGACGCGCTCGCCGCGAGCGATGCGGGCGCGAACGCGATGGGTTTCGTCTTTTATCCCGAGAGCCCGCGTTACGTCACTGTGGAAACCGCGCGCGCGATCGCCGCCCAGGTGCCGCGGCAAATCGATAAAGTCGGCGTCTTCGTCAACCAAACCGTGGAACAAGTGCGTGACACGGCCAGACAAGCCGGTCTCACTGCGGTGCAATTGCACGGCGAAGAGAGCGCTGAATTCAGCCGTGCGCTCTTCCAAGAACTGACCAGTCATGGCATCGCCAACGGATCGCATCGTCCAACAATTTTCCGCACCTGTCCCGCGAGGATTTTCGACGCGCCTGCCGGACAATCGGTCGGATGGGACCCGGTCGCGGTCGGATTGGTGGAACCCGACGAGGCGTACAAGGGCAAACGCGTGCACAAAATTCACGTCGCGAAAAACGGCGATCTCTTCCTCGAAACCCACGGCTTCCGTCCCGGCGTGATCTCGGGCGTGCTGATCGATTCCTCAAGCGCGGAAGATCGCGGCGGCACGGGACACACTTTCGACTGGGAGCGCGTTCAGCCCTGGGCCGGAGTGATCAACAGCATCAGCAAGCTGATCGTCGCCGGCGGCTTGCGTCCCGGCAATGTGCAGGAGGCGATCCACCTGCTGCATCCCTGGGGCGTGGACGTTTCCTCCGGTGTCGAACGCGAGCTCGGCAAAAAAGATCCGCGAAAAGTCCGCGCCTTTGTCGAAGCGGTGCGGGCCATGGAAGAGGCAAGCTGAGAATGGCAACTACGACCAAGAAGGTACACAATCAAATAACCGGAGAGCTTCAGCGCAAAGCCGCTACTGCCGGACGTTTCAGCGTTTACGGCGGACGCTACGTTCCGGAAACGCTGATGGCCGCGCTCGATGAACTGGAGCGCGCCTACGAAAAAGCCAAGCGTGACCGCGAATTCCAGCAGCGTCTCGACCAATTGTTGAAGACGTATGCGGGACGCCCTACGCCGCTGTTTTTCGCGCGCCGCCTGACGGCAAAGCTTGGCGGCGCGAAAATCTATCTCAAGCGCGAGGACCTGCTCCACACCGGCGCGCACAAAATCAACAATTGCCTCGGCCAGGGCTTGCTTGTCGAACGCATGGGCAAGCGCCGCGTAATCGCGGAAACCGGCGCCGGACAGCACGGCGTCGCCACGGCCACGGTCTGCGCGCTGCTCGGCTTCGAGTGCGTGGTGTACATGGGCACGGAAGACATGCGCCGCCAGGAACTCAACGTCTTCCGCATGAGGCTGCTCGGCGCCGAAGTTCGCGGCGTAGATTCCGGTTCGCGCACCTTAAAAGACGCTATCAACGAAGCCATGCGCGACTGGGTCACCAACGTCCGCACCACCCATTACCTGCTCGGCAGCGTGCTCGGAGCGCATCCTTATCCAACCATGGTCCGCGACTTTCATCGCGTTATTGGACGCGAAGCCCGCGCCCAGATTCTCAAAGCCGAAGGCAAGCTTCCCAACGCCATCATTGCCTGCGTCGGCGGAGGGTCAAATTCCATCGGCATCTTCTACGACTTTCTGAAAGACAAAAAAGTCCAGCTCATCGGAGTCGAAGCCGGAGGACGCGGGGAAGCTCTAGGCGAACATGCAGCCCGTTTTCGCGGCGGCTCGCCGGGCGTTTTGCAGGGAACTTATTCTTACGTGCTGCAAGATAAGTCCGGCCAGATTGCACTCACGCATTCTGTTTCCGCCGGACTAGATTACCCGTCCATCGGCCCCGAACACGCCATGCTGAAAGATACGGGCCGCGCCGAATACGTTCCTGCTTCCGACGCCGAAGCGCTGGATGCAACTATGGTGCTAGCTCGAACCGAAGGCATTATTCCGGCGCTCGAATCCGCGCACGCCGTCGCGGAAGTCATTAAGCGCGCTCCGAAAATGAAGAGGTCAGACGCGGTGATCGTCAACATCTCCGGCCGCGGAGACAAAGATATCGGGATTTTGCGGGAGAATTTGAAACTGGAGTAGCGAGAAAGGTTACGATTATAAACGTAGATTGGCGCACTTGCGGCTTATCGACAACTGCTCTGGGAACTGCACGACAGGGGAGCTTCAAGATACCCACCTCCCTCGTAGAACAGCCGCATATCGGTCACGCGGTTTCGCATTAAGCACCCATTGTTTTTGATGAGTGTTCCGATCTCAGCGACGGCCTCCTGTTCCTTCTTGCATGAAACCGCTTTCGCCTCCTCTGCAATCTTTCTTGCAGCGGGCGATTCAGCTAACCAGGTTAGCGCATCATCCAATCCTTCTTGGGTTTTATGATCGTCGAAGAACTTAAACCAGGAATCGAAATAGGTGCGATAGCCATCACCGGGCGCGAGACCGCGCCGCCTCAAGCCCTCCCACGTATTGCCGTCATAGATCACGATGGGGTGCTGTTTCATCATCCAGAAAGACTTTGTGATCGCTGACCGCGGTCCCTTGCGGTATGCCTTGCGCATATTGGCCACTTCACGTTCGATGATGCAGGGAATGTTTCCCCGCGTCATGTCGGTGTTGCGGTAACTGTTCAGCATTTCGGCAAGTATCTTATATTTTTTCGGGCCATGGCCGAGCACAGTTCGGGCAACCCCGTATTTCTTGGGGGAGGACAGGTCGGATAACATTTCGCACGTTACGGTTTTCTTGAAACTCTCGACGAGGCGTTTATCTAGTTCGCCTTGGCCAAACCACATCCTCGCCAGATAAATTTGCGCATACTGTCGCCATGCAACTTCAGCGTGGTTGCACTGAATATGCTGGCCTAGCTCCTTTCCTTCCACGCAACCGTTACACACTGGGCAGGCCACAAAACGACTTTTTTCTGTTTCGCCATGTCACACCTTATTTCGGCGCGCCGAGGGCCTGTTCAAGCGTTAAGCGAATGAATCGTTGATAGGGCAGGCCCGCGCGGGCCGCTCGCTCGCGCACGGCGTCGTAAAGCTCCTCGGATAAACGCAGATTAATGGACTTGTCTTTGCGTTTGATCTCGAAGCGCACCATCTGAGCGCCGGAAAGGTCGTACTGCGACAGGTCGGCTTTATCGACAAAGGCCGCCGCCGCGCGATCACTCTTAAAGCTCGGGATTTTCTTTTTCATAAACCTCGATCTCCTTCTTGTGCATGTAGCGGGCGCTGATAGGCCGAATCAAAAGTTCATCGCCTTTGCGACGAGTCGTGAATACGATGAACACCGCGCGCCCTTTCTCCGTTCGCCCGATCGCGCGAAAGCGCCTTTCCCGCAGCGAGTGGGCCGCGTCCGGGAGAATGGCCAGCGCCTGCGTAAAAAGGCTTTCAATAACGGCGATGGAAAGCCCATGTTTCTCGCACTTGGCTTGGTTGCCCCTGTCCCAGTCGAATCCGTCCGCCTGTAGGGTCGCCATACGACTAATGATATGCACTTGTATAGACATTTGTCAATCGCCGGATTCGCCGGAATGAGCAGACTGGGTGCGCCACCATCCAAACGGCCCTTTGTGAGATAGTTTCTATTGAACCGTTATGCCCTTCCATTTCGACAACAAGCCGTCCCTCATCGCCTACGTGACTTGCGGCGACCCAGATCTCGCCACCACGCGCAAGGTCATCCTGGCAACCATCGATGCGGGTGCGAGTGTGATTGAGCTTGGCGTGCCCTTCAGCGATCCGCTGGCCGATGGCCCCGTCATTCAGCGCGCCAGCGAGCGGGCGCTGAAGCATGGAACGTCGTTGCAGCAAGTGCTCACGCTCGCCGCCGAAATCCGCGAGCATTCGCAATCCGTCGGACTGGTGATCTTTTCCTACCTCAATCCCATCTTGCGCATGGGCCTCGCAAAATTCTGCGAAGTCGCGCGCCACGCCGGAATTGACGGAACTCTCATCACCGACCTTCCCATTGAAGAATCGACCGAGTACCTGCGCGAGGCGCGCAAACATGATCTGGCAACGATTTTTCTGGCCGCGCCCACTTCGACCGACCAGCGGCTGAAGTCGATTGCGCAGGTTTCGACTGGATTTATCTACGCGATCTCTCGCACCGGCGTGACTGGCGCGCGCCAGCAGATGACGGGAGACGCGCAAACTTTGGTCAAGCGCATTCGACGTTTCACCAAACTTCCCATAGCCGTCGGCTTCGGAATCTCGACGCCGGCGCAATTCGCAGCCGTCGGCAAATTCGCCGAAGGCGCGGTCGTGGGCAGCGCCATCGTGCAGTCGATCGAACAAAATCCCGGACGAGAAGCCGCGGCTGTGGCAAAATTTGTAGAGCAGCTTCTAGCATCTAGCTCCTAGCTCCTGGCTTACATGCGGGAGGCGCGGGGTTCCCGCTCCAGTTCCTACGAACGGGTGGGAATCAGAATGCCAACCAACGCCTGAGCTAAAGGCTAGCAGCTAGTAGCTAGTAGCTTTCTATGGACATTTCCGATTGGCGCGACAAAATCGACGACCTGGACCGCAAGCTGGCGGCGCTGCTCAACGAGCGCGCCGCCGCAGCCGCCGAAATTGGACGCTTGAAACGCAATACCAGCCTTCCCATTTACGAGCCCGACCGCGAGCTCGATGTGATCGCCAACGTACAGCGCAACAGCACTGGCCCGTTGGCCGATCACGACCTCTCTCAAATTTTCGAACGAATCATCGAAGTAATGCGCAGCATCCAGAAACACGAAATCGCACTCGGCGGCGAGACCGGTCCGCCCGACCGGGAGATCGATTCGCAACTGAACGAGTAACGATCCGCTGAAACCCATGGCCTTCAAGCAAGTCACCATCATCGGAACCGGCTTGATCGGAGGCTCGCTGGGCCTGGCGCTGAAGAAGCGCCGACTCGCCGGACGCATCGTCGGGTGCGATCGCGCTCCGGCGTTGAAGCGGGCCCGCGAGTGCGGGGCGATCGAAAGCGGAGCGGTCAATCCCGCCGATGCCGTGCGTGGCAGCGATCTGGTGGTGCTGGCTACGCCGGTGCTCCCGATCCTCGACCTGATCAATCTAATTGGCCGGCTCGGCCCGGTGATGCTTTCGAAGACGCTGGTCACCGACGTGGGCAGCACGAAGCTGCAAATTGTGGAGCGCGCCGCGAAGTCGTTCGGGCGAAACGCCGGGCAAAGATTCCTTGCCGGACATCCCATGGCGGGCAAAGAGCACGCCGGGGTGGAGTTTGCGGACGCCGACCTGTTCGAAGGCGCGGCCTGGCTCTTCACGCCGCTGCCCGGGCAAAACATAAACGCTGGACTCTGCGGAGAATTCATCCACTGCGCGGAAAAGATGGGCGCGAGAATCGCGGTGCTCGATGCCGCCGATCACGACCGCTTCTGCGCCTGGATCAGCCATTTGCCGCAGATGATTTCCACCGCGCTGGCGGCGGCGCTGGTCGATGAATTCGGTCCCGATGCGCCCGTGCTCGACATCGGCGGACGGGCGCTCGGCGAGATGACCCGCATTTCCGGCAGCCCATATTCGATGTGGCGCGACATCGCCATCAGCAACAAGAAGAACCTTGCCGATGCGCTGCTGAAACTCGAGCAGCGGCTGGCGCACATCCGCGAAAACCTGGACTCGCGAGAACTGGCAGCGGAATTCGAGCGCGCGCACGAGTTGAAAAAGAATTCACCACGGAGGCACGGAGACACGGAGAAAAGCTCTTAGCTTTTGGCTTTTGGCTAAGAGCCAAGAGATTCCTCTGTGTCGTCGGTTTTAATCTCGCGCACGATGAAATTTCCGGTAGAATGCTCCTCACCATGCACAAAGTTGTGGGTAGCGCCGAAGAGGCGATCCAGGACGTGTTCGACGGGGCCACCATCATGGTGGGGGGATTCGGGTTGTGCGGGATGCCCGAGAACCTGCTGCGCGCTCTCGCCCACAAGGGCGTCAAGCATCTTTCGACCATCAGCAACAACGTCGGCATCGACAACGTGGGCATGGGAATGCTGCTGGCCAATGGCCAGATCCGGCGGCACATGGGAAGCTACGTCGGTGAAAACCGGCTGCTCGAACAGATGGTGCTGAGCGGCACTTTGCAAATCGAACTGGTTCCGCAGGGAACGTTTGCCGAGCGGATTCGCGCCGGCGGCGCGGGCATTCCAGCATTCTTCACGCCCACGGGCGTGGGAACGGTGGTCGCCGAAGGCAAGGAAACGCGCGAGTTCGAGGGCCGCACCTACATCATGGAGCGCGCGCTCACAGCCGACTTCGCCTTTGTCAAGGCTTGGAAGGGCGACTGCTCGGGCAATCTCGTCTATCGCAAGACGGCGCGCAATTTCAATCCCATGATGGCCACCGCGGCCAAAATCACCATTGCCGAAGTGGAACACCTGGTCGAGCCGGGAGAACTCGATCCCGACCTGATTCATACTCCTAGCGTGTATGTGAAAAGAATCTTTCAGGGCGAGCTGTTTGAGAAACGGATTGAAAGAAGGACGGTGAGAAAGTTAGCAGCCTTATAATCGCGTGCACGTCGTTCGCCGATCGCTGTTCGCCGTTCGCTGTTCGCCAAAATCACGCTGACGGCGAAGATTGAACGACGAACAGCGAACAGCGTTTCTTCTCATCACCGAACCGGACTCGAAGGAAACATGTCAACTTTGCCGAAGCCCCCAAAAGACGCCGACAAACGCGAACGCATCGTGAAGCGTGTCGCCCGCGAACTGCGCGATGGATTCTACGTCAACCTCGGCATCGGCTTGCCGACGCTGATTGCCAATCACGTTCCGCCGGGCATGGACGTGATTCTGCAATCCGAAAACGGAATGCTCGGCATCGGGCCGTATCCGCTGGAAGGCGCGGAAGACTCCGATCTGATCAACGCGGGAAAAGAAACGATCAGCGAACTGGCGGGTACGGCGTACTTTTCGAGCGCCGAATCTTTTGCCATGATTCGCGGCGGGCATATCGATCTTAGCGTGCTGGGCGCGATGGAAGTCGACGAATTCGGCAGCCTGGCCAACTGGATGATCCCCGGCAAAATGGTCAAAGGCATGGGCGGAGCTATGGATCTGGTCGCTGCAGCGCGGCGCGTGATCGTCGCCATGGAACATACCAACAAAGATGGCCAGCCGAAGATCCTGAAGAAATGCACGCTGCCGCTGACCGGTGTGAAGGTCGTGGACACCATCGTCACCGAGATGGCCTACATACGAGTCACGCCGGAAGGCCTGCTGCTCGAGGAGATCGCTCCCGGCCTAACGGTCGAAGACGTGCAGCGAGCGACCGAAGCGAAGTTGCGGGTGAGCGCTGAGCTGAAAACGATGTGAGGGAGGCAGCTTTCAGCTATCAGTTCTGTGTGGAGGCGGGCGACTTGCCCGCCCAACTCAGCGAAGCCCGGCGGCCTTCATCCTCCTCGAACTTTTTCTTGTCGCCTTGCGTATCATATTCAGGACGAGGTGTTCCAATTCCGATGATCGCCTTCCTGCTGTGGTGCATTCTGTTTGTGATTTGCTGGCCCTTGGCGCTGCTGGCGCTGATCCTCTATCCGATCGTGTGGTTGCTGTTGCTGCCCTTCCGCATGGTTGGCATCGCCGTTCACGGAGCGCTCGCACTGGTCTGGGCCGTAGTGATGCTCCCCGCGCGCTTGCTCAGCGCCCCGTTTCGACTGTCGCGAATCTGACAACGTGGCCGCGATCGTGGGCTCACACGGCAATTGGTGGTGGGCTGGTTATGGCATTCTCGACTTCAGCCTGATCGTCTTGCCATCCACAACGAAATTGCCGTATCCGTGATGGTGGATGGTCTTTGGATTCTTTTGCGACGGATCGATCCAGGCCTTGAGCACTTCCAGGACGAAGAGACTGTACTGGTTCACGAAACGGGTATCGGCCACCTTGCATTCGAGATTGGCGAAACACTCGGCCACCAGCGGCGGAGCGACGCGCGCGGCGGGCAACGGCGTCAGACCGAATCTCTGGAACTTATCCACGTCGCGGCCCGAGCAGTTGCCGATTTCGACGACTTTGGGCGCCAGTTCCAGCGCCGGAATGGCGATCGCACACTCTTTCGCCGCCCGCAAGGCGGCGAAGCTGTGATTGGCGCGGCTGACGACACAGGCAAGCAGCGGCGGCTCAAACTCGACCATCATGTGCCACGACATGGTCATGACGTTGGCGCGGCCCTTGCGGGCGGTGGTTAGCAAGACCACCGGCCCCGGTTCGAGTAGCTGGTAGACCTTCGACAGAGGCAGGTTTTTCATCTTCTCCTCGATAACTTCCTCCGCGCGGAGAGCAGGCTACTTCTTTGGATAGCCAACCGACTGCGCCAGGAGAATCTTCTGGCTTGGCCCCAACTTCATGATCTTGGCTAGGGCGGCGCGATCCACAGAGCCACGGACAACTGTTGCCAATCCTTCCGAGGCGCAGAACAGATAAACATTCTCAGCGATAAAGCCGGCATCGGCGGCAGTGTAAAGTTCCGCCTCACTGCCCGCTTGTCCCGTCTTACTAAGATCGGAGACATAGACGAGATTCACCGGCACATTGGCGACAAAGGATTGCAACCCAGTCGCGGGGCGCACATCTTGCGCCAGAATTGGATCAAGCCGGTTGGCTTTGGCGTTGTACACGAACAGGCCATCGCCCATGGCAACGTAGACGTCAATTTCCTGCCAGTTCATCGCCGAAGGCGCGGTGCGTCCGCCCTCCGGACGGTTAATGCCGAACGCAGCCCACAACAAGTTGGATAGCACCTGCAAGGGAAGCTTCTCGGGACTAAACTCCCGTCTAGTTTTTCGCTCCTTAAGCACTTGCATGAGCGGACGTCCACCCTCGGTCTGTGGCGTTGGCAGTGGGATCGGTTTCAGATCCTGGGCTGGGATGGCGATGCTGGCAACGAGAATGAAGAGTAAGGCCAATTTGCGCATAACGATCCTCCGTAAGAGTTGCTCTCGGGAACAGCTTCACTGCTTAGCTCTGGCGAATAGGCAGAGTGTAACTCAGAGAGTCCGAATCTATCAGTAGAGTAGCTTACGCCAAAATTGCCCCGTCACGCTCGAAGGTTGGAGCTGTTTCAGAAGCTGGGGTGCTGAGCCAATCTCAATCTCCATGACCACATCAGGAACGATGTTGCCGTGAGGTCGATTCCGGGTTCGGTTGTGCTGTAAGACTGCACGTTGTCTCGATACACCGCTGCTTGCGACGCATGAAACGCACCGGAGTTCCCATTGAATTTTTTGAACGTATCGACTCCATTTGCCGGACACAGATTCATGCCATCGAGTGTGCCTGAACTGGCAGAACTGGCTGGGCCCTCGGTGGCCGCACCCCAAAGCACCGGCGTACCTACGGAAGTCCCATCCAGCGCGCCCGCCAGGTTCGCCACCTGGTGCTGGATGCAATTGGGGAACGTGCTCCCGTCGCCCACGATGAACGACGAGCCCCAGGAGTTCGCGCCCAAAATGTTAGCCAGCCATCTCTGCGCGTAAGTGTCGTAGTTCTTGGACTGAGTAAGGTAATAGGCTTCGCTGGCCATCACCGACAAACCGGCGCCGTGCGAAGTGGTATCGCCGTAACTCCATTGGTACCCGAAGCCCCAGGGATCGGTGCGGGCTTGGCTGATCGCGTCACCCACTTGCCGCAAGAGTTGTTTGCGAATGCTCGCTTGCGAAACCGCCAAGCCGCTTGGATTCCCGGCCATTCCGAGCGCCCGGTACAGTTCGAAATGGGCCAGGCCGCTTACGTCGTACAGGTTGAGCGTGTCTGCATAGTTATTGTCGTAGATGTTCGCGATGTAATTTTTGGCAAACTGCGCCGCCTGGCGCAGGTAATCCATGGGATTCGCATGCGGCAGTCCGGCCGGCAAATCTTTGCTTCCCGCGGCGGATTGCAGGGCGAAATATAGTTCAGTTGCGCCCAGCTCCATGTCATCCTCCCAAACGGTCTCGGGATAGCCGTCAAATGGAGTAATGGTCAGCAGACAGTTGCCGCATGTGCCCGAATCTACCGCGGGCGCGGGATCGGGATACGAGGTGTCCGCGAGCGCAAAAATGTCCTCTGCATTCTTGAGGCACTGGTTCGCCAGCGCAGGATTCGCAACGCGGTTGAGCTGGTAACACAGGGCGAAGTTCGCCGCCAAACGGCCCGCCAGATTTGGGCTGATGGGCGAGCCTGCGGGGCCGGCGACATACACCGGGCGATAACAAATAAAGAACGTCGTGTAGGGGTCGCAAGCTTCTGGATCTCCGGGTTGGTCGTAATTGTCGGCCGCCTGGGGCAAGGTCCAGATGTCGTACTCGGTGATCAAGCAATAGGGCGTCGCGTAGGTTCCGCCACAGTTGCCCGTAGCCGAACTGGGATTGCCCTCGCCGTAATAATCCCATTCTTGAGTGTTGTCCACTTGGTAGTAAAGAGTTTGCGTTTGGTCGTTCCACATCTTCATCAGCCAGTTGACGCCGAAGCTGGCTTCGCCGGTGAAGTCGGAAGATGCGGGCGCTCCCGCTCCGCTGCCGCCCGCGTATGAAACAGCGCCTGGCGGCGCGGGAGGGTCCTCTGGAGCCTGCGCGCCCATCTGGTTGGGAAAGTCGCGAATCCCGATCTGCATCAGCGCCGCGGTATAGCTGACGGTTTCGACGTATTTCATGTAGTCGCCAGCGTCCCACCAACCGCCGGAAGCGTCGATGTTCGGGAGGTCCGTCGCTACTAGAGGCGGCGTAGGCGGCGCGTTGTCGATATTGTCGTAGCTGTCGAGCGGAGGCGTTTCATAAACCTGTGCGTTCTCGTCCTTCAGGTGTCCGGGTGCCGTGCGCAGCGCATTTTGGACAAAGTTCGCTCCGTCGCGTTCGGTTTCATAGAAAAACAGCGTGTTCAAGAGTAAGCCGTAATAGAGAGCATCCGGCGCATCCACCGCAAAACGCGGCGAAATTGCCACCACTGGCCCCGACACGGAAGACACCGAAATCGTGTAGAGGTCGCCCGAGGGAACCTTGAAATCGAGGGCATACACGTTGTAGGCAAGGGTCTTGCTATGGCTCCATGTGCCCAGCAAAGCGCCGACATGGCCGGAATACGCGGTCGCGCCGTTCGAGTCGATTACCTTGAAGCTCGCTCCGCACTCCGCCGCCGTGGACATCAGGTAGGCACGAAAAGGCGGCTCGCCGGCTTCGTAGCCGGCTTGATTGACGCGGACATAAGCCGACTGCGCGGCAAACTGAGCCTGCGCGGGCCGCGTGTACGCAAGCAGCGCAAAAAACATACTGGCGACCGAGACGAGTCGAAAGCGGGTCGAATGGCGGCTAGAAGGCAACATGGCTTACTCTTGCCGGAGGAGGGGGTATCCGTATTAAATGCGTTTAATACGCAGCTAAATATTGCCCCTTTACTCTTGGAATGTCAAGATGAAGATGCAGGGACACAATCTGTTTCCCCTCTCTGGTAAACCAGTGCCCACGGATAGCCGTAAGTTGGCCAGCGTACGGTCACGCGATTTGGTCTTGCGGCTTGCAGGGTAATTCCGGGGAGTGTTGAGGAACGGCCACGCCCAGCCATTTTCCCAAACCGCGGAAGTGGTCCAACCACGCGCCATTCATGCGCGTTGGGTTGGCTCCGGAAAGCGCCTCGACGAGCTGGTAGTAAACGTTTTGCGGCTTCCAAAGGTCCACTTCCAGGGGCAGGACGCGGCTCAGCGAAACCAGGGCCTCGACCATTTCCAGCGCCTCAGGATCGCTGGGTTGCCGCGCCCACTGCTCCACCTTTGCGTTCAGACGCTGGCGCAGAGCCGGGCCCAGACAGGAGATGTCCAAGTTAACGCCATCGTGTCGGGCGGTATCGAGCACCATGCGGATGCGATCCAGGTCCAATTCCTGGTCGGTCAACGCCCGCTGCACCGCGTTGCCCAACACGAACTCGGCGGTGGTGCGGAGAATGAGCGGCGGCGGCATGTGAAGTTCGGACAAAAAGCGCATCAAGGGAGCGTGGTTCTCGTAGACCTGGCGGTACATGGTCTCGGCCTCGTCCATGGTGGAGTTGACGATTTGACCGAGAATGCGCCGTTGCTCATCGCGGAACAGGGACTTCAGCGAGTAGGTCGCGCCGCGAAAATGGCGATCGATCACCCGCAGGCACTCCGGCAAGTCGGCGCTGGAAAAGGCCCGGCTGGCTTCTTCCACCAGCACGCGAAACGCATTTTTGCTCTGGAAGGGGCGGACCCCGGCGCTCAGGTTGTGATCGCCGAAATGAAGCACGGCGAAGCCGACGGTCATACGCCCGCGGGTGATGTTCGAGACAATGCGGGCGCGGCCGAGAGCCAGTCTGGTTTTACCGGACTCCAATTCACGCGCTTCCTGGAGGTCCACCGAGTAGCTGTAAATCGAGCTCCAGCCGTGATAACCGTTGAACAGCGAGCTGATGGCATAATGCGCGCCCACCCCCAACAGGTCCAACATGGCGGGCCGGACGAAGCGCTCGTAAACGTGGCGTCCGTTCCCGAAATCGGCGATGTTGCTCCAAGCCGCTTCCAGGCGGCGCAAGAATTCCACCTCCCGGCGTTCGCCGAAGAGCTGTTCGCTCAGTTGCACGGCGCGGCCGGCGTACTGCAGGACGTGCACCGTTTCCGGCCCGGTGAGTTCGTCGAAGAACCAGCCGCAACTGGTGTACATCAGCATGAGATGGCGCTGCGCTTCGAGCAGTCTTAAAGCGCGCACTTGTTGATCGAGAGAAAGGTCCCGCACAGTATGACGGGCAAGAAATGCGTCCACATTGCTGGGTGAACGGTCGAGCACGAGGCCGATGTAATCGTTGCGCGCGGCCCAAGGATCGCGCAGAAGTTCCTGCGCGCTGAGTTCGTAAGACTTGGCGAGATCGTCTCGCAGCCAATCCATGGCTTCGCGCAGAGGGCGGCGCCAATGCTGGCGCCAGGAGCCGCATCCGCCGGAATTGCAGCCGCAATCGTTCTTCCAGCGCTCCACCCCATGCATGCAACTCCACGAGCTCTTCTCGACGATTTCCACTTCATGAGTTGGCGGGTGCTGGGCAAGGAATTCGCCATAGTTGGTGATGGTTGCCAAGTGGTTGCGCTCAATGTAGTCGAGGGCATAGGCGAGGGCCATGTCGCCGTGGGCATGATGATGACCATAGGTTTCGCCGTCGGTGGCGATGTGGACCAATTGTGGCCAGGGGCGGCCGTCATTGAATCCGCTGAGCAGGCGCTTGGCAAAGTTCTGTCCGTTGACGAGCAATTTTTCGAACGCGACCGCGTGCGAGATGGGGCCGTCGTAAAAAAACAAACCGATGCTGCGGCCGGAGGGAAGGTGGCAGGTATAGGCGCGCGTGGGATCGATGCCCGCACCCTCGAGGTTGAGCCATTCCTCCCAAGGCTGGTGGCGCATTCGTCGGGCCTGGTGCTGGGCCAGAATGGTAAATTTGATGCCGACCGAACTGAGGAGTTCGAGTGTTTCCAGATCCACCGCCGTTTCCGGCAGCCACATGCCCTCGGGGTCGCGTGCGAAGCGGTGCTGGAAGTCGCGCATGCCCCAGACGATCTGGGTCGCCTTATCGCGGGCGTTCGCCAGCGGGAGGATCATGTGGTTGTAGGCCTGCGCTAAAGCGGCCCCATGACCCGAGAACGATTGCTGGCTCTGGCGGTCGGCCTCGAGCACGCGCTCATAGGCGTGCGGCGCGTTGCGCTCCATCCAGGAGAGCAGCGTCGGCCCAAAGTTGAAGCTGATGCGAGCGTAGTTGTTGACGATCTTTGCGATGCGGCCCGATTCGTCGAGGATGCGCGCGGCGCCATTGGGCAGATAACACTCGGCGGCAACGCGCTCGTTCCAGTCATGATAGGGAGAAGCGCTATCTTGCAGCTCGACCGCCTCCAGCCAGGGATTTTCGCGCGGCGGCTGGTAAAAGTGACAATGGACACATAGATAACGTGCCATCCGTCGTCTCCAAAAGAGACCGTAGAAAAGGACCCGATCCCGTTTTCTTCACAACGCCCGATTCGTGAATGCGACTCGGGGGGGCTCACGGGCGCTGACAGAACCGCGCCAAACGCTTGCGTTAAACATAGCGCGCTATGCCCGCGAGCGGGATAGACCAATTTGGTACGTCTGCGATGGGAACCGTTGCTGGGATCTAACAGGGGTCTGAGAGAAATATGGTTGGGGCAGGGCTTCGGTGAGCCTGTTTCTTTGAAAGCGCCCGGGCTGGGCGGGCGGCGGGAAGAACACGAAAATCCGGTAAGAGCTATGCCATGGCAGCTTTGGCTTGTCTCGAACCCAACACTTCTTCTTCGGCTAGCAGCCAGTCTTCCATGGCGTTTCCATCCAGGCGGCCATGTTCTTCGTATAACTGATATGCACGTTGGCGGATTCGTTCTTCGACTTCGGCATCGGGTAGTTTGGGTCTGATTGGTGTAGGAGTCTTAGGACGCATAATTGTTTGCCTCCGCCAGAATTGTGCTCCCAGCGACCGCAGTTTGCAATAGGAAGTTGGCACAGTTGAATTCACAATGTCACGTGCCGCGCCTGAGAATGTATAGTAGGCAGCATGAAGCGAACCATGCTTGCCCCTGTCTTTGTTTTTATCTTTTTCCTTTTCCTTTTCCTTGCCCTCGCCTGCTTGCTCGTCCCCCTTAGCGCAGCCGCGCAATCGTTCGCCGTTACTTTTCCCATGGAGAGAAGCGCACAGCCCCTGGATGGGCGGCTGTTGCTGGTTCTCTCCACGAATCCCGACGAAGAACCGCGGATGCAGATCGACGATTCGCCGCGCACGCAGATCATATTCGGTGTGACGGTGGATGGATGGCAGCCCGGGCAGCCGACGATGGTGGATGCGAGCGCTTGGGGTTATCCCATCCATAGTCTGAAGGATGTTCCGGCAGGCGAGTACACGGTGCAGGCCATCCTCAACAAGTACGAGACCTTTCACCGGGCGGACGGAAAGACCGTGAAGCTGCACATGGACCAGGGCGAGGGCCAGCAGTGGAGCATCTCGCCCGGCAACCTCTATTCCAAGCCGCGGAAGATCACAGTCAAGCCGGGCGGCGCAGCCATCGCACTCGCGCTCACCGAGACGATTCCGCCCATCCCGCCCAAGGCCGACACCAAATACATTCGCCACATTCGCATTCAGAGTCAGTTATTGACTAAGTTCTGGGGCCGGCCCATGGAGCTGAGCGCGATTGTGCTGGTGCCGGAAGGCTTCGACGATCATCCCAACGCCCGCTTTCCGCTGATCATCCGCCACGACCACTTCGTGGACGATTTCGACGATTTCCGCACCACGCCACCGGACCCGAACCTAAAGCCCGACTACAGCGAGCGCTTTCACATCGCGGGCTACAATCGCATCCAGCAGCAGGAGGCATATAAGTTTTACCAGCAGTGGATCGCGCCGGATTTTCCTCGCGTGTTGATCGTCAAAATCCAGCACGCCAACCCTTACTATGACGACTCTTATGCGGTGAACTCGGCCAACGTGGGACCCTACGGCGACGCCATCGAGACCGAACTGATCCCAGCCATTGAGAAACAATTCCACGCCATCGGCCAGGGCTGGGCACGATTTATGTACGGCGGATCGACGGGCGGATGGGAGGCGCTGGCGGTGCAGGTCTTCTATCCGGACCACTACAACGGCGCTTTTTCCGCCTGCCCCGACCCCATCGACTTCCACGCCTACACCAACATCGATCTCTACAACGATAAGAACGCGTTCTTCCTCGAGGGTGCGCACAAACGCGTGCCGCAGCCAGCCATGCGCGACTATCTGGGCCACACCCTCATCACCACCGAGGAAGATAATGCCTACGAACTGGCGCTGGGCGACCATGGCCGCGGCGGCGAACAGTTCGATATCTGGCAGGCGGTCTTCGGGCCGGTGGGCGCGGACGGCTATCCTCAGCCCATCTTCGATAAGGTAACCGGCGAGATTGACCACAGCGTGGCCGAGTATTGGCGCCAGCACTACGATCTGGAGGCGATTCTCGAACGCGACTGGGCGAAGCTGGGCCCTAAACTCGCTGGCAAGATTCACATCTATACCGGATCGGACGATACGTACTTCCTGAACGATGCGGTCTACCGTATGGAGGATTTTCTGAAGTCCACGACCAACCCGCCCTACGGCGGCGAAGTGACCTACGGCCCGCGCGCCGAGCACTGCTGGAACGGCGATCCCGCGCTGCCCAACTACCTCTCGCGGCTACACTACAACACGCTGTATCTGCCCAAGATTCTCGACCAGATCCAGAAGACCGCACCCAAAGGCGCGGATTTAACGAGTTGGCGATACTAATACCGCGTTCGCACGATGAGTCCTACAGCGGAGTAATGGGCGTCTCTCCCGTCCAGCCGGACGGGACGCCCGCCGGACAGCCGCCGGGACGGCGGCGCTACGCTCGGCGGTCAAGCGGTACAAATCATGCGGTAACGGTACTAGAGTATATTTCATGAGTGCCGTAGGTGATGAACCGCACCATGGGAACCATTGGGTGCAACCCCTTGCCTGGGAGTAGAATCTGAATAAGTAGGAGCGCGCCGTCCTTAGTCTATGTCTATGGCCTCCTCGCTCGAAACCGCACTCCCGTATTCGGAAGGGGGTTAGATTATGAGCAGATTCAGACTTCTTCGATTCCTCTTTGCATTTGCCGCTTTCATCGGCCTTGCTCTCACGCCCATCGCAGTCTTCGCTCAGCACGGCGGAGGCGGCGGCGGCCACAGCAGCGGCGGAGGCGGCTCCCATAGTGTCGGATCTTCTAGTAGTGGATCGAGTGGCGGCTCGCGGCCGGTAAGCGGAGGAAGCGGCCACCAAGGCGGCAGCGCTCGTAGCGAATCGGGGACGGGTTCTTCCGGAACGGGCAGCCGCTCGTCCGGCGGAGTTGACGCCGGCCGCAATTCCGGATCGCTTGACAGTCATTCCTCCGACAATCATGCGTCGAATATTCGTCCCGCCGTCAACGATGGCCAGTGGCATACGTTCGGCAATTTCGGTAGTTCCGCCACCCCCACTCGTAACAGCGGAAGTTTCGCGAGCGGGCAGCGCTCTTTTGTCCCGTTAAGAAGCGCGACCGGTTCCGCCGTCGCGACGCCGGACATCTACTGGCGCGGCGGTGGTTGGAGAGGCGGTCGGGGTGGCTACGGCTGGGGTGGTTGGGGCTGGGGTGGTTGGGGCTTCGGCTTCGGATGGCCGTATTGGGGGTTCGGCTGGGATTCTTGGTGGTACGAACCTTATGGGTATAGCGCGTGGCCGGCGTACAACTACTACCCGTATTACGACTACAACTACGATTACAACTGGTCCGACAATCCGCCGCCTTACGATCCGGGTACGTCGTATGGCAATGACAATGGCAACGATAATAACAACGACTCGCCGGAAAACCACGGCTCAGTCCAAAACGGCCCAACGCTGAAGCCCGAAGCCGCGCCGAACGGCCCGGCTCCAGCGGCCCAGCCGCAGCCGAGCTTGATCCCTCAACCGCGCACCTGAGTTGTGCGGCTGATCCGGCGGTCGTGACGTGAGACTTACCGCCCCTGCGCTATCGCCTTCTCCAGATCATCCGCGGCTTTGCCGATTGCGACGGCGACGTTTTCCAGCACTTGGCCGACCATGGGAATCTGGGCATCGGCTTCCTTCCATTTTTCCTGGTCCATGTATTCACGCACCGCCGCAATCGGCTTGGCCCCGTAGCTGTTGTATGCACCGGGAGCATAGACCTGATGCTTGAACCAGGGGCGCTCGGGCAAGCCTTTCTCGGTTAGAAACGTTCTCTGAATCTGTATGAGGTCTGCATTCAGAGCGGCGGCGGTCCGGGCCGGCAAATCGCTTCCGGCAGTTTGCCATTTGGTGAACGCCGCTTGGTAACGTTCCGCGCTCTTCTTGATTGCCTCAACTCCATTCTTAAGCGGGGCAAAGTTCATGAAGGGTGGAACCGCCTTCGCCGGAGGAGGGACAGAGGTTTTGCGCGGATCGGCCGTTGCCGTAAATACGCCTTCTTGCAGCTCCAGATTGCGCTCGGTGATTTCGTCCTGCTTGTCTTTGAGCAGCTTCTCCAGGTCTGTCACATACCGTCCGATGGTCTCGGCCTCGGCGTTGTACTCGTAGGGGATCACACCGGCATCCGCCAGCCGCATGACCGCAGTCCCCCCAGTCTGTGCCAGCGCGCGGCCGTAAGAGAAATCGGTATCCACATACTTGGTGTACCAGTAGAAGTCGTCATAAATGGAATGATAGGCGTCGGCATCGTCCTCACCGCCGTAACCGATGTTGAGAGCGGAGATGCCGGCATAATTTATAAATGCCGTGAAGTCCGAACTGTCACCCAGCGCGCGGATCCGCACATCGTCGCTTTTTCTGGTCTCGGCCCGCTCCTCGGCATTGCGCGCCCGGGCAATCCGCTGCAAACGCGCTCGTTGCTGAACGGAGATGAGTTTCTCCGGATCTTGAATGTCACGAGTTACATCGTTAATAAGGTGTTGCAAGTCGTGCGTACCACCGGCCTCGAAGAAGCCCCTGTCATTGCTGTCGGAATTGATGTAAGCGACGGCGCGTTTCTGAAGTTCGTCGCGATGCGTTTCGACCCACTCAGTCGATCCCAAGAGCCCCGGCTCTTCGCCGTCCCAGGCGCAGAAAATGATCGTCCGCTTCGGATTCCACCCTTGTTTATGCAGCTCGCCGAGCGCGCGAGCTTCTTCCAGTACCGTCACCATCCCCGCGATCGGGTCTTCGGCGCCATTGACCCAGGCGTCGTAGTGATTTCCCCGGATCACCCACTCGTCGGGCTCATCCGATCCGCGCAGGGTGGCGATCACGTCGTTGATCGGCTTCAAGTCCCAGTTCGAAGCCACTTTGAGATGAACTTTCGCGGGGCCGGGACCCAGGTGATAGGTGATGGGCAAGGCTCCCCGCCACTCCTCGGGCGCAACCGGCCCCTGCAAGGCGGAAAGCAGCGGCAGCGCATCGCCCCAGGAAATCGGCAGCACGGGTATCTTGGTGATGGTCTTCGCGTCCTTGATGTCGAGCCGTTTGGCGCCGGCGGTGGCGCCAACTCCGGGGGTTAGAGGATCGCCGGGATAGTCCGTGCCCATGACGCTGCCGCGTTGCACGCCTTCGCGCGGCCGCCAACCGCCCTTGGGATAGTCGTCGCCATTGAAGAAACCATCGTCCTTGGGATCGGAATAAATGATGCATCCGATCGCCTGATGCTCGGCGGCAACTTTGGGCTTCATGCCGCGCCAGCCTTCGCCGTAGCGCGCGATGACGATGGCGCCCTTGACGGAAATCCCCAGGCGGTCGAGTTGTTCGTAATCTTCGCGGTTGCCGTAGTTCACGTACACCAGCGGAGCGGTCACGTCTCCGTCGATGGAATACGCGTTGTAGGTCGGCAACTGCTCGGCGACTTGATTGGAAGTCGGATCGCCAGGGACGGCAGGTTCCTGCAGCTTGGCCCGGAATTTGGTGGGCTCGATCATTTCAACGATGCGCTCTTTGGGCGTTGGGAAAAGCACTTGGAAGGTTTCAATGTGCGCGTCAAATCCCCACACTTTGAACTTGGAGAGGATCCAGTCCGCGTTCTCCTTGTCGTAGGGAGAGCCCACGTGGTGTGGACGCGCACTCAAACGCTGCATGTTCTGACGCAAGTTCTCGGGGACGATACCGGCTTGGAATTTCTTTTCCCAGTCGCGCTCTGTCTGGGAGGATTCGGACGAGTAGCCGGCGAGACGGGAAGTGCCGGCAGGCGCGGTCTGCGGCGATTGCGCAAAAGCGAAATGAGCGGCGCCGATCGTGATGATGGCGAGATATGCGACAAGATATACGACAAGATTTGCGATCAACGAGCGAAGTGAAGTCAAACGAACCTCCTCGACTCAAATTTCCGTTTTAGCTCCGAACAGTCCCACGACCCGAGACTAGGACAATTGATTCGTAGGGCCGGTATCCTGCCCAAAATCCTACAAACGCGTTCCTCTTCCCTGCTGCCCGCCCTGCGTGTTTACTGTGGTTTCTTATCGTCCGCCTTTTGGCCGTCGTGGTTCTCGTAGATCGAGTACTGCCCACCCGGATGCTTCAGCTTCACCGTGATCTCCACCGCCGGCCTGTCGATCTGGTAATCTTCCCCAAAAGTCTGGAAATGCGGCGCCAACACCTGCACCCGCAGCGGACCGTACGGAATCCCATCGACGCTGGTGCGCCCGTCCGCGTCCGTCTTCAGTTCTATTTCTCCCGCCGCCTGCTTTCCCTTGCGCTTCACCGGATGCAGCACCACCTCCGCATTTCGCACCGGCTTACCGTCAGAGTCGCGCACCACCACGAAGCGCAAGTTCGAGGCCGGCCCTTCATCGTCATTCTTATTATTCTGGGCCCGCGCCAACCCAACCATGCCGAACCCCAGCATGATCGCCACCGCCATCGCCAGCCAAACATTTCTTTTCATTTGGGGCCTCAACCTAATCTCCGCCACCGCGCCGCGGGTTACTGCCCACCGGCCATTGGCCACCGACTACTGCGGTTTTTGCACCGGCGGCTTGCTGTCGTCGGCCTTTTTCTCGTCTCCGTGATTCTCGTACACCGAGTACTGTCCCCCCGGCCGCTTCAGCTTCACCGTGAACTCCAACTCCGGCTTGTCGATCTTGTAGTCTTCCCCAAAAGTCTGGAAACCCGGCGCCAGCACCTGCACCCGCAGCGAACCATAGGGAATCCCGTCAATGTTCGCCCGCCCGTCGTTGTCCGTCTTCAATTCCAGGCCGCCACTCGACTGCTTGCCCTTCCGATTCATCGAATGCAGCACCACCGCCGCATTCCTGACCGGCTTGCCGTTGTAGTCGCGCAGCACCACAAATCGTAAATTCGAACTCGGCGCTTCGTCGATCTGGGCCCACGTCGATCCAGCCAGGCCCAACCCAAACAACATCGCCGCCGCACACAGGAGCAAGAGATTCTTCTTCATAGTCGTCCATTCTAGAACCGTCCGCGTGAACAAGCCACCAAGCGTTGCGGGCACGATGAGCGCCATTACGCTGGCATTGCCGAGCGGTTATGGCTTCGGCGTTTCCGCCGCTTGTTGCTCCCGCGCCCGGCCCACCAACTTCTTCAACTTGCCTTCAATCGACGCATCCCCGATGTGCTGGTCCTGCAGCACTCCATCCGCGTCGATGGTAAAGGTCTGTGGAATCGCGCGCACACCAAACAACGTGGCGATGGTCCCGGTAAAACCGCCGTCGCGATATTGCGGCCAGGTCATTTCGTTTTTCGCGACGAAGTCCTTCCACTTCCGCTCATCGTCGTCAAGACTCACACTCAGCACCACCAGCGGCTGCCCCTGGAACTTCTTCGCGATCTCCTTCATATGGGGCAGCGCTTCCCGGCAAGATGGGCACCAAGTGGCCCAGAAGTCGATCAGCACAGCCTTCCCTTTCAGTTCGTCCAGGGAAATGCGCTGCCCATCCGTGGTCGTGATCGAAAACGGCGGCGCCATTCTCGCCCGCGCCAACTCTGGATCGCCGATGTATCGCAGCGCGCGCTGCCGATCCAGATCGTCTTCCGGCCTCATCTTCACAAATTGCTCAAACTGCTTTTTGGCGGCATCGTCCTGCTTCAAATGAGCGAGAATTTGTCCATCGACATAAACCGCGTCGGGGAAATTTTCCACCGCCCCGAGTGCCTTGGCCATCTCCTCATGCGCCCGAGAAAATATCTCATCCTTATGTTTCTCTATCCCCTCGTCTCTCAGCACGGTCCCAAGCTGATAGTGCGCGATCGCAATATTCTTGGCGCCCTGGGCCTCGGCCACCATCTCTTCCCCAGCGATTTCGGCCGTCTTCCACTCCCCTAGCTGTATCCCGTACTTCATCATTTGTTTCTGGCAGGCCCGGCAGTGCCCGTCGTCCTGCTTGTCCGCTTTCTTGAAGCTGTCCAGTGCGGATGCGGTCATGCGCTGATGCAGGTAATCCAGGCCTTGCTTATACGATTTCTGGGCCTTCTCATTCGTGGGCCCCTCGGCAGCGTTTTGCGCGACCGATAGCGCGACCGGGAAAACCGCAAGACCCGCCATGATCAGCAGCCATCCGCAATACCGCATACCATCCTCCTGCTACTCGGAAATTCACGCGCACCATCGCTGGAACCCCGGCGGGAACATAACGCTCATTCCTCATCGTGTCGCCAAATAGAAAACGCGGCTGCCCCTCTGAAACTGTGGATTATATCGGACTTGATGCCGAGTGGTTGCGCTTCGACAAGACCACCGACGCTCGCCTAAGCACACTTGTCCAGGGCAACGCCTGAGCCCCGCCCGAAGCGACTCGCCGGTCATGTCGCATCACAGCAAATTTATTGCGACAGGAGCACAATACCAGGGTTAATGACTACAGAAAGCTTTTCTCTCCTGAGCAGGGCGTTGCGGAAGAAGGTGGCGTGGAACGATACTGAAGCACTCGCCGTTGACGGCCTCGATGTCGACGTCTACAAGCTCCTTTATCATTCACAAAATTCGCGGCATCTCGTGGGCGCTTCCGCCTATCACTGCCAGGAGCACGATGTAACTTTTAGCAGCGAGTGCGACGGCGGTCCCAGCGACTGCGACATCGAATCCAACAACCACTTCCGCTATCCCTTGATCCGCGAACGGCGGATTGGCGGCGCGCTCCCGCGCCATCGCCGCGCCATTATTCTGCTGCACGGGCTGAATGAAGGCAGCTTCTCAAAGTACATCCCTTGGGCCCACCAGCTCTGGGCCAAGACGGGTACGCCTATCATTCTCTTCCCCCTGACCTTCCACATGAACCGGGTTTTGCCCGCGTGGGCGTCGCTGCAAACTGAAATCTTCCAGCGCCGCAGCGCGCTCGCCGAAAACGACTCCGCCCACCGCTACAACGCCATCATCAGCGAGCGGCTGGATACGCACCCGGCACGCTTTTTCTGGGGAGCGGTCCAGACTTATCTCGACCTGGTCGATCTGGCCCGCGAAATCCGGGCGGGACGGCATCCCCACTTTGCGCCCGATGCGCGCGTCGATCTGGTGGGCTATTCCGCCGGCGGATATTTCACTCTCTTCCTGCTTATGGACGACCGCGAACGGCTTTTCAGCGATAGCCGCGGAGTCGTCTTTGCCTCCGGCATTCCGATCCGCGAACTGGACTTGGCATCGCCGCTAATCCTGGACCTCACCGCCGAAGTGGCGCTGATGAAGCTCTTCGTGAAAAATGTCGATCCGCCCGCCAGCGCCCGCATGCAGCACTGGTTCGAGCACCACGGAGAGGGCCGGTGGATGAGGACGTTCTGCGGTTCCAAACATACGCGGGAGAAACTGGAGCGGCGCTTCCGTGAATCGGCCCCCAGGTTGATGGGCATCGCCAACACCAACGATGAAGTCGTTCCCGTTGGCTCCATGCTCAACATGCTGCAGGGCGTCAAGCGCGATACCGGTGTGCAGGTGCTAGAGCTGGAGATGGGGGTGCACGAGAATCCGTTCTCCGCTCCCAGCTACGAAAAAGGAAGACCGGGGCGCAAATTGATCACTGAATTTTTCGACGAAGCGCTTTACGGCAAGGTCTTTCACCAGTTCATCGACGCCATCGCGAACCATCTGTCCCAGCCCTCCGGCTAGACGCCATCGCATGAGCGTGCAAGCATTGCTGAAACCACCGCTAAGCCCCCACCAGGTGCTGCAACGCTGGGCGGTTATGGATAATCAACATCGAGCCCTTCAATTCCGCCGTTTGATTTCTTCTGAACTCCGACAACAAGCGGGTGATGGTCTCGCGGCTGGTGCCGACGAGCTGTGAGATTTCCTCGTGCGTCATCGCCAGCCGCACGCGCACCTTTCCGTGGCTGACCTCGCCGGCGGCGGCGGTTTCGAGCAGGAATCTGGCAAACCGCTCCGAAACCGAATGCGACAGCCCGATCGTGCGCGCCACTCCATAGGCATCCGAACAGTCTCGCGCCAAATGCTGGGTGGCATGGAGAGAGGCGTCGGCGTGCTCGCTGAGGAAGCGCAGCATGTCGTCCCGCCCCACGAAATTCAGTTGACAGGGCTGCATGGTCTCGACCGTCAACTCGTACGGCCCGCCGGTAACCACCGCGTGCAGGCCGAGGATTTCACCGGCTTCCGCGATGCGCACAATCAACGTTTTGCCGTCGCGCGAGGTGGTCGAGAGCTTGGCGCGCCCCTGGCACAGGATGAAAACGCCACACGGACTTTGTCCCTCGACCAGGACCACGGCGTGTTCAGGAAAAACAGCGGCATGTTTTATCTTGTTGAAAGCTTCGAGCGAGGTTTGGCTGAGGCCACAGAAAAAATTGCGGGAACGCAGACGGCAACTGACACAATCTTCTACGCAGTTCAAGCCCGACATGACCGCTCCTCCATCCCCTGGCAGAAACGAACCTGCAACGGATTGGCGAGCTACGCTGGATACACTACGAAATTTGAAACTCGCGGCTGGCCAAATCGCCCCTTGCGGAAGGTGACAGCAAAAACGTGCACGCCGGCTGCCGCGCCGCTGGGCTCCATTTTGGGTATGAAACTCAATGCTTGCAGCATGGATCCCGTCCCTGTGGAAAAGCTTAGACGGAGCGTTGGCACGGCTGCCGAGAGTTGGGCAACCGGCAGCGGAAAAGACGTCAGCCTTAATTCCAAGCGGGACGCGACCGTGGGATCCCACGCTTGACAAAGAACGCCAAAGCTGGGGAGCCATTCTATTGTATTGAATATACGATACTTACATCCAATATATAATGAGCCATTGACAACCCCCCACTCAGATTCTTATAATTAGCACTCGTAGGGCTAGAGTGCTAACAGTCCTCGATTCTGGGGCAGTTCCGAGTTCGAATCAACCTCATCAACAACTCTTGAAAGGAGTACGCAACTATGTCAACCAAGTTTACCCCGCTGCATGACCGCATCCTGGTCCGTCGCGTGGAAGAAGCCGACACCACCCGCGGCGGGATCATCATTCCCGACTCCGCCAAAGACAAACCGCAGGAGGGAGAAGTCATCTCCGCCGGCAAAGGCAAGATCAGCGAAGAAGGCAAGGTCCGTCCGCTCGATGTGAAAGCAGGCGACCGCATTCTGTTCGGCAAGTATTCCGGCACAGAGATCAAGATCGATGGTGAAGACTTCATCATTATGCGCGAAGAAGAAGTGCTCGGCGTTCTCACCGGCGCGGCCAAGAAAGAGCCCGTCGGAGCGCGCAAGTAACTTCTAGCTGTCAGCTCTCAGCCATCAGCTATCAGTAAGGACCCTGACACCTGAGACCCGATTCACAAATTCCGCAGGCTTCGCGCCTGCCTACATCTTAAGGAGCTTAAAAGTATGGCAAAGCAAATTGTTCACGGAGAAGAGTCCCGCCAGGCCATTCTCCGCGGCGTTAACCTGCTGGCTGACGCTGTGAAGGTCACACTTGGCCCCAAGGGCCGCAACGTAGTCATCGAAAAGAAATTCGGTTCGCCGACCATCACCAAAGACGGCGTGACCGTGGCCAAAGAAATTGAATTGCAAGACGGGCTGGAGAACATGGGCGCGCAGATGGTCCGCGAAGTCGCCAGCAAGACCAGCGATGTGGCCGGCGACGGCACCACCACCGCGACCGTCCTTGCCCAGGCAATTTATCGCGAAGGCGTGAAGACGGTGGCCGCTGGCGCCAATCCGATGGCCATGAAGCGCGGCATCGAGAAGGCCGTCACCCTGATCACCGGCAAATTCGACAAGGAAGGCAACCGCGAAAAAGGCGAGCTCGACAAACTGAGCAAGCCGGTCACCGGCGAAATGATTGCCCAGGTGGGAACGATCTCGGCGAACAACGACGAGACCATCGGGAAGATCATTGCCGAAGCCATGAAGAAAGTGGGCAAGGACGGCGTCATCACGGTGGAAGAGTCGAAGACGCTGGAGACGCAGCTCGAAGTGGTCGAAGGCATGCAGTTCGACCGCGGCTATCTCTCTCCGTACTTCGTCACCGACCCGGAGCGCATGGAGGCGGTGCAGGAGAACGCCTACATCCTGATCCACGAAAAGAAGATCAGCTCGATGAAAGACCTGCTGCCGCTGCTGGAGCAGATCGCCAAGAGCAGCAAGCCGCTCTTGATCATCGCGGAAGACGTGGAAGGCGAAGCGCTCGCCACTCTCGTCGTGAACAAGCTGCGTGGCACGCTGCAAGTCGCGGCCGTCAAGGCCCCCGGCTTCGGCGACCGCCGCAAGGCCATGTTGCAGGACATCGCAACTTTGACCGGCGGCAAAGCCATCACCGAAGATCTGGGCATCAAGCTGGAGAACGTCCAGGTTGCCGATCTCGGGCAAGCCAAGAAAATCACCATCGACAAAGACAACACCACGATTGTCGAAGGCAAAGGCAAGCCGGGCGATGTGCAAGGCCGCGTGAAAGAAATTCGCAGCCAGATCGACAAGACCACCAGCGACTACGACCGCGAGAAATTGCAGGAGCGGTTGGCGAAGTTGGTAGGTGGCGTGGCCGTGATCAAAGTCGGCGCCGCAACCGAAACCGAAATGAAAGAGAAGAAGGCGCGCGTGGAAGACGCCATGCACGCGACCCGCGCGGCAGTCGAGGAAGGTATTGTCCCCGGCGGCGGCGTGGCCCTGGCGCGTTGCGTTTCTGCGCTCGACAAGCTGAAGCTGGAAGGCGACGAGCAGATCGGGTTAAACATCGTGAAGCGCGCTCTGGTGGAGCCGTTGCGCCAGATCGCGGAGAACGCTGGCGAAGAAGGCGCCATCGTCCTGGGAAAAGTCAACGATTCCAAGGACCCCAACTTCGGCTTTAACGCTCTGACCAGCGATTATGAAGACCTGGTCAAGGCGGGCGTGCTCGATCCGACGAAGGTGGTGCGCACCGCGCTGACCAACGCCGGCTCCATCGCAGCGCTGATGCTCACCACCGAAGCTCTGGTGGCCGAGATCCCCGAAGAGAAGAAGAACGCTCCGATGCCCGGTGGCCACGGCGGCGGCATGGGCGACATGTACTGAGAACCAGCTATTAGCTACTAGCTCTTAGCTGCTAGCTTGAAACAAAGCCCCGTTCGCAAGAGCGGGGCTTTTTATTTAAGAGGTCGGAAATGAAGAGAGACGATGACAAGAAGGCCATTGGAATATGGCTGGACTGCTATAACAAACTGAAAGGCACAAATTATCGGATATGTTCTTATCCAGATGAGCAGGACCGCAATCGCGCTAGTATTGATGCCTTGTGTATGAATTCGGAAGGTAGAACTCTGGGATTGGAACATACACGGATCGAAGCGTTCCCGGGAGAAATGACTGACAATGCGCGGTTCATGGAAGTTCTAGGCGAGCTTGAGAACGATCCCAGTCTTACTGAAATCGGCGTTCAGATGCTCGCGTCGATAGAAGTTGGAGCAATTCCGAAGGGAATCTCGTGGGATACTCTACGCGTCGATCTTAAGACATTCCTTAAGCAGCATATATTCGGGCTGGCGTTAGGCCCACATATCCTGGTATTTGTACGGGGCACAATTTCCATCCCACTCAGAATTGAGAAACGAATCTTTCGGCCCGGTCAGCCAGGATCCTTTCTGGTCGCTCGGAATCGGACGGGTAAGAGCAATGCATTAACTCTGCGAAAGGCCTTCGACGATAA